>Ga0075157_10000867_pt1 | contig 20803 bp, 14 predicted proteins | sample JI81BgreenDNA_FD_70967 | JGI IMG/M metagenome (GOLD analysis project Ga0075157, IMG submission 70967) | Wastewater effluent complex algal communities from Wisconsin, to seasonally profile nutrient transformation and Carbon sequestration -... | ecosystem: Engineered > WWTP > Effluent > Algae...
TCCAACGATCAGGATATAGATACATCAACACTCATAGATAAATCTTTATTTCTTAATACATTTGATTATCAAATAGATAGAAATGATTTGGAAATTATCAAAGTAGAAGGAAGACTCCGTAATGAACACTCACGAGTTGAAGCATATATTCTAGAGAGTGTTATGTTTGGAGCTTTGGCTTTTTCAGGATTTTTATCTATAATTGCCTCAGAACGATTTAATTATACAATTAGTGAAAGACAAGATTTCCTTGCTAAAAGTGTTAAAATCAATAATGAAGCCTTAGTAGAAGAAAAAAGTACAATTGTTTTAAACACCAATAAATCGGATAGTACAAAAACTACAGCAAAACAACAAGCTGTACCCCTTGTAAGAACTACAGAAATGCGTATTTTTTGGGAAGAAGCAATGGAACTGTTCGATAACATTGTTCTATTCAAACTTCATGATGCATCTAAAAACTGGGACAAACTCATCCAGCCCAGTAATCTCATTATGCTCATTACGATAGAAACCTTATTTTGTGCTTTATTTTTCCTTTCGGTAATTGCCTCAAGGCTTCGTTATACCAAAATGACAGAAGAAATTGATAATTTGGTACGTTTGGCACGAAATTTTAATGATAAAGAAGAGGAGGTTCATAATTTGGTATTACAGGGTTTAGGGGATGAAGCTGTGCAGATTAATCTACATCAAAGATTGCAAAGTTTAGGAGCAAAAATTAATCAATATTTAGAAAGAGCAGATATTCTTCTTTCTCAAACTCGTCCAATTCTGATTTATATGAGTTTGTTTAGAAATTTGGGGGTTATTATGTTCATTTTTATTTTAATCACCAGTAGTTTGTTTTTCTCCAAATCACTTGCCATGATATTCTTAACATTCTCGATTGTAGCATACATCTATGAATATGTAGATATTAAACTAAGAATGAAAGCTAAATAATATTCATAACTATGAGAATTCTATTTGTATTGATTTGTTTTTTGGGTTCTCTGAGTTTATATGCTCAAGATGATACCAACCCTTTAGAGACGGATACAATTCCCGATCTAAAAATAAAAATGCCAAAAGATAAAAAGACTGTAAAAGTAGCTAAACCTAAAAAAAATGTTTTTTATGGAAAGAAAACCCGTAAATCGTTTATTAAAAATGGAACAATTACAGAGGTTTTTCATTATTTGACAGTCAATGAACAGCCCAATAAATATATTGAGGAAATTTATTCTTATAACCCAAGTAAAAAAAGAATCTATATGTCTAATTATCAAAAATTAGATATGGATGATAATAAGATTTTGCATGGTCCTTACAAGAAAATGAGGGATAACAAAGTAATAGAAGAAGGATTCTTTTATATAGGTGTAAAACATGGCAGATGGGAAAAATTTGGTAATGATGCCCTTGATAGAGATTTTGTAATGACTGAAAAAGTAAAATACAATAGAGGTTTTCTGAAAGAATCAAAAGTACAATATTATGATGATCAGCGTAAAAAGCTTAAAGAAGTGATTCCTATTAAAGATGGTAAAGAAGATGGAACATATTATTTATACCATGCTAACGGAAATTTAGCTATAAAAGGCAATTATCAGAATGGTGTAAAGGTTGGTTTATGGGTAGAATATCATACCAATGGTAAAAGAAAGAAAGAAACTACTTACAATAAAAACTGGTATGATAAAAATACTGAACCTCCACAAATTAGAGAGTATGACGAAAATGGCAGAATTATTCAGAATTAGATAGAAATAAAAAAGCTCACGTAAGTGAGCTTTTTTTATATCCATTCTTTGGCAACAAGTTCATCAATTTTTTCGGGAGTCAGGTTTTCATAATACTTATAAATACCATCTTCCGATTTAAGTTTCACTTGCAAACAAGGAGCTCCACCACAAGCAGCCAAACATTCTACAGCTTTAATGGTAAATCTTCCATCAGCAGAAATTTCATTTAATTCTACACCCAACTTTTTCTTTAAATATTCAAATATTTCATCTGCTCCACAAACCATACAAGGACCTGTACGACAGACTTCTAATACATATTTTCCTACAGGCTCCAAATGAAACATAGTATAAAATGTAGCTACTTCATAAACTTCTATAGGCTTGATATCAAGCAACTGAGCTACATAATCCATTACGTTTGCACTCATCCATCCAAACTCTGTTTGAGCAATATGTAAAATAGGCAATATGGCAGATTTCTGTTTTCCTTCTGGGTAATGGCTAATGATTTCTTTAATTTCTTTCAATCGTTCCTCAGAAAATTGTGGATTCTGATGGTATTGTCTGTCTTTATTGGCATGAAAAGCACCCATACGTCGAATTAAAATTTAATGTTCAAATTAATAAATTTGAAATATTTACGAATTGTTTCAAATTTAGAGTAATATTTTCTAAAAAATAAGAAATTGGATTAGAAAAATCTGATTATTTAGAAAAAAACTGTTAGAGTACTAACAGTTTTAATTTACATAAAATATCATTTCAACTTCTCTACCACTATCCTTGAAATGAACTTCATCTGCAAGATGTTTGATAAGAAACACACCTCTTCCTCCAATTTTATCCAAATTTTCAGGAGAAATAGGGTCTGGAATATGATGAAAATCGAAGCCAACCCCTTCGTCTTTAACCGTAAAACGAACAGCATCATCCATGAGTTGCAACGATAACACCACATTTTTAGAGGGGTTACATTTATTTCCATGTTGAATAGCATTATTCACAGCTTCTGTGATGGCTATCAGGATATTGCCATAAATATCATCATCTATGTTGTATTGCTCTTTTACATTGTCTATAAAGCTTTCAACAATACGAATATTTTCTGGCAGAGAAGGTATCTGCAAGCTAATGGACTCCATTTTATTTGCGATATGTGTTGGTTTATTTTCCAATTTTCTCAAAATATTTGTCAATTTCTTTTTTATAATAGGGGTTGAGTGCAGGCGGAACTGTACGCAATATCTCTATTGATTTTTCTTTGGGTTTTGTATAAGGTTCAAGGTTTTTAGGAATCGTTTTTTCCTTCACTTTTCCCGTTTCACCTTTCCTTTTTTCTTCTTCACCTCTTTCTCTTTGAGCTTTTTCGTATTCCAAAAGTCTAGTTTCTATTTCTTGCTGACGTTTAATTAGTTGATCTGTAAGACGTTTATTGATTAAATCTTCCTCATTCTTTTCCATCTGCTTGATCATATCACTCAACTGTTGCCCCATGTTTTCACCATTTTTATCCATCTGATTCCCTTTTTTCATTTCCTCCATCTTACGGCGAAGAGCTTCTTGTTTTGCTGCCAATTTAGCTAATTCTTCAGAAAGTTGTTTACCCGATTTACCACTTTTTTTCAATTCTTGTATCTTTTGTCCTAATTCTTTTTGCAATTCACCCAAACTTTGTCCTTTTTGCTTGCCTTTTTTCTTCCCACTCGACTGTCCTTTGGCATTCATTTGGTTTTGCATTTGTTGCATAGAGTTATTGAGCATCAAAGCAAGATTATTCATAGATGTCATGGCTGACTGTTGTTTACCAGCAGCTACACCCAATTTACGTTCTTTAATACCTTTTGAGCTTTCTTCCATAGCTCTCTGCATATCGTTCAACTCTCGTGTTACATACGACTCAATCTGAGGTGTTCTTTTGGCAAGAGCAGTTAAACTATCTTCTATAATTTTGGCATCATCTCTTAGTTTTAATTGTTTCTGAGCCAATTCAATAAAACGAGGATCAGAAACATTTACATTCTTAAACTCTTTCATCAATTCTTCTTGTCCAAACGAAAGCTTAACTAAATTATCTAAAATATTTCTCAGATTATCTAAATCTTCTTCCATACTTTCTTGCTCCATTTCCTCCTGCATTTGAGCCATTTGTTGTTGCATTTCCTGCATTTTTTTGGCTGCTTTCTTCTGAGACTGAGAAGCTTTTTTATTTTCTTTGTTTTTTAGCTGTTCCGAACTATTTTCTTGCTCTTTATCTACTTCTTTTTCTTGCTCTTCTGTATTCAATTCAGGATTTTTGTCTTCTAATTCCTGATTCATCTTCTCCATTTTGTCCATCTCTTTTTTGATGTCCTCAAACTTCTCATTGAGCTTTTCTTGTTGTTTCTGAAGCTCTTGTTGTTTGGCATCATCTTTTTTGTTATTTTTTTCTGTTTCTTCGGCAAGCTTTTGTTGCTCTTCAGCTAATTTTTCTAAATTGTTCTTGATATCTTCAAATTTCTGCTCGTATTGCATTTGTTTGTAAAGCTCCAAAGCTCTATCAAGTTCTTTTTCTAAATTTTCTTCTTTATTGAGGAGTTTATCTAAATTTTCTTGAAGTTTTTGGTCATTACGTTGTTGCTCAAGCAATTTCTCCAGTTCTTCATAGAGTTTCTTGGTTTCTTCATCCATGAGTTTGTCCATGAGTTTTTGAAGTTGTTCCATTTTTTCTTTTAATTCCTCATTTTTAGGGTCTTCAAACAACTCTTTTTTCTCTTCATTCATTTTATTCATTTCCTGAAGTTGCTTGATATCTTGCTCTAAGTCTTGCTTTTTCTGTAAAATATCTTGAATCTGCTTGCGATCGTTATAATCTAAATTCTTTTTAGTTTTTAGTTTATTATCCAAATCTTTGATTTCATTTTTTAATTCTTTGGCTTTCTGCAATGTTTTATCCATTTGCGAAGCAGTCTTTTGGGCATTTTTATCTATATCATCTCTTAGCTCCAACTCATTAGGTAATTTGAACTGATAGATTTGTGTTTTAGCACTTTTAGCACCATTTACACCATCATTGTCCCAAACCTGCGAGAAATACTCAACTTGCTCACCAGGTCTTAAATTCAATGATTTTAAATCCATTTCATAATAGAAATTCTGAGCAACAGAACCACCTTGTATGCCAATAGGCATAGATTTGTATTCTGTTTTAGGTTTTCCATCAGCTCCTAAAATTCTATAAAAAAACTTTAACTGAGAAAGTCCATAATCATCACTAATACTGCCACCCACACTCACATAACTATAAAGAGCTGTATCTTTGTAGGTTTCCATACCAATTTTAGGGTATTGGTCAGGAACAACATTGATATAATAAGTTATATTTTCTTTGTTTTCGCTGTGTTCATTTTTCAAGCGAACAGTATAATTTTGAGAGGCTCTAAGCTGACGACTATATAAAAATGATTTGTTGCTTTCTTTTTCAGCCTTAGCCAGTGTTTTATCTTGTTCAAAAAATACAAATAAACTATCCGTTTTTCCTACATTAAATTGCCATTCAACTTGAGTGCCTTCAGGAACAACCAAATTTCCAATATTTTTAAGGCTTTCGGGTGTCTTACCAAGATAAGCAGGATAGACTAAATTTGCACTGAAACTTAAAAGGCTTGGGCGTTCTAATAACTCAATTTCATAAGTATTAGAGTTGAAACCTGCTGCTTCAAAATTAAATTTTTCTGGTTTTTGTAGTTTTTGGAAATTATAAAAATAGCCATTGGCATCTTGTTGCATTTTTATTTTGCCTTCTGTTGTAACCAAATACACTTCTTTTGGCAAAGTATTTCCTTTTAATTTTAAATCAATTCTTAAATCTTCTCCTTTAAATGCTTTCAGTTTATTATTTTGTAATTCAAATTGAAAAGGAGCTTCATCAGCAAAGGTTTCGCCATATCGGATGATCCTTTTAGAAGGTTCTGTAAAGAATTTTAAACCTCCACCAATCATAAAACCAATGAAAGCCAAAAAAAGTAACAATAAGAAATAACGAATATATTTTCTGTTTTCAGAAAGGTCTATAGCATCAGGAAAGTAAAATACACTCAATTCTTTACTCTTCTGCTCAATACCAGCCAAAAGTAAATCATTTTTTTGTTCTATTTTTCTTAATTGAAGTGTATTGAGTAGTTTATCGTTGATGTTGGCAAAATGATTTCCTATATAAGAAGCTGCTTGTTCATCAGAAATTTGCTTTGATACTTTAAGCATTTTGAGTACTGGGATAATGACCCAGTAAGTCATGGAAAATAAAGCAGTTGCGATAAAACTAAATAACAAAAAACCTCGGATAGATGAATTGAATCTACCAAAATGTTCGGCAGTACTAAATAATAAATAAATAGCGATTGTAAGGGCAAATACAATTAAAGAGCCTTTTACAAATAAATTGAGATAATATTTTCGCTTATAGCGAGCAAGATTTTCATTAAGTGTTTCCATAGCTTTGTCTATTTATCAAAATACCACAAAATTCGTACAAAAAGCTATTTATATCAGAGGCTTAGTGATTTATTTACTAAAATAAGTTTTACTAAAGTCCCAATATTGCATAGGGTTGTTTGGACAGTCCTTTACATGAGGTTTAATAATTCTGTAAATCTCATCATACCAAAGAACAAGTACTGCAGCTTCATCCATCAGAACCTGCTCTGCTTTATTGAAGTATTCATAAGCCTCATCCATTGTATTTGCCTGTAAGCCTTTTTCGTAGTACTCATCATACTTAACGTTTTTGAAGCGTGGCATATTGGGATAAGACTTATCTTTTTCTGATTCAGGTACATTTTTACCCCAAAAAAGCCATAAAAAGTTCTCAGGACTTGGATAATCTGCATAATAAGCCATACGCATAAACTCAAAATCTCCAGTCAAACCTCTGTCAATTAATTGAGCTACAGGTTGTTGATTGATGGATACTTCTATATTCAAATTCTCTTTTAATTGACGGATTACAGCTTGAGCTACATTAATGTGTCTTTCCCCCTCAGGCGAAATATGTAGTTGTATAGCAGGCAATCCTTTTCCTCCTTCATAACCAGCTTTTTTGAGATAATATAAAGCTGAATCTACATTATATTCATATCCTCTAATACGGGCAATGTCATATTTATTGAAGACAGGAGGTGTAATGCCATGATCACCAGCAGCTTCACCTTCTCCATTAAGCACGGCATCTAAAATTTCTTGACGATTAATGGCAAATGAAAAAGCCTTTCTTAAATCTTTATTCTTAAATAAACCCTTCTGAGTCATAAAGTTAAGATATTGAGTTGTCATCTCTGGCGAACGTTCCAACTCAAATTTTTTATTGGTGCTGTCTTGTTTTGCTCTATTAAAAATCTCGATAATATCTTCAGATGGTAAACGAACAACCATGTCTAAACCACCTTTTTCAAATTCTAAGAGTTCTGTCTTCTTATCTTTGATAAACGAAATTTTTACAGCGTCTAAAAGTGGTAGCTGATTTCCTTTATCATCTTGTCTATAATAATTTGGATTACGTTTTAAAAGAATAGTAGAGCCTTCATCTACTTTGGCTAAATAAAAAGGACCTGTCCCCACAGCTTTGATACGCATATCATCACCATATTTAGCAATAGCTTCTTTGGGATAAATAAAAGCAAAAGGGCGAGCTAAATTGCTGGTAAATAAGGTGTAAGGCTTAGTTAATTCTAATTGAATGGTATGAGAATTAACTACTTTAATTCCTTCAATATCTTTAGATGGTTTTCCTCCGTTAGCTGAAGCAGCATAATATTCATCAGCACCTTTCAATAAACCTTGAAATATTGTAAACCCTTGATTGTTTTTGTTTTGAGTACAAACTTGTGTAAAACAGAATTTTACATCTTCGGCTGTTACCTCTCTGCCTTTTCCACCATCAAAACAGTCAGCGTCATGGAAACGAACACCTTTTCGCAGTTTAATAGTATAAATGGTTTTGGTCTCATCCAATGTGTAGCTTTCTGCTAAAGCCTCCGTTGGAGTAAGGTCTTGTGGATTGAATTTAAAAAGCCCTTCATAAATTTGAGTAGATACCCTATAAGAGTAAACATCAATGATATTTAAAGGATAAAGACTTTTGATATACTCATTTTCATTTACTTTGAGTACACCACCATATTTTTTGCCTCCTTTGGCTTCTTTGAGCGATTCTGAGCCTGTTTGATTTGAACTACTGTTACAAGCTGTAACGATTGCAAGAGTTGTCAAAAAAACAGCAATCTTTTTCATTGGAATCATTTTTTGATATAATTTTGAAAAGACTTAGAGTTTTTAAAAGTACAAAAAATTTAGAAAAAAACATTTTTATTTGAAAAAAAAATCAAAAGGAATGTTAAATATCCTGATTGATAAGCTTTTAATTAATTGAGTAGACTTTGAAAATGACTTGAATTTTTGAAATTATAAAATTCTAAATCATTTTTAGCTCTATTTTTCCATTTAGGCTCTTGTATAATTTCTTTTAGCCAATAGATACAATTTTCTTCATTGCCCTTTCTGGATTCTATAATAGCTTTACAATAATAAATAAGTTGTGTATCATAGTTGTTTAAAATAAGAGTATTAAAAATTTTCTCTGCCTGATCATACTCATGAATAAGTAGATGAGTAAGGGCTTTATTGAATAATACACGATTATCGTTTCCTGCCTCTGCAAAGTATTTAAGAGCCTCCTTGTATTTTTTATCTCGACTATTTTTTGCTTTTTTTACCAAACTAAGCCCTTTCAAAGTGTTGATTTTCTCGTCTTTAAAACCTGTTTGAAGAGCTTTATTCAAAGATTCTTCTGCTTTTTGTGTTTGTTTTGTCAGGGTATATAGTAAAATTTCTTGGTAAAAAGTTTCTACTCTTGGATCTATTTGATTAGCAATAACTGTATGATAAAGAGCTAATTGGAATAAAGTTGATTTTTTTATAGAATCTAATTCTTTTTGAGCCAATTCAAGTTGTATTTTGCCAAGATTATGGTGAGCCACCGAACTATTATTTATTTTAATGTTTTGCTCATAAAAATGAATTTGTTCTTCTAAGGTAGAATTTTTTGGAGTTGCGTTTTTAGTTTGTAACTGTATTCTTGCATACCTTAATTTAGGATATATTTTTCTTTTTATTTCTGGATAAAAAGTATATTCACTGAGTTTAATATCCAAAGAATCTAACTTTGAATTTTGTATAATACGAAGAATTTGTTCTTTTTCTTGAATAGTAAAATTGTTTTCTACAACAAGTTCCTGAAAATGAGATTTTAAATCAGAAATTTGATATTTTATTTGAGGTGTAGCAAGTTGATGACTCTTAGCTAACTCTATAAGATGCTTTTTTAGGGCTTCAGCTCTACTATTAGCTAAAACCTGATTATTTTTTTCTAAACCTTCCAACGAAAAAGCAGATTCTATCAATAAAGGTTTTTTATCTTGTATAATCTTCAAAAAAAACTCTTCATAATAATCAAGCTGGTTTTTCTGCAATACAACATCATTTTGTTCAAAAAAGAAATTAATTGTATAATCTTTAAAATTAAAAGCTTCATTTTTAGGAATTTCTAAAAATCGGCTTTCCTGCCAAATATCTTTATAGAGTAAGGAAGTTTGTATGATTCCTTTACCTATCATAAAATAAGGTGTCTCAAATTTCTTTTTTCCTTTTATTTGAGTGGTTTTTACAACAATATCACCATAATTCTTGTTGGGGTCATATAAAAATGCAAAAGTTTGTTCTTGAAGTAAATTTTTCTTTTTGGATAGATAATCATTGGCATTTAATATGAGTGTGCCAATTTCAACCATAAATGTTTCTGAATTAGAGTTGATTTGAGAATTGGTAAGAAAAAACTTCACTTCATATTGTGCATCTTTTTGGAGCATTTCAATAGGCAATAAGCATTTAATTTTGAAGTGAACTTCACCTCCATGTACCTCAAGAGGAGAAGGACTTACTTCAATTTGCTGTTTTTTTGCAATCTTTTGAAACTGTTGAGAACCATTACAGGCAAATAAAATTATGGAAAATAGTAAATAAGAGAAGTTTAATAAAGCTTTTTGATTTTTTTTGATAAAAGTTTTGTACATTTGGGCACATATTTTGTTTTCTACAAAATTAAAAAAACAGTTGGTTGAAGATATTTTTTAAGATGGAAAAGTTCAAATCATTTTTAGAATTTCATGCTTTTGGAGTGTGTACTCGTTTAGGAGAAAAAATGGGTATGGCAATCTCCAATATACGTTTGTTTTTCATTTATACTACTTTTCTGACTTTTGGTTCACCTATCGTCATCTATTTGGCTCTTGCATTTATTATAAATATTAGACGCTATCTTAGAAGAGCCAATAATCCAAGTGTTTGGGATATTTAATAAAACTCAAAAAGACAAGCATAAACTGTTTGTGATAATCAAGAATTAATATGATTTTACCTATTGTAGCCTACGGAGATCCTGTCCTTAAACAAGTAGCTAAGGATATAGAAATTGGTACAAACTTAAAAAGTTTGGTGGATGATATGTTTGAAACCATGTACGAAGCTCATGGAATTGGACTTGCTGCACCTCAAATTGGAAAAAGTGTTCGTTTGTTTATTGTAGATGGTACACAACTCGAAGATGAAGATGAGCCTATACTAAAAACATTTAAAAAAGCGTTTATTAATCCAACTATTTTAGAAGAAACAGGTAAACCCTGGACTATGGAAGAAGGTTGTTTAAGTATCCCTGGCATCAGAGAAAATGTGAGTAGAAAAGAAAAACTTACTATTCGCTATTATGATATGGACTGGAAACTACAAGAAGAAACTTACGATGGAATGGCAGCCCGAATTATCCAACACGAATATGATCATATTGAAGGTAAGTTATTTGTAGATTATCTTTCTCCACTAAGAAAACGATTACTAAAAGGAAAACTTACTAATATTAGTAAAGGTATTACAGACGCCGATTATAAAATGCGTTTTCCATTAGCATCAAAAGCTAGATAAAATTTATACAACAATTATTTACTGATAACTGATAATTGTAAATTATTTTGGCAAAAGGAAGAAAAAGACTCATAGGGAATAGTATTCTAGCCCTTTTTACGCTTATAGCCTATTTTTGTACTACCATCTCACCTGCTAATTATGGGTGGGCTGGTTTTTTTGCTTTACTTGTACCTGTATTAATAATAGCCAACTTTATATTTTTCTTTCATTGGTTTCTCAAAAAATCTCCTAAACTTTTTATATCATTAGCAGTTGTTTTAATAGGATTTCCATATCTGAAAAGTTCTATTAACTTCAGTTTTACAAGCTCCAAAAACAAAAAAAGTGACTCATTTAGTGTTATGAGCTACAATGTAAAAGTGTTTAATGTCTATAATCATCTACAAGGTAAAGATAGTATCAATGCAAAAAACCTGATTCGTCAGGTGGTAGAAGATAGTAGCGATATTAAATGTTTACAAGAGTTTTTTTGTGAAGATAACTCTAAGGTTTTCAATACAATTACACAAATTAACCAAAGTAAAAAATACTATTATATTACAACCCCACGAGCTAAAAGTCGCCATAATTATTTTGGATTAGCTATTTTTTCTAAATATCCAATCATCAATTCAGGTGAAATCATATTTCCTAATAGTAGAAACAGAAGCCATTTTGCAGATATTAAAATCAAAACAAATATTATAAGAGTTTATAATATTCATTTTCAGTCTATTAGTTTGGATGAAGAACGAATGTTTAGTAACGAAAGCTATGAGGAACTCAAAAAAAACTATGATAATGTTTTTGCAAGAATGAAAAAAGGCTTTCAGAAACGAGCTAAACAAACGGATTTACTCATAGAACATATTCAAAAAAGTCCTTATCCTGTGGTTGTTTGTGGAGATTTTAATGATACACCTTATAGTTATACTTATACGAGTTTTAAAAATATTTTATCTAATGCCTTCGAAAAGGCAGGTAGTGGTTTCGATTTTTCGTATAACGGCAAAATGTTTTTTTTAAGAATTGATAATCAGTTTTTTAGTGATAAATTAAAAATTCATTATTTTGAGACAGACCGAAAAATGTCATACTCCGATCATTTCCCTTTGAAAGCAATCTATGAATTGATAAAGTGATAGATCTTATTAAACAACTAAAATAATATGAAAAGAATATTCTTGTTGATAATCGTTACTTTTTTTGTTGGAGAAATTTCAGCTCAGCAAAAAATACGACCCGTAATTGTGATTCATGGAGGGGCGGGTACTATTCGTAAGTCAGAAATGACACCTGAACAAGAAAAAGCTTACACCCAAGCCCTTGAAGAAGCCCTCAAAGTGGGTTATGCTGTACTCGAAAAAGGTGGTACAAGCCTTGAAGCTGTTGAAAAAGCAATTCAAATCATGGAGGAATCGCCTCTTTTCAATGCAGGAAGAGGTTGTGTATTGAATAATCAAGGGCAACCTGAATTGGATGCTTCTATTATGAATGGAAAAACACTTGAAGCGGGAGCTGTGGCAGGAGTCAATAAAATTAAAAGTCCTATCAGTGCAGCAAAAGCAGTCATGCAACAATCTGAACATGTGATGCTTGTAGGAAAAGGAGCAGAAGTTTTTGCAAAGTCTAAAGGTCTCGAAATGGTTTCACCAAGCTATTTTATTGTTGAAAAAAGAAAAAAGCAATTGGATAAAGTCAAAAAGAAAGAGAAAGAGAACAAAGATAAAAATACAAAAAGTCAATGGGAAGACACAAACCCTGATCGTAAATACGGGACAGTAGGTTGTGTGGCTTTAGACCAATTTGGTAATATTGCAGCAGGAACGTCCACAGGTGGTATGATGAATAAACGCTATGGTAGAGTAGGAGATGCTCCTATCATTGGAGCTGGTACATACGCCGATAACAATGGTTGTGGCGTTTCGGCAACTGGACATGGAGAGTATTTTATTCGTTCTGCAGTAGCTTTTCGTATTAATGCTTTGATGCAAATGAAAGGACTTTCTGTAGAAGAAGCTGCCCAGCAAACCATTGATTTCGTAGGAAAATTGGGTGGAATAGGTGGTGTCATTGTACTGGATGCAAAAGGGAATATTGCTATGCCATTCAACAGTGAAGGAATGTACAGAGGCTACATCAATGCTGATAAAAAAATGGAAATTCTAATGTATAAATAAAAAATGAAAGATATTAATTTGGATGGACAATATTGGAGTAACCGATACCTCAATAATCAAACAGGTTGGGATATAGGCAGTTCGGCTACTCCATTAGCCAATTATATAGACCAACTTGCAGATAAAAACATCAAAATATTAATACCAGGTTGTGGAAATGCTTATGAAGCTGAATATCTATTGGCAAAAGGATTTACAAACATTACAATTTTGGATATTTCGGAGGTTTTGGTAAAGCATTTGCAAGAAAAATTCAATGATAATTCTCATATAACCATTGTGTTGGGAGATTTTTTTGAACACGAAGGAGAGTATGATTTAGTCTTAGAACAGACATTTTTCTGTGCTATCAACCCTACATTAAGACAGCAATATGCCACGAAAATGGCTCAAATACTAAAAAAACAAGGTAAATTGGTAGGCTTATTATTCAATAAAACCTTTGAAGTAAACCCTCCATTTGGTGGTGATAAAGAAGAATACATACCTTATTTTGAACCATACTTTGAATTTAAAACATTAGAAATATGTTATAACTCTATTACTCAAAGAGTTGGAAGTGAGTTGTTTATAAATTTCATAAAAAAGTAAAACACTTATTTAAACAAAAGAACTATCAGAGCGTTTCTTGATAGATATTCATTTTAATCAAACTATGAAGCTATTTTTTTCAACCATTCTTTTTGCTTTTTATTTCTTTCAAGTCCAAGCTCAGCAAAAATACACCATTAGCGGGTATGTAAAAGATATAGCTACAGGCGAAGATCTCATAGGAGCTTCTGTTTGGGAAGCTAAAACAAAAATAGGAACAGTTACCAATAGCTATGGTTATTTTGCTATTGAAGTCCCAACATCAACAGATACCCTTATTTTAAGAGCTTCATATAGTGGCTTTTTAGACTATTCTAAAAAAATAATTTTAGATAAGAATCTGCAAATCAATATTATGATGAGTACAGATAAAGGGCAGGAACAGATAGAGGGAATAGAGGTAGTAGGTGAAGATAAATTTAAAGATGCTGTTGAAAAAACACAAATGAGTGTGGATAAACTCGATTATCGAGAAATCAAAACAGTTCCCGTAATTTTTGGAGAAACAGATTTAATAAAAGTTTTACAACTCAAACCTGGTGTAAAATCTGGCTCAGAGGCTTCAGCAGGCTTATATGTACGTGGTGGAGGTCCAGACCAAAATCTAGTATTATTAGACGAAGCCACTGTCTATAATGCGTCACATTTATTTGGTTTTTTTAGCATTTTTAATTCTGATGCTATCAAAAATGTAGAACTTTATAAAGGTGATTTCCCTGCCCAATATGGAGGACGTTTATCTTCCGTTTTAGATATAAAAATGAAAGATGGGAATAAAAATAAATTTTCTGGTGCAGGAGGAATCGGGCTCATTGCTTCCAGACTCACTCTTGAAGGACCTATCCAAAAAGGGAAATCTTCTTTTATTGTATCAGGAAGAAGAACCTATTTTGACTTGATTACAAGGCAAATTAATAAAGCCAATGAAGGAAAAAAAGATTATAACCCCATTCCTGATTACTATTTCTACGATTTGAATGTAAAAGCAAACTACGAAATCAGCCCCAAAGATAGAATTTTTGTGAGTGGTTATTTTGGACGTGATGTGTTTCAGTTTGCTGGAACAGGTGGAAATTTTAATTTCGATTTTGACTGGGGAAATACCACAGCCACAGCTCGCTGGAATCATGTTTTTAGCCCAAAACTTTTCTTAAATACAACACTTATTTATTCAGATTATCAGTATAAAATTCGTAATAGATTTAGTTCTTTTATTTTCAATATTGGGTCAGCTGTAAAAGATTATAGTGTTAAAACTGATTTTGATTATTTACATAGCGAAAAACATCATATTCGTTTTGGTTCACAAGTTACACATCATAAATTTGATGTAGCTCGTATTCGTTTTGCAAGTGATGACAATCGTGTGAATTTTAATTCTGGAAATGGTTTTGAGGGTACAGAAATGGGTGTTTATGCCAATGATGATATCAAGATAGATGAACAATGGCGTCTGAATGTAGGATTGAGAGGCTCTGGTTTTTTAGGTAGAAATAAATTTTATACAGGCTTAGAGCCAAGAACAGCCTTACGATACAAACTGAATGAGAGAACTTCACTTAAAACGAGTTTTGCCCAAATGTACCAATATGTACATTTGCTTTCTAATTCGGGAGCTACATTACCCACAGATATTTGGTATCCATCCAATGATGTGGTACGCCCACAACGTTCCAGACAAATAGCAGCAGGCGTAAGCCATTTACTCAAAGAAAATAAATTCTTGTTTACAGCTGAGGCATATTATAAAACCATGAAAAATCAAATAGATTTTAAAGATGGAGCTCAATTATTTGCCAATGATAACTTAGATGCAGAATTTGTATTTGGAAAAGGCTGGAGTTATGGGGTAGAACTTTATGTTGAAAAAAAATCGGGGAAACTAACAGGTTGGGTGGGTTATACACTTTCTTGGACAAAACGTCAATTTGCGGATTCTTCTAATGGTAATGGACCAATTAATTTTGGGAAAGCGTTTTACCCTCGTTATGATAGAAGACACGATATTTCTTTGGTGTTGATGTACCAACTCAATGACAAATGGACTTTTGCATTCAATTGGGTATTAGGCAATAATAGCTGGGTAACGCTTCAACAAGGCAGATTTGGTGTGCAAGGTGTCAATGGTTCAGATTTTACTTTGGGTAATGATTTTGGTTTAAGAAACAACTATCAAATGCCTTCTTATCATAGAGCCGACTTCAATATTATTCGCAAATTTAAGCCTCGTTGGGGTGAATCCGATTTGACTTTCAGTGTATATAATGTCTATAGTCGTAGAAATGCGTTCATTATTTATTATGAACCAGTCAATGAAGATGCTGATATAAATTTCACAACTAATTATAGAGCCAGACAACTTGCTTTATTTCCAATTATCCCAACATTAACCTATAACTTTAAATTTTAAACTATGAAAAGCTTGTCTTTATTATTTTTTGGCATACTTTGTACATTTTTAATGGTAAGTTGTGGTTTGGAACGAGATATAGACCTCAATTTGCCTAAATATGATAAAAAATTAGTGGTAGAATGTTACTTAGAACGAGGTAAACCCATCAAATTACTTCTGACAGAATCTCAAGAGTTTTTAAGTTCAAGCATATTGCCTCCAGATGTACCCAATGCAACTGTTAGAATCACAAATGGTAATAAAGTTTATACTATTCCGTATAGACCAGAAGCCGATTCTGCCTTTGGGAAAGTTTATAATTATACAACAGACGAAATTATACCAATAGAACCACAAGGAGAGTTTTTTTTAGAAATAAGGGACTCTAAAGGACGAAAAATTACGGGAAAAACAAGTTTCTTAGAAAAATTACCTATCAACGAAGTTACATGGGAATTTGAAGATGAAGACAAGGAAGTTAAAGAAGACTCTGCTGAGGCTCTTGTACTGATGCGTCATCCTGTATCACCTTCTGGCGATTTTTATCGTTTTATTATCAATAAAAAAGAAAAAGAAAATTATAGCAACCAACTCGATTTTATTTATAGAGGCATTACAGCTACCAATGGCGAAATCAGTATTGGTACAGCCTATCGTTTTAAAGATAAAGATACACTCCAAATCTTGTTTTTTCATATCGAAAAGCAGTTTTATAATTACATCAGAAGTGTAGAAGATGCACGAGATGCAGCAGGTAATCCATTTGCTCAACCAGCTCCCATTCTTTCAGGGGTAGAAGGTGGAATCGGAATTTTCACAACTTAACAATCTGATGAACGATATATAGTGGTTACAAAGTAAAAAATACTTAACTGATACCAAAATGTACTAATCAATTACTAAAAAATACTCAATGGACACCTGCAATTTTATGAAAGTGAATTTTTTGAAATGGGTTGTTTATGCCTTATTACTCTCTTTAGGTTCCTGTAAGAGTTGTAAAAAAGAAGTGAATCCATTAAGTTCATTGCCAGCAGAGACCCAAGAAGGCAAAAACACCTTTGGTTGCCTCATTGATGGCAAGCCATATACCCCTGATGGTAGTGGGGGCTTTGGAGGGGCTAAACCTGTAACAGGAGGATATTATAGAGGCTATCAAATATGGATAAGAACATATAGCAAACAAGGTTGGGATTTTAGTATATTTTTAGAAAAAGGAGGTAAAACAGGTATTTACCCTCTAAAATTTACAACAGCAGGTAAACCAACAGAACTAAATCCCCCTAATCATGCTATTTTTTATAAGTATATCAGTTTTTCTGAAACAGCTATCTATGCTACTGATAGTGAATATACAGGAGAGGTTAATATTACGAGAGCAGATACTATCAACCAAATTATATCAGGTACATTTTTCTTTAAAGCTCGTAGATTAAAAACTGGGGAAGTGATAGATATCACCAATGGTCGTTTTGATGTAAAGAATCAATAATAACAAAAAACGATATTCATTTTTTTTTTTTAAAGTCTTATTTTTGCATGTGTATTTTGTACACATTTTTTATTTACACAAAACCTACAATTTTATGAAAGCGAATTTTTTGAAATGGGTGATGTATCTCTTGTTGGTATCTTTTGTGTCTTGCTCCTCTTGTAAGAAAAAAGTAGAACCCAGCCCAGAAAGCAAACTACCACCCGAAACCCAAACAGGAGCTAATACCTTTGGTTGCCTCATTGATGGTGTGCCTTGGATACCTAATGGGGGGGGGGGATTTAGTTTAATACCTGCAATATCAATTAATAGAAATCAAAACAGAATAATCTTATTTACAGCATATAATAAATCTGATAATAGATATGATATTAATATCTGTTTTGATAAATATACTATTATTGGAGAAAAATTATTACAATTTGACACAGAAAAATATCCTAATGTAATAAACCCTTCTAATTATGGTGAGTATATTCAATATCAGCCAAGTCCACAAAATGATATATATTATTCTACTAATTCTAATAATGGAGGGAAATGTATTGTTACAAAATATGAACAATTAACTAATGGCTACATTTTATCAGGTACATTTGAATTTGATGCTATTGATAACCAAACAGGCAAAATTATAAAAATCACCAAAGGAAGATTTGATATTAATTCAACAACACTCAATAAATAAAATCAGTATTTATGAAAACAAACTTAATGATGATTTGTGTGTTATTTTTTACACAAATAGGCACTATTATTGCCCAAAATACTCGAAATTTTGACCCATGTTACATGCCACAGGCTCTTGATGCTATCAAAGGTAGAGCCAACATTGAGGCGGATATTCCTTTTGCTCCTTATGATAATTCTAAGCCTTATGATAGCCACAAAGGAAAAGGGGAAATAGGTTATTATTATGCATTTTCTAAGGGTTGTAATGGACAAAAAATATTAACTAAACCTATTATTATCATAGATGGTTTCGACCCAGGTGATGTTAGAAATATTCCTAATATCTATGGACAAAGATTAACTTATAATTCAGACCAAAACCTTGGTGATAGTTTGCGTAGCTTGGGTTATGATGTCATTATTCTTAACTTTCCTAAGCAAGAGGTAGCCAGAGTCAATGTGTTTGAGTATTTTGCCATCCCTCATCCTTTTTTATTATCAACAGAAGAAATTGCTCAAGCAATCCCTACGCCACTAAATCCAAATCCTACTTATAAACTCCCTGTATTCCAAGACCATGGAGCAGATTATGTAGAACGCAATGCGTTTACATTGGTAAAACTTATAGAGCAAACCAATGCCCAACTCATTGCCAATGGTAGCACAGAAAAAATCGTCATTGTTGGTCCTTCTATGGGTGGGCTTATCAGTAGATATGCTTTGGCATGGATGGAGCAAAATGGTAGAAACCACAATACACGCCTTTGGGTAAGTTTCGATAGCCCCCATAATGGAGCAAATATTCCGATTGGAGCTCAAAAATTCTTAGAACATCTGGCATACGAAGAGAATAACCATGATTCTAAAATTACAGTCAATAATCGTTTAGATGCAATAGCTGCCAAACAGATGTTGCTTTCACATCATTTAGCAAAAGAAGCCAGACCTAATTATGTACCACCTTTTCCAGGCATACCAGACCCTTTTCCGTTTTACAAATCTGTACCTTTGTTTCGTCAGGGGCTTGTAAATGCTCTCAATGAGGTTGGCTATCCTCAAAATTTACGCAAAATTGCAATGGTCAATGGTGCTATCAATGGTACATTATATGATGGCTCAAGCAGTGCAGGGCAAGAAACCTTATATTTAGAAGTAGATAAACGTACGGGCAGTTTAAACTTTCCTATTTGGGAAGGTAAGCCTTTAATTCGTGGAAATGTTTATTTTGGACAAAGTAATGGAAATACTGGAATAATTGCTCGTTATGCAGAAAGAGGTTTATTAGGAGCAATTTTTGGTACTTGGAGTGAAAAAGAGTATGGTTATACTTCAGCAACAGGTTCAGTTGCCTATGATTTAGCACCAGGAGGTACTTACGATTTATTTGAAGAAATAGCAGATGAGGGTGGAGGTAATGGTTGGGAATGGCCTGTTGCCTATTCAGCAAATTTTAGAGTTCGTAAAAAGGGACATTCTTTTATTCCTACCAAATCAGCATTGGCTTTTAAGGGTACAAATCAAGATTTGGGCGAATCGCTCAATAACAGAAACCTAATATGTACCAACGAAACTCCCTTTGATGCATATTATGCTCCAAGTACTAATGAAGGACATACAGACCTCAACAATGAAAATGTGGCTTGGTTTCTTAATCAGCTTAACCTTACGAATGCACCTATTATGCTTACCTTCTGTAACAAAATACGAGATATTCGTTTAGAATCTTGTAGAGCAGGTACTATAACCTATCAGGTTTCTCCTAATATTCAGATTATTAGCTATCAAAACAGAGTTCTAAGAGTATTGGGGCTTTCATCTGGTCAGGGTTTTGTAAAATTCTTCGTTAATGGAACTTTAGAGCAAGAGCATACTGTCAATATTATCAAGGTTTCTGAAAATGATATTGTTGGATCAAATACAGTTTGTAATAGCCCTCAAATCTATACACTAAACAATGTTCCAAACTTTGCAACAGTATCTTGGAGAACTTCGGGTAATTTATCACCTACTTCAGGTAGTGGCAATGTAGCAACTGTCACAGCTATTGGAGGTGGTGATGCATGGATAGAGTTTGTAATAGGTGGTTGTAATCAGGTTATCAGAAAAAATATCAATGATTTGTCGTCTTTAGAAAATATTATAGGCAAATATGCAGTATGTAATACAACATCTTATAGCCTTCCAAGCTATCCTAATGCTATATATAACTGGACAAGTAGTCCTAATCTAACATTATCAGCAACCAATACAGCCAGTATTACAGCAACCCCTATTGCAGGTGCAAGTGGTCATGCATGGGTAGAAGTGATGATTACGCTTAATCCTACCTGCACATTTTCTAATACCAAATTATTTCGTAAAGAATTGTGGATAGGCGTTCCTGCTACCCCTATACTTTGCAATGGAAATGTTCTGAATGGTTGTACACCTATTTCGCCTCCTTATAATTATACTTATTGTCAATCTTTAGGAGAATCAGAAACCTTTAGTTTGCTATTTTCGGGTGCAGAAAATCAAGGTTATTCTGTCAATGGAGGAGCAGTTGTAAGAATCACAAATAATACCGTTTTTGTAGATAAAAGCCAAGTAGGGACATTTGTCTATACCATAGGGAGTAGAAATGGATGTGGAATTTCACCCACTGTTACCATGACTATTAATATTATCAGTTGTAACAAAGAAGCTAAAGCAAGACAAGAGAGTGCAAATGTGTATCCCAACCCTACCAAAAATATTTTAAACATTGAGGCTACAGGTG
>Ga0075157_10000873_pt1 | contig 20720 bp, 25 predicted proteins | sample JI81BgreenDNA_FD_70967 | JGI IMG/M metagenome (GOLD analysis project Ga0075157, IMG submission 70967) | Wastewater effluent complex algal communities from Wisconsin, to seasonally profile nutrient transformation and Carbon sequestration -... | ecosystem: Engineered > WWTP > Effluent > Algae...
GCTCATACGGAGCAATTTGTAGCAAGAAAGGTGACAGCGCCGCCGCTGTAGAAAAATTCTTCAAATTATTCTTTTATATCAATTACTTTGAAGAAATTGGCGGAGAGGGTGGGATTCGAAGATTTAGATTAATTGCTATAATTTCAATTGATTAATGTCCCTTCGCTGAAATTCACCCACAATTTTCCCCACGCTCCTCTCTTGAGTTTTCGGGTGAATCCTCATGAATGCTGGAGGCCGCATCTGTCGCGGAAACGTCAATTTGCTTCGGTCCTAGGGTCCAAACCCAATCAGCCGCTTGATTTTGGTATGATGTGCTGATTCTGAGAGGCTCCGTTTTGTGGAGGCTCAGGCATGGCGGGAGCATTGTTCTGGTTGTCAGACGGGGCATGGGCGGCAATCGAGCCGCACCTTCCCAAGAACCAACCTGGTGCGCGACGGGTCGATGACCGGCGGGTGATCTCGGGTATCGTGCACATGCTCAAGTGCGGCGGCCGGTGGCAGGACTGCCCGGGGGAATACGGTCCTTCGACTACGGTCTACAACCGTTGGAATCGGTGGAGTCGGCGCGACGTGTGGGGCCGCATCCTGGCCGCGCTGACTGATGAGGGCTGGATTGCGGAGACTGCCCAGATCGACAGCAGTTACGTTAAGGCGCACCGGTGTTCCGGCGGCGGAAAAGGGGGGCTCGAGCCCAAGCCATTGGCGTCTCGCGCGGTGGCCGGACGACGAAGATACACGCCCTTGTTGATCTCCTCGGAAGGCCGCTCCGCCTCGTCCTGACGCCGGGCAACACGAACGACATCAAGGGTGCCGACCTGCTTATCGGCGAAACCCAGGGCATGAAGCGGCTGATCGCCGACCGCGGTTACGACGCAAACCGGCTTCGAGACACCCTGCGCGACCAAGGTACGATCCCGATCATTCCAGGTCGAAGCAACCGAAAGCGACCGATCCAATACGATGAACGCCGCTCCAAAGATCGCTGGCGGGTCGAAGCGATGTTCTGCCGTCTCAAGGACTTCCGCCGCGTCGCCACCCGCTACGACAAGCTCGCCCGAAACTACCACTCCGCAGTCACCCTCGCCGCCGCCATGGCATTCTGGCTATGAACGAGTCTGGACCCTAAGGTACAGCGGCTAGCCGAAATCTACGGGAGGATGCGGCGCGGTATCGTCCCGCATTGCACCAACATGACACCCACCCATTTGCAGGACCTCAACGGCACAGATTTCGACTTTCTGTGTATGGAGCGGGCAGGCAAGCAGCCAATCGTTGAGCAACTCGAAGACTTAGGCGTCGCCTTTGTCGACGTTGGGCTCGGAGTCTATGTTAAGAACGGGTATCTCGGCGGCATCCTTCGGACGACCACGAGCACCCCTGCCATGCGTGCACATGTGCGCGATAAGAAGCGCATCAGCTTCGTCACCGCGGATAGCGCATCAGCTTCGTCACCGCGGATCAGGTCAACGAGTACGACACGAACATCCAGATTGCGGAGCTGAACGCCCTTAACGCGGCCCTGGCGGTGATACGCTGGAAGAAGCTCTGGGGCTTCTATGCCGACCAAGAAAACGAGCATAATAGCGTCTACGCCATCGGCGGCAACGAACTCATGAATGAGGATCAGGCATGAAGCCGCCACGCCGCATCCGGCACGAATTCGTCGGCCTTGCGCCCAAAATGCTTGAAGAAGGCGTGCTCTATGTTTCGGTCGAATATGGTAGAGCGGTACATAACTGCTTCTGCGGGTGCGGCGTTGAGGTGGCGACGCCGTTCTCACCGATCGACTAGAAGTTGACCTTCGATGGGGACACGGTTTCGCTGTGGCCGTCGGTTGGCAACTGGGATCTGATGTGCTGCTCGCACTACGTGATCAAACGGGACGTTGTTCATTGGGCCGGTGACATGACGCGGGCAGAAATCGAGGGCGGCCGCGCAGCAGACGGTAGGCGCAAAGCCGCCCATTTCGAAAGAGCAGCTCTTGAAGCGGCGACATCGGCTCCTCCGGAAGGATCGACGAAAATTCCGACTCCTGTCCAGATGCGGTCGCTCTGAAGGCGTCTTTTTGGTCCACGGGATAGATGAACTTGTAGGGTTGACGCCGTGAAAGAGCGCCAACTTTAGGAGCGTTCCATGTATCAGAGTACAGCCAATGGGAACGGGCGAAGTTACCTGTCGTCTGTGTCCGTAAGGCGACACATATTCGATCGCGGCGACAGCGACGGCCTCCATATCTGATTCCAGCAGTAGTTGTAGCCGAATGAGACTCATATGGCCGGTACCGCGAAGGATGCATTGTTGGCGGGCTTTGCATTACTCTGCGGCACATGATTAGCATCGCTATCGGCTCGCAGCCACGGTTGGTCAGACCCCTGCCGCGTAGGGCAGTAATTTGATCAGTTCGGCAAGTTTGGCGTCAACATCGATCTCGTCATCGGACATAGCCGCTGTCTTTACACAATGGCTGATGTGGCCCTTCAACAGCTCGGACTCGACGGCCGACAGGGCGGCGCGCGCCGCGCGAAGCTGGGTGATGATGTCAATACAATAGCGGTCATTCTCCACCATTGCGCCGACACCGCGCACCTGTCCCTCGATACGCTTGAGCCGTCGCTCCAGACCAGCCTTGTCAATCGTGAAGCTGTGCATCAACGGCCTTTCCATTGTCGCCAAAATACCCCATATGGGTATCAGCGATAAAATGTATTGGATCATGGCATGTCAAGCGCGGCGCAATCTCATGGCGCGGCACCCCCGGAGGAAGCCAGCAGCCGCGATCCGGTTTGCGGTATGTCGGTCGATCCGGATACCACCAGGCACCATGCCGACCATGCCGGCCGAACTTTCCATTTCTGTTCCGCCGGGTGTCGAACGAAGTTTGTTGCCGACCCGGTGAAATATCTCTCGCCCGCCGACGCGGCGGTCCCGCAGGTCCCGGCTGGGAGCATCTACACCTGCCCGATGCACCCCGAAATCCGTCAGGCTGGCCCTGGTTCCTGCCCGATCTGCGGCATGGCGCTGGAACCGGATGTCGCGACCGCTGGTGATGGACCAAACCCTGAGCTCGTCGATTTCACCCGGCGTTTCTGGATCGGTCTGGCGCTGACGTTGCCGCTGCTGGTGCTCGAAATGGGCGGGCATCTTTTTGGTATCGACAAGCTGGTTCCGCGCCAGATGTCGAACTGGCTGCAACTGCTGCTGGCGACGCCGGTCGTGCTGTGGTCGGGCTGGCCGTTCTTCGAACGCGGCTGGCGATCGGTCGTCAGCCAGAACCTCAACATGTTCACGCTCATCGCCATCGGCACTGGGGTGGCGTGGAGCTACAGCGTTGTGGCCACCATTTTTCCCGACATTTTCCCGGCGGCTTTCCGGCAGGCAGATGGTGCAGTTGCGGTGTATTTCGAACCCGCCGCGATCATCGTCGTGCTGGTTCTGCTTGGCCAACTGCTCGAGCTGCGGGCGAGGGCCGCAACGGGCGGCGCTATTCGCGCCCTGCTGAACCTTGCGCCCAAAACAGCGCGGCTCGTTGGCGACGATGGTTCGGATCGTGAGGTGGCGCTCGACACCATCGTTGCCGGCGACCGCATGCGGGTGCGACCGGGCGAAGCGGTTCCGGTCGACGGCGTCGTGGAAGACGGCCGCACCGCAATCGATGAGTCGATGGTGACCGGTGAATCGATGCCGGTGACCAAAGCGGTCGGCGCGCGGGTTTCGGCGGGCACAATTAACCAGACCGGCGCGATCGTGATCCGCGCCGAGAAGGTTGGCAGTGACACCATGCTGGCGCGCATCGTCCAGATGGTCGCCGAGGCGCAGCGCTCGCGCGCGCCGATCCAGCGCCTCGCCGACCGGGTTTCGGGGCTGTTCGTTCCTGCCGTCATCGTCGTCGCCGTCATCGCCTTTGCCGTCTGGGCACTGATCGGCCCGGATCCGCGTCTGGCCTTTGCGACAGTCGCTGCGGTTACGGTGCTGATCATCGCCTGCCCGTGTGCGCTGGGACTGGCGACGCCGATGTCGATCATGGTTGGCGTCGGGCGCGGCGCTCAGGTCGGGGTGCTCGTCAAGAATGCCGAGGCGCTGGAGCGCATGGAGAAGGTCGATACGCTGGTGGTCGACAAGACCGGCACGCTAACCGAAGGCAAGCCCGCCGTGACCGCCATCGAACCGGTGGGCGACCTGCCGGCCAACGAGCTGCTGCAACTGGTCGCAGCTGTCGAGCGATTGAGCCAGCATCCGCTGGGCGCAGCGATCGTCGCGGCGGCCGAAGCCAAGGGGTTGGCGATCGGCGAGGTGACGGATTTCGACGCGCCGACCGGCAAGGGCGTCATCGGCACGGTTGCTGGCAAGCAGGTGGCAATCGGCAAACCGGCGTGGCTGGCCGAGCTTGGTGCCGATGTCACCGATCTTGCCGACGCCGCCGACCGGCATCGGCGTGACGGGGCGACTGCAGTGCTGGTCGTCATCGACGGGAAGGCGGCAGGAGTCATCGCTGTTGCCGATCCGGTGAAGGCCTCGACCGCCGAGGCGCTGGCAGCGCTACGCACTGCCGGCGTCAAGGTCATCATGCTGACGGGCGACAACCGCGTGACGGCGGAGGCGATCGCGCGCCGTCTCGGGATCACGGAGATCGAGGCCGATGTGCTACCGGACCAGAAGGCCGCGGTCGTCGCGCGGTTGAAGGCGGCAGGCGCGGTGGTGGCGATGGCCGGTGATGGTGTCAACGATGCGCCGGCGCTTGCTGCCGCCGATGTCGGCATCGCCATGGGCACCGGCACTGATGTGGCGATCGAGAGCGCCGGGGTGACGCTGCTGAAGGGCGATCTAACCGGGATCGTGCGCGCCCGGCGGCTGAGCCAGGCGACGATGCGCAACATCCGGCAGAATCTCGTGTTGGCGTTTGTCTACAACCTTGCCGGCGTGCCGATCGCGGCGGGGGTGCTGTATCCGTCGTTCGGCATCCTGCTTTCGCCTGCAATTGCTGCAGCCGCGATGGCACTGTCGTCGGTGAGTGTCGTCGGCAATGCGCTGCGCCTGCGGCAGGTAGCGCTCTGATCGGCAGCGAAACTAATGCGCGTTGGCGCGGTCGCGCGTTGATCGGGCGCGGCTGGGCGTTGGTGGATGCCAAGATCGGCGACAACCGTCCGCATTGTCACCTTGCGGTGCAGATCAGCCTTGGTGTCGATGGCCCGCTGACGGCAAACCTTGCCGAACAGACCCTCACCGGTCACTGCCTGATTATTGCCGCGCGGACGCTGCATCACCTCACACCGCAAGGGCAGCGCGTTCGCTCGCTTTATGTCGAGCCGTACGGAGCGCTGGCGCGCAACCTCGGCGCGCGGGCGGCGGCAGCGGGCGGAGCGTTGGCAGATGATACGCTGATGGCCCTGATGATCGGCCACACACCGTCGCTGCTGGACGATCTGTGCGCCGATGCGGTGACCATCGACCCGCGGGCGCTGGTGCAGCATTCCGGTTTGGCGGGATCGGCGTCAAGGCCGTCCAAAAGCCGATTGCGAGCCATATGCCAGGCCGAGCTGGGTGCATCGCCCTCGCGGCTGCGCCAATGGCAGCGGCTGCAGATTGCCATGCGGGCACTGTCACGCGGCGTTGGCATTGCCGAGGCCGCACTCGATGCAGATTTTGCCGATCAGGCGCATTTCACCCGGCTGTTGGTGCGCTGGTTCGGCATCACGCCGGGGCGCGGCCTTGCAGAGCTTGAAATCACGGTCACCGATTGACAGGCGTTTCGTTCAAGACCCCGCCACGGAATTTCGCGATCGTCAGCCTTCAGATGTGAGGTCGACAACGATGCGAATTCCCGACGTTTATCCACTTGAGGGCAGGCGGTTGTTGGCCATCCTGTACGCGCCGGCATTCTGGCTGGGCTTCATCGGCGCAGCGCTGGTTTTGCAGCCTGTTGTCGGACCCATCGTCGCGCCGGCGCTTCTTGTGACAGCGATCGGCGTTTCATCGCTTGCCGAGCGCCTGCTGCCCTACGAATCCGTCTGGAACCGCAGCCACGGCGACACGCTGCGTGACATTGCCCATACACTGGTCAATGAAGGTTCGAAGGTCGTTGCTGTGCTGGCGATCCCGGTCGCGGCAGGACTGTTGCCGTCGCGCAGCCTTTGGCCCGACAGCCTGCCGTTGGCGCTCCAGTTGCTGCTGGCGATCCTGATGGCAGACACCGGAATAACGCTCGTGCACTTCGCCAGTCACCGTATCCGCTGGTTGTGGCGCTTCCATGCCGTTCACCATTCGGTCGAGCGCCTGTATGGTTTCAATGGCCTGCTGAAGCATCCGTTGCATCAGGCGCTTGAAACGCTTGCCGGCACGTTGCCGCTGCTGCTGATCGGGATGCCGATGGACATCGGATGGTTGTTGGGCTTTGCTGTCTCGATCCAGCTGCTGCTTCAGCATTCCAACGTCGATATGGCGATTGGCCCGCTGGCGCGGATGTGGGCGTTGGCGCCGGTGCACCGGCTTCATCATGTTGGCTCGGCAACCGCGGGCGATGTCAACTTCGGCCTGTTCACCTGCCTTGTCGATCATCTGCTCGGGACAGCGCGCCGTGACGGGCCGCGGGTCGGTGCGGACATGATTGGTATCGAAGATCGGCCAGATTTCCCGCGCGGCTATCTCAAGCAATTGCTGGAGCCGTTTCACGCCGATGTTTGATGATTTTCTGCCCGGCCGCCTTTACTGTCTTCATCGGCCGAGGAGCAATGTCGATTGCAGACTCTTGAGCGGTTCCGACCTTCGACTTCGTGATCAATGCCGGGCGAAAATCGCAGGTTTGCCCGTGCCAAAGGCGACGACCGTGTAGTGATCGGCAGACCGCCCTGGCACTTCCATGCCCGGCGACCCGATTGGCATGCCCGGAACAGCGAGTCCGGTCACGCCGGCCGGGCGCTGCACCAGCAGCCGCTTCATATCGGCTATCGGTACATGGCCCTCGAACGCTAGGCCGGCGATGAGCGCGGTGTGGCACGATGCAAGCCCGGCGGGCATACCGATGCGCTTGTGAATGGCGCCGCGATTGGCGTTGTCCACCACAGTCACAGCGCGGCCGAACTGTTTGGCCACTTGCGCCGCCCATGCTTCGCAGCAGCCGCAGCCGGGATCACGGTGCATGACGATATCATTGGCAGCCATAGCCGGGGCTGCAACCAGAGCGAGAGCCAGGAGTAGTTTGCGCATCGCTGTCATCCTTTCACTGCAAAACGAACATTTCGCCGTCGCCGGATCGGCCAGCGCATCACCAGCAGCACCGTGCCGGCCAGACCCAGCACCAGCCCGCCGATGGCAAAGGCCAGCAACCACCACGTGTTGAAGTTATCGCGTTCGGTCCAATCCATGATGTGCAGGCCCCAGAAAAAGTCGAACAGGCGCCAATTGGCGGTACGCACTGCGGCGATCTGCCCGGTATTGGCGGCCACGAAGACACTGGTGTGATCGGGATCGGGAAAGGCCACACGCCAAGCCGGCAACGGGCCGCGATATTCGGGGCTGGCGGTCATCACCCTGGACGCGGTCGGCGCGCCGCTGGCGGGGCCGATCCAGGCCTTGCGGGCGATGGCCACAGCCAGACCGGCATCGACGGCAGCCAGCCGTGCACCGGTGACGGCATCGAACAGCGAGACGTCGCCGCCGTGGCTCACTTCAACGACGGCGTGGCCGTGCAGCATGCGCAAGGTGATGCGCTCGGCACCCTTGCCATTCAAGAAGCGCGCTGGATCGGACAGCGTGACGCGGGCCGGCAGCAGCTCCACAGTCTTGCGATCGACCAGATGATCGCCGTGGATTTCATCAATCGGCCAGAAGCTCATCAGCGCGCCGCTGGCAAACCAGATCAGCAACTGCCCGCCGATGACCAGCGCCAACCATTTGTGCAGCCGGCTGGCGACAAGGTGAAAGCGGTGGCGGTGTGACGGCAAGATCGACTCCCTGGGCGGAGAATGAGCAGCGATATGTGCCTAGAACCAGGCACGAATGCCAGCAACAACATGAACAAAGCTGGGGCTTTCGCCAGCTGCCCTGGCAAAGCGGGCGCTGTCGCCGACCTTGCTGACCCATTCGACGCCAACATACGGTGCGAATTCCCGGCGCACTTCATAACGCAACCGCATCCCCAGCTCGATGTCGGTCACGCCTGCACCACTGCCAAGTTCGGGGATGCGCTGCGCCGAGAAATTGATCTCGCCGCGCGGCTGCAGAATCAACCGCTGGGTGACGCGTTGATCGTAGAAACCCTCGGCCCGCGCCGTCAATTCGCCTTTGTTCGACAGGAAGATCGCGCCAACCGTCCGGAACCAGTAGGGTGCCAGGCCTTCGATGCTGGCCACAGCAAAGGTGCGCTGCGGGTTAGGTCGAATATCTTGGCGCACACCGATCTGCCAATTCCACCACGGATCAAAGGCCCGCGAATACAGCGCCTGCACCTCTGCCTTTTCCGTTGCGCCGCGGATGTCGCCTTCGCCTTCTGTCCTGACCACGAGCCGGTTCACATCGCCGCCGAACCAGCCTTCCGCTTCCCAGCGATAGCCATCCGCGCCTTTGCGGGCGACATATTCGGCGATGTTGAACAGGATGAAGCTACTCTGAAAATTGCCATGCTCGTCGCGCAGCTGTTGCCGCGAAGGCGCCTGCGCAGCGGCTCCCCAGATGGCATCGGCGGCGTGATCGGTTGGCGGCGGTGGGGCCGGGGTCGTACCAATCTCCTCGGCGGGCACCGCAGCCATTCCCTGCATTGCGCCCATATTGTGCTCGGCGTGCAGATCAGCGGCGGGTGTTGCCGGGGCCGCAGGGGCCATCCCCGGCATCGCGCCCATGTTGTGCCCGGCGTGCGGATCAACAGCTGGTGCTGCCGGGGCCGCAGGGGCCATCCCCGGCATCGCGCCCATGTCATGACCGGCGTGCGGGTCGACCGCCGGCTTGGCTTTGGGCGCGGCTGCCGGCTTTGCTACTGGCTTGAGTTTGGCAGCGGCGGGCTTGGCCTCAGCGGGCTTCGCTTGAGGCATGGCCATGCCGGGAATCATGGACGGCTGAGCTGCGACTTGCGCTGCGAGGCTTGCGGCGAGGGCGACGATCAGAAAGGCCTTCATGCCGCGTCCTCGTCCTTGCGCACGGTCACGACTCGGAACATCCCGGCATGCATGTGCAGCAACATATGGCAATGGAAAGCCCAGTCACCCAGCGCATCGGCGGTCAGATCGAACGCCACCTTGGCGCCCGGCAGCACATTGACGGTATGCTTGACCGGGCGATTGCCCTTTTCACCTGTCACCAGCTCGAAGAAGTGACCGTGGATATGAATCGGGTGCGGCATCATTGTATCGTTGATCAGATTGACGCGAACGCGCTCGTTGTACCGGAAGGCGATCGGATCGGCACCCTCGCTGAACTTCACGCCATCAAACGACCACATGTAACGTTCCATGTTGGCGGTAAGGTGAATATCAATCTCGCGCGAGGGGTTGCGCGGATCGGGATTGGGATCGAGCGAGCGCAACTGGCTGTAGGTCAGCACCCGGTGCGGTTCGTTCTCAAGGCCGGTGGGGCGTTCGCCGGTGCGGTCTATCGGCATCGGCGCCAGCGTTGCCACGCCGGGGCCCATTTTCACCTGCGGCGCAACCGAGGGATCGAGCATCTTCATCGATCCCATATCGTGACTCATGCCAGCCATGGCGCCGCCGCTCATGTCCATCTTGCTGTGATCCATGCCGGCCATGGGAGCGCTGGCTGGTTCAGCAGCGGTACTCCCCGCAGGCATCGCCATTCCCGGCATTTTGCTGTGGTCCATGCCAGCCATGGAACCTCCACCGCTCATGTCCATCTCACCCATGCCCATGTCCTTCATGGTCAGCAGCGGCCGCTTGCGCAGCGCTGGCACCGGGCCGACCATGCCCATGCGCGGCGCCAGGGTTGCGCGCACCAGGCCGGAACGGTCGATGCCCTCGGCAATGAAGCCATAGGCCTTGTCCTCGGTAGGGCGGACGACGATGTCATAGGTTTCCGCGACACCGATCTGGAACTCGTCGGTTTCCATCGGTTGAACATTGTTGCCGTCAGCGGCGACCACGGTCATGGCCAAGCCTGGGATGCGAACGTTGAAATTGGTCATAGCAGCAGCGTTGACAATGCGCAGCCGCACCCGCTCGCCCGGCTTGAACAGTCCGGTCCAGTTTTCCTCCGGGCCGTGGCCATTGACGAGATAGGTGTAGATTGCACCGGTAGAATCGGAAATGTCGGTCGGGTCCATGCGCATCTGGCCCCACATCCGCCGCTCGGCCGCCGATTGGTCCTTGCCGGCGAGCAGACCACCCAATGTCTGCTTCTGGAAATTGAAGTTGCCGCCGTTCTGCTTCAGCTTTTTATACACCGTATGCGGATGCACGAAGCTCCAGTCGCTGAGCACGATGACATGCTCGCGGTCGAACCCGACCGGATCGGCACCGGCCGGATCGATTACGATCGAACCATAATGACCCATGGCTTCCTGCAGGCCCGAATGGCTGTGATACCAATAGGTGCCGGCCTGACGGATCGGGAACTCGTACACAAACGTCTGTCCGGGCTTGATACCCGGAAAGCTGACGCCGGGCACACCATCATATTGAAATGGCAGCAGCAACCCGTGCCAGTGTATTGAGGTGTCTTCCGCCATCGTGTTGGTCACCGACAGCCGGACATTCTGGCCTTCCTTCAACCGGATGAACGGGCCGGGAACGCTGCCGTTTATGGCAATGGCGTGGCCGGTGCGGCCGCCGACCGTGAAGGGGGCATGGCCGATGCTCAGCCTGATGTCCTCGCCGCTCAGCACATCGCTGGCCGCATTGAGGCCAGGGCTGCCCGATCGCGCCCAGGCGGGTATCGCCAGCCCGCCGCCAACCAGCGAGGCAGCGCGCAGAAAGCCGCGGCGGGAGGTGAGCAGGGTCATGACGGTTCCTAAATTGTGATGGCCGGGGCGGGCGTTGCTGCTTACGATACGCGATCCGCCTGCCTGCCCCTCAAGATTTGGGTTGCGACATTTCGGCTGTGCCTGCCAGCGCCTTGCGGGCGCGATACACCCGCACTTCCACGGCCTTCTCGCTGATCCCCAGCACCGCTGCGGCCTCCGCCTGGGACAGGCCTTCGATGGCAGTGAGGATGAGCGGCTCTTTCAAACTGGCGGACAGCGCGGCGATGGCGCGCGTTACCCGGGCGAGGGCACGGGCATCATCGATCGCGGCTTCGCCAGCAACGCCCGGCTCGGCGATCTCGCTGGCTGCATCCAGCGGCAGTGCAAAGCGCAGCACACGCCTGACCAGCCGCCGCCGCCCCCAGTCGCGGCATTTGTTGAGTGCGATGCGGTTGATCCAGTATCGAAAAGGCCGGCTGCGGTCATAACGCTCGATGGCAGCAAAAGCCGCGACGAAACATTCCTGCACCACATCCAGCGCTTCGTCGGCATCGCCGATATGGCTGCGCACCAGGCGGAACACCGGCTCGCGGTGACGCCGCATCAGTTCGCCAAACGCCGCCTGGTGCCCGGCCAGCGCCAGCACAGCGAGTTCACTGTCAGCGCAGTCGGTGAGCGGCATCGTCACCGCAGGGTCAATCGCTCGGAGCCGTCAGCGCCTTGACTGCTGCTGCATCAAAAAGGCGCGCCTGTTCCGGCCGCAGCACGCCCCGCACCCGGAACACATGCTGCAGGGTTTCTTTCTGCAGTTCGCCCATGACATGGTGCGAGCGATCGACGGCGGCCTGCACGCCGGGGCCATAGCCATGCTCGGCGGTGATGGCCTGCGCCAGGCGGGCATTGTCGGCGCGCATTTCCTGTTCGAGCGCCTGCTTACGGGCAGCAAACTGCTGCTCCAGCGTTGCAATCTGCGCGCGCTGTGCAGCATCGAGGTCCAGCTTTTCATGCAGAATGGCATGCAGTTCGGTTTCGGGCGGCGCCAGTCGCGTGACCAGCGCGCGCGCGGCGAATACGCCGCCCACCGCCGCCACGAAGGCTACCGCCGCCACGATGGCCAGCCGCCTCCCCGTGCTCATCCGATGCTGGCCAGCAGTGTGGAGGGCGCCAGCGCCGATCCGGCCACCAGCGGCGAGGCCGGCGCAGCAACGGCCGATCCGCCTGGCAGGATGGCAGCGCCAATACCCACGCCAAGCGCCAACACCGCTGCAAGGCCAAGCGCCGGGCCGCTGTTGAGCGCGCGCGCGCGGCGCTCGATGTCGATGCGCATCAATACATCGGTTTCGAGCGCCGCCAATCGGCGTGGCACTGGCTGGGCGCGCAGGCGGTGCAGAGCCTCGTCAAGATCGTCCATGGCGGTTTCTCCGTGCGTTCAGTCGCAATACGCATTGATCATGCTTAGCCCTCATTAGCACGCTGATGAGGGGCAGACCCGCAGGCTGCGTATCTGCATCTGTTCAACAGGGAGATTATCATCATGTCCACCATCCGCAGCATTCTCGCCGCCGCCATGATTGCCGCACTGGGCACCGGATCTGCGGCTTTCGGCCATGCCAAGCTGGTATCCTCGACCCCGGCAGCCAACGCCACCGCCGACAAGCCGGGCAAGATCGTGCTGGTGTTCAACGAAAAGCTGATAGCCAAGTTTGCCGGCGCCGAGCTGACGATGACGGGAATGCCGGGCATGGCCGATCATCAGCCGATGAAGATCACCGGCTTCACCACTGCAATGAGCGCCGATGGCAAGACCATGACGCTGCTGTTGAAGCGCGCGCTGGCCAGTGGCAGCTATGAGGTCAAATGGTTCGCAGCGGGTGCCGACACCCACCGCATGGATGGCAGCTTCGCCTTTTCCGTCAAATAATGTCCATTGAAATGCTGACAATCAGTATCAGGTTTGCACTCTATGCAAATCTGATGCTGCTGTTTGGCTGGCCGCTGTTTGCTGTTTATGCCTTGCCGGCAGAGGACAGCACGTTTGCACCGTCGCGCCGGACGTTAGCATGGCTCACCATCACGGCATTTTCGTTTTCGCTCGCAGGTATCGTAGCCATGGCGGCAGCCATGGACGGCAGCACGTTCATACAGGTTGATCGTGCGACAGTTGCTGAGATGGTTTTCGAAACGCCGATGGGTACGGCGTGGCAGGCACGGATGGCAGCACTTGGGCTTCTGTTGGCAACCATGATCGTTGGAAGCAGCCGCCGTCAGCCCGCTGTCGTTTTAACGAGCATGACCGCAGCTATTGCACTGGCATCGTTGGCATGGACTGGCCATGGCGCTGCTGGCGAAGGCGCCGTTGGCTGGTTGCAACTCGTCGCCGACATGACGCATCTGCTCGCAGCGGGTGCCTGGATTGGTGCTCTTTTTGCTTTTGTCATCCTGCTAAGCCGCGTTAGCAGAGAGCAGACAGCAGACAGGCTAGCGATCGCCCACACGGCACTAGCCCGGTTCTCGATGGTTGGAACTGTGGTTGTCGTGCTGCTTGTGAGCACCGGATTGATCACCTCGTGGATTCTCGTCGGGCCGGGCCAAGTGTTCGATCTGTTCAAAAGCGATTATGGAATCTTGTTGAGCGTCAAATTGCTGATGTTCGCTGCGATGCTTGGCCTTGCTGCGATGAATCGCTTTCGGCTCACGCCGATTTTGGGACGCTTAATCGATACAAGCGCTTCACCCTCGGACGCATTTGCGGCGCTGCGCCGAAGCGTTGCGGTCGAGACCGCCATTGCAGGCACCATTCTGGTAGTCGTCGCGTGGTTGGGGACGCTTGCACCGCCGATGGCAAATTAGCATCAGCGATGCAAAAAACTTACCAAAGCATTTCGGGGGTTCATGAAAACTTCCGGCATCCGTGGTGCTGTTCCGGACGCAATACAGGTTGCATGATAAACGGACGCTGGTCTTGGCTCGAAACTATTTTCGATGATAAGCATGAGTTCAGCCCGTATTGGTTTCCATGCATGCCATATTGGTGAGATTGTTGCCTGTCGATGGAATCAACACCGGCGATAGACAAAATTACCGCAACAGAAGTTCAACCTTTAGCGTAATCTGGCGTCCCTCCTTCACTAACCCACCCAGCGTCGTTTCCGACTACAAAAAATGGAGATAGGCCTGATGAAGAAGCTTTCAATCTTTCACACAACATTGCTGCTGGCAACGGTGGCAGGCCCTGCACTGGCGCAGGCGCCGGTCGACGGTCAAAGCGCGGCCGCCGTGCGAACTGTCCTGGCAGAGTATAGATCCGCCATTGAGAGCAAAGACCTGACGACGACGCCGCAACTATTCGCAGTCGATTCCGAGATATTTGAGTCTGGTGGCAGCGAAGGCACCTATGCCAACTATATGGCGCACCACCTCGCCCCCGAACTGGCTCAATTTAAATCCTTCCGATTTGCGGACTATAAAGTTGATATCAAGTTCGAAGGGCCCGTCGCGATCGCGACCGAAACCTATCGCTACACGATCGAGCTTCCGAAGGGTGCACCCATCGAGCGCAAGGGCGTTCAAACGTCAGTATTGCGCCAATCCGGCGGCAAATGGCAGATCGTCAGCATGCACAGTTCGTCACGCAAGCCGAAGTGACACCTTCCGAAGCGGCCCCCCCACGAATTTGCTGCAGTAAGCGATCAATCACTGAAATATGCTTGTTGGTTGCGACACGTTTTAAACGCTTCTTGTGTGGTGGACGCATCGATATTGTCCGGTCCACCAGCCGTGGCGTTGAGCTCCTCATCGCTGCGCGTGCAAGGAGATGATAAAATGACTGACGCTCCCGGCCATATCGCCGCTCTCGCTGAGCGCTTCCTGAGAAAAGCGCCGCATGCACTTGATCCGGAGGAAGTGAACGTCCTCGATCGAATACATCAGGGGCGACCGACCAGTCGTGACGCAGCCGATCAAGCCGACGAGAATAGTACATTCGGGGAACGACTTTCGGACCGGGTTGCAGCAATCGGTGGCTCGTGGTCCTTCATTCTGGGCTTCACGCTTGTGCTGCTGGCATGGATGCTGCTCAACACCGATGTGCTCTCGCGCTTCGGAATGGCGTTTGATCCGTTTCCGTATATTTTCCTCAATCTGATGTTATCCACGGTGGCGGCCATCCAGGCGCCCATCATCATGATGAGCCAGAACCGGCAGGCGGCAAAGGATCGGATCGCGGCCAGTCTTGATTTCGAGGTCAACCTGCGCGCTGAACTGGAAATCATGCGCATTCATGAAAAGATTGACCTGATGATCGTCGCACGACTGGACAGGATCCTCGCCGCCGTCGAAACCCGTTCCGATCCGCACGAAAAGTAACCCCCGGCCGACCTTTATTGCTGCAGGAACCCTAAGGAATTATGCCTGATGCCAATAACGTATGTCAGCCGGCACATCAGGTTCTTCGGCCCGGCCGCTCTGGGTACCGCCGTTTGGTTCATGGCGAGAGACGCCGAAGAGTCATTGCGCCTGCTTGTCGCCGGAGTCACATTTTTCGCGGCGCACTTGATCGCGATGGCCGAATTGACGTTGGCGGCGAAGCATGAAAGCTTTCGTCGCCGCGCCGCGCGGGGGGACGAAGGACTCGCGCTGATCGCAGTGATGACATGTGCCATCGTCGTGGTCAGCGCGACCGCGGTGTTTGCCCTCTTGAACCATCACGTCAGACCAGGGCCGTTGCAGATGGCAGTGGCCGTTGGATCAGTGCCGCTGGGCTGGCTTACGGTCCACACGGTGTTCGGGTTTCACTATGCGCATGCATGGTTTGGCGAGACAGACGCCAGGGAAACATCTGGCTCAGGAATGATTTTCCCGGGCGGCGGCGAGCCTCAGGCGTGGGATTTCTTATATTATTCCTTCGTCGTAGGGATGACCGCTCAGGTCTCCGATGTCAGCGTGACCACAACCAGGATGCGCCGGCTGACATTGGGTCACAGCGTGTTTTCCTTCTTTTACAATACGGTGATACTGGCGCTGACAGTGAATGCTGTCGTCATCCTGGCGGGGTGACACCGGAGAGCGGGGCGATCTGGAAAGGACGGGTTTGCTGAAAACCAAGCCCCATGATCACCGACCGCAACCGCAAATGGCCATCGGGTGCGCAAAGCTGTGCACTATCCGGTCTCGACAGCCGCAAACATGGCAACTGCAGCAAACAGCGCCAGCAGCCCTGTAAGAAACGAACGGTCTGCCCATGGCTCCCATCGCGAAAGCTTCGGCTCCGCCCTGATTGCGACATAGGAAAGGACACAACTGACGCCAAACAGCAAGGCCGCCAGCAATGCCATTTCATCGGCGAATGATTCACGGTCGCGACCGGCCACATGCAGCCCCGTCACGATGACCAATGCTATTCCAAGGAGATTGGACGCGGCGTTGAGGATATGGGGATGTTTCGACACTGGTTTCCGTTTCTGTGAGCGGGGCAAGGTGCCAGGTCAAATGATCCGACCTGATGGTCGACATCGTTCTGATGTCAGTTTGGACAGCCCAGAACCAATGCCAGCGTGTTATCAGCGCCGGGTCCGTTGGCCAATGACAACCCTCAATCCCGGCACCGCGTCCTCTGCGCGCACATCCAGATCGTGCGCAACGGCGATGGCGCGGACGAGTGACAGACCCAGCCCATTGCCCGCCGTGGTCCGGCTCTTCTCGAGCCGGTAAAAGCGGTCGAACACCCTCTCCCGTTCGGTTGCAGGAATGCCGTGGCCATTGTCGCTCACGGCAGCTGCCCAGCCATCGGCGCCGGTCGCCAACGATACAGACACGCAGGCACCGTCCGGCGTGTGTCTGAGCGCGTTTTCGATCAAGTTTGTGAACAATTGCTGGAGCAGCGCCCGATCACCGACCAACCGCACATTTGTGGCCACGCTCCAGGCCAGATGCCGGCCTCCGTCGGCTGCCACGGGCTCGTAGACCTGGCACAGATCGCGCAGCAACGACGAAAGATCGATTTCCGCGAAGTGCTGCCGGGCGGCACCGGCTTCAATTTGGGCAATGCGCAGCAGCGAAGCAAACACATCGAGCATGTAATCGGCATCCCGGCGCACCGCATCGATCAGATTCGCCTGCTCCTGAGAATCGGTCAAGCGCTCAAGTCCTTCCAGGCGCTGCTTGAGCCGTGCCAGCGGCGTGCGCAGTTCGTGCGCGATGTCAGCGGAAATCTGGCGCAGCGACTCCATTGATTGTTCAAGCTGATCAAGCATCGCGTTCAGCGGCTGCGCCAACCGGTTGAATTCATCAGAACCACCACTGGTGGGCATGCGGCTGGTAAGGTCCCCTTCAATCACGCGCTGGGCAGCCGCCCTGAACCGATCGATTCGCACAATGACGAAACGCGCCACGATCGTCCCACCACCAAGCACAATCAAAGCGGTGACAGCGACTGCGCTGAGGAGTGTGCGAATGAGCACTTCGCGCAGTTCATGAAGCTGTCGGTCACCGCGTCCGACAAACACATAGCCCTGGCGCGGCACGGCGATGCCGAAGCCGATCACACCTTCATCGCGTTCCAACCCGCTGGCTTGGCCTGGCGTTGCAAACGCCCGCGAGCCAAGGGCCACGGCACCTTCCAGTCGGCGGGAAAGCGTGATCGATCGCATGACAGGAACACCGGTCGGGCGAATGATCTGATACACACGGCCGGAGCTGCGAGGTCCTGCTGATACCAGTTCGTTGATGTCGTCATAATCGCCTTCGACCATCAGTCGCGCGATCTGGCGCGCCTCTGTCTCGCTTGCAGTGATCAACTGCTGTTCAACTGTTCGGGTTGCCGTGCGAGAGACCAAAGTGAACAGCGCTGTTACAACAGCAAGAAACAACAGGGATGCCAGCATCGCTATGCGAAAGGATGTGGCGCGCCAGATGTTATTCGTGAACGCTGACAAGATATCCCGCTCCACGGATCGTCTTGATGGCAGTGTCTTCGCTATCACGATCCAGCTTGCTGCGCAGCCTGCTGATATGCGTTTCAACGACGCTTGTTTTTGGATCGAAGTGGAAGCCCCAAACGCCTTCGAGCAGCATTGTCCGCGTGACCACGCGGCCCGCGTGCCGCATCATATATTCGAGCAGTTTATATTCCTGCGGCTGCAGTTCGATTTCACGGCCGGCGCGCGTGACTCGCCGCGTCAGGAGGTCGATGCGCAGCGGGCCAGCAACCAGTTCGGTTTCAACCTTCGTGCCCCGCGGCCGCCGCGCCAGCGCCGCAACGCGCGCTGCCAGTTCGGCAAACTCGAAGGGCTTCACAAGATAATCATCACCTCCCGCCTCAAGGCCGCCAACGCGATCGGTCACGCCGTCAAGCGCTGTGAGAAACAGTGCCGGCGTCATCTTGCCAGACGCACGGATCGCACGCAGCATCGACAGCCCGTCCATGCCCGGCAACATGCGATCAATGACCAGAACATCATAATCTTCGCCAATCGCCAGCATGAACCCGTCGCGACCATCGCCAGCCACGTCGACAACATGGCCCAGTTCGGTCAGCCCGCGCGCCACATATCGTGCGGTTTCAGGTTCATCTTCAACCAGAAGTATCTTCACCAAACCCTCCTGCTTGCATTGCGCGCGAGTCGATAGGCCGGCCGGGGCGCCCATGGTCGGGGGTGGGGCAGAGCACCCCGGCCAACCGTCCACGTCAGCTGGCGGCACCGCCTTCGGCGCTTTCGCCGTCATCAGCTGACACGGACCTCACTTTGCCCGTCAGGCCGTCGACCATGACAGTCTTTTCATGGCCTGCTCCGAGCACACTGACTTCCCAGACCGGGGTTGTGGCTTCGTCGTCGAGTTCGACTTCGGCAACCGGCATGCCGGTGTGCCGCGCAGCGATGGTCGCTGCCTCGCCGGCAGAAATCCTGGTCTTGGCGAGCATCTGGGCTTCGCGCGCATCCTTCGCGGCCTCGGCCTTGTCCTGCATGCCGGCCATGGGCTTTTCGGCATGGCGGTTGGCCGTTCCGGATGCGAAGGCGGCACCGCCAGCCCCTGCAATCCCAACAACGGCCAGGGTGGCGGCCAAAAGGCCGGCTCTTGCACGGCCGGACAACATCTTCATTGTCTGTCTCCTTGTCTTCGATCCGGGGATGGACCGTGCAGCCCTTATGAACGATCCAACCTCTATCAGAGTTTTCCGCCACCTTACTTGTTGGTGACCTTCAGCCGCTCCGCCACCTTGGACGCGACGTTCCCGGGAAGCGCCTGCTCCCCCGCATCGGTTCCAGCAGGCGCCCCTTCAGTTGCCGATCGTACGAGTCACATGGCCGTTCGAATGCCCGTAAAGCGCGATTTGACCGCTTCAAGTTGCAGGAGACAGGCCGGCATGAACAGCAACACGAGCGGAACCGCCGCAATCAAGCCGAAGATGATCGCCGTTGCCAACGGCTTTTGCAGGCCAGCACCCCGCGAGAAGCCGAGCGCCAGCGGGGCCAACGTGAAGATGGCAATCAGCGCCGACATCAGGATCGGGCGCAGCCGATGATGACCCGCCAGTCGCAGGGCCTGCGGTGTCAGCTCCGCATCAGGCTTCAACTCGGCAAGCAGGAATATCATGAGTTCGGCGACCATGCCGATGACCATGGTCAGCCCCATCAAGGCCGAGATGTCGAGTTCGATCCCGGTCAGCCACAAACCGATCATAACGGCCGCGGCGGTGAGCCCGAGTGTCGCCAGTGCGGCCACGGTAAAGAGCGGCCGCTCATAGAGAATGGTCATGAGCAGGGCGACCAGAAGGATCGCCGCAGCAAACACCATGGCAAGATCAGCAAAGCTCTTCTGCTGTTCGGCATACAGGCCGCCATAATCGACTCGGATAGCGGACGGCAGTTTCAGCGCCGCCACCTCGGACTGCACGGCACGCATGGCCGTTCCCAGATCAATACCGTCCAGCCGCGCCGTGACAGCCACAAACGGCGACAGGTCTTCACGCGAAAGCTGTTTCTGGCCAGGCAGAACCGAAACAGTCGCGACCTCGCGCAGGGGTATCGCAGCACCGGTCGCGGACCGAACAGTCAGATTGCCGATTTCTGCAACCCGGCGCCTCAGGTCGGCAGGGGCGCGCACGCGAACGGCGATCAGCTGCTCTCCGGCGCGGATCTGCGTTGCCACGTTGCCGTTGATCAATCCTTCCAGCTGCACGGAGATGGCACCCGGATCGAGGCCGAGCTGTTGTGCGACGCCCGGCTCGACCTTGATACCGATGGCGTCACCCGCCACACGCTGCCCGTTGTTGACTTCCACGACGCCGCTCACCTTGGCGATGGCCGCCGCCACAGCCACGGCGGCCTTGTCGAGCGCGACACGGTCTTCGCTGAACAGTTTGACTTCAATAGGCTGCGGCACGGCAGTGAGATCGCCAATGAGATCTTCCATGAGCTGCGCGGTCTCGACGGTCAGGCCGGGGACGCGTGCGGCAATCTTCCCGCGGATTTCGCCCATGACAGCTTCGATGTCACGGCGCGATCCTGCCGTAAGGCGGACGAAGAAATCCCCCTCATCTGGCTCCGAGAGGCCGCCGCCGAGCTGCAACCCGGTACGCCGCGAATAGCTGGTCACCTCGGGCGTTTGCGTGATGATTGTTTCTACCTGACGAAGCAGCCTGTCGGTGTCGTCAAGCGCAGCGCCAGGCTGGGCCTTGTAATCCAGAATGAAGCCGCCCTCGTCCATCCTTGGCATGAAACCCGAAGGCACGCGGCTGTAGGCGAAATAGCCCGGCCCGCCCAAAGCGATGATTGTCAAAAGGGTGATCAGTCCCGGCCGGGCAAAGCAGCGATCGAGG
>Ga0075157_10000875_pt1 | contig 20682 bp, 14 predicted proteins | sample JI81BgreenDNA_FD_70967 | JGI IMG/M metagenome (GOLD analysis project Ga0075157, IMG submission 70967) | Wastewater effluent complex algal communities from Wisconsin, to seasonally profile nutrient transformation and Carbon sequestration -... | ecosystem: Engineered > WWTP > Effluent > Algae...
GAATACGCCTTTATTGGCCGTTCCAATGTGGGCAAGTCGTCCCTCATCAACATGCTCACCCAGCACAAAAGCCTGGCAAAAACATCCTCCAGCCCCGGAAAAACGCAAACCGTCAACCACTTTTTGATTGAAAAAAAATGGTATCTGGTCGATTTGCCCGGTTACGGCTATGCCAAAGTCTCCAAGAAGTCGCGCGAAGAATGGCAGAAAATGATCAAGCACTATTTCCAAAAGCGCGAAAACCTGATTTGCGTTTGCCTGCTCATCGATAGCCGGCACGAGCCCCAACAGGCTGACCTCGATTTTGCAGTTTGGCTGGGTGAATTGGAAATTCCTTTTGTGCTGGTATTTACCAAATCCGACAAACTGGGAGCCTCAAGCGTGCAGAAAAACATCGCGCAGTTCAAAAAACGCATGCTGGAATGGTGGACAGAAGTGCCACCCGTATTCCAGACCTCAGCCATTTCGGTGCAGGGCCGCGACCAAATCCTGGAATTCATCCACGAGCACAACCGCGACTTCAAAGCACCTTCGCTTAATTCCTGATAAAGCGGAAAAGCTGTTGTTGCCCCGCGGCAGTGTATAAGCGCAGCAGATACATACCGGGCACAACCCCATCGAGTGGCAGGATTTGAGTAAAACGCCCGCGCTGTAATTCCCATTCTCCTTGATGCAAACGCTGACCCCGCAGGTCGAGCAGCTCATAGTGCACAAGCTCATCGGTAGTTGCCTCACCCTGAATCATCAACTCTTGCTGTGCAAAACCAGGAACCCGAATCGACAGCCAGTCGCTCATATCTTCACGCACACTGCTGCCAGCCCCGGCATTGATGCGCAAGCGGACCACCACAGGCAAGTGATCGGCTGCTTCAAACAAGGCATTGATCACAGCCGCAGGTGCCGATAAATTGGTTGGTGTATTCAAATTGCCATTAAAGCGTTGACCATCGTTGCCAATCACTTTGTAACTACCGGGCACGTAACGCACGCGGGCTGAGTCGGAACGCACAAAATCGTTGATCAAAATCTGGTCGTAGCGGTCGTCCAATCCGCCACCCGACTTGCAATCGTCACCTGTTACCCGGGGCGACTGGGTATGGATATCAGCAAAGTTGGAGCTGTTAAACCAGTTGCCAGGACGATTTACCGGATCAAAGAGGCGGATGTACGGATTGCTGTGATTCACCATATTGCTATACCCGGCTTCACTGCTACTACCTGTATTGAAGTCGCCCATTACCAGCAAGTTTTCACGCAAATTCAGTCCATTCAAGTAATTCATCATGGCCTGGGTTTCTTGCCCGCGTTGCGCAACATCGGCAGCTGTAGATCCTGCCTTGAGGTGCATAACCGCTACATTGAGGAATACGGTATCTCCAGCCGGTGGAATCTGTTTGTAGTAAAGTCGGTAATAAACAATGTCGCGCAGGGGTGTTACAATGGGATGCTGCCGGCTGATGCCAAACTTGTTGACGTCGTAATACAGCAAACAAACAATATTGCTTGTGGTAGTATTCATGAAATTGGCGCGTGCCCAACGGGTTTCACCATTTGCATTGAGCACATCACTTAAAAACCCCAAGGTGGTACCCACATTGCCGCTCATTTCCTGAACCCCCAAAATATCGGGCTGCACATGTTGCAGAATGGTTCTGAAATGCCCGTTTTTAGTAAAAACGTTGTTGTTACCGGTTGTGCAAAAGGAGGTGTTGGCCCCATAATACAACAGGTTGTAGGTCATCACCGTCACGGTATCGAATCCACTCGGCTGTGCTTTCGCAATTCCGCTTAAACCAACAATACAAATGGCCATAAGCCCTTTGAGCATCCACTTTTTCATCTTTCAAAAATACAAGCCTAACTGGGCAAATCGCATCAAATGATTCACAGATATCATAGGTTTTTTGCTAGAGGGAGTGGGTACAAAATAAAAAAGCCCCACTAGGTGAGGCTTCTTTATGAGTGTAGCGCTTATTACTTACGCTTGTAACGCTGATTGAATTTATCAACACGACCTGCAGTGTCTACCAACACCTGCTTGCCGGTGTAGAATGGGTGCGACTTGTAAGAAATATCCAATTTGATAAGCGGATATTCATTACCATCTTCAAACTTGATGGTTTCGCGTGTTTCTGCAGTTGACTTACCCAAAAAGGTGTATTCGTTCGACATGTCTTTGAACACAACTACTCGGTAATTTTCAGGATGGATACCTTGTTTCATATCTTTCTTTATTTACACATGGTTTTGGCCATGTTTCCAAACGGATTGCAAATATAGAAAAGCAAAACCAATCAACGAAACCTAAGACAAAAAAAAGGGGCCGAAGCCCCTTTTACTGTGAAGTTTAAACCTTTATTTGTTCAGAATCATCTTGCGGGTTTGTTCCATGCCATTGAAGTTCACGGTGTAGAAATACACCCCGGCCTCGAGGTTCTGGAGGTCAACCTGCACCTGGTGCTCGCCCTCGTGCTGCAGCCCTTGGTTGGCGGCAAACACCTGGCGACCTAGCAAGTCACGAACCGTAACTTTCACATTACCCGAAGAGGGCAATACATACGAAATCGTGGTACTTCCTGCAAATGGGTTCGGATAGTTCTGACGAAGTACAAAGCCATTCATCGACTCCTCTGCCACACTTACCAGGTTACACGGTCCGGGAACCACTTCAAAACAGAAGTCGTCCATGGCAAAACCCTCTCCGTGGAAAGCATCATCTGAACCAAAGCGGAAGCGGAACAACACCAGGTTGTTGGAGGTAGTATTGAAAATCTGGCGCATGGTCATCCAGGTACCATCCGATTTGCCGGTCCAACCATAACCCAGCGAAACCGGATTGCTGTTGAACTGACGCAAGGAGAACACCAGGTTGTTGTACCACTCAAACGATACGGTATCCAATCTACCAAAGTTGGTGAAGTTGGCGCCACCATCGGTTGAATATTCAAGCGTAGCACCGTCACCGGCAAGCGGCGCACGGGTGGTATCGTTCAGGAAGAAGTCGGTTAAATACTTCGTCTTGAAACTAATTTGGTAGCACTCGCCCTGATCAACTTCAAAAATTGGGGTATAAACGGCCGACGAGTCATAAGCACTGTATAAGCTATCCGGACCGATGTACCAGGCGTTGTTGCCACTGGCAGCCCCATTGATGAAGCCTTTTTGTGGTGTGCCAAATACAAAGGAATTACCAGGCGTTCTCAAAGTAACCGGGTTACGCGACAACCAGGCAGGCTGGTTGCTTTCAAAATCATTGCAATACGGGAAGGCATTGATTACTGGGAAACCTATGGCCTCAGTACACAGCGAATCATCTAACACATAACCATCGGGTTGGCCATTGGGTTGGGCAGTGAACACGCATACATCATTTGGTCCGAGCAACGGATTGAAGGTAGTGGTGAAGCTATAAGCCGAATCAGCCATGAAAGGCAAGTTCAACGGAGCATTCACGGTTTGGATTACCGAGCCATTCACTTCCAAATTGGCCTGCACCGTGTTCAATACGCTGTTGCCTGTATTGCGAATGCGTGCAGTAACAGTAACCGGCGTGGTTTGGCTGGGGAAAGGAGGCGAATAAGTTACATCCAACACCTCTGCACCATGCTGCATGGAGTTGTAGATGATGATGTCATCCACAAAATTACCATTGCGCGAGGTTCCTGTAGTACCCGGACGGTAACGGCACTTGCTCTGGAACTCAATCAACAACGGATCACCGGGGTTATAAACGGTATCCAAGCGCAAATCGAACTGGATGTAAGGATTGTTCGCCGGCGTAGCTGCGCTAGGCTGAATAGTTGGTCCAATCTGACGACCATTGGCCACTATACGGAACAACGAAATACGATCTGCAGCATTTGCACTTCCGGCCAATTGCAACAGGCGGAAGCGGATGCGGATGCTGTCGCGACCGGTTGTCTCAACCGGGAGAGCCACGCGCGACAACCATGGACCATTCCACGTATCAACCCAAGGGTTGGCAGGAACAGTGGTGTTGAAAGTAGTTCCCGAAGCGAAGGTTCCCATAAAGAGTACCTTATCGCTGAGATTATTGGAACGTGGCGTTGGATTGTCACGCACGTCTACCTCTGCATTCACATTGGCGAATACGCAATATGGCAGTGGGTTGTTTCCTTCAAAGTTGTTGATGTGCGTCAACACCACCGGCAAACGACCGAACACTGTCAAACGAAGTGTATCGTTGGGGCGAACAGGGTCGTTGCTCGAATTCACAAACAAACGTAAAGCACTGTTGCCATTCGGGATGTTGGCAGGAACTGTAATAAGCAAGGTGTCAAATGCATTCGGAGCAATTACGCGGTTAAACGTCTGAACCACCGGAGGCAACGAATCGAGGATGAAACCTGCTGTGAAGGTAGAAGTAGCCGAATTACCAATGTTTCTAACCACAAAGCGCATTTGACGTGGACCACTGGGGTAACAAATGGCCGATGGCGGCACAATGGATTGGGTTACAAGCAGGTCAATGGGCGGAATCGATTTCACACAGCGCTGAACAGTATCGTTCGTCACGCGGGCATCAGCACTCAAGCGGGTGAACACACGCAGGGTGTAGTTGGCAGCCGGTTGCGGCGAGGCAAAGGCAGGCAAAGTAACAATGCGGGTAGCAGCAGGTGGAATGGTATCCTGGTAGATGAAGTCATTAGCCAAAACCAAGGGTCCACCATTGAAATTGAAGTTGAATGGTACTTGGTACAGTGTGTCTCCACCGAAGTTGCGGATAACCACACGGATGGTGTCAAAGGCCTTCAAGCTGTCGGGACATTGAACCGGTCCGAGAATGCCGGTAATACCGATTTCACGAGGAGGCGGAGGCAAAATCTCCCAGTTGTCAATCACAACACCTTCGTTCAAACCAACCGGACTGTTTTGGAATTCCACACGGAAACGAACACCCCTACCGGCGCGGTAGTTAAACGATGAAGGCAACTCCAAGGTATGCTCTACATAGTTGGGCGATTGACCATTCCACACCGGACCTGTGGCGCCGGCAATGACACCGGTGGTTCCATTGTACCAGTTGATACCCGCAGGATCGTTAACCACACCCAGCTGCTGCCAGTTCGTGAACAAACCATCGGCAAAACTGATGCGCACGGCTCCACCCGTTCCCAAACGGCGATTCATCCGGAACTTGAGGGTCGTATTCACATCGTTATTGAAATTGAATAGCGGCGATAAGAGGAAGCCTGCCACGTTTACAGGCGCAGGTCCATTCAAGGTGGTACCCCAAACATTGGGGGTCGAAACAGCAGCATTTAGTTGAGAACCCGTTGGTACGCCGCGTTCCCAAATGATCGGACTTGTACCCGATGCCACAGGCAACCAGTTGTCTACACCATCAAAGTTGTCACTTGCAGGCACGTTCAACTGTGGCACACCGTACATCTGTACACTAATGGTGTCGTTTTCACGGTTTTCATCACGATTCCAAATCGAATAAACCTTAACAGTGAACCAACGAGCAGGTGCACTTGGAATGGTATCCAAACGAAGCGACTGGAAAGTAAAGGCATTCGGCTGAATCAAGCCGGGATTGAGGTAGGTGGTATCCTTATAAGTACCTACTTCCACAACCACCGGTATGATGGTATCGATGTTCGCCAGACCCAAATTACGCAAGCGGGCAAATACCACCACCGGATCACCGGCAATTACCTGGTAATTATTGTTTGCCGGGGTGATTGGGGTGCTGGTAGCGTTGCTGGCAAGGGTAGTCAAAGTCAGGTCGCGTTGCAAAGGCAACACAATCGAAAAATCATCGATGGCCACACCGTTCGCCTGCACCGAGGCATTTGAGCGGAACACAAAGCGGAAACGCACACTTCCAGCCCCATTGGCACCTTGGAAGGCAGGCTCAATCAAACGGCGAATCGACCGTTCCCAACCATTGCTGCTTCCATCCCACGCGCCATTCAATGCACCGGTCAATCCGGTAATGTTGGTGCGGTTGTACCAGTTCACCTGGTTGGTGTCGGTAGGTTGTGCGTTACCCAATTTGATCCAGGTTGGCGTAGTGGCATTCACTTGGGTGGTGTACTCAATCCAGAAACCATCACCTGTACCAGGAATGCCTGGCGCGGTTGATGCACCACCGTTGTTGATGTCGCGACGCTGCCAAAATGACAAAGTAGCATTTTGTGCCTGACTGAAATCAAATACCGGTGATTCAAGAATGTACCATACGTTGTTCGGATAGTTGTTGTTCAACGGGCCGGTCATCCAGGCATTGGGCGTTGACCGTGCACTGTTGATGATGCTTTTGGCAGGAACACCGCGTACCCAGCCACCGGCTGTGAGGGTTGGACTGGTAGTAGAACCTGTAGCCACCCAGCCTCGCCATACATCCGATGCATCGAAATTATCGGTGAAGGGGAAACGAATGCCCGCAAGCGCAATGAACTGGCGCATGTTCGACGGACTTGGATTGATGGCGAAATTGTTGCGCTGCGAGGCGTCAATGGCCTTCACATAATAAGAAATGGTGTCGCTATCACTGGCTGCCGGAATGGTGCCAATCCAGTTACAGAACGCTCCTGAAGTATTGTTCCGCACCATACCTACCGAATCAAGGGCTCCACTGTTTACTCGGTAATACAAGAAGACCGTATCTACACCTGAACCATCCAGAGCACGCACCCCTACGTTGAAAGGTCCGAGCTCGAAAATGGGGCCCAAGAAAACGTCGCACTGGGTAGAAGTCGTAGGCCATTCAATGTCGGGAGATCCAGAAGCAATGAACCGCCAAGAAGCAGCGGTATCGGGCAACTGCTTGCGGAACCTGCGCGCTGATGAATCCACGGCGTCGAGGTAATAGTCCACTGTATCACCATCGATCGTGAAAATGGTATCGCGGTAAAGCGTACCTGATACAAAGGCCATCTTTTTAAGCTGCCACGCACCGTTGTTGATGCGATAATTCAGAATAGCAGAATCGATACCCGAGGCATCTGAAACGTTCGCATTGATTACAAATGGCCCGGGCGAAAACTGCCGGCCTGTAATCGGAGTAAGCGTCATGGTAGGGAAGAACGATGCCAAATAAGTGTATACGCCACCCGTACCATTTAACAAGGCATTGGTAGGAGCAAATTTGGTATTGCGGAGTGGAGATGAGTCACGTGCCCTCAAGAAATACCTGACGGTATCACCATCCTGCACCCTGTTGGTGTCGAGCAGGAAGCTCCAGGTGTTGGTAGTACCCTGACGCACCATTTGGGCCGAATCAAGGGCACTGCTGTTCACGGTGTAAAACACCCAAACGTCTTGCACGCCAGTTGAATCGCACCCCAAAGAGTCACTTACAACGGCTGAGATGTTCTGCCGTATATCAAATTGTAATCCTGAAAGTGGCGTGTGGTTAATGAGTGGAGGAATAACTTCCGAAAAGGCAGTTGTAACCATGACGCTGTCAATCAACCAGCCGTAACCTCCGGGGACTGGCAAACCCATGGCGTTGTTGTTGTTGTCGCGCATGCGGAAACGAATCCGCACATCGGGCTGGTTGCTGGCAACCCACGACAAGTCAAAACGCTCGTTCTTCCACCAAGTAGCAGTAGGAACAGCGTTCAAGTTACTTGGAAGCCATTCGGCCGGATAACTAAAGTGAGAAAACCTGCCGGTGCTCCTAAAGTCAGCCGAAGCTCCGAGATAACGACAACTTTGACCATTCAATGGCTGCCACGTATTGCCTCCATCAATTGATATCTGCATGGTAGCAGAGTCGAGCAACTCGATTTTACAAATGTGTGCAAAATCCAACCACACCTTGAATTGACCCACCGTAGAAAAAGGTTTGGTCGTCAAAGTGTTGCCTGTATTTTGGTCGTAACGACCCCGAATGGACTGCCCAGCACCTGCAGGAAAGCGGTAGCCAGTTTCAACCGTCCAGCCAGGGGTACCTACACTGATAACACTGTCAGTTGGATTCGGATTTTCGAATGAAGTAAAGAACTTAATCGACACTCCGGGAGGCAGGTTCGTGGGTTGAGCCACTACAACAACGCCCCAAACAAGGCCGAAAAACAACAGGAATAAACGTTTTCTCATTGCAACACGCTAGGTTAACTTGGCTAATTTATGGCTTTCTGCCCAAGTTTAAAATGAAAGCAACTTATTTAATTGGATTTTAAAACGGTCGACACCCAAAAATTGCTGCTCCAAGGGGATGGCAAAAGGCACTGGTGTATCGAGCGAACCATGTCGCATCACAGGCGCATCGAGCCACTGGAAAGCCTCTTCTGCTATCACCGAAGCAATCTCGGCACCGATACCACCGGTCAAAGTGTCCTCATGCAAAACAAAGGCTTTGCCTGTCTTTTTCACCGAAGCCAGCACGGTATTGCGGTCCCAAGGCAACAGGGTTCGCAGGTCGATGATTTCCACAGAAGCCCCTAATTCCTGTACCACTTCACGCGCCCAATGCACGCCCATGCCGTAGGTAACCAGGGTGGCTTCACTTCCCTCCTGCACCACGGCTGCCTTGCCCACTTCTACGGTGTAATAGGCATCAGGCACATCGCCACTGATGCTGCGGTACATGGCCTTGTGCTCAAAGAAGAGATAGGGGTTCGGATCTTCAAACGACGCCAACAGCAAACCCTTGGCGTCGTATGGATTAGAAGGATAAACGATTTTTAAGCCGGGGGTATGGAAAAACCAGGCTTCGTTCGACTGCGAGTGGAACGGGCCCGCTCCTACCCCGGCACCCGTTGGCATGCGCACCACCACATCGGCATGCTGGCCCCAGCGGTAATGCATTTTGGCAAGGTTGTTCACAATTTGGTTGAAGCCCACGGTGACAAAGTCGGCAAACTGCATTTCCATCATGGCTTTGTAACCTTTGATAGAAAGTCCCAGCGCCGAGCCTACGATGGCCGATTCGCACAAGGGCGTATTGCGCACGCGCTCTTTGCCGAATTGCTCCACGAATCCTTGGGTAATTTTGAATACGCCGCCGTATTCGGCAATGTCTTGGCCCATGAGCACCAATTTGGGGTGCTTTTCCATGGCCTGCCGCAAGCCATCGCTGATGGCGTCAATCAAGCGTTTCTCAGAACTGGGTCCGGCGGGTGCCGTTACCACCTGCTGGTGCGGGGCATACACATCTCTCAATTCGGTTTGCAGGTCGGGCTTAATTTCTGCCTCGGCAAACACCTCTTGCAAGGCAGCGTCAATCGCAGCCTGGTGCTTGGTGCGGATGCTGTCCTTGGTTTCGGCATTCAGCACTCCTTCTGCCAACAACCAGTTTTCGTAATTCACTACCGGGTCTTTTTCGGCCCAGGTATCGAGCAGTTCTTTGGGCACATACTTCACACCCGAAGCTTCTTCGTGTCCGCGCATGCGGAAGGTGATGCACTCGAGTAAAACGGGACGTGGATTTTCGCGCATCGAACGGGCCAAAGCATCTACGGTGCGGTGAACTTCCAACAGGTTGTTGCCATCTACCTGCACCGCCTCCATGCCGTAACCAATGCCTTTGTCGATGAACTGCTTGCAGCGGAACTGGTCGGAAGATGGCGTCGACAAACCATAACCGTTGTTCTCAATCAAGAAAATGACCGGCAACTCCCAAACGGCAGCCACGTTGAGGGCTTCGTGGAAATCGCCTTCACTGGTGCCACCATCGCCACTGAAAGCAAGGGATACCTTGCCTTCACCACCCAGCTTGTGCGCCAGGGCAATGCCGTCGGCAATGGCCAGCTGCGGACCCAGGTGCGAAATCATGCCCACAATGTGGTGGGGTTGACTGCCGAAGTGGAACGAACGCTCGCGGCCACGGCTAAAGCCCGAACCTTTGCCCTGCAATTGAGCGAAAAGGGTATTCAAGGGCATCTTTCTGCCGGTAAATACGCCCAGGTTACGGTGCAAAGGCATGATGTACTCGTCGACATGCAAGGCCTGCGTGGCTCCTACCGCAATGGCTTCCTGGCCAATGCCCGAAAACCACTTGCTCACCTTGCCCTGGCGCAGCAGGATCAGCATTTTCTCTTCTATCATCCTGGGCAATACCAGGGCATCGTACAACGACAGCAGGCTTTCGTTGCTGTAACCTTCTCTGTTAAACTGCATGGTGTATTAAGCTTGCGGGCGACGTTCACGCCACAATTGATTGAATGATTTAGGAGCCACTTGCGGCAAATCGCGGCGATTGCCCCAGGCCTTGCGGAAGAGGTATTGCAAAGCGATGTTCTTGACCTTGCCTCCCACCAAATCGGTGAGTCGGCGACTGAGCATGGCCTTGCGCCAATATTTCCACAAGCGCGCATCGGCTTTGCCTTGCAGGCCCTGGTCTACCGACTGACGGCGGTTGATGAGCAACAATTCGTGCAAATCGATTTTCACCGGACAAACCGCGGTGCAATTCCCGCAAAGCGAAGATGCCTGACTCAAATGTTTGAAAGCTTGCATGCCTTGCAGGTGCGGGGTAATGACCGAACCGATGGGACCGCTGTAGGTGGTGCCATAGCTGTGCCCACCGATATTTTTGTAAACCGGACAAGCATTGAGGCAGGCGCCACAGCGAATGCAATACAACGATTGGCGGTGCTCGGTGTCTTCGAGGATGTTGGTTCGACCATTGTCAAGCAAAATCACATACATCTCCTCCGGGCCGTCGGTTTCACCCGCTCTGCGTGGACCACTCAGCAAGCTGTTGTAAACTGTGAGGTGTTGCCCCGTTCCGTGGGTGGCCAGCAAAGGCCAGAACAAATCGAGGTCATTGACCGACGGAATGACTTTTTCGATGCCGGCAATGGCGATGTGTACTTTTGGAAAAGCTGTGCTCAAACGGGCATTGCCTTCGTTTTCGGTAATGGCGATGCTGCCGGTATCGGCTACAATAAAGTTTGCACCGGTAATGCCTACATCGGCATGCACGTATTTTTCGCGCAGCAATTTACGGGCAATGCCGGTCAACTCTTCGGGACTCAGATTGGGCGCGGTGTTCAGTTTTTTGTGAAACAACTCAGCCACATCCTCTTTCGATTTGTGCATGGCCGGTGTAACAATGTGGTATGGCGGCTCCCCATCTATCTGCTGGATAAATTCGCCCAGGTCGGTTTCTACCACCTCAATGCCGTTTTTTTCGAGGGCATCGTTCAGGTGAATTTCTTCGGTGACCATGCTTTTCGACTTCACCACTGAACGGCCCGAGGCACGTTTGAAAAGCTTGAGGATTTCTTTGATGGCTTCATCGGCATCTTGTGCCCAAATCACCTTCCCGCCATTGGCCGAAAAATTACTCTCGAACTGCAGCAGGTGGGCTTCCATGTTTTCAATGGCCTTCCATTTCAAAAAATTGGCGCGTTCACGGGCCATCTCCAAATCGGCATAACGCTGCTTGCCGTTTTGAACGGCAGCCTCGTATTTACCCATGTTGAAATTGATCTTGCGGCGGTGCTCCAAGTCAAATGCCTTGTTTTGCGTAGCCGCCAAAAACTGTTCTACCGCGCTCATTTATTCGGTTTTGGACGTGAGCTACGGTTGGCCAATTCCCAGGAAGTATAAAGCAGGTACTCCGTAATGGTTGCCATGCGCGCAAAGTTGATTTTCTCGATGGTGTCGGTTTCCTTGTGGTAATCGGCATGTACCCCACTGAAATAGAACACACTTGGAATGCCTAGCTTGGCAAAATTGTAGTGATCCGATCTGAAATAATAGCGGTTTGGATCTTTGGGATCGTTGTAGGTATAATCGAGCTCCAAGTTGCAGCAACGGGCATTCACAGCTTCGCCAATGTCGTGGAGGTCCTGACTGATGCGATCGGCGCCAATCAAATAGAGGTATTTGCTGGTGGTGTCGTGCTTGTCGTCAAAACGACCAACCATGTCAACGTTGATGTTGGTCACTACCAAATCGGAAGCCATAGGCATGTTCTGGCTGAAATAGCGGCTGCCCAACAGCCCATTTTCTTCACCCGAAAACCACACCAGGGCGATGTTGCGTCGGGGTTGCATGCCGGCATCGCGCCATTCGGCCAGTTGGCGGGCCACCGACATCAAGGCGGCAGAACCCGAGCCGTTGTCGTCGGCTCCTTGAAATACCTTGCCATGGTGCTCGCCGAGGTGATCGAGGTGCGCAGTCAGCAGTACCCATTCATTGCTTTCATCGGCACCACGAATAAAAGCAGCTACGTTAGGTGCTTCAAAATCGCGTTCAACCAAATCCACTTGCAGTCGGTACTCCTTTTTACGTACTTCTTGGCCCGATGAAAAATCTGCGGCCCTGCTGATCATGCTTTTTTTCCTCACTTTCAATTGGCGCAACAAGCGGTTGTAAGCTTTTGGTGACAACACCACCACAGGGACATTTCCCATTGAACTTGCCTTCTCCGCATCTGTCTTTTGCAGGCTGATGCGTTCCTCGAGCAAGCGTTCAAGCAGTGCAGGGGTTTCTTTTTTGTAGGCAGGGTGCATCACGATTACGCCCGACGCTCCTGCGTTGGCGAGTTGGCGGTATTGTTCGCGCCAAAAACCTTCTTCCACTTCTCCTTTTGCATTCAGGCTTCCCGGAGCGGCAAGCACCCACTTGCCTTTGACAGCAGCTGCATCGTAGGTGATAGCACCCTTTTCGGTCAACTTGCCATGCCCGATAACCACCACTTCATCAAAATCGATGATACCATTGGTAAGGCCCCCGGTAGCAACAAAGTCTTTGGCAAATTTAAACTTGCGCTTACCCACTTTAAACGACGCGCCACGCAATTGAGAGGCATGGTAAGGAACCGCCAAGCCATACGGATTGCCGTCTTCAACCAAATTTAGATTTTCGAAGTGCTGTAGTCCCCACTGTTGCAAGCGCGCCGACACAAAATTCGCCGCCTGTTGGTAACCCGACTGACCGGTACCCCTACCGGCCATTTCACGCGAAGTGAGCACCGTTAAATCGGCACGTAAGCTATCGGCATGCAACCGATGCGGCAAAAATTCAGCTTCCGACTGTGCGAAGCCCTGCAACGAGGCAGCCAGCAACAGTCCCAATCCTAGGTGTTTCAGCATGGAATTTTATTGATGCGGTTTTGGTGTCGACCCCCTTCAAATGGGGTGGTCATGAAGGTTTCAACCATGGCAAGGGCTGTTTCGGGCGAAATAAAGCGCGCCGGTAAGCACAAAATGTTGGCGTTATTGTGTTGACGGGCTAAAGCTGCCAGTTCCACATTCCAGCAAAGTGCTGCCCTGATGTCGGCATGTTTGTTCGCTGCCATGCACACCCCATTGCCACTGCCACAGATGAGGATGCCCAAACCCTTGCCTTGTGCCACTTCTTCGGCAACGGGGTGCGCAAAGTCGGGGTAATCAACCGAGTCGGGACCATGGGTGCCGTGGTCATGTACTTGCAAACCCCATTTTTGCAAATGAGGTTTGAGGTATTCTTTGAGTTCAAAGCCTGCGTGGTCGTTACCCAGGCTCAGGTGTGTGCTAATCAGGTTCATATCAATCTGCTAAAATAGCTTCATTTTTACGTTCTACACGTGCCACCACCCAAATGCTGATTTCATACAAAACCAACAGTGGAATGGCCATCAAAAACATGCTGCCCACATCCGAAGGCGTGATGATGGCGGCTACAATAAAGTTCACCACCACGGCAAGCCGCCGGTTATCGCGCAAAAACGAACTGGTGACGATGCCAACGCGCGCCAGGAAGTACGCCAAAATAGGCAGTTCGAATATCAGACCTGAGGCCAGCACCATCATGGTGAGCGTGCTGATGTAAGAGCCCAAGGTGATTTGGTTGGCTACCTCGGCACTCACCTGGTAGGAACCCAAAAACAAAATACTCACCGGAGCCAAAGCAAAATAACCAAATCCTATACCCAGGAAAAACAGCAGGCTGATGTAAAATACCATGCCCCGTGCTGCCTTCCGCTCTTTGGCGTGCAATGCAGGTTTAATGAACAACCACAACTCAAAAACCAGGTAGGGAAACGCCAGCACCAATCCGGTATACAAGGATATGGTAAGGTGCTGCATGAACTGACCCGTCATGTCGATGTTGGCCACCGTGAAGTTGATTTCCTGTATGCACAGCCCACCCAGCCAGGCATAGGTCTCACCTAACCAGCAAAAGAGTCGGTATGTAATGAAATGGGTGTTTTTTGGAGCGAGGATGATGCCATCGAAAATCAACTCCTTGGCACCAAAGGCAAACAAGGCCAGCACCACCACCGCAATGGCTGAGCGGACCAGGTGCTTGCGCAGTTCGTCGAGGTGGTCGAAAAACGACATCTTCTTCTCGTCCTGCTCAAACTGATCGGTGTAATTCAACGCAGATAAAATTTGCACAAAGATACACGGAGGCAGTCAGCTTCGCACCCCGGTGGAAAGATGCTTTTAGGTGTGCATAAATCGAAAGCAAGCCGGAATACAAAAACAAAAAAGCCCCAAAAAGGGGCTTTGATGTGGTTAGAGGTCAATATCAACCGTTCTTGCGGTTCTGTACGTCAAGACGGATTTCCTGGCACTTGTTCTTGAGGTCCTGCAGGCCTTTGCGAACACGGGTACCTGCGGCGTTGTTACCCTTGTCGTAGAATTTCTCGAAGTCACTCTTCATTGACTCCAGCATGTTTTTGATGGTCTCAAATTGGTTCATAGTAGCGTTTATTAAGGTTTAACTCCCCAAAAATATTACTTTCGGCTAAATGCAAAAACTTAAATACAATTTTCTTTACCGCATGGCTACAACACCATCGGCCTGATAGGCACCGGCACGCAGCTTTTCGGCAACGGTGGAGAAAGCTTCGAGGGTATACTGCACATCCTCGAGGGTATGGGCAGCAGTAGGAATCAATCGCAGCATGATCACATCTTTGGGAACAACCGGATACACCACTACCGAGCAGAAGATGTTGTAGTTCTCGCGCAAATCAACTACCAACGCAGTTGCTTCACCCAATGAACCACTCAACAAAACCGGAGTAACAGGCGATTGGGTTTTACCTAAATTGAAGCCGCGCTCACGCAAACCGTTTTGCAAGGCGTTGACCACCGACCACAATTGTTCACGCAAGGCTGGAACTTCGCGCAACAGCTGCAAGCGTTTGAGGGCACCAATCACCAAAGGCATGGGCAGCGACTTGGCAAAAATTTGCGAACGGGTATTGTAGCGGAGGAATTCAGCCGTATCAGCATCGGTAGCAAAAAATGCGCCTATACTGGCCATTGACTTGGCAAAGGTGCTGAAATAGATGTCAACGCCTTCGGTTACTCCCTGGGCTTCGGCTGTACCGGCACCGGTAGCACCCATGGTGCCAAATCCGTGTGCATCGTCAACCAACAAACGGAATTGGTATTTTTTCTTGAGTTCAACCACCCCACGGAGGTCACCTTGCACGCCCGACATACCAAATACACCTTCGGTAATGACCAGGATGGCGCCTTTGTTTTCGTTTTCTTCAACCAGGCGGGTAGCACGACGAAGCTGTACTTCAAGGCTTTCCATGTCGTTGTGCTTGTACATGAAACGTTTGCCCTGGTGCAAACGCACACCATCCACAATGCAGGCATGCGATTCGGCATCGTACACAATGATGTCGTGGCGGTCAACCAAAGCATCAATGGCCGATAAAATACCCTGATAGCCAAAGTTCAGCAACATGGCGGCAGGTTTGCCTACATGGGCAGCCAACTCACGCTCCAACTGCTCGTGGTAATCGCTGTTGCCCGACATCATGCGTGCACCCATGGGATAAGCCATGCCAAATTGTGCAGCTGCATCGGCATCGGCCTTACGCACTTCAGGATGGTTGGCCAAACCCAAATAGTTGTTCAAGCTCCACACCAAACGCTCTTTGCCACGAAACTGCATCTTGCTCGCAATTTCACCTTCAAGCTTTGGGAACATATAATAACCTTCTGCTTCTTTGGCATGTTGGCCAAGAGGGCCACGACGTTGCTTCAGTTTGTCTAATAAATCCACAGGACGATAATTTTTAGAAAATTTTAGCAAAGTTATGGCTGTTCAGCACATCACAAAAAAATAATCTTGCACCGGTTTTAGGTGGACAATATTCTTTGATTTAGCAGGTTAAGGTTCATATTAAATCTTTATCTTTGCAGGCTATGACCAAAGGACTTGTCCTTCGTTTTTCGCACATTTTGATGGGTTTGTTGCTCATTGCCGGCTTGCAATCCTGCGACCCTTACAACAAAATCCTCAAGAGTACCGACTTGAATTACAAGTTCGACATGGCCCGTAAATTCTATTACGAAGGGGCCTATTACAAAGCGCAACCTTTGCTGGAAGAGCTGATTTCGGTATACCGCGGCTCCGAAAAAGCTGAAGAAGTGTATTATTTCTACGCTTATTGCGATTACCACCTGCAAGATTTTACGGTAGCCAGTTACCACTTCAAGAATTTCACTACCAGTTTTCCGGGCAGCGCAAAGGCCGAGGAAATGGATTTTATGTACGCCTATTGCCTGTACCTCGAGTCACCACGCTTTGCTCTTGACCAGGGCAGCACGCAGCGTGCGCTCGAAGGCTTGCAGTTGTACATCAATAAATACCCCCGTAGTCCACGCATCGCCGAGTGTAACCGCATGATGGACGTGCTGCGCAGCAAATTAGAGCGGAAAGCCTACGAAAGCGCCATGTTGTTTTACCGCATGGAAGACTACCGGGCAAGTGCTACCATGCTTCGCCGCACCTTGCTCGAATATCCCGATATCGATGAGCGCGAACAATTGGTTTACCTCATTTGTAAATCAAACTTCCTGCTGGCCGAAAACAGCATCAAAGAAAAACAGCAAGAGCGTTACGAAGAGTGTTTGAAGACCTACGGAGAACTTAAAGAAGATTTTCCGCAGAGCAAATACTTGCGTGAAGCAGCAAACATGGCCGACAAGGCACAAAAAGCCATTGCCGCCCTCGAAGAAGAAGCAAAAACCAATCCTTCCATAGCACAAAACAAGTCACTATGAGTTCGAATACCACCGAAACACGCAACCTGCGCGCCATGGACGCAGTAACCGGCAACATCTACGAAACCGTTGCCATCATTGCCAAGCGCAGCAACCAGATTTCAGTTAAAATCAAAGAAGAGCTGAACACCAAATTGGCTGAGTTTGCTCCTGCCAGCGACAACCTCGAAGAAGTATTCGAAAACCGCGAACAAATCGAGATTTCGAAGCACTACGAGCGCATGCCAAAGCCAAGCTTGCAGGCCATTGAAGAATACAATGCCGGCAACACCTACTTCCGCACCCCTGCGAAAGACAAGTTGCTGAAATAAGCACCCATGTTGACCGGGAAAAAAATCCTCCTGGCCATAACGGGCAGCATTGCCGCTTACAAAACGGCCTTTTTGGTAAGGTCGTTGGTTAAATCGGGGGCTGAAGTGCGGGTCATTGCCACGCGCTCAGCCCTCGATTTTGTTACCCCCCTCACCCTTTCCACCCTTTCAAACAACCCCGTTTACAGCGAATACCTGAAAAACGAACAGGGCGAATGGGTAAACCACGTGGAATTGGGGTTATGGGCCAACCTGATGGTGGTGGCACCTGCTACGGCCAATACCTTATCGAAAATGGCCAATGGCCAGTGCGACAACCTGGTGATGGCCGTGTACTTATCGGCACGCTGCCAGGTGATGTTTGCGCCGGCCATGGACCTCGACATGTACCGCCACCCTACTACCCGCGCTAACATCGACAAATTGCTGTCGTACGGCAACCTGCTCATCCCTCCAGGAACCGGTCCACTAGCAAGTGGATTGACTGGAGAAGGACGCATGGCCGAACCAGAAGAAATCCAGCAGCACATTGCGGACTATTTCACCTCCACCTTGCCGCTAAATGGCAAGAAGGTTTTGATTACGGCCGGCCCAACCTACGAGGCCATCGATCCGGTTCGCTTCATAGGCAACCGCTCGACCGGCAAAATGGGCTATGCGTTGGCAGCAGCCTGTGCCGAAGCAGGTGCAGAGGTTGTTTTGGTAAGTGGCCCTACAGCCCTACCCAGCCCGGCGGGTGTACAGCGCATCCAAGTTGAATCGGCAGAAGAAATGTACGGTGCCTGTATGACGCACTGGCCTGGAGCCCACATGGGTATCTTCAGTGCTGCGGTTGCCGACTACAAACCCGAATCGGCGGCTGAGCAAAAAATCAAGAAAGCTTCCGCAGCCCTCGAAATAAGACTTACTCCTACCCCCGACATCCTGGCTGCCGCCGGAAATTCCAAAAAACCAGGGCAGTTTTTGGTTGGTTTTGCCTTGGAAACCGACAACGAAATTGCCCATGCCCAAGGTAAATTGAAGCGCAAAAATGCCGATTTAATCGTATTGAATTCGCTTCGCGATGCCGGTGCAGGCTTTGGACACGACACCAATTTAGTACGGCTGATTTCCGAAAAGGAAGAAGTAGCCTTTCCATTGGCCAGCAAAGACCAAATAGCCCGAAACATCGTTTCATACATTTGCAATCAACTATGAAAAAGGCTTTACTGCTTGTATGGCTTGGCGCTATAGGCTTTGTGCGTCCCGCGTTAGCCCAAGAATTGAATTGCCAGGTTACGGTGAATTACAGCCGCATTGGTGGTGCCGACCAGCAGTTTTACCAATCGATGGAAACGACTATCCGGGAATTTTTAAATACCCGCAGGTGGACCACCGACGTTTTCCAGGAGCAGGAACGCATTGTCTGCAACATCACCATCATGCTCGAAGAAAGGGTTAGCACCAACCAGTTCAAGGCCACCACCACGATTCAAAGCACGCGTCCTGTTTTTAATTCGGGCTACAGCAGTGTATTGCTGAACCATACCGATCCTGATTGGGTATTTGAATATGTAGAATTTCAGCCCCTCGAATTCAATGAAAACTCGCATCTCAACAATTTGAGCAGCCTACTGGCCTATTATGTTTACACCATTCTGGGGCTCGATTACGACAGCTTTTCGATGTTGGGCGGCTCCGAGTTTCACCAGCGGGCTCAGCAAATTGTCATTAACGCGCAAAATGCTCCAGAACCGGGATGGCGCCAGAATCAAAATCTCAGGAACCGCTATTGGCTCAATGAGAACCTCGTCAACCAAAGCTTTAAGGGCTTTAGGGAAGGCTTGTACCTTTATCACCGTCAAGGACTCGATGTGATGAGCAAGTCGGACAACATGATTGAAGCACGAAAAAAGACCACCGAGGCCATTACCAAGATGCATCAGGTGCACAAATCGAAGCCTGGCAGCATGCTCCAACAAGTTTATTTGGCGGGTAAGATGACAGAACTGATAGGCATTTATAGCAAGGCACAGCCTGCCGAAAAATCAGCTGTGGTCACCATGCTTTCAGAGATTGATCCTTCGAACTTACTCCAGTACCAAAAAATAAATGCGAACTAGCTTTTTTCTTCGCAACGGCTGCTGTTGATTTGCATCAGCAACCATGATCATACGCCTTTACATCCGCAATTACGGCATCATTCGCGAGCACGAAATCAGCTTCACGAAAGGCCTGACCGTAATTACCGGCGAAACGGGTGCCGGAAAATCTATTTTGCTGGGCGCTTTGGGACTTGTATCGGGTGAACGAGCAGATTCACAAGTGCTTTTTGATCCAGAAGAGAAGTGTGTTGTAGAAGCTGAATTCAAGCCACAACAGGCTGAATTGAACAGCTGGCTGGAAGAAGAAGGATTTGATGTATCCTCAACGGTTTTGGTTAGGCGCGAAATTGCCGTCAATGGCAAATCGCGTGCATTTATCAACGACAGTCCTGCCTCGGTGCAGCAGCTCCGGCAGCTGGCCGATTGGCTCATCGACATCAGTGGCCAGCATGAAAGCCGCGAGATGAATACCGCGCGTTTTCAATTCGAATTTCTGGATACCCTAAGTGAATGCACCGACGAGGCCATCCAATACCAACAACACTATCAGGAAAGACAACAGTTGAGGCAAAAGCTGCAGCGCTTACAAGAGGCTGAAAACATGCGTTTGCAGCAACTTGACCTCGATCAGTTTCTGCTGAATGAGTTGGAGCAGGCCGATTTGCGCCAGCCCGACGAGCTGACTGCCTTAGAGCAAAAGCTGGAGGTCGCAGAAAATGCCCTGCAACTGCGACAGCTTTTGGAAGGCTTGGGCTATCAACTGGCCGAAAGAGAGGAATCGGTGATTGCTCAATTGCAGCAACTGGCAAGCAGCCTGGCCGCCTACAAACGGTTGCATCCTGAAATAGAACGTGCTCATGCCGTGCTGCACGCCGCCCAAATCGAGCTCACTGAGCTGAGTCGAGATACCGGCCGCATGGCAGAACTATTTGAAACCGATGCCGAATCGCTGGGCCTTATGCGTCAACGCATCGACCAACTACAGCGGTTGATGCACAAGCACCGTGTTGCAGATGTAGGCGGTTTGATAGACCGCATGCAGCAATTGGCCGATCAGGTGCATGCCCTTTCACGTGCAGGGGAAGAAACCCAGGCCCTTGAATTAGCGGTTAAGCAACTTGAAATGCAGCTGCAAGGACTGGCAAAATCATTGTCTGAAAAGCGAAAAAAGGCCATTCCTGCTATTGAAAAGCAAATGGCTCAGTTGCTACCTCAAGTTGGATTGGTACACGCACAGTTGAGCATTCAATTGGAAGAAGGCAGCGAATTGCTCTCCGGTCGCCAAGGTTTCAACCGATTGCGGTTGCTTTTTTCTGCCAACAAAGGCAGCCAACCGAACGA
>Ga0075157_10000876_pt1 | contig 20659 bp, 19 predicted proteins | sample JI81BgreenDNA_FD_70967 | JGI IMG/M metagenome (GOLD analysis project Ga0075157, IMG submission 70967) | Wastewater effluent complex algal communities from Wisconsin, to seasonally profile nutrient transformation and Carbon sequestration -... | ecosystem: Engineered > WWTP > Effluent > Algae...
TCAACCATTCCTTGGCGCCATCGCCCCTCACCAGCTCGATAAGGGCTTGCGACAGGACCGCAAGAGCCGCAACTACGGAGTATCCGTAAGCGACAAAGAAGCGCGTCCGATTCTCGCCGTTGCGTGCGCTGATCACATTGCGTCAGCGTTCCAATCTTCGCTGACCACCACGCTCGATAGTTCTCCGGGCGTGCCGATCAGGATCGGTCATGCTCATCGGGCGAATCGTAATCGTGATCACCTTAAGCAAGCATCTCATCGAGCAGCACCTAAGCACTGACGTTGATCGACCGCTGCTAGGGCAATCGGGGCTCCCTGATACCTGAAAGCATTGTCAGGTCCGAAGGCCGCCTCTCGCGTAGTGCAAGAAGATTGGCGCGAACATGCTCAATAGGGAAGTTGAAGACGGCGCCGCCACTGTAGAGTCGCTCAAGAAAGATGCGCGATAGGCAGGCATGAAGATGCTCCCACCGAAACGCTAGGGCAGGATGGCGATAGATGATGTGCGGGAAGATATCGATAGCGCACAGTGAAGGCAGAAGATGGCTGGGATCGTGTTCAAGCAGATCACCCTTTGCAGCCAGGCACAGCAAACAAATGAAGGCATCTAGAGACTTCAGATTCCTGATGGCCAGATAGTCCGAGCGCTCCAGAGGCGTGTGGACGGCCCGCCTCCCCCTGAACTCGTCGGAGCCCCTGAAAAGAATCCGCCTGATCTCCTTTGGCATTGCTTCCAGATAGCTGTGAAGCTTCTCAATCGGTGGCGGAGTGGGGGTCAGTACGTCCCATAGAGGGAGGTCGCGCCAGTAAGCGATCCTCACGGCGCCTCCAGATCTTTCCAGTATCCGTCTCGCCGTCTCCTCGCTTGGCTTTGTTCCCTTCAGAAACCAGCGTGAATATGTCCCGGCCCACGTGCGTTCGCCGAATTCAGTTACGTAGCGCTTCCTGTCGATGCGGAACTCAAGCGTCTTGGCGGATTCGGTTCCAAAGTGAGCAGCAGCGGCACCGAAGCATGCGGCGCCGCGACAGCAGCGCACCTGGTGCTCAAAAGCTTCCCAGTCCTCTACGCTCGATGATGCCGGAATGAATGGGATACCCATGCCGTATGGTCACTCCGTCCGGAGTGATTGTCACGCATGGTCACGCTCGGTCCGTCTGAGCAATGGTGTTGCGGTTTTCGCAGAGCGCAACACCCGTGCGTCCGTTGGGAGACCAAGCTAACTTTGGCGTACTAGTGCAGGACATTCCGTGACAGAGCAATGCAAGCGTCCCATGTCGTCGACTTCTCATCGTATGAGGCTGCCTTGACCAAGACGCTTGGTCCGGTGGTCGGGGGGAGTGCGCTTTCTCGTGCGCTCGGATTCCGAACGCAGGCGGCATTCCGCAAAGCCAAACAGCGCGGGCGCCTCCCGATTGCAACCTTTGAGGTTGAGGGGCGCCGCGGACGTTTTGCGGCAACGTCCGACATCGCTGCCTGGCTCTGGTCCAAACGCAGCGTGTCCACCATGGAATCAATGACTAAGGAGATCGCCCAGGGAAATCATTAATGCAGATGCTGCAATTCCTAAGGCGTAAAAAAGAGAACGCCCCGGAGACATCACTCTCGAGGGCGTTCGGGTCTTACGGCCAGCACCGTTAGTCTCCCCGGCGCCACCCTGCGCCGTCAAGTGTCCCGTCCATCACGCGGGGCGCACGCCTCCCCTATCCGAGACCGCCGAAGCCGCAGCAGCTTCTTGGGTGGCGGTCGACTTTGGGAGTCGAATTCATGACAAGTTTGAGAGACGCCATTCAGTTGGCGCTGACCACTTCGCTGAGCAATCGAGCGATCGCCGATCAGTCGAGCGTCAGCTACAACACGGTCGCACGCTACAGGCGACTTGCCCTTGCTAGCGGCCTTTCCCCGGAGGATCTCCTCGCCTTGAGTGACAGCGAGTTGCTTGGACACTTCGCCACGACGCCTCAGCGCTGGAGTGTGCGTGCACCCATCGATTTCGAGTATGTGCATCGTGAGTTGCAGCGGAAGCACGTGACGTTGCAACTCCTGTGGATCGAGTATCGAGAGCGTGAGCCCAATGGGTACGGCTACAGCCAGTTCACGCACCTGTATCGCGAGTGGGCGCGAAAGAACAAGATCGTTATGCGTCAGGCCCACCACCCCGGAGAGCGTGGCTGGGTTGATTTTGCCGGGCCGACGATTCCGTGGACAGACTCGAGCACTGGTGAAGTTCACCATGCTCAAGTCTTTGTCGCATCAGTGGGCGTTTCGGACTTTCTCTTCGCCTACGCTGTTCATTCGCAGCAGACCGATCAATGGATCCATGCGCATTCTCGTTGGTACGAAGCGTTGGGTGGCGTTCCAGCGATCACGACGCCGGACAACCTTAAGGCTGCTGTGATTCAAGCAGGGTCAGAGCCGAAGTTGAACCCCTCATATGCAGAAATGGCGCGCCACTACGGGACCGTCATTTTGCCCGCTCGCGTCGGGAAACCTCGCGATAAGGCACGAGCGGAGGGAGGGGTTCTGCTCACCGAGCGATGGGCAATTGCAAGGCTGCGTCATCGGAACTTTTTCTCGATTGGCGAGATCAACGTTGCACTGGCGGAGTGCATGGAGGTCTTGAACAATCGGCAGATGCGCCACTATGGCGCATCCCGCTTTCAGCGGTTCAAGGAACTCGACCAGCCGAAACTGAGGCCACTTCCTGAGCTCGCATTCGAGTTCGCGGAGTGGAGCAACCCAATCCGGGTCCGCCAGGACTATCACGTCATTCTGGCGAAGCACTTCTACTCCGTTCCCCACCGTCTTGTGGGTCAAGAGGTCTCGATCAGGATTACGGCGCAGACCGTAGAAATCTTTCACAACCGAGAGCGCGTCGCCTCGCACGTGCGGAGCTTGGTGGAGGGTGGAACGACGACGGATCCCGGCCATCAGCCCGAGAGTCATCGGTCCTGGGGTGAACAGACCCCCGAGCGTTACAAGGCGTGGGCACAGGGCATCGGACCGAATGCCCTGTGCGTGATCGATTCGCAGTTCAAGGGGCGACACCCTGCGCTCGCCATGCGCGCTTGCAGCTCCCTCTACGGACTCGCAAAGACGCACGGGACTCAGCGCTTTGAAGACGCTTGCCGGGAGGCGATCCGCATCAATTCGCCTGTTTGCAAGAGTGTTCGATCGATTCTCCAGAACCGCCTTGATCGGCGGAGCCAGGCGCCGATGGAATCGGCCGCAGCGCTGCCGTCTCACACCAATGTTCGTGGTCCGGACTACTACTCGAAGGAAGCGGTCAATGCTGACTAACCCCACGAAATCTCGGCTGATCAGCATGCGCCTGAATGGAATGGCAGATGCGTATGAGCAGCAGCAGCGCATTCCGACCAGTCAGTCCCTTGGCTTCGATGAGCGGTTTGGGATGCTTGTTGATGCGGAACACAATGCTCGTGAGAACCGCAGGACGAGCCGAGTTCTCAAGCAGGCCAAGCTCAAGGCGAGCTTGGCGTGCGCTGAAGACATTGTGTTTTCCGGTCGTCGCGGCATCGACCGCGCGCTCGTTTCCACTTTGCTGACGTGCGATTGGATCGAGAGGGGCCAGAACGTCGCCATCACTGGACCCACAGGCACGGGGAAGACCTGGCTTGCTTGTGCGCTCGGTCGCGAGGCTGCTCGTAAGGGCATGTCTGTTATCTATGAGCGCATGCCGCGCCTTCTTGAAGAGTTGGCCATTTCGCACATGGACGGCAGCTTGCCGAAGATGCGTGCGCGGCTCGCCAAGCCCAAGCTCCTCATTCTGGATGACTGGGGTAGCGCTCCCATCACGCCGCTTGGGCGTCAGGACATCTTTGAGATCATGGAAGATCGCTATCCGACCGCGTCGGTCATCATCACGTCGCAGCTGCCGACCGCGACGTGGCATGAGTATCTGGGGGAGCCGACGGTCGCTGACGCGACGCTGGATCGCATCCTGCACAACTGCCACTTGCTCGAACTCAAGGGTGAGTCGATGCGGCGTCGCTCGTCGGTCACCAAAGAAAAGGAGTAACCGCCAGCTTTGAAGGCCCGAGACCGATACGCAGGTCTCGGGGCTTCATTGAAGTCCTACGTCTTGTCGCGGTCGCCGCGACAAGACGGTGTGCCAAGGTTGATTACGGGCAGGCGGTTCAGAGTGCGCGGCCTGCCATTTCTAGTGACCTAGCGACACCCCCGGTGTCGAAGGGCCATCGCCCAATCAGCTCCTTTGTCCGGCGAGCGGCCTTCAGCGATCGGCTGCCGCCTCCAGTTGGGCTCGCAATCCCCCCCTGATCCGGCGTAGTAGCCCTTTCAGCTCCGCGAGACGCTTCCAGTGCGCTGTGGCGCCGCGGGGTGATGGGCCTTCGTGGCCTAGGCCAGCCCGAGCCTGCGCCGCGCCGCGCCGCGCCGCGCCGCGCAAGATCTTATTCAATAAAAACAATGCCTTAAGGCGAGCTCGACTTAATAGGCCCAGAGGAATCCTAAAATTGCAGACAACCTGTGTCTGCTATTGCAGACTCCTGGCGAGAGGCGTACTCTTACCGCAAGTCCAGACAAGGCGTGTCTGTGAAAAAACTTTCTGACCTTGCTGTTGTTCGCTCAGGGTACCCCTTCCGAACTCGCGTCGAAGCCGACGACGATGGGGATGCCTACGTCCTCCAGCTGAAGGATGTCACCGCACGATCTCCGGCAGACGTCGATGGCGCGATTCGAGCGCTGGTCAGGGCGCCCGCGACACATCACCTCGCTGCTGGTGATCTGGTGCTGAAGGGTCGAGGCACCACCCACTGCGCTGTTGTTGAGACCATCCCAGCCGACCTGCCCATGGTGGCGGCCGCGCCAATCCTTGTGCTGCGCCCCAAGCCGGACATCGTTGAGCCGGCGTTCTTGCGGTGGCTTTTGAATCACCCGATCACCCAGGCCAAGTTGGCAGCCAGTGCCGTAGGGACCTACATCCCGACGCTAACAAAGTCGCTGATCGATGACTTTGAGATTGAGCTTCCGCCAATCGAGACGCAGCGCTTGATCGCGCAGGTCGCGACGCTCGCAGAGCGTGAGCGCGAAATCCTCGAGACGATTACCCAGAAAAGAGCGCAGGCAACGGACCAGCTTCTGTTGCGCCTGTGCAGAACTTCCGGCAACGCGCGGAAGCAAGGTGGTAGGCGAGGTGCTGCAACACCTCGCCTACCTGATCACAAGCAGCACTAACCACTCGTGAGGCAACACAAGTATGGCGATCCAAATCGGCAACTACAACTTTGAAGGGCCTTTCAGCGCGCTGGAGGGCCTGCGAAACATCTCTGGCGTCTACGCCATTCTTGGCAGTAACGCCCCGCAGCAGTACGCGGTTCTGGACATCGGTGAGTCTGCAACTCTGAAGGACCGCGTGTCGGGGCACGACCGAAAGGACGAATGGCGCCGTTCCGGATACCGGACGCTTCTCGCTGCGGCGCTCTACACCGATGCTCACAGCCGAATGCGGATCGAAGCTGAGCTTCGAGCTTCCTACAACCCACCTTGCGGCGTTCGCTGAAGGCAGCTGAAGCGGGCGGGTTTCTGCCCGCTTTCTTGGAGAAACCGACATGACAGACACACTCTCGCAGCAGGACGTCAACAACACCGCGTGGGCCGCTTGCGACACGTTCCGTGGCGTGGTCGATCCGGCGCAGTACAAGGACTACATCCTTGTGATGCTGTTCCTGAAGTACATCAGCGACCTTTGGGCGGACCACTACGCCGAGTACAAGAAGGAGTACGGCGACAACGAGGAGCGCATCCGCCGCAAGCTTGAGCGCGAGCGCTTCATCCTCCCATACGTCGAGTTCAAGGACGAAAAGTCCGGCGAGGTCACCGACCGCTTCCTGGCCGACTTCCACGCCGTTTACGAGCGGCGAAAGGCGGCTAACCTCGGTGAACTGATCAACATCGTTCTCGACCACATCGAGGAGGCCAACAAGGCCAAGCTCGAAGGCGTGTTCCGGAACATTGACTTCAACTCCGAGGCTAACCTCGGAAAGACCAAGGACCGTAACCGGCGCCTGGAAAACCTGCTGGGTGACTTCGCCAAGCTCGACCTTCGCCCCTCGCGCGTTTCCGAGGACGTGATCGGCAACACCTACATCTATTTGATCGAGCGCTTTGCTTCCGATGCGGGCAAGAAAGCCGGCGAGTTCTACACGCCCAAGCAGGTCTCGCAGCTGCTGGCCCAACTGGCCGCCCCCAAGCCTGGCGACCGCATTTGCGACCCGACCTGCGGTTCCGGCGGCCTGCTCATTGAGGCCGCCGCCCTGGTCGAGGCACAAGGCAGCCGCGACTTCGCCCTCTTCGGCCAAGAGGTCAACGGCAGCACGTGGGCGCTGGCGCGGATGAACATGTTTCTGCACGGCAAGGACGCCGCCCGGATTGAGTGGGGCGACACCATCAACAGCCCAGCGCTGGTCGAGGCCGACCGCCTGATGCGCTTCAACGTCGTGGTGGCCAACCCGCCCTTCAGCCTCGACAAATGGGGCGGCCAGGAGGTTGAGGCTGACCGCTACAGCCGCTTCTGGCGCGGTCTGCCGCCAAAATCCAAGGGCGACTACGCCTTCATCACCCACATGATCGAAACCGCGCTTCCGCAGGAAGGCCGAGTGGCTGTGGTGGTGCCGCACGGCGTGCTGTTCCGGGGAGGCGCCGAAGGCCGCATCCGCCGTGCCCTGATCGAGGAGAACTTGCTCGACGCCGTTATCGGCCTGCCGGGCAACCTCTTTCCCACCACCTCGATTCCGGTGGCTATCCTGGTCTTTGACCGCGCCCGCGAGAAGGGCGGCGCCCGCGAAGGCTGCCAGGACGTTCTTTTCATCGATGCGAGCAGCGATTACCAGTCCGGCAAGAACCAGAACGCCTTGCTTGACGAGCACATGGCCAAGGTGCTCACCACGTTCCGCACCCGACAACCGGCGGAGAAGTACGCCCACGTCGCGAGCCTGCAGGAAATTGCCGAAAACGACTTCAACCTCAACATTCCGCGTTACGTGGACACGTTCGAGGAGGAGGAGGAGATCGATGTCGCCGCTGTCGAACAGGAGATCGAGCGGCTGGAAGGAGAACTCGCTGACGTGCGCTTGCGGATGAAGCAATATCTCAAGGAACTGGGCGTATGAGCGGTGGCGAACTGATCCTCTACACCTTGGATGACGGCAGCGCCGCCATCCATCTGCGCGCCGAGGGCGGCACGGTGTGGCTGACACAGGCTGAGATCGCCACCCTGTTTGACACGACACCGCAGAACATCACCCAGCACACGAAGGCCATCTACGCCGAGGGGGAGCTGACCGAGGGCGCAACTTGTAAGGAACTCTTACAAGTTCGCCGGGAGGGCGGCCGGGCCGTCAATCGCACCCTAAAGCACTACAACCTGGACATGATCCTGGCCGTCGGCTACCGGGTGCGCTCCCCACGCGGTACCCAGTTCCGCCAGTGGGCTACGACCCATCTGCGCGAGTACCTCGTCAAGGGTTTCGTGATGGACGACGCCAGGCTCAAGGAACCTGGCGGCTGGGACTACTTCGACGAGCTGCTGGCGCGCATCCGCGACATCCGAGCTTCCGAGAAGCGCTTCTACCAGAAGATCCGCGACATCTACACCACCGCCGTGGACTACGACGGCAGGTCCGAAGCCGCCCAACTGTTCTTCAAGAAGGTGCAGAACAAGATGCTGTGGGCCGTCACCGGTCACACCGCGCCGGAACTCATCGCCGGCCGTGCGGACCCCAGCCTCCCCAACATGGGCCTGACCACCTGGGTCGGCGGCCGTGTGCGGAAGCAGGACGTCACCATTGCCAAGAACTACCTGAGCCAGAGCGAGATCGAGGCGCTGGACCGCATCGTGGTTATGTACCTCGACTACGCCGAGGATCAGGCCCAGCGCCGCAAGACTCTGACGATGCGCGACTGGGAGGGCAAGCTCGATGCCTTCCTTGAGTTCAACGAACGCGAGGTTCTGACCCACGCCGGCAGGTTGCGCGCCGACGTGGCGGAAAAGCTCGCGCTGGAGCGCTATGAGAGCTTCGACGCCGCCCGGCGCGAGGAGGAGGCGCTGGCGGCGGATGCCGAAGATATGGCGACACTTGAGAAGGCCGAGCGGCAATTGGAAGGCAAGGGGAGGGAGAAAAAGAAATGACCATCGGCAAGACTTCCCCGCCGCTAAATCAAGAGTCCCCGGTCTCGTTCACCAGGCTGGGAGCGCTGATTGACGATAGCTGCTTCCAGAACGGCATATACAAGCATTCCGACGAATACGGCACTGGAGTCCCAATACTCCGGATCACCGATTTCGACAATCACGGACGATTGATATCGAACTCGTTCAAGAGAGTTGCCCTCTCTCCTCAAGAGCGGAGTCAATACGTCATTCGTCAAAATGACATCGTCATAAACAGGGTGAACAGTCTATCGCACATCGGCAAGAGCATGCTGTTCCCTTTCATGCATGAGTACCCGGTGTTCGAGTCCAACATGATGCGGATACGCATCAACGACGAATGCCTACTAGCACCTGAGTATGTCGCCGCAGTCTTGCAAGCAGGGCCAGCGCGCAAGCATTTCCGGAAAGTTGCGAAGCCTGCGGTAGCCCAGGCAAGCATCAATCAAGACGACGTGCGCTCGGTGGCAATTGCCCTTTATCCCAAGGCCAAACAGCGGTGGATTGCTCAAGCTCTCTCTTTCTGGGACCTTGCTGTCGAAAAGACCGGGCAACTGATCGTCGCGAAGGAGCAGCACTACAGCCATGAATTGTTGCGCCTAATTGGCCGGGGCCAGCACCCGCAAGCTCAAGTCGGCACCTTCGCCGAGGAGGTCTCCACCCGCAATCGCGGCAGCAATGAGGCCCGTGTGCTGAGCGTGACCAATTCACGCGGATTTGTGCTGCCTCAAGACCAGTTCGAGCGCCGCGTCGCCAGCGCCGACCTGTCCAACTACAAGGTCGTGCACCGCGGGCAATATGCCTACAACCCCTCGCGCATCAATGTTGGCTCCATCGCCCGCCTCGATCACTGGGACGATGGTGTCCTCAGTCCGATGTATGTCGTATTCAAAATCGACGAGGAAAAAGCCAACTCTGACTACTTCCTGCACTGGCTGAACTCTCACGAAGCCCGCCAGCGCATCAAGAACAGCGCACAGGGCAGCGTCCGCGAGACGGTATCGTTCTCTGAATTCGCTGCGATTACGATTCCGCTGCCGGATAAGCACCGCCAGAACGCCATCGCGCGTTACCTCAATGCCTTACGCCAGGAAATCGACCTTCTCGGCCAGTCCGTCGCAGCGCTCAAGACTCAGAAACGCGGCCTGATGCAGAAGCTTCTTACAGGCCAGCGGCGCCTGCCTATTGCTGAGGAGGTGCCAGCATGAGCGATGTAATTACCAAACTGGCCGACGAGGCCCGCCGGATCGAGGAAGACACCGAACATTCTTTCAAGGGACACTACAACGCGGCAGCGCGCTGGGGCCGCTATCACCTGTGGATCGGGCTACCTGCTGCACTGGTGGCGGCAGTCGCTGGCGCTTCTGCCTTCAAGGGCCACCCGGAATGGGCAGGCGCGCTGGCTCTGGTGTCCACCGCGTTGACGACGGTACTCACATTCCTTAAGCCATCGGAACGTGCGGAGATGCACAAAGCGGTTGCAGGCCAATACCACGCCCTGCGAAATCAGGCACGCATCTTTCGCGAGATTGGGCTGTTGGACGGACTGATGATCGAGGAGGCCAAGTCGCGCCTGTTTGAACTCTCCACGGCTCGCGACGACCTGAACCAGCGGGCGCCATCCATCGCACGCAGTGACTACGAGCTGGCAAAGCAGGATATTGACAGCGGCCGCGCTCGCTACCGAGTAGATGGTGCGCATTCATGACCATCAACAGCCACCTCGCCACTCTCGCAAACCTCGCGATTCTTCGTGACGACGAAAAGGCAAGCGTGCAGCGTTCCATTGCTGCGCTGCAGTCCCGCCTGACCACTCACTTCACCAACCAGATCGGGCGTCACTTTGTATTCGGCTCCTACAGTCGGGGGACCATCCTGCCCCGGTTGATGGATCCGCAATCAGATGTGGATTACATGGTGGTGTTTGCTGAGGCCGGACTACAGCCGCAGAGCTACCTGGATCGTCTGCGTCGATTCGCGGAAGTTCATTACTCCCGCTCAGAAGTCGCGCAGTCATACCCAACGGTTGTGCTGGAACTCAACCATATTCGCTTCGAGCTGGTGCCCGCCGTGCGGAGCTGGCACGGAAGCCTTCAGATTCCTGGTAAAGGCTCTGGTTACCAAAACTGGCAGGACACTGACCCGGATGGCTTCAGCCAGACGCTGAGTAGCGCGAATCAAGCCAATGGCAGTCTCGTCAAACCGCTGGTCCGTGTCATGAAGTACTGGAATGCGGCCGCCGGGTACGCGTTTGAATCCTATGCTCTTGAGCAACATGTTGTCGCGCAGGGGTTTAGCCTTTTGGGGCTGCCTGGCTCCCGCAACTTGGCAGATTGCTTCTATCAAGCCGTCGAGTCCTTGGATGCTGGATGGTCGGCACCGCAATGGAAGCGGGATTCGGTGAGCCGCTTGAAGGAGCATGTATCACTCGCACGCTCCCAAGAGCGTTCCGGTAGCTTCATTCAGGCGGAAGCCACAATCAAGCGCGTGCTACCGGTTGTTGGCGGATTGCTGAGGGTCTGAGTCATGGAAAGCTTCCGCTTCGACGAAAAGTACCTATCGCAGATCCCGGCGCTTCAGCTGCTCGTCAATCTGGGCTACAGGTATCTCACGCCAGCTGAGGCGTTGTCCGCGCGCGGCGGCAGAGCGGGCAACGTGCTGTTGGAAGAGGTTCTTCGCGAGCAGCTAAGGAAGCTGAATCGCATCCAGCACAAAGGTGGCAGCTACCTCTTCAGCGAGGAAAACCTCCAGAGCGCCATCCAGCGCCTGAAGAACGTCAAGTACGACGGCCTGCTCAAGACCAACGAAGCGGTCTATGACTTGCTGACTCTGGGGGTGGCACTAGAGCAGTCCATTGAGGGGGATCTGAAGAGCTTCACGCTGAACTACGTGGACTGGCTCAATCCGACAAACAACGTCTTTCACGTGGCTGCCGAGTTCTCCGTAGAGCGGACCCGCAGCGTCGAGACGTGCCGACCGGACGCGGTGCTCTTCGTCAACGGCATTCCCTTCGCAGTGATTGAGTGCAAGTCACCCAAGGTCGAAGTAGAGCAGGCCATTTCGCAGACCATCCGAAATCAGCGTGACGAGTACATCCCGCGCCTTTTCACCTATGTGCAGACGGTGCTGGCGGTGAACAAGAACGAGGCCCGCTACGCCACCACCGGAACGCCCGCAAAATTCTGGTCGAAATGGAAGGAGGACGTGTCGGATGCCGAGCTGGCACCCCTGCTGGAGCGCCCCTTGCCTGAGCCGGTGAAAGCCTCGCTGTTCGATCTGGCCTTTGCGGAGCTCGGGGTGCGTGAGGAGATTGCACCCTACCTGGTCGGCCGGCAGGTGACCGAGCAGGACCGGGTGCTCTATGCACTGTGCCGTCCGGAGCGCCTGCTGGAGATGGTCTGGGCCTTCACTGTGTTCGACGGCGGTGTACGCAAGATCGCACGCTATCAGCAGGTGTTCGCCATCCGCGAAGTCCTCGCCCGAGTCAGGCAGACAGACGACAGTGGCAAGCGCCGGGGCGGAATCGTCTGGCACACACAAGGTTCCGGCAAGTCCCTGACCATGGTGATGCTGGCCCGCGCGCTGGCGCTTGAGCCCGCCATCCGCAACCCCCGGATCGTGTTGGTGACTGACCGGGTGGACCTCGACAAGCAACTCGGCAACACCTTTGCCGCCTGCGGTCTCTCCCCAGACCGGGCAGAGAGTGGCCGCCACCTAGTGGAACTCGTTTCCGACGGAAAGGCGCACATCGTCACCACGCTGGTGCATAAGTTCGACAAGGCGCTCTCGTACAAGAAGTTCACCGATGCCTCGTCCGAGATTTTCGTGCTAGTGGATGAAACCCAGCGCACGCAGCTGGGGGGTTACTCGGCGCGGATGCGGCAGATGTTCCCGAATGCTTGCTACATCGGCTTCACCGGCACGCCGCTCTTGAACCGCGAGAAGAGCGATGTGGCGAAGTTCGGTGGCGTGATTCACACCTATGCCATTGACCAAGCGGTGGCTGACGGCGCCATCGTTCCGCTGCTCTATGAGGGCCGAATGGTTGAGCTGGAGCAGAACCAGAACGCGATCGACGTCTGGTTCGAGCGCCACACCCAGGGTCTGACCGATCCGCAAAAGACTGACCTGAAAAAGAAGTACGCCCGCGCCGAGATGCTGAACAAGGCCGAGCAAGTGATCTACATGCGCGCCTTCGACATCACCGAGCATTACCGTGAGAACTGGCAGGGCACGGGCTTCAAGGCGCAGTTGGTTGCGCCTAACAAGGCGGCAGCGCTGCGCTACAAGGCATTTCTGGATGAGCTGGGCGCGGTCACCAGCGAAGTGATCATCTCGCCTCCCGACGAACGTGAAGGCTTCGATGAGATCGATGCCGAGGAGTCCAGCGACGCTGTTGTCGCTTTCTGGCAGCGCATGATGAAGCGCTATGGCTCGGAAGAGGAGTACAACAAGGCGATCGTCAATGCATTCAAGAACGGCGACGAGCCGGAAGTTCTGATTGTGGTGGACAAGCTGCTGACTGGATTCGACGCCCTGAGAAACACGGTTCTGTATCTGACGCGACGGCTCAAGGATCACTCCCTGTTGCAGGCGATTGCCCGGGTGAACCGCCTGTATGAGGATGAGTCCGGGAGCAAGGCCAAGGACTTCGGCTACATCATCGACTACGTCGGGGTGCTGGGCGAGCTGGATCAGGCGTTGACCACCTACAGCGCCTTGGAAGGATTTGAGACGACGGATCTCGAAGGTGCGCTGATCTCCATTCATGCAGAAACCAATGCTTTGCCACAGCGTCATGCCGAGCTTTGGGATCTGTTCAAGACGGTGAAGAACCGCCAGGACGAAGAGGCGTTCGAACGGTTATTGGCCAACGAGAAGCTGCGTTTCGACTTCTATGAGCGGTTGTCGGCCTACGCCAAGACTCTTGCGATCGCGCTGTCGAGCGAACGTTTTGTCACCGAGACGCCCGAGCAGAAGTTGCGAGCCTACAAAAACGACCTCAAGCGCTTCGTGAACCTTAAGGCAGCGGTCAAGCTTCGCTATGCCGAGTCAGTGGACTACCGTGACTTCGAGCCGCGTATCCAGAAGCTTCTGGACACGCACATCTCCGCCTCTGAGGTTGTGCGGCTGAACGCGCCAGTGAACATCTTCGACGATGCCGCCTTCCGCAAGGTGGTCGAGGAGCAAGGCGCAGGCGGCGAAAGGAGCGTCGGCGCCAAGGCCGACACGATCGCCCACGCGACCAAGCGCGCCATCAACGAACGACTGGAGCAGGATCCGGCCTTCTACGAGAAGTTCTCCAAGCTGATTCAGCAGGCCATCGACGACTACCGTGCCAAGCGCCTTTCCGATTTGGAGTACTTGCAGCGGGTCACGGAGATCAAGGACGCGGTGGTTTTACGCAAGGGGGATCACTTGCCAGAAGCGCTAAACGGGGACGCCGACGCCGCAGCCGTCTATGGTCTGCTGCGCCCCTTCGTTGCGAACCACCTCAGTGACGACGAGCAGGTACAGAAGACGGCTGCCGAGGCCGCCATTGCGGTATGGGGCATCCTACGGCGTAACAGGAAGGTGGGCTATTGGGACGACTTGGACGCCCAGCGCCGCACCATGAACGAGATTGACGACTACCTCTACGACGAGGTCAGGGGCGAACGCGGCATCGCGCTTTCGACTGACGAGATGGACGAGATCATCGACAAGACGATGGTGCTCGCCCGTCACCGTATGGTCGGTTGAGGACCATGGTTGGAAGTCTCACCTTCGGTAGCGACACGATCCATTACGAGGTGCGCTTTCTGGCGTCTAGGCAGACTTTGGCCATCGAGGTGCATCCCGACAGCCGTGTACTGGTCCGCGCCCCGGTTGGCTGCCCCGAGGCGCTGATCGCCGAGCGCATGCAGAAGCGTGCCGGCTGGATCACCCGGCAATTGGCCGAGTTCGAAAGCTACCGTCCCCGCACGCCTGCGAGACAGCACATCAACGGCGAATCCCATCTCTATCTGGGCCGGCAGTATCGGCTGAAGTTGGCAGAGGCGGACGAGACATGCGTCAAGCTCACGCGTGGCCAGCTTCTTGTCACGCTCCCCGGTGATCCAGAGCCTGAGCGTGTCAAAGCATTGCTGCACCGCTGGTATCTCGACCAGGCCAGAGCCGTATTCACTGAGGTTCTTGAAGCGAGTCTGTCCAGCGTCAAGCGCGTCACTTGTCCCCGCCTCAACGTGCGCGCCATGAAGTCCCGCTGGGGTAGCCTGTCACCTGCTGGAACCATGACGTTGAATGTCAGCTTGGTGCGCGCTCCACGTCCTTGCATCGAGTACGTGGTCGTCCATGAGCTCTGCCACATGAAGCACCGAAGTCACGACGGGCGCTTTTACCGTCTTCTCGGTCAACTCATGCCGGACTGGGAGCGGAGAAAGAGACGCTTGGAGTTAGCGCTACTTTGACGCCAGCTCCCAGGCGCTGCGACTCTGGCCCCGCCTCGGCTTCAACTTGCCCGCAACTGACAACGCGCAGCGTGGACGAGCGACGCGCGGGCAATGGAACCGAATGTCAGCGCAGGAGGGCCATCAAGTGTCCGCTTCCTTGAAGATTTCCCAACTCTTGGCGCCTAGCGCCTCACAGAGTCTCTCGATCGTTGAGAGAGAAATGTTCTTTTCCCCCCTCTCGATCGCGCTGTAGTAGGTACGGTGCATCCCGATGTGGGCTGCGAAGGCTTCCTGACTGAACCCCAAGGACTCTCGTCGACGCCTGATACTCGCGCCCACGCGGCGCTGGAGGGTGTCTGCATTCATGCCGACACCCTAGGAAGACGCCTCTTTGAGCTCTACAGCACAATAGGTAGACTACTTAAAGGTAGCATTTCGGCTTCGAAACGGCACCCACCATGAGTCGGGCGGCTTTCAGTTTGGAGACGCGACAAGCGCGCACGGCGTGCCTCGCCCCTCTCCTGGAGGCTAGGCGGCTCATCGGTGTGCCAGCGCCAACACCATGAGCCGAGCATTTGAGGGCAATCCAGGATGTCTCTCGTAGTACACGACACGGAATCCGGCGTAACGCTCCACTTGAACGTTCCAGACGATCGGCTGATTGCCCTGGCACGCCAGTTGTCCCGCTCAGAACTGGCGGGCCATCGAGATGGGTTCAGAGAGCACGTCAGCACTGCGTTGACGCAGGCGCTCAACGCCCGACTCGATTGGGACCTGCTGCCGCCGACGGAGCCGCAGAAGTCCTATGCAGTCTCCATCAGCGAGGGGCTTGGCGTGGAGATCCCTGCGGATGCCCTGCGGTTTCGTGGGCCAATGTCGGAGTTCCTATCCGAACACGCAGATCGCCTGAAAGCTTTGCAGTTGCTTCGATCTTCCGTAAAGCCGAGCGGCTTCACCGCGGAAGATCTTGGAAAGATCTAGTGACCCCCTAGTCGGGGCGTCGACACAGCCATCGATCGGCACCGCTGGATTGCCTGGCGGAACATCACATACGGTAACGACGGGTAATCGCCTGACAACGCACAAAGAGCACACCGCGAAGTTGGCTGAGGAAAATGCAGCTCTCGAAGAGCTGATGACTGCCTGCTTTGCTGATCCATCCGCGGAGCCAGCATTCTTCGAGGCTCTCCTTGGCGCCATCGTCTACGCGCACAAGCCTAGCAATGACCGCTCGTCCTTCATCAGGTTGGTGCAATTCCCACATCCAAAGACAGGCGCATTTCTACTCCCCTTTTTCACGGATCTGCGGCAGGCGCAGATCGCATCTAGCCCTAGTGTCGAAATCATCAAGATGACAGGGCGCGAGCTGTTCGAAGCCACATTGGGAGCGACGCTAATTCTCAATCCGAACGCCCGCTACTGCCTGATCTACCCAGAAGAGGTCCGCCTGATCTTGGCGGGCACCGCGATACCACCCGTACAACGGCTCAACAACGACGAGGAAGACCCCATCGAACTGGAGCCTGCTTCTGGGGAGTGCCGCTGGTTAATGGAACCGCTTCGCGACGTCTTTGACCAAATAGGTGGCGTCGTATCAGCCGCATTGGGGCAACGCGCAGGAACCGACGTCGGAAAGCCACCAGATCTTGTGATCGTTGTGGTGGTCAGTGCTGCTCATCAAGAGCGGGTCGTCCATGCCGCTACGGTAGTGCTGGCGGATGCGTGCACCGGCTACGGTGGGAATGTCGACATCGGGACGATCCGCCCCGACGAAGCCAACCCATGGGCTTCACTCCCAACGTTCTACGCCAGATCAGACGACATAGCTGAGGCAAAGAACCAAGCGATTCACTGAGATTCGCTTATCTATTCACACGCGTCGCCTCTCTGCCGTGCGAGTGCCGAGGCCCCAACGGCATTCAAAAGACGTGCCGTCAAGAGGCGGATCCCACTACGAAGAGCCGAAACGGGGGGCTTGTGAGTTCGCGGTTTTCGGCCCAAAGCGGTCATTCAACGCGTGAGGGAATTGTTAGGCCCCGAGCGCATTTGCGATAGCTTTTAGCTCACCCAAGTAGACCTCAATGCGCGCCGGCTTGTTGGTCCCGGCGGATGCCTTCAGATAGACACCGACGCTGTTCACGCGCTTATTGGCTGAGCGCGCAAGGCCCCTAAAGTTGCTGCTTTGCAGCTTTACCAACGCGTCCATCATCGCGTCATAGCTGGATTTGCTTCGGTGGGCAATGCAGTTTCGAATAAACTTGGCTGCATTCATGACCTTCTGGTGGGAAATGGACAAGTTCCTGTACTTGGCCGCATGCGCCGGAAGCAAATTCTTGCTTGCCCTATCAATCATCTGTTTAGCGTCGTAAAAGGTGATGTTGTGACCTCGCGGATCGAGAAGTGGGTAAAGAACGTCTGCCTTGATGTGTTTGGTGGCTCCTAGGCTTATCTTGTTCGCATACCAGTCGCCAAACTCACGCTTAACCAGCTCCTGGATTAACGTCTGCTTCTTCGCAATGAATACGCTTGCGTCCTTGTTCGTATACGCAAAGTAAAGATCGGACAGGGCCCCCTCGAACGAGATCGCCGCAGACAAGAAGACATGCTCCGCAAGCAACGAGGAGTCGAGTTTCTCTGTGGGCGTGCCCGCCAAGCTTGCTGAAGCTCGACCGTAATAGTCGAGAAGCTTCGTAATCTCTGAATCGAAACTGTTTGCAACGTCCTGCGGATTCAGTTTGTTCATATTGAGACGGATCCTTCCAGAGGGCCTAACGCGTGAGCTAAGCGGCCACATCAATCGCGAAGCGATTGATGGGTCCACTTGAGTGAACAGCTATGCAATCTTTAGGGGCGGACAAGTTCGCGCTCAACACGCCCGACGGAGTCCCCTCCATACAGTTGTCCCATTGCAACAAAGATGTTGGTCCACTCAACTGGTGGCGAGCTCTTTTGCCATGAATTGATTAGGACTGAAGAAGGGTGTACGTACTTTGAGCACAACTTGAACATAGATGTGTACTCGTCCGACATGCCCAGTTTCTTTGCTAGCTCCGAAACGTTGAAGGGCTTAGCAGGCTCAATGCCGTGACGGGCAGATGCATCTTGAATTCTGCGAAGCCTGGCTTTGAGCGCATGGATGCTTGAAATGTTGATCGAATCCTCTGTTCTTGCAATAACTCCCTCGATGAATTCACTCTCGTCGCGGAGCATTTGCCCGAGCCACGACTGAAGATATGCATCGTCGGCAATGAGGGCTCGAAGAATGAGGTTTGACTCAAACAGGTTTCTGCAACTCCAAGCCATGGCGCTTGTGTTGCCGGGAAATGAAAGCGCCATGTTGTTAAACTCGCCCGCCACGTAGTTGCAAAGATTGCCAAGCGCAATCGACCTGTTGCTGCGAGGCTGCGTCGAAAGCATCGCGAGAGCGGTTGATGACGCCTTGGTCGCGAGCGACCGAAGGTGATCGGGCACATCCTTACTTTCTCGAATGTGAAGCAAGTCCCTGATTGAGGTCATCGGATCCTCCGCAAGCTGCCACATCAATCGCAAAGCGACTGACTATTCCGCTTGAGCGATTTACTAGGCGCAAGACGCCCGGAAGGAGAACTTGAAGCAAACCAGATCGCGGTGTCTGACGCCCGCGTCGACGACCGCAATGCTTCGGTAGCACACCGATTCGAATTCAACGTCTGTAAGCGAACGCCGGTTTTGGGAGGCCCACGTCGGCCACATTTCATCGTACCGTCCGCCTCCCGCATACTCGGCTTTCTGTGTTGTCGCCCGCCACGTCGATCGTTTCATCAGGTTATCGAGGGGGGCTAAGGACCGAGTCGATATCCACGGCCAAGGGCGCAGATGAGGCAGTTCCGATCAGCCGCAAGTTTCGGAATCGGGTTTCCATCAGCTCGCGAGCGATGGCGTCCCTGCGTTGCGTCTCATGCTCCGCAAGGATGTCCCGAACCCATGCGACATGCGGCTCGATCTGACGCGCGATATCAGTGCCTAAGGAGATGACCCGACGCGCCGGCCCATGCAGTCCGATCTCGAGAAACGACCGCGGGGGCGAGGGTGGCAGGTAGATCGCGACAGTCTTGTCCTCGCCGAGGCCGTCGTCGTGGGCGGCCCAGCGATGGCGAAAGCGGAGCAAGTACTCATGCAATCGCCGACCGTTGTCGCTCAGTCGCGAGTTGAAGAAGGCGTTTGCATCGAACGCGCCGCGGGCGTAGTTGCGTCCGAACGGCTTAGCGTAGAAGACGACCGCGGCGACCCACAGGCTCTCCTCGCATTCGCCCGAACGCCCGTTGTCGTCTTCGTCCAGGCACCGAGCCAGAAAGTCGTACGCCTTGGCCAAGTCTCGACGCGCACAGCCTATATCGGCCAGTTCCCGCACGCGGCTGTCGTCGACCAGATAACTGCCGGCTGTTCGCACCGTATAGGCCCCATCTGCATCGAAAACGGGTCGCGGGAAGTGGTCGTTCGACTCGCTCACGAGTCCCTCCATCGATGTCGGATGTGCATACAGGCTACGCCACTGCCCAGGCCTTTAGCAGCACGGAGGTTTTAGAAGCCGTCGCCCTTGGCGAACGGCGGTTTGGGTCGACTCCAGACATCGCAGTTGGCCTTATGCACCAATTATGTTGGGTCTAAATAATTGATGCAGGCTATGTGTGCAGTGGTTTCCATAGCCTCAAGCCATGAAATCAGGGTGCAGTCTTTCGTGCGGTTGGCTAAAGCCGACCTCCGAAGGCGCGCGAGTCCGGCAGTGCCTTGCCGCGCCATGTCTGCATCGAAATGGGCAACGCCGGCGCCGCGCTCTATCGCGGCGATCTGCTCACGAGCGGAATCGGCGCATATAGGTCAGAAATGAGTGCGATGCAGATGTGCCGATAAACATCATTTCCTGATCAGCCCCGGTATTGAATGAGGCTTGCTCTGGAGCCAATGTTCAAGGTGATCGGTGTGCGCACGCCGTGACCGATCATGCTGCCTCCGTGCCTAACGCGTGAGCTAAGCGGCAGCTCCAATCGCGGAGCGATTGGACTGTCCGCTTGAGCGAATAGTTAGGCGCAATTTGCCGGAGCGAACCCGAGCAGGCAAGGCCGGATGGCGGTGTGCAGTGCCCGCGCCCGCCGAGACGGTGAGCCGTCCCTCGCGAGCGGCGGCCGGGCTTGCCGACGAATGCCGCCTGGCGCGGGCGGCAGGATGTCTCGCCGCGAGACGTCTCGCACTCGCGAGGACCGAACTCGCCGAGAACCGCCCTAGAACACAGCGCCTAACGCGTGAGCTAAGCGGCGGCTTCAATCGCGTAGCGATTGAACCGTCCGCTTGAGCGAATAGTTAGGCGGAATGTGCCGGAGCAAACACGACACGGCAAGGCCGGATGGCCCATGACCTGGTTCGGGCCCGCGCACACCGCGACGCCACACCGGAAACAGCCCGAACGCCCTGCCCTTGCCTAGGGATGCCACCCAGCGCGGGCAAGCAGAGATCAACCTTGCCGGATGTCTCGCCGCGAGACGTCACGCACTGGCGCGGACCGCTCTCGCCTCAGCCCACCAAAGAAACAACCGCCTAACGCTGGAGCTAAGCGGCCACATCAATCGCGAAGCGATTGATTGGTCCGCTTGAGCGAGTAGTTAGGCAAATCTGCACCAGCAGACCGCGCGATGCAAACAGGGCGCGAACCTACACAGACTGGAGCTGTCCGAAACCCAAGATCAGCGACGCAGAAACACCGATCACTCTCGATGCGACGTAGAACGAAAGCCAGAAGCGCTCGCTTGGCGAGACCACCTCTGCGCCACGCCCAAAGACTAGGAGCAGAAGCTTTGCGTCGAACCAAAAAACGAACCCATCCGGGTTTAGGCCTGAATACTTAGTCCCGACCAAGCCTCGAGTGGAAATGCTTGCGAGAGTGCGAAAGGCCCATCCCCGCATCGCGATAGCCACCACCAAGCAGGAAAGCATTACTGGAATAGCAAGAATCCACATTCTGACCGGCCGTCCTTGCGCGAAAGTCTCGCAGTGCCAATTGCCTAACGC
>Ga0075157_10000877_pt1 | contig 20629 bp, 13 predicted proteins | sample JI81BgreenDNA_FD_70967 | JGI IMG/M metagenome (GOLD analysis project Ga0075157, IMG submission 70967) | Wastewater effluent complex algal communities from Wisconsin, to seasonally profile nutrient transformation and Carbon sequestration -... | ecosystem: Engineered > WWTP > Effluent > Algae...
CGAGGTTCTGTCACCTCGTTAAACCGCAGAAAAAAAGTAACTGCAAACGACGAACGTTTCGCACTCGCCGCCTAAACACCGGTGAGCCTCACAACAGCAGGCCGATGGGCTGGGCAAGGGCGCCGCAAGGTGTCCAGGCTGTGAGGGCATTCACATCGGCTGGTTCTGTGGCGGGCAGCTTGCCCCGGAACGAGACTCAAGGCTGCTGGCTTGCCGGGTAGCGTGCCGCTGCGCGACCCGGACGGCGAGATTCAATCCAGACGGCTACACATGTAGAACTGCGCGAAAAAGGCTTGCGGACGGGGGTTCAAATCCCCCCAGCTCCACCATTTACACTTTTCTTGAGGCCGCATAAGGCCAAAAAATCAAGATAAATCAAAGGACTAAGCTAGCTTAGTCAATGCAGGGGGCCACATAAGGCCCCTTGCATCCATGCTTCAGCCGGGTAACATCCCGGGTAACAAAGCCGGTTGCTCCGGCCTACTTTCTAAGTTACCCGGATGGCTGCAACCGATCTCCTCTCCGACAAGGCAATTCAGGCCGCTCTCAAGGCGGCAGCTGTCGCTGGTAAATCCCGTAAGCTGAGTGACGGCGCTGGCTTGGTGCTGGACGTGCGGCCCAAGGGCGTTGGTTGGTGGCGGCTTCGCTTCTGGCGAGACGGTAAGGAAGGGATGCTTAGTCTGGGTACTTACCCGGTTATTAGCCTCAAGGCTGCGAGGACAAAGCGCGATGAGGCGCGTGAGGCCATGGCTCTTGGCGCCGACTTGAGCGAAAAACGAAAACAGGAAAAGGCTGAGCGGGCACGGCGCCGAGATGTCGAGGCGCTGGAGGCTGCTGGGTTACCTGGTCCGGGCACGTTCGAGTACGTGGCACGCGAATGGCTGGAGGTGAGGCACCGCCCTGCAGTGTCTGAGGGGCACGCTAAAACCACCCAAACCCGCCTAGAGAAGATGGTCTTCCCATGGCTGGGCCGGAGGCCGATCTGTGAAATCGAGCCCCCCGAGCTGTTGGAATGTCTCCGCCGTATCGAGTCTCGCGGTGCGCTGGAGACGACCCATCGGGTGAAGGACGCATGTTCACAGGTGTTTCGGTATGGCGTTTCCACAGGGGCTTGCGCCCGTAATCCTGCAGCGGATCTCCGGGAGGCTCTGAAGCCTGTACCCGCTCGCCACTTCGCCGCCATCGTCGATCCCAAGGGAGCCAAGAACCTGCTGCGTGACCTGGCCGACTACAGGGGCAACCCAGTAACGAGAGCAGCCTTGCGCCTTTCGGCCTTGCTGCTGCTTCGGCCTGGCGAGCTTCGGAGCCTGGAGTGGTCCTGGGTAGATTTCGAGACCGCCACGCTGACACTGCCATCCACCGTCATGAAACGTCGCCTGTATGAGAAGGCTAATGGGCAGCCCCATACCGTACCCATGGCCGCACAGGTGGTAGCCATCTTGCAGGAACTGCAGCCGTTGACCCAGCACAGCCGCTACGTATTCCCGTCGATCCTGACCCGCGAGAAATGTATGAGCGAGAACACCGTTCGCAGCGCTTTGCGGCGCCTCGGCTACGGAAACGACGACATGACCGCCCATGGCTTCCGAGCCATGGCGCGCACTATGCTGGCCGAACAGCTGAACGTGCAGCCCGAGGTAATCGAGGCGCAGCTGGCGCACGCAGTTTCCGATCCCTTGGGTCGCGCTTACAACCGCACGCAGTATCTAGCTCAGCGCCGCGAAATGATGACTAAGTGGGCCGACTACCTCGAAGCTTTGGGCTCGCCTTCAGATGCCGCAGAGTGATTTGCCGGTGGTACCACCCTCGCGCAGCGCGCCTGGCGAGCAGCTTTCAAAATTTGCGGGGAAGCACAAGTTTGGGCGTTACCCGTTAGCTTTGCGCCGCGAGCTGGAGGAGTGCATCACTGAGCTAGAAATCGCATTACGCAATGCGGCGTTGCAAATGACTTGGCCCGAGGCGCTCCGCCAGTATCGGGCGTCTCGGCGGGTATCGGTGCGTCCGACGGCGGCCCTTGTGGCCGCTGCCTACGGTATCCAAGGACCATTGCGCCAAAGCGTCGTTACCGTAGCGCGTGATCTAGACAAGGCTTTTCAGCGTATTCATACCTACGAGGCTAAAGACAACCTGACTCAAGGCGTCTCCATCGAATTTCAGCGTGCGAACGCCCGGCGGCCAAGGGAAAAGCGCCGAGAAGAAAAACTACTGGAGATTGGTCTGTGGCTGCGTGCCCGTGGATACGCGGAAGCAGCTGACAAGGCCTATATCGTGAGTGGTGCGATGAGGGCGTTCGATTGTGGGGAGACGGATGTGAGGGATGCGGCGAGAGGTGCAGGCCTCACCAGGAAATACCGGAAATCTACAAAATAGCCGGACTTGGACTTTGTTGAGCAGAGCATCACCTCCATGTACTACATGGGGCCCGAAATGCTCAACAAGAACTCCGAAGTTGGTCTTCAGAATAAAGATCTGCACCGCGCACTGATCCCGGCCGAACTCGTCGAAGTCGCACTGATTGATGCCAAGACCTGCGCAGCCACCGGCGGCATGTCTGTCTCCCAATGGCATAACCTCGTGCGTGAGGGCGTTGCGCCCCAGCCGGCCGTCCGTTTGACCCGCTACACGCGCTGGGCACTTGCTGAGGTGCGTCAGTTTTTCGTGGAGCTCACTCAGAAGAAGTCGGTCGAGCGTGAGCGCGTTGTCATGGAGCGTGCCAAGAAGGCCAGCCAGGCCGCCAAAGTTAAGCGCCAGCAGAAGGGTGTGAGCCCTGGCGTGGCGAACTAAGACCAGAGATGGTCGCTCAACATACGTTGGGGTGGGATTGGCTTGACCAGTGGCCTGGGCGGGTGGCTGGCATGAAAGAGCATTCTCCTTGCAATTGCCGCGGAGAGACTCGCTCGCGCTTCTTCCATCCTATTCAGCTCCTGGAACAGCGCAAATGCGGCTATGCCCAAGTAGTGTCTGATGCCAGCGTCGTCTCGGTGATCTTGGGTTCTGCGATGAAGGCCAGCAAATGAGCATCAAGGTCATTAGCAAGGTCTGGGAATGCTTTCCGGGTGGGGGATCTGATCTCCTGACACTCCTTGCCTTGGCTGACTGGGCAGACGACGCAGGCGTTTGCTTCCCGAGCATGGCAACCATTGCTGCCAAGGTCCGCCTCTCTAAATCTCAGGCCCAACGTGTTGTACATCGTTTGGTCGAGGAAGGTTATGTGACGATCTTGGAAAACGCAGGAGGAGGCGCGCCCGGAATGACGCCGCGGTACCGCATCAATCTTCACCTGCTGTCGGACCAAATCAAAAAGTCAGTCGGTAACAAGGATTCCTCTACGGGCCGCATGCGTGCGACGGGTAGCGCCGGTGCTACGGGTCGCGTGGATGCGCTAGAGGGGTCGCATGCACGCAGCGAGACGGATCGCATGGATGCGACCCAAACCGTCATTGACTCATCAATACCCACCACTTTCCTGCCGTCCGCAGGCCGGACTCGACCATGTGTGGTGCGCGCAGTCGAGTCGTTGCCGGTTCAGCAGATCGTCGAGCTTTATCACGAGGTGCTGCCCGAGCTTCCGCGAATCAGGCTCCTGCCCGACTCGCGGTTGAAAACAATGCGACGCCGCTGGGTAAGCCTAAGCAAGGTTAAACGGCCGGCGAAAGGGCTTGACTGGGCCAGCGTCGCCTCAGGTTTTGAGCGTGCGCGCGCGCTCAAGTTTTTTGTCACCGATCAAGGTGGACTGACCATTAACCTGTTGCGAAGCAAAGCCCGCAATATCAAACGTTTGTACGGACTGAGTGTGCTGGTTGTGGACTACATCGGACTCATGGTTGGGTTGGATACCCGTCAGCCGCGTGCCTACCAAGTCGAAGAAATCAGCCGAGGCCTTAAGACTCTCGCCAAGGAGCTCGACATCGCCATCGTCTGCCTCGCACAAGTCAATCGCAAGGTTGATGAGCGCACTGACGCAACGCCCAGCTTGAGCGATTTGCGCGACTCTGGCGCGATCGAGCAGGACGCGGATGTTGTGATGTTCTTGCATCGACCAATCCAGACGGGGAGCCATCTGGGAGAGGGATTCAAGCATTACGCAAAGCTGAATGTTGCAAAGAATCGCAATGGATCTTGCGGCGTGCTCAACCTGTACTACGAAAGCGAGCAGACCCGGTTCGAGGAGTGGAATGGTGAGCCGCCTTCTTCCTCAATGGGGTCTCGGCCAAGGGGTGGCGGCCTATGAACTGTCATTCGATCTGTTTGGTGTCCCTCACGCGATCCGACGTACGCACCTTCTACGAGCCCGTCGCTCAGCGAGCTCAACAGGGCACTCATCCTGCGTTGGAGTGATTTCTCTTCGCCGTGCTCCAGCCCTTACAGGCCCCCGTGATCGTCGATCACAAAAATCATGATGCTGAGTTGAAGGAGGTGAACCGATGACAAAACTGGCGGCTTTCCCAACTGGTCTGACGCCCAAGCAAGCGGCTTTCGTTCAGGAGTATCTGGTTGACAAGAACGCTACTCAAGCGGCGATTCGTGCGGGCTACTCCCCCAAGACCGCGGCATCGCAGGGGGAGCGCTTGTTGAGAAAAGTTGAGATTCGGTCTGCAGTAATGGTCGGTCAGGCAGACCTGGCTGAACGGGTGGGGATCACGGCTGAGATGATTCTTCGCGAGCGTAAGCGAATGGCATTTTTTGATCCGCGCAAGTTGCTCGACGGTGATGGGAATCCTCTGCCACTTCAGGATTTGGACGGCGACACCGCGGCCGCGATCGCCGGCCTGGAGGTCGTACAGATGACGGGAGTCGGCGCCATGACTGGTGCCGCTGTCTATGTGAAGAAGTACAAGCTGGCAGCCAAGGACTCCAACCTGACCGCGCTGGAGAAATACCTTGGACTGAATGAGAAGCTGGTTCGATTCGTAATCCCCGAAATTTCTTGTGCAGAGGATTGCACCAAAGCGATCAGTGTCATTTTGGAGGCTCTTGCAGCTGGCCGCTTGGGGTCAGGAGAAGCCAAGCTGATGGCCGATTTGATTGATGCTCAACGTCGAGCCTATGAATCTCAGGATCTCACCAAGCGCTTGGAATTGATGGAGATGGCGATTGATGAATTGATCCAGCAGAAGAAGGCTCGCCCATGAATAGAACCTTGCACCGCCGTATCAAACATCTGGAGAAGTTGATCGGAAAAGAGTCCGCCCAATTGACGTCGCAGAAGGTGGCTATCCTCGTCTATCCGCCGGAGGGGGCTAGCTCGCAGGTAATGGAGGGCTTCCTCGCTGACATGAATGCGGAAATTCAGCGCGGTTTCTTTGTGATCGCTGTGGTTTCGGGTGATCAGCATGTGGCGCTAGCCAAGAGTCATCAGGTTACTTTTGTACATCATGAGTGGGAGGCAGAAGCGTTGGCGTTGTCCCGAAAGCTCTCAAAAACCCGTCCCGGAAAGACTGCTATTTATGACCTCCTTGGAAGCTTGAGCGGAAACATTATTGGGCCTGTACCGACCCCGTTTTGCGAGATCGACGAGGAGTAAAGATCGGGGAGTCCTCCATCTTTCGGTAGTTGAGTGGGTCCTACTTGGGGGGATCGGAACATCAGGCTTCCACCACTTGTGAAGGGATACGGTGGCGTCGGACAAGACGTGGCAAACCGAGCCGGCTAAGTCGGATACATTTTTAAGAAATGTTCCATCAGGTGAGGTCACGTGCGTCTAATACAGAACAGCGGCACAGATCGCGTCATCGACTTGGTGCGCCCGCACCTTAAGCCTTGCAGCCAGCTAGGCTGTGTCACCCCTTCGTTTTCTCTGTTCGCTTACGCTGAGGTACGCGACGCCCTAGCTAAGCTGGAACGTGTTCAGCTCATCCTGCCGCCAGCGGAAGACTCGTTGGACTTCCTCGGTGGAGATGGCGACCGGGCCAATCGCAATAAGCTGCAGACGCGCTGGCTGGCCAACCAGTGCGCCCAGTGGCTGGCAGGCAAGGTAGAGCTTCGGCGAGCCCATGGCCGTGTCCCCCAGGGCGCTGCGGTCATGCGTGACGCTCAAGGTTCACCTGAGCAGGTGGTGCTGGGGTCCTTCGCCTTCAGCACTGACGGGCTGGGCCTGACCCCCGGCAACCCGATGAACCTGATTCAGGCGTCCGAGTCGGCCGCCGAGGCGGCTCAGCTCGCAAAGTGGTTCGATCACCAATGGGCCAACCTGCAGGCTCAACCCGAACGTCGGGAAGAGCTAGTTTCCGCCCTGCGGCAGATGGGCGAGCACAAGGCCCCCTTCACCGTGTACACGTTGATCCTCAACCACCTGCTCGGTGGGCGGGACGACGCCCTGGACGAAGAGCGCATCGTCCGGTCGGCCACCGGCATTCGCAACACCGTTATCTGGAAGAAGCTGTTCAAGTTCCAGCGCGACGGCGTGGTGGGCGCCATCGACAAGCTGGCCCGCTTCGGCGGCTGCATCATCGCCGACAGTGTCGGCCTGGGCAAGACCTTCGAGGCGCTGGCCGTCATCAAGTACCACGAGCTGCGCAACGACCGCGTGCTGGTGCTGGCTCCCAAGCGACTGCGCGACAACTGGACGCTCTACAAAGCCAACGACAAGCGCAACGTCCTGGCGGCCGACCGGTTCAACTACGACGTTCTGAACCACACCGATCTTTCACGTGACGGCGGCAACTCCGGCGACATCGACCTGAGCCACGTGAACTGGGGCAACTACGACCTGGTGGTCATCGACGAAAGCCACAACTTCCGCAACAAGAAGTCACCTCGGCAAGGCACCGAGACCCGTTACGACCGCCTGATGCGCAAGATCATCAAGGAGGGGGTCAAGACCCGCGTTCTGATGCTCTCGGCCACTCCGGTCAACAACCGGCTGGCCGACCTCAAGAACCAAATCGCTTTCGTCACCGAGGGCGACGACACGGCACTGCTTGAACAGGGCATCGACAGCATCGAACAAACGACGCGCAAGGCGCAGATTCAGTTCAACCGTTGGCTAGACATGCCCGAGGCGGAGCGAACGCCGGGGCTCCTGGTGGAGATGTTGGGTTTTGACTACTTCACCCTGCTGGACCATCTCACGATTGCGCGCTCACGCCGTCACATCGAGCGGTACTACGGCACCGACGAAACCGGCAAGTTTCCCGGCCGCTTGCCACCGATCAACATCAAGGCCGATGTGGACCTGGCCGGCCAGTTCCGCGCCATCAAAGACATCAACCTGGAAATCCGGCGCCTGAACCTGGCCAGCTACGCGCCCCTGCGCTACCTGCTACCGCACAAGCAGGCCGCCTACGACGCCAAGTACAGCACCGAGATTCGGGGGGGCGAGAGCTTTTTCCGGCAGGCTGACCGGGAAGAGAGCCTGATCCACCTGCTGCGGGTCAATGTGCTCAAGCGCATGGAAAGCGCCGTTTCGTCTTTCTCGCTGACCGTGCACCGCCAACTGAAGGATGTCGAGGCCGTGCTGGCGCACATTGAAGCCTTTGCCGCCGGGGCGGCAGGCAGCGATGGCATGGAGGAAATCGACATCGCCGATGTCGATGTGGACGACCCAGCGTTCGAGACCTTGCTGGTCGGGCGCAAAGTCAAGGTGCTGCTGGGCGACGTGGACCTCATCCGCTGGAAACAAGACCTCATTGAAGACCGCAACCGCCTGGCCACCCTGTTAGCGGCCGCCCAGCAGGTGGACGCAGCGCGCGACGCCAAGCTGGCCAAGCTGCGAGACATGATCGAGCAGAAATGCCGCAACCCCATCAATGCCGGCAACCGCAAGATCATCGTCTTCACCGCGTTTTCTGATACAGCGCAGTACCTCTATGCCCACCTGGCGGAATGGGCGAAAACCAGCCTGGGCGTTAACGCCGCGCTGGTGACGGGCGGTGCCGGTATCCAGTCCACCGTGCCAGGCTTGCGCAAGAGTATGAGCAGCGTTCTGTCCGCCTTTGCGCCCCGCGCCAAGGAACGGCCCGCTGACCTGGCCGACGAGGGCGAGATCGACCTGCTGATTGCCACCGACTGCATTTCCGAGGGGCAGAACCTTCAGGACTGCGACTGGCTCATCAACTACGACATCCACTGGAACCCAGTTCGCATCATTCAGCGCTTTGGTCGAATCGACCGCATCGGTTCACCCAACCAGAACATTCAGCTGGTCAACTTCTGGCCCAACATGGAGCTGGAGGAGTACATCGGCCTTGAGCAGCGCGTCAGCGGGCGGATGGTCTTGTTGGACGTGTCGGCCACCGGGGAGGAAAACCTGATCGAGCAGCAGTCGGGCAACCCCATGAACGACTTGGAGTACCGCCGCAAGCAGTTGCTCAAGCTGCAGGATCAGGTCATCGAAATGGAAGACCTCTCCAGCGGAGTTTCCATCACCGACCTGACCCTGACGGACTTCCGCATTGACCTGGCGCAGTACCTGAATGAACACCCTGGCCAGCTGGAGGCGCTGCCGCTGGGCACCCATGCCGTCACCACCAGCATCGACGCCGATATTGAACCCGGCGTGATCTTCTGCCTCCGGGCTGAGGGCGCTGTAACGGTCAAGGGTCAGAAGTCCGACTACCCGCTGGCTCCCATCTACCTAGCGCACGTTGGGGAAGATGGCGCCGTGCTGCTGCCTTACCCTCAGGCCAAGCGCATTCTGGACCGGCTCAAGCGCCTGGCGCTTGGGCGAGACCTGCCCGATGAAGGTGCCTGTGCCAAGTTCGACAAATTCACCCGCCATGGCGAGGACATGCGTCAAGCACAGAAGCTGCTGGCTGCGGCGGTGGCGTCCGTCGTGGGCAAGAGCGAAGAGCGTGCTGTCGCCAGCTTGTTCTCTCCCGGCGGAACCCATGCCATCAAAGGTGAGTTCGCCGGCAGCAATGACTTCGAGGTGCTGGCCTTCATGGTGGTGTTGCCTGGGGATACAAGCCCGGGCTCAAAATACGAGCATTCAGGAAAGGACAGGTGAAGTATGTCCAACGCAAAGTTACTCAGGCAGTTGATCAAAACGGGTCTCGATGGAGACGCAGAAGGGTTCAAGGCTGCTTCCGAGGCCGTCATTCGCGAAGAGCGTGAGAAGAAGCATCACCTACTAGCGAACGACTTGGAGCGGCTTCTATACGGCGAACGGTCAGCCGCAGGGCGTGGCCACTTGCGCCTACTGCCCACCAGAGATCTGCCCATCAACAAGGACAGCGGCTTGGCCCTGGTCGAAGAACGACCAGCCGTCCGCGATGAGACCGACATTGTGCTGGGCGATGGCGCGCAGTCTGCGCTGGACGAGGTGCTGATGGAGCACCGACGCGGCGATGTGCTCTTGGCTCACGGGCTGCAGCCGGCTCAACGCTTGCTGTTCTGTGGCCCCCCTGGCTGCGGCAAAACACTGGCCGCCGAGGTCATTGCCAGTGCGCTCGCCCTACCGCTGGTGGTCGTTCGCCTGGACTCCGTAATCTCCTCGTTGCTGGGTGAGACATCGGCCAACCTGCGCAAGGTCTTCGACTACGTGTCGGCGCGTCCTGTGGTCGCGCTCTTCGACGAGTTCGACGCCCTGAGCAAGGATCGCGGCGCCAGCGACGACCACGGCGAGCTGAAGCGCTCTGTCAACGCGGTGCTGCAGATGATGGATGGGTACCGTGGTCCAAGCATCCTGATTGCCACGACGAACTACGAGACGCTGCTGGACAAGGCTGTGTGGCGTAGATTCGACGAGGTCATCCGCTTCGAGCCCCCGAACCTTGAACAGGCCAAGCGGCTGCTGGCCGTGAAGCTGTCCGGCGTTCGCCGGAATTTCGAGACCGATGACTCGAAGATCGCCGCGCTCTTCAAGGGACTGTCTCATGCCGACATAGAGCGCGTGCTTCGCCGCGCCGTCAAGGACATGGTCCTATCCAATCGTGAGTTTCTCGCCAAGGCCCACTTAGAGGCTGCGCTGGCGAAGGAATACCAACAACCGCACTAAGTGGCCTAGGGAGGCAACTGGATGCCGTATGAGCACCTTCGACTAGAAAAAGAGTCACCAGTCACTGATCGGCACCGGCAGCGCGGTTTCGGCGCGCAGGCCCCAGCGGACCCTCGGGGCCACGGAGGCGCTTTGTTGCAGAGCTTTCGCGCCGTGCGCGAAGAGGCGGCCAACGAGGACCTAGGCGGTTTTGACGACCGCAAGCTGCTGAAGATCCGCCTGCGGGCGGGAGAGCGCCAGCTTCCCGACTTCAACTTTATCGACGGCTTGGAAGTCGTCAGCCAGGAGGACCATGAGGTCGTCCTTGCGTTCGCCACAGAGACAGCCTTGAATCTGGTCGAACAGCGACTCGCGACCCTGGCTCGCGACGGGCAAGTGACGCGCAAGGAACTGCTGTTCGTCATCGACGCATTCGAGCATTGGACTCCCCAAGATCGGACTGGAGCGGCGCTGGCCCATGAAGGTTTCCCGGAAAGCGAAACATTCGTGCTGGATGTCGAGCTTTGGCCGCAAGACATGCCTGCGCGTCGGCAGTCCACGCTGGCTTCGTTCACGGCTTTTGCCGAGGCGCAGCATGCAGAGATCCTGGATCAGGTCAACACGGCGTCATTGCTTATGGTGCGGGTGCGCTGCAACCGTGAAGCGGCAGAGCAGATTCTTCGCTACCGCGATGCCCGAACAGTGGACCTCCCACCCCGGTGGGGTTTGTCCGTCGGTACCGTCACTGCGGACCTGAATCGTTTCCCGCAACCGCTGCACCCCGGGGAAGATGCCCCCAGAGTGGCCGTGCTGGATTCCGGGCTGGTCACCGGGCAGCCGCTGCTTGATCCCGCTGTGGGCCACGCCCAGGGGTACGTGTTACCGCATCGCAGTCCGGACGACGATGACCCCTGGCACGGTACCTCAGTGGCTGGCCTTGCTTTGTATGGCGACATCGAGGCCGCGATTGCGGCGGGCGCGTTTATCCCCAGTTTGTTTCTCGTTTCTGGCCGCGTGTTCAATCACGACGGCAACGATCAGACAGAGTTCGTGGAGAACGCAGTTGAGCGTGCAGTGCGGGACCTGCACGCCGAGTTTGGCTGCAGGGTCTTCAACCTTAGCTACGGCGACCTGAACAAGATCTACGATGGTGGGCATGTGCGCGGTCTGGCCTACACGCTTGACCGTCTCTCTCGCGAACTCGGTGTGCTGTTTGTGGTGTCCACCGGAAACCTTACGCTAAACGATCTTCCGGCCGACCCCATTGCAGAGTTTCCTGGCTACCTGCTGCACGACCAGGCACGGTTGATCGATCCCGCTACGGCGTTAAATGCGATCACCGTTGGAGGCATTGCCCGACATGAAGCAACGCGTAACGCGCAGAGGTATCAGCACGCTGTTGAAGACAGGCCGATAGCGAGAAAGGGTCATCCGTACCCACTGACTCGATCCGGACCGTCTATCAACGGAGCCATCAAGCCGGACTTCGTCGAACATGCCGGTAACCTCGCGGTCCGGCGCAACGGCAACGGAACGATTGACCAGGGACTGGGCGTGGTCACTACCAACGGCGGCTTCGCAGGTGGTTTCCCATTTAGGGAGGTGGCCGGAACTAGCTTTGCTGCTCCAGCGGTCGCGCACCGGGCAGCAAAGCTGCTTCGCAGCGTGCCCGACGCCAGCCACAACCTGCTGCGGGCACTCTTGGGCGCACACGCCGGCTGGCCTGCGCCATCGGTGCCCCTGCTCAACCCGAACGACAACGCCGAGGGGCGGGAGAAGCTGACGCGCCTGGTCGGCTACGGCTGCATCAACGATGGCGCGCTTGAGCAGTCGCTCGACAACGTCGTGTCGCTGATCTGCGAAGAGCAGATCGGCAACGACCGGTGCCAGTTCTACGCGGTCCCGATTCCAGATGAGTTCTGGGACGGCGGGCGGCGCACTCGTGAGGTGACCGTTGCCCTGGCCTACAGCCCCGTGGTGCGGACCACGCGGCTGGACTACCGGATGACCAGGCTAAAGTTCAGCCTGGTGGTGGCCAACAACCTGGACGAAGTTGCGGCAGCTTTTCAGCGCAATCGCGACGAAGGCATGCCCGAGCGAGGTAACAATCGATGGCTGTCGGGCGAGGCACGGCAGGCTGGCACGTTACAGGTGTCCCGTTGGACCTTTAAGCAGCGCCCTCGCGGTCAACTGTTCATCGTGGTGACCCGCCAAGACGCGCCCTGGTCCATCGTCAAAGACGACCAGGAGCCCTACGCGCTGTGCGTCAGCATCGCGGACCGGGACAACCTCGATTCGCGGCTGTATGCCCAGGTGCAGGCGCTCCTCAGGGCCCGTGTCGAGCAACGTGCGCGTGCTCGCGTCGGGGGCTGACCGTGCTGGGTACTGCGGAGCTGGTCGACGCCCTGCGCTTGCCCGTGTCGTGCCGGGTAGACCAGCGCGTCCCCAAGAAGATGCTGGCCGAGCACGGCGCGCCCACGGCAGCCGACCGTCGCCTGCTGACCGACGGCATCGAAGAGCTGCAGTGGATCGCGGCGCTGAAGCCTGGCACCGTGGCGATACCGGAGCACCGTGCGGACGGGCGCGAGTACCTGGAAGTCGCGGTGTTGGCCGTGCAGGTACGCGCCACGCATGGCAAGGCGTCGCAGCTGCTGCGGCTGGCCGAGCTGGTGCACCGGGCCGTGCCCTACCCCGTGGTACTGATTCAGTCTCTGGCGCCTGGCAATGCCACCCCGCCAGACGACCGTGTGCCGCCAGCGGCGGCAGCACTGGCCATCAGCTTGATCCACAAGCGAGCGGCCCAGAACGAAGCAGACAAGGTAGTGGTCGACGGTGAGCTGGTCCGCTGCGAGATGGTGGATGCCACCGGGACAGCCGCGCCGCAGGCCGGTGCGCTGCTCGATGCCCTGGCATTGGACCGCCAGCCCCACCAAGACCTGATGGCCCTGTACCAGGGCTGGATGGACTGCCTGACCGCTGCGGAAGCCGCTCGGATCACCGGGAACTTCCGACTACCCAGAGGCCCTAGCGCTACCGCCGCACAGCGCGAAGCCCTGAGGTTGTGTCAGCGGCTGGAACAAGAAGCGACGCGCCTGCGCAACCAGGCCGCTAGGGAACGACAGATCGCCAAGCAGGTGGACCTGAACCTGGCGTTGCAGCGCCTGCAGGCTGACCTGAACGCGGCCCGTGCGCAACTGTGACGGGCACATCTCGACAAGCAAGAACGACCGAATGAAAGACCCAAAGATGCAGAAGATCGAAGCGGCCAGCCCGGAGGCCCAGTCCGCCAACCTGGTGGCCGACAACGTGGCCCAGCTCAAGGACCTGTTCCCCGAGCTGGTGATCGAGGGACCGAACGGCCCGGCCGTCAACCTGGACGTGCTGAAGGCGCTAGTGGGCGACGCAACGGTGACCGACGCCGAAGAGAAGTACGGCCTGAACTGGCACGGCAAGCGTGCCGCGCGGCAGCTGGCTTTGACACCCAGCACCGGCACGCTGCGCCCGTGCCCGGACGAAAGCGTGGACTGGGACACCACGAAGAACCTGATGATCGAGGGCGATAACCTCGAAGTGCTGAAGCTGCTGCAGAAGAGCTACGCGGGCAAGGTCAAGCTGATTTACATCGACCCGCCATACAACACAGGCAAGGACTTCGTGTACCCCGACAGCTTCCAGGACAGCATCCAGAACTATCTGGAATTGACGGGACAGATCGAAGGTGGACGGAGGATCAGCAGCAACACAGAAGCCAGTGGACGGTTCCATACTGACTGGTTGAACATGATTTACCCGCGCATAAAGCTCGCCCGAGATCTACTTAGAAACGATGGCGTCCTCTTCGTCTCAATCGATGAGAAGGAGGTTAGCCGCTTGCGGGCCGTGCTAGATGAGATCTTTGGAGAAGAGAACTTTGTCTCGAACTTGGTCTGGCGATCACGGACTTCAATCTCTGACGACCAAGAGGTATCGCTTAATCACAACCACACTTTGATCTACTCAAAGCGGCGAGAGGCGCTTGAGTACCACGGCGAACCACTGGATGAGTCGGAATACGAGAACCCCGACAACGACAAGCGCGGGCCCTGGAAGTTGGTGCCACTGGATGCGAACAAGCCCGGCGGGAACACCATGTATCCAATCAAGAACCCCAAAACGGGAGTTGACTATTGGCCTCCGAACGGCCGCAGTTGGGCTATCAATCCGGACGACTACCAGAAGCTGTTCGATGACGGGCGCATCAAATTCGGAAAGTCGGACGATGCAGCGCCGAAGAAGAAGCTCTATCTGAAAGAGCGATTGACTGCAGGCGAGACTAGAACGCCGAGCTCAGTCTTGATCGATGCCGGCACGACAAAGGATGGCACAGAAGAATGTGCCAGCCTTATGGGCACCAAGGGCGTCTTCGACTATCCAAAGCCCACCTCATTGATCAGCCGGCTCATTCAGTACGGGTCTTCCACGAACTCCGAATCGATAGTCCTCGACTTCTTTGCGGGCTCTGGAACCACTGGGCATGCGACCTGGCTAAGAAGCGCGCTAGACGGGCGGCCACGTCGATTCATTCTTGTTCAGCTTCCAGAACCACTTGATCCCGAAGACGCCAACCAAAAGATCGCGGCGAAATTTTGCGACAAGCTTGGTCGACCCAGAAACATCGCCGAACTCACGAAGGAACGTCTCCGCAGAGCTGCCGCAAAGGTCAAGAACGAAAACCCGATGTTCAGCCACGACACTGGCTTTAGGGTCTATCGACTAGCCTCCTCCAACATCCGCGCATGGAACCCAAACGCAGGTGCGGTTGCTGAGGCACTCTTTGCGCATGCGGATCACCTCGTGGATGGCCGTGGTGACGCTGACGTAATTGCGGAACTACTTCTGAAGCTGGGACTCGACCTGTGCGTCCCGATGCAGTCCAAGACTGTCGAAGACAAAGAACTGCATAGCATTGCGAGCGGAGTGATGATCGCCTGCCTCGATCCTCGAATCGAGGCCAAGGACGTCGAGACATTGGCTCAAGGAATCCTTGCGTGGCATAAAGAGTTGGCGCCCGCGACCGATACCACCTGTGTCTTCCGCGACAGCGCCTTCGCCGACGACGTGGCCAAGACCAACATGGCCGCGATCCTGGAGCAGAACGGCATCGCGAACGTTCGCAGTCTGTGAGGCCGATGCCATGAAGCTTCATTTCGAGCCGAACCTTGACTACCAGCTCCAGGCCATCGAGTCGGTTTGCGACCTGTTCCGTGGCCAGGAAATCTGCCGCACCGAGTTCACCGTCACCATGAAGCTGCCGGACCAGCAGCTGACCCTGGGCGTCGCTGACACCGACAAGGGCCTGGGCAACCGGCTTACCCTGGTAGACGACCAACTGCTGGAAAACTTGCGCAGCGTGCAGCTGCGCAACGGCCTGGCGCCGTCGGGCACGCTGGCGTCGGGCGACTTTACGGTCGAGATGGAGACCGGCACCGGCAAGACCTACGTCTACCTGCGCACGGTCTTCGAGCTGAACAAGCGCTACGGCTTCACCAAGTTCGTCATCGTAGTGCCGTCGGTGGCCATCAAGGAGGGAGTCTACAAGTCGCTGCAGATCACCGAGGAGCACTTCAAGAGCATGTATGCCGGCGTGCCGGTGGACTTTTTCCTGTACGACTCCAGCAAGCTGGACCAGGTGCGCAACTTCGCCACCAGCGCCACCATCCAGATCATGGTGGTGACGGTCGGCGCCATCAACAAGAAGGAGGTAAACAACCTCTACAAGGACAGCGAGAAGACCGGCGGCGAGAAGCCCATCGACCTCATCCGGGCCACACGGCCCATCGTCATCGTGGACGAGCCGCAGAGCGTGGACGGCGGCCTCAGCGGCGCGGGCAAGGCCGCGCTAGACGCGATGAACCCGCTGTGCACCTTGCGCTACTCGGCCACCCACGCCAACAAGCACCACATGGTGTACCGGCTGGACGCGGTGGACGCCTACGAGCGCAAGCTGGTCAAGCAGATCGAGGTGGCGGCAGCCACTATCGAGGAAGCGTTCAATAAGCCGTTTATTCGCTTCTTGGCGCCTGTTTACAGTGGTAAGAGCTTGGTCGGCGCGAAGGTCGAGATCGATGCACTTGTTGGAGGGACCGTCCGCCGCGTCACTAAGGAGGTTCAGCCCTATGACAAGTTGGATCAGGTTACGGGGCGACCAATTTATGCCGAAATGACGATTGGCTCGGAGATTTCTGGCAAGAAGGGAGAGGAACGGCTTGAGCTTCGCTTCCCGGGGGACGAGCAATATCTCTATGTCGGAGAGGCTTACGGTGACGTCGGTGCTCTGGCTTTGCAACGCGAGATGATTCGGAGGACTATCAAGGAGCACCTAGAGAAAGAGAAGCTGCTGCGGCCCAAGGGTATCAAGGTGCTGTCCTTGTTCTTCATAGAGTCAGTAGCGCGGTACCGCCAGTACGACAAAGACGGCAATCCCGTGAAGGGAGACTACGCACGCATATTCGAGGAGGAGTACCGGCGGGCCGCGAAGCTGCCGGCTTTCCAGAGCCTGTTCGGTGAAGTGGACCTGGTACAAGAGGCTGCCGCTGTACACGACGGATACTTCTCAATCGACAAAAAAGGCCGCTGGGCTGACCCCGAGCTGGACAAGGAAGGCGGCCTGAAGAACGAGACCACCCGTGCTGACGCGGAGCGCGGCTACAACCTCATCATGAAGGAGAAGGAGAAGTTGCTCACCTTCAGCACACCGCTGAAGTTCATCTTCTCCCACTCGGCACTGAAGGAAGGCTGGGACAATCCCAATGTCTTTCAGATCTGCGCTCTGCGCGAGATGGGCAGCGAACGCGAGCGCCGCCAGACCCTGGGCCGGGGCCTGCGCCTGTGCGTCAATCAGGACGGGCAGCGCGTCTATGGCCACGACGTGAACCGGCTGACAGTGATTGCCACCGAGTCATACCAGGAGTTCGCTTACCAACTGCAGAAGGAGATCGAGGCCGACACCGGCATCCGGTTCGGCATCGTCGAGCAGCACCAGTTCGCCGCCATCGCCATTACCGCGCCCGACGGCAAGGTGGCCCCGCTGGGCGTGGACCAGTCCAAGGTGCTGTGGGACCACCTGCGCGCTGCCGGCCACATCGACGCCAAGGGCAAGGTGCAGGACTCGCTGAAGACCGCCCTTAAGGACGGCAAGCTGGTCCTGCCCGAGGCCTTCGAGCCCTACCGGGGCCAAGTGGCCGAGCTGCTGCGCAAGGTGACCGGCCGCGTGGAGGTGAAGAACCGCGACGACCGCGAGACCGTTCCTCTGCGCAAGAGCGCCGACGGCAAGGCCGTGACGCTCAGCGAGGACTTCAAGGCACTTTGGGACCGGATCAAGCACAAGACCACGTACCGGGTGCAGTTCGACAACCACAAGCTCATCCGTGACTGCACGGCGGCGCTGACCCGTGACTTACACATCGCCCGCACCCGGCTGCAGTGGCGCAAGGCGGAAATCGGTATCGGCAAAGCAGGAGTGAAGGCCACCGAGGTGGCTGGTGCATCTACGGTGGTGCTAGAAGAGGCCGACATCGAGTTGCCGGACCTGCTGACCGACTTGCAGGACCGCACCCAGCTGACCCGCCGGACGCTGGTCAAGATCCTGACCGAGTGCGAACGGCTGGACGACTTCAAGCGCAATCCTCAGCAGTTCATCGAACAGGCCACTGAGATCATCAACCGCTGCAAGCGTATGGCCCTGGTGAACGGCATCCGCTACCAGCGCCTTGGCGACGATACGGTCTGGTCACAAGAGTTGTTTGAGACCGAAGAGCTGACAGGCTACCTGACGAACATGCTGCGGGACACCAAGCGCTCCATCTACGAGCACGTGGTCTACGACTCGGCCACCGAGCGCGACTTCGCCGATGCGCTGGAGAAGGACGACGACGTAGTGCTGTATGCCAAGCTGCCCGGTTGGTTCAAGGTGCCTACCCCGCTGGGTAGTTACAACCCCGATTGGGCTGTGCTGATCAACAAGGAAGGCGCTAAGCACCTGTATCTCGTGGTCGAGACCAAGAGCAGCCTGTTCACCGACGACCTGCGAAACAAGGAGAGCGCCAAAATCGAGTGTGGCAAGGCGCACTTCAAGGCGCTCGCCGTCGACGACAATCCGGCCCGATACTTGGTGGCGACTTCGTTTGGAGACGTGCGCAAGGCAATAGAGTGACAGCTGGAACGGTGCGCGGCTAAGTGTCGAGGTGGCTAGGCGCCACCAGCCTCGCCAGAATGGCGTGTGCTGTCTTGGCATGCGGACACAGGTTCGGTTTCCAGCCTATGTCACAGTGCACCGGGTAACTTACCGGGTAACTTGAAGTATTAAAGCTGCGGTATTCTTGAATTTATGCGGCTTCCCGTCAACTGTTTGATTGCCCCCAGCCCACCATCCATCAGCCCCCCGGCGGCGACGCCTGGGGGCTTTTTCATGGGGCGGTCCAGTGGATGCGTTTCACCGTCTCGTCAAGTCGTCGTCATCTGCCTGACAACGCGGCCGTTGAGCATCGCCGGTCATGGGATCGCCCTTGTGGGGCGCCTGGTCCGGAGCAGAGACATGAAAATTGCGGTGGTGGGCACTGGCTACGTGGGGTTGTCCAACGGCGTCCTGCTGGCCCAGCGCCATGAGGTGGTGGCGCTTGATATCGCGCCTGAGCGGGTGGAGGCGATCAACGCGCGGGTGTCGCACATCGATGATCCCGAGTTGGCGGCGTTTTTGCGCGAGCGGCCTTTGGCGCTGCGCGCGACGTGCGATCCCGTCGATGCGTACGAGGGTGCGTCCTTTGTGGTGATCGCCACGCCCACCGACTACAACCCCGAGACCAACCGCTTCGACACCCGTTCGATCGAGTTGGTGGTGACGGATGTGCTGGCAATCAATCCGCGGGCGACCGTGGTGATCAAGTCGACGGTACCCGTTGGGTACACCCGCTCGATCAACGCGGGGATCGGGCGGGGCCAGGTGATGTTTTCGCCTGAGTTCCTTCGCGAAGGGCACGCGCTGCACGACAACCTGCATCCTTCACGGATTGTCGTGGGGGAGGTATCGGCGCGGGGCCAGGCATTTGCTGATTTGCTGCGACAGGGCGCCGTGGAGCGGTCGGTTCCCGTGTTGCTCACGGGCTCGACCGAGGCCGAGGCGATCAAACTGTTTGCGAACACCTACCTCGCCATGCGGGTGTCCTATTTCAATGAGCTCGACACCTACGCCGCCACCCATGGTCTGGACACGCGCCAAATCATCGACGGTGTCGGTCTCGACCCTCGCATCGGGCGCCACTACAACAATCCCAGCTTCGGCTACGGCGGCTATTGCCTCCCCAAAGACACTCAGCAGCTGCTGGCCAACTACAGCGATATTCCCCAGCAACTCATCCGGGCCATCGTGGCGTCCAATGCCACCCGCAAGGACTTTGTGGCCCAGGACATCCTGGCGCGGCGACCGAAGGTGGTGGGTATCTACCGGCTGATCATGAAAGCCGGATCGGACAATTTCCGGAGTTCATCCGTGCTTGACGTGATGGACCGCTTGTCGGCGGCTGGCGTGTCTTTGGTCGTCCATGAGCCCTCCTTGCAGGTGTCCATGTTCCGCGGCGCTGCGGTGGAGCCGGATCTTGCCGCTTTCAAGGGCGCTTGTGACTTGATCGTGTGCAATCGAGCCACGTCGGCGCTGCACGACGTGGCGAGCAAGGTCTACACCCGCGATCTCTTCGGCAAAGACGAGTAAGCCAGGCTCCCGCCTGGGCCTCAACGGGGCGCTTGGCCCCGGCGGATCATCATCGCCACCAGCGTGACCACCGTCAGTGGCACCACGAAGCCGAGCATGACCGCGGAGTAGGGCTGCAGCGCCGCGTGTTGCTGCGCCTGCAGGATCAGCCAGACAACGTAGGCGGCGTAGTAGGCGAGAAACACGCCGCCTTCCCATCGGGCGATCTCGCGGCCGGTGAGAAACACCGGCAGACACGCCAGTGCCACCGCGAGCATCACCCACATGTCAAACGCCATCAGCGCCCCGGGCACGCCCAGGCCACTGCCGCCGCTGGCCAGGCCGGCCACGCCCAGGCAGCCCAGGATGTTGAAGGTGTTGCTGCCGACCACGTTGCCCACGGCGATGTCGCGCTCGCCCTTGATGGCGGCCATCACCGAGGTGGCGACCTCGGGCATGGAGGTGCCCGCCGCCACGATGGTCAGCCCGATCACCAGATCGCTCACGCCCAGCGATCGGGCCATCGCGATGGCGGCCTCCACCAGCCAGTCTGATCCCAGGACCAGCAGGCCCAGACCCACCGCGATCAGCAGCAGCTGCACGGGCAGGCGGTCGTCCCACGCGCCGGCAGCCGCAGGCTTGACCTCGGCGGCGTACTCGTCTCGGGCGGCCTGGGTCTCGCGCCGCGACTGAACGACAAGGAACACGGTGTAGACCACCATCAGCGTCAGCAGCAGCAGGCCATCAAGCCAGCTCACCCGGCCGTCGAGGGACAGCAGCAGCAGGATGAGCGAGGCCGCGATCATGATCGGCACCTCCTGGCGGATCAGCTGGATGTTGACCACCAGCGGCGTGATGAGAGCAGAGATGCCCAGGATGAACAGCACGTTGAAGATGTTGCTGCCCACGACGTTGCCCAGCGCGATGTCCGTCTGGCCGTTGAGCACGGCGCCGGTGGAGACGGCCACCTCGGGCGAACTGGTGCCGAACGC
>Ga0075157_10000880_pt1 | contig 20595 bp, 22 predicted proteins | sample JI81BgreenDNA_FD_70967 | JGI IMG/M metagenome (GOLD analysis project Ga0075157, IMG submission 70967) | Wastewater effluent complex algal communities from Wisconsin, to seasonally profile nutrient transformation and Carbon sequestration -... | ecosystem: Engineered > WWTP > Effluent > Algae...
TTCATATCAATTTGCAAGGTTTAGAACCCAAATTTACCATTTCTTGCATATATCTCCAAAAATTATGGCACTTATTTTTCACAATATCAATGAGTTAAATGGTTTTTAAGGGGCGACTAAATAGCAAAGGCAGTCGCTGACTCCAAAAGTAGCTCCCGATTTGAATCTACTGAACAAAATGGGCAATCTGTATTCAATTTTCTATTAAGTTGGTTCAGATGCTGATACTCATAAATTTCACAGTGATCATTTCTAAATATCGATTTGTAATTTAAAACAACATTGCACTGATACGTTTGCTTTAAATGGATTTTATGCATCCTAAAACCTTCTTGCTGAACATCTCTCCGAACGGCAATATAGACCCTCCCACTTGGCTTAACCAATTGAGACAACTCCATTAATACAGTAGCTTGTTCTTCCAGTAGTAATACATTTAAGACGTAGAAACAAATGATCGTATCAAACCTTTCCTGTGGAAATTCAGGGAAGTAATGCTTATCATAGCCAGAAATACTAATACCTCTTGAACTTAAAAGTCTTACATCACTACCAAATCCGCATCCAAAATCAAGAATTTCGCCTAAAAGTAAATTCTGATTAAGAAGGATTTTAGCTGGAAATGAAAGTGAATCTCTTTCTTTTGCTGTCAAATGACTATTTGGATTTAACTGTTGCATATCGTCATAAATTCAAAACCATTATTCGATGCTATTAATACCAGAGGTTGAATTACTTCTTTAAATTTTTCTCTATTAATACTATTTTCCTCAACGTGTAAAACTGTCAGATAATCTTCTAGAAATTTATTTTGGGGTGTTTTACTTCTCACAATTTCGTAAGCTTCCTTTTGCAATTGATAAAATGGTTCAAAGTGCTTTTCGAGTACAGGAAGTTTATTACTTTTTGAGCTGTTAAAAGACTTATCTACTGGAATCAGGTTCCAGATTAAATCGTGAGATACAAATGAATATGGAATAAAATGCTCAACTGCATAATTGCCTTTTGATAATTTTTGACCTGTGTAAATACAATCGACTGAACCTAATTCATCCAAAACAACATCCCAAAATTGCGTTCTATGTTTATTTAAATTGTTTCTCATTGCCGGTTTAATTAGCTTATTGGGAATATCAGGTACATTTGGATTTTTTGATTGTAAATATAGAGCCAAATTCCAATAGCAGAAATCCTTCAAAACTTTAGAGTTTGTTGATAAATAATTAACCCATTCAGGATTTATTTCAATGTAATCTTGATGCAATGCGTACAAACTTTTTGATTCAAATCTTTGAGATTCAGAATAAATTCTTTTTTCTCTGATTGAGTCTGTTTCATTTGTTATTTTTGGAAACCACGGACTTAAGAACCAATGTGGTACATTTTTATTAAAATGCCATAGTAGTTTTTCTGTGTCAGAATTTTTGGTTGTAAGAAGTTTTTGAAAAACTTTTTCTCTTTTCTCGTCAATGGTAATGGATTCAAAACTATTTATTGAGCTAATAGCTTCCTGTATTAAGTCTTGTTTCCCAAACGATACATTAAAATAATTTACTGTGTACCACGAATTAGAAATCATCCCTGAAAATAATTGCCTTTTTTTGATTTTTAATGTTCCATTTTCCACAGCCTGGATAATTGATAGCAACCAATAGAATTTATATGTTGAGGTCGTTTTATTGAAACAAGCAGCTAACAAGTTAATTGGCAATTCGATTGAATAAGGTAATTGCATCATATTTGTTGTTTCTGTTATTGTAATTGATTTATCACACTTTTACACTCTTTCCAGGCACGGTAGATCTTCTCCTTATTTTCTGCCTGATACGGCTGTAAATTGCTATTATTTGTTGATTGAAGCATGGATTTTCATTTTTACAATTTCATGGGTCTTGTCTTCTTAACTTACACGAAGTTTGGCGGCATCTTTCCAAAGGAAGTGCGGTAGGGGGATCGATAATTCCCAAATAATGTTCATGGGTTTTGCGCCGTAGTGCTCCCGTATTCTACCTTCTCCTACAAAAACGTAGCCCATGGTATTACCAAATTCATCATTGGCCTTTTCCCGCACGAAGAGTAGGACTCGTTTTCGATTTTGGAGATGGTGGATGTAAGAAAGGCCTTTGGGTGTTTCTGGACCCGCAGAATTTTGACTCTGCCAATGAAACAGATTTTCATTGATGGCGTAATCATCATACATGGTCGTGGGTGAGAAATCCTCTTCTGATTTGATGAGATTGATAAATAGCAATTCAGTATTGATAGCTGAGTTTTCCGCTACGCCTTCTCGACTGGGTGATTTTCGCTCAAAGGTACTCAGTCCGAAAGCAGCTAAAATTTGATCTCTGGTATATCTTGCATGCACCTTCAATGGTTGGGGATAGGGCAGGTCGATGTCCATTTCTTTAAAACCTATTTGATCTGCCAAAATATCAAGGACCTCCTGTATTTCTTCGACCAGTGCTTTATTCCTGCCAATGGCACGAATACTTTCTTCCAACGAATCAAATCCACCTGCAGTTTGCCAAATATCGTAGTGAAGCATGAGAAGCATGGATAACTCCTTTTGACTGAAATCAGAAATCTTCACATCGAAATCCTTCCTTGCTAGTTCTAAAATAAATTTAAAATAGCTTGTAGAACTGGTTGACAGCCATTTTTTATAAATCGCAGAAAAAATTTCTTTCTCATTCACCGAATCAAAATCTTCGATCACACCCGCCTTTTGACAAAGCCTCTTCCAACCGTCCTGCTTATTTCTATAGATTGCCTGTATGGGCAAATTATTAAAGTGGAGGAAATTACGCAGCGTAAGTGGTAAGGTGGTCTGGTGTTTGAAACTTTTGATCCTTAAAATAATCTGATTTCGATTGAGCGAAGTGGCTGATCTTATATTTTCTAGGATAATTTCCTTCGCTATTTTTTCCAAAACGATGGAACAGCCCAAAGGTAGATGTGGAAAATTATCCTCAATCTCCTTGTGAACGGTGGTCGTCGTTTTCCCGATTAAAGCCCGAAATTTATTTTCAAAATTGTACTCCGGTCTAGCATTGCCTACAAAATCCAAAACAGTAAGACAGTCTTTATTGTCCGCAAGGCGAAGCCCTCTACCAAACTGCTGTAGGAAAACGGTCAAACTTTCTGTGGGTCGCAAAAAGAGTACGGTATCAATTTCTGGAATGTCCACTCCTTCGTTAAATATATCCACTACAAAAAGATAATTGATCTCTTTATTTAGCAGCTGACTTCTTACCAAGTTCCTGTTTTCGTTATTGTTACTTGTGAGGTAATCTGCCCGGTACCCAGCCAGTGAAAATTTTTCTGCCATAAACTTGGCATGATCCATGGACACACAAAAGCCAATCGCACGGACATCCGTTTCGTCTTTGGTATATTTTTTTAGAGCGTCGATGATCTCTCGTACCCTTTTATCATTAGCGGTGTAAATGTTGGTTAATTGACTTGCCACATAGCGTCCTTTTTCCCAGCCAACATTGGATAGGTCAATACTATCCGAAACTCCAAAGTATTGAAACGGACAAAGTAGCTTCCTATTTAAGGCCTCAGGCAATCGGATTTCAGCAGCAATACGATTGTGAAAATCCTCCTGAATATCTCCACCGTCCATTCTTTCCGGGGTCGCTGTTAATCCCAAAAGAACTTTCGGAATAAAATAATTTATTATGGCCCGATAGGTATTTGCTGTTAAGTGATGGCACTCATCTATCACGATATAATCGAAATACTCTGGAGATAGATTTAATTGATCAATCCTGTTATTCAATGTTTGGACGGAAGCGAAAACATGCTGATAACTACTCGGCTCTAGTCCATCAACCCAAAGCTCACCAAAGTTATTATCCTTTAAAACTCCCCTAAAGGTGCCGAGTGCTTGGGCCAAAATCTCCTTCCGATGTGCTAAAAATAGCAGCTTCGAGTTTTGATTATTTTGCTTGAAATTTTTGTAATCAAAGGCAGAAATCACTGTTTTCCCTGTTCCAGTGGCAGCCACGACCAAATTTCTATTTCTACCATGCACACTTCTTTCTACTTCGAGTTTCTCCAAAATCTCTAATTGAAATGGAAAGGCTTTTACTTCGAAAAGTGTGTGATTTATTCCAATTGTTTTTGAAGTTTTACCTTCATTCAATGAGGCAATTAGTTTTTCTTTGTGTATCGCATCATCAAAATGTTCAAAGTCGTCACTTTGCCAGTATGAATTGAAGGTCTTTTGGAATTTGTCAATAATATGGCTTACCTCTTTCGTCGTAATTTTGATATTCCACTCCAGTCCATCCGTCAGGGCCGACCTCGAAAAGTTTGAAGATCCGATGTAGCCCGTATGAAATCCTGTATTCCTAAAAAACAAATACGCCTTTGCGTGAAGTCGCTCATTTCCGGTATTGTAAGAGATTTTGATTTCGGTATTGTTCAATTTTGAAAGCAGTTGGATAGCTTTGTAGTCGGACGCTCCCATATAGGTGGTCGTGATCACTCGAAGTTTTCCGCCCCTTTCAGTAAATTCTCTAAGCTCCCGCTCTAGAATGATGATTCCTTTGAATTTGATGAATGATACTAAAAGGTCAATCCTATCCGCAGACAGAATTTCTTTTTTCAACTCACTCTCCAAAGATAATCCGACATTTCCACCCGTAAAAAGTTCACTGTGGGTCAGTCTGGTGTAAGGCGTGATCTCCTTCAATCGAAGGTTAAAGTCTGAAAAGTGGAAATCAACTTTCGTAAATACTGCTTTCAAGATTTCACCTTCAGCTTCGATCAAGTCATTGCTAAATTCCTCTTTTTCGAGTTCCTCTCTTAGAAAACGAATTATTTTATTGGCAATTTCAATTTGTAATTCAATTTGATTTTCACCTTTTACGTATTCTAAAGCGTATTTGATCGTTTGAGACAAATGTTTGGCGAGAATGCTCGAAGCCTCTTCCCGATCGATTCTCGTCTTGTTGATATGGTACTTATTTTTATCTAACTCATTGATTTTCTGAGAGACTAATTTTGTCACCAATTCTTCATAAATTCCTTGATTCATTTCGATTGGATTTCTTTGATTATCGGTAGATCGGCCTCTGCCCAATCCAAATTTCCCAAATCTGCTAGTGTCAATAGTTGATAAGCGGCGTGTTCTTTGAGCGTTATTTCGCCAGACAGATATTGCGCTACAAAAGGGATGAGCTCGATTGTTATATTTGGATATGTATGAATCGTGGGAGTCAGACGTTTTAATACTAAAATTTCAATATTTAGTTCCTCTCTGATTTCTCTTACTACGCATTGTTCTTCTGTTTCATTGGGTTCAATTTTACCTCCGGGAAACTCCCATTTCAAGGGCAGATTCATTTGAGGCCCCCTCTGGACAGCAAGTATTTTTTCCTGATAAATGATTACAGCACATGCGACACGACAAATCATAAAACTACATTTTTTAGAGCTCAAGCTAGGAGTTTAAGATATTTATGGGAAAAAGAATCGTGAATTGTTATTATCTACTTTCAAAAGAACTTACAACACTACCACTCCCTCCATTTTCTAGTGCTATCCCACTTCAGTCTATTTTCTCCCCCCTCCCCTTCTCCACTTCTGCTTTCACCAGTTCGATCATCTCATCGGTGAGCAGGGTATTGGATCTGTTTTCGATGTGGATGCCGTGTGGGGCGAGGATCTCGGTGATCGGGCGGGTGCCGAGGTTGATTTCTTTGGCTAGTCTTACCAGGATTTTTCCCATGGGGTACGGTTTTATTTTCATGAAGAGATTTGGAGGGAAATGAGGCCTTGGGCTGGGCTTTCTGAGGACTTTGGGATTTGGGTATCGGTCGGGGGTCTTCAGAGGGAGCCGCCTTCGGGCATTTCCTAAGGGTAAAAATATAAATTTTCCGAAGCTTGGGGAAGATCGAATAGGGTTTTTTTGAAAAAAAATCAGGTGGGAGGGGTCCAAGTGGTAAGTGCTGTCTGGATTTCTGATGGCGGCAGTCGAAATTGTGGTGGATATTGGCGACGATGTTTTTGGGTGTAATGGGTAAGGCTTCGGCATGAAATCTATTCTCTAGATGTTTGGCATCGCCCCACGGTGGTTTTATCCGACCCCGGCTGGGGTCGCACCCTTCCGCGTCACACACGCCTACGCACATATGACCTCGCTGAGGTCAAGAGCAAGTGCCATTTCCAATCCCAATCGCCAAATTGGACATCATTGGAATTACCTATTTCTATTGGCATTGCATTCTTCCATTAGGATACAGAAGGATCTCAGAGAGATCCCATGTCTTTAGAATAAACGGCCTGTATAATCATTCGATCCCGGCTGGGGTCGCACCCTTTCTCTATTGTTTTTTACTATAGACATGTGACCTCGCTGAGGTCAATGATTGTGATGCCGAATATTGATTCCAGCAAGAATGTTTTCACACCAATCTAAGGCTCATTCAAATTTTGATTGGTCTAGATCAATGAGTTGTTTTAGTTCTTCCTCTTTGGGTAGGTATAAGAGGTATTTGCTTGCAAAAATTTGCTTGTTATCTTTGGGCAGTGTGATTTCTACCATGGTATCTTTTTTGTCCTTGCACAAAATTATTCCAATGGTGGGTAGCTCATCACCCAGTTTTACATATCGGTCATAATAATTCACATACATTTGCTTTTGTCCAAGGTCTTGGTGTTTTAGTTTTCCGATCTTCAGGTCTATCAACACAAAACACCTAAGCAGCCGATTATAAAATACCAGATCAACACGGAAGTGTTCTTCTTCAAAAGTGATTCTTACCTGTCTTCCTACAAAGGTGAATCCCTTGCCTAATTCTAAGAGAAAATTTTCAATTTTATCAATAAGTGCCTGCTCTAGATCTGTTTCTGAATACTCACTTTTATCTGGCAGGTTTAAAAACTCAAGTACATACGGATCTTTGATGGCATCCACAGGTTTTTCAATAATTTGTCCTTCGTCCGCTAATTTTCTAACTTGCAGCTTGTCTTTCGAAGCTAACAATCTGTGAAACAGTCCAGAACTTGTCTATCTAACTCCCTTACACTCCAGCCATTCTTTTCTGCCTCAATTTGATAAAAGCTTCGCTCATTTTCGTCTGAAATCCGAAGCAGGTGAATGAAATGGGTCCAACTCAAACTTTGCGAAATCGGTGATTTCGCATTCTTATAGCAGACGTAAAACTTTCTGATAAGTTCCAGATTTCTCTTGGAAAATCCCTTGCCAAATTCGGCCGTTAGACTTTTTGATAATTCTTGAATTAGATATTGGCCATATTGTGCCTCATTTTTTCCGCCCTGCTCGTGCTCCACTATTTGTCGACCTAACTCAAAGTATGTGGTCACCATTAAAGTATTTACCTGTTTCACAAGGTTTTGCTGGGCATTCCGAATCAGCTTTTTTACCTATACTACAAAATGAAAATCCAATTGGTTATTCATAATCAAATTTTTAGATGATCCCTAGGGTGTTGATGTTAGGTCAAATTGTGACGCAGAATATCACAAAATTGAAAAAGTCCGATTTAAACTATGCTTAGCATTGATGTTCCGTTGGTCTAGCCCTTTTCCCATGGGGTACAGTTTTATTTTCATGAAGAGATTTGGAGGGAAATGGGTCCTTGGGCTGGGCTTTCTGAGGACTTTGGCATTTGGGTATCGGTCGGGGGGCTTCAGAGGGAGCCGCCTACGGGCATTTCCTAGTGGGAAAAAATATAAATTTTCCCAGGCTTGGGGAAGATCGGATGGGGTTTTTTTGAAAAAAAATCAGGTGGGAGGGGTCCAGGTGGTAAGTGCTGTCTGGATTTCTGATGGGGACATTTGAAATTGCGCTGTGGGTGGCGGTGGATTAAGGTGCTAGTCGCGGATAACTTGGTTACTGTTTTTCAGCTGGTATCACGGAGTTAGTAGGTGATTTCGCTTGGTTTGATACAGTAGCAGGTATCCCCTCTTGTTGGCATCATTCAAAAAAGACCGACTGATGAAGATTTCCACAAGGGGCTGCTTCTCCACGAATGGGTGTAAGAGTTTTTCTACGCGGCTTTTGGCAATGCCAATTCTTTGGGCAAACTCGATGAAATCATTTTTGGAAGGATGACCGTATTTTTTGTATTGGTCACTTTTATAATCGTCAGCAAAAAGTCCTTTATCCAGTGCAAAGTCCGTATCATCCACGTGTAATCTTGTGTTAATTAAGTCATAGGCTGGACTCAGCAGGTAGTCTCCACGCTGAGACTCTAGCAAAGAAAAGTTTTTTAAATGCGCATCCCCATTTGAAAACAGAAAATTGAACACGACCAAAGAAAAATACTTTTCTATCTCTATACGCCAAGCGGGTACATACTGTTGGATCAGCAGTCCAAGCTCCTCATAGCTGTATGCATATTTGAAATTTGGACCACCAAGATCACTTGTTTTTCCCGCCAATGTTGCAAAATCTTCTTTGCCCCATTTCTGTCCGATCTCCCTTACGTCAAATCTTTTTGTGATATAGGCAGGAGATCCGTTTTTAAAAAAGATCATAGCATTTTCCGCCGTATGTATTCCATACACTTGTTTGGCTATCTGCATTGTGAGATGTTCGTTGGCAGGTACCTGATCCACCTTTTTCAGATCTCTTGGAATCGGTTTGAGTATGTACGTGCCTTGCTCTCCTTGATTGGTCAATCGCAATACATTTTTCTCCAGGAGAAAACTTATTTTTTCTTGTACTCCTGATATAGATATGCGTTTGCGATTTTCAATGAATTGATCAGCTACTTCTTCACTAAGTTGAGGTTGTTGGTAGGGCAAGATGTGACTCACTTTTTTGCCACCAAACAAATTTCGTAGACAGCTTGGACTATAGGTAGAAAACCCTTCGGCTAAAGTTCCCGGACATACTTCAATTGATAATGGAAAATTGACAATTAATAATTCCTTTTTCATTGTTGTTTTGATGATTTGATTATCGAAATAAGCAATCGCAAAATTTCCTTTAAATCGTTTGAGTTTGATGTAAATTGTTCTCCATCAATATAAGCTGATTCGTAAAGCAATTCTAACCAATACTCCGTTTCGTTTGCTTCTTTGAGCCCAATTGAGAGTTTATGAATAAAATCTGCTTTACTTTTCGCATGCTCAGATTCTCTCACCATTGCCCCAATAGCCGTTCCAGACCGAAGCAATTGCTTTGGCATGATGTACTCCTTTTTTTCATCCACTAAAAACTTGTACATCTCAATAATCCTCAGCGCAAACCCAAAACTCTTCTCCTTTATAACATTTCTCCTCATTGTCAATTATCCATTGTCAATTGTCAATTGTTCATTGTCAATTGCTTTCACCGTTATTGCTCCGATGGTGTCATACTGGGCGGTTGCTGCAAGCAAACCGAAATGATCATCTTCGTCTATTTTCAATTGTGTGCATTGCAATTTTCTGTTTACCCCTTCACTGAGCATATTGAAAAAAAAGGGAAATAAAAAACTGCTGCTATACTCCTGCTGGGTTTTGGGCAAGGTCAAACTGATAGGGGGCATTTTTGAATCATAAAAATAAGCATCAACATACCTGAAGACATAGTGCCGACGATTTTCTTCTGTGAGCGTACCCGCTAGCGTCCCATTGCGATATATGTGGATTGCTCTCATAAGCTCAAGGTTTCTTTTTCACTTCAAGGCTTAGTTCCATTCCCAGGACATCAGCCAATTTGGTCAGTACCTCTAATGAGGGATTACCGAGACCCCGTTCTATTTTATAAAGCGTATTGGTGCTAATATTCGCCAATTCTGCTAAGTGAGGTTGGGTGATTTTTAATTCCTTCCGCCTGCTCTTTATGGTTTCGCCAAGGATCTTAACTAACATTATAATTGGATTTCAGCGTCAAAAGTAGTATTTATCATTCAAAAAATCAATTAAAATCACATTTAAGTGTGATTTTTGTCGTTAAATATTTGATCATTATATAGAAAACTGGTAAAACCACATTATATTGTGGTTTTAGAGCGGCTTTGGGGTGTGTTATGATCCTTAATTTGGGCTGTTCCCCTACCCAAGTGTACAGGGTTATTCCCAATGACGGTTTTATCCGACCTCGGCCGGGGTCGCACCATGTCACGTCACACACGCCTACACACATGTAACCTAGCTGGGACACAAATCAAAGCCACACTCCTGCTCAAACCTCTTTGTCTACTGACTGAAACTTTCCTAACATTGGGATATGTGACCATCCATTTCAGGGCATTTTATATCTTTGGGCTTACAATATTGGATCATGGTACAAATCATTCGGTGTGGATTTCTGATTTTTCTCGGGACTTTATTTTTTTGCGCATGCCAGCGAAAGACTGGGGCTGCTATTTTTGATAAACAGCTTTCTACCATCAAACTCGTGAAAATCGACGAAGAAAAAGGAAAAGTCGGCCCCTGCGAACCGACCATTTATGTATCTCCAAAAGATCCTTCCAAAATTGCGGCTGGCTCCATCCTCGATCGATTTTATTTCTCGGGGGATGGTGGTCATACTTGGGAGACGTCCAGGCTGAAATCGCCTTTTGGGGTCTATGGTGACCCCGTGGTGATCATGGATACGCAAAATAGAATCTACTACGCCCACCTATCCAATCCCGCCAACAAAGCCTACCAAAGCGAGGAGTTTTTGGATCGGATCGTGGTGCAGCGCAGCGATGATTTCGGTAAGACTTGGACCGAAGGAACCTTCCCACCAAGCAATCGGAAAAAAGACCATGACAAACACTGGCTTGCTGTAGATCCTTCCACCGGTGATATACTGATGACCTGGACCGAATTTGACAAGTACGGCAGCAAAGATCCGAATGACAAATCCCGAATCCTTTTCTCGGTCACCAAGGACGCCGCCGAAACTTGGTCGCCCGCCATTTCCATGAATCAGCTGGAGGGCAACTGCATCGATGATAGCTATACCACAGAAGGGGCCGTTCCCGCTGTCGGCACGGATGGCGCCTACTACGTAGTCTGGTCCTATGGCGAAAATCTGTACTTCGATCGCTCCACTGACCAAGGGAAGACCTGGCTCAGCAAAGATATCATCGTAGCGAATCAGCCGGGTGGCTGGTCCTACGGCATCCCTGGATTGGGACGCTGTAATGGCATGCCCATTCTAAAAGTAGACCACAGCAATGGTCCAAATAGAGGCACGCTCTATGTAAACTGGAGTGACCAGCGCAATGGTACCAACGATACGGACATCTGGCTGAGTACCTCCAAAGACGGTGGACTTACCTGGTCCGCTCCCAAGAAGGTGAATGGCGAAAAAGCACCCGCCCATCAATTCTTCACTTGGATGGACATCGACCAAAGTACGGGGTATCTATACTTCGTGTATTATGACCGAAGAGGCCTCACTGATACGTGGACGAATGTATACCTGGCCTACTCCACCGATGGGGGCAAGACCTTCCACGAAAAAAAGCTCAATGATGCACCCTTCAAAATGGAGGAGAATGTATTTTTCGGGGATTATAACAATATATCCGCTCACCAAGGCATCGTCCGGCCCATCTGGACCCAACAAGATGGTAAGACCCTAAGTGTTTGGACGGCGATTCTAGATTTGAAATAGTGGGTGAAATATTAAATATCAATTACGAATTTCAAATTATGAGTGATTCGGTTATTCATCTTGCTGGCGCAAGATTGTAACTAATTTCATTATACTTCTGTAGGCGCAAGTTTGCAACTTGTGCCCTGTTACCGACTTGACTAATTCTTCTCTTTGGCATCTACCACGAGCCGAACCTTCTCGATTTTGGTTTCGCTGACGCCCTCGAGGATAAATCGATTGCTGCCTATGACGACTTCATCGCCCTGTTCAGGGATACGGGCCTCATTCATTACGATCAGGCCGGAGAGGGTATGGTATTCTCCTTCGAGAAGTTGGAGAATGGGGTATTTTTCATTGAGGTAATCAATCTCTAATCTCCCAGAAAACACAAACTCATTTTCGGAAATTTGCTCTTCGAAAAGGCCCTCGTCGTCGTGTTCGTCCTCTATCTCTCCAAATATTTCTTCGAGGATATCCTCCAAGGTAATTAAACCCGAGACGCCACCAAATTCATCAACGATACAGGCGATATTCGAACGCTCTTTGATAAACTGGTACATCAATTCCTGAAGCTGCATGGCGTCTGGCACAAACATAATCGGCATGATGAGTTTATCTATTTTCTTCGGGTTTTGGAAAAGTTGCTGGTGGTGGATGTAACCCAGTACATTTTCAATATCCCCATCTACTACGATGATACGCGAGATCTTGTGCGTACGAAATAAATCAGTCAGTTCGCCGATGCTCTCCGAACGATCTACGTAGATGATCTCATTGCGGGGCACCATACAGTCGCGGACCTTGAGGGTATTGAGATTCAGTGCATTGGTCAATATCTCTTTATCGATATCTTCCTCACCCGTCACATTGGCATGGATGTAGTGCTCCAGATCGATACGGCTGAGTGCATTGGAGCTCGCCTCTGTCGGTGTCTTCAGAAAATACTTGAGAAAAAGCGAAGATGTAGCGGTCATGATCACGGTAGGCACATAAAGGAGCCACATGAAGAATCGCATGGGATATACCAATTTCAACAGGATATCGCTGGAGAAAAGCCGGAACAGTGTTTTGGGTAAAAACTCTCCAAAGATCAATACCACGATGGTAATGATAGCCGTCGTGACCAATAAGCCCGAGATGCTAGCCAGATCCACATACAGTCCAATGATAGGATCTAATAACGAAGAAAAAAGAATAGTAAGGATCACCAGCGCAATATTATTCCCCACGAGAAGGGTCGAAATGACAGCATCGGGTTTTTCATATAATTGCCCAAGTAATACACCTTGTCGGTGGCCTTTATTTTTTAAGACCTCGACACTCAGTTTATTTGCTGATATAAATGCGATTTCACATCCCGAAAAAAACGCAGATAATAAAAGCATGACAATCGTCAATAGAATGGTCACTACCATAAAGCACAAATCAAATTTAGCCGCAAAGATACGCCTGATTTCGATGTAGTTAGGAAAAAGTAATTGACGGTGGGGTTTTTATCCAAAAGCAGAAGGGATAGATACGACCCCAGCCGGGGGTCGTATACCCCCCGCTCGCGATGATTCTACAAATATGGGATCTCTTCGAGATCCTTTCACATATGGTGATTGACCATAATACCTGCTTTTTGAAAATTCTTTCTCTTTCGCAGGTACTTCCATTTTCTAATTTCTTCCTATTTTGGACCAAAATTTGTTAAAAATCATTGGATCACCTAGCAGACTCGTATGATACCCATTACCAAACCATTCCTGCCTCCCATCGCCGATTACCAAAAACGGGTGGCGGACATCTGGACCCGACAGTGGCTGACCAACAATGGCCCGCTCGTCAACGAACTGGAGGAACAACTGAAGGAATACCTCTCCGTGCCCGAACTGCTCTTCGTATCCAATGGGACCATCGCGATACAACTGGCGATTAAAGCGCTCGATCTGCACGGCGAGATCATCACCACGCCCTTCTCCTACGTGGCCACCACGAGCAGCATCGTGTGGGAAGGCTGTACACCTGTATTCGTGGATATCGATCCGGAGACGTTCAATATCGATCCGACCAAGATAGCGGCTGCCATCACACCGCAGACCAGCGCCATCCTCGCTACGCACGTGTACGGGAATCCCTGCGCCGTGGAGGAGATCCAAGCCGTTGCAGCAGCACATGGACTGAAAGTGATCTACGATGCCGCTCATGCCTTCGGCACCCAATACAAGGGGAAGTCGCTTTTCGAATATGGCGACCTCTGTACCACGAGTTTTCACGCTACGAAACTCTTCCATACTACGGAAGGTGGCGCGGTGATTTGTAAGGATCCGGCGCTGGCGAAAAAACTGGGCTACCTCCGAAATTTTGGGCACGATGGTCCTGAAAAATTCGCTGGAGTTGGGATCAATGGCAAAAACTCCGAATTTCACGCGGCCATGGGCCTCTGCAACCTGCCGCATATGACAGCCATCCTCGAAAAAAGGAAAAACCTCTCCCAATACTACGATCACGCCCTCCGAAAACTCGATCACCAAAAACAAAAAATCCAACAGGATACGGTCTACAACCATGCTTACTACCCCGTCCTGCTGCCTTCCGAAGGGCTCCTGCTCCGCATGGTGGACGAACTCCAGAAAAACTGGATCTATCCGCGACGGTATTTTTATCCGAGCCTGCATCAGCTGAACTACGTGACACCCTGCTATATGCCCGTGTCAGAAGACATCGCCGCCCGCATCCTCTGCTTGCCGCTCTACCACGAACTCACCCACGAAGACATCGACCTCGTAGCCCGAATCCTAGTGAAAGTCCAAAATGGATAAGCCAACATGAATAACGCATCCCATTCAGAATAAGGAATAAACAAAAATAGAGAAATGGATCAGTTGACAAGTTTTGAACAGCATTTGGAAAAATATCGAGGCTTCCCTCAAAAGTCTTTTCTCGAAAATTGTTTTGTCAAAAAAATAGGGGGAAGATGGTGATTATTGCGGGTGCTTCAGGACATGCGAAAGAAGTTTTCGAGCTTCTTTCACCAGAATCGGAATATCTAATTTATGATGATGTCTCTGTTGTCTTAAATCCATTTTTTGATGCTTCAAAATGGCTAAAGTCTGAATCCGAACTACTTTCGTACAATGGCTTTGCTGCCATCATTGCCGTAGGTCAGCCAAATGGAAGGAGGATTTTATTTGAAAAAATGAGCAAGAATGGTCTTTTGGTCAGATCAATTATCGCTCCGAGTGCCATCATTTCTACCCATGACACAATTATAGGTGATGGAGCCAATATTATGAATCAAGTCTTTATTGGTCCATCTGTTCGTCTTGGTCAATGTGTTTTGGTCAATGCCATGACAAGTGTACATCATGATGTAATAATTGACGATTTTGTTGAAATCGCACCTCATTGTGCCATTCTAGGAAATGCAAGTATCGGAAGTATGGCTAGTATAGGGAGTCATGCCACCATCCTTCCGGGCGTACGCGTAGGCGCCCATGCGGTGGTAGGTGCAGGAAGTGTGGTCACAAAGGATGTAGCCGATCACGCCACCGTGGTAGGCATACCCGCTCGGGTGATAAAGATGGGTGGGTAAATAAAAACTTCATACCTTTATCAAAATTTTTTGATTAGGAATATGGATCTTCCGCTGGTCAGTATCGTCATACCCGTATATAAATCAAAGGCATTTTTACCGAAGTTGGTGGATAGTTTGACCAATCAGACCTACCCTCATTGGGAAGCGATCTTTGTCAATGACGGATGTCCTGAAGATTCGGGTTCGCTGTGTGATTCTTACGCCAGTCAAGATGCTCGTATCAAAGTTATTCACCAGAAAAATAGTGGCGCAGTCGCTGCACTCAATCGTGGGATGGGCTTTTGTTCAGGTAGTTGGGTGATGTTTTTGGATGCAGATGATTGGATCGATTACAGCACCATCGAAAAAGCGATACAAATAGCGGTTTCTGAGCACGTAGATGTAGTCATGTGGGGCAATATCAAGGAATTTGCTGAAAAGTCTGTACCATACCCTTTATTTTTTGATACCAAAAAGAAGATTGAAGGGCAAGAATTTAAGTGGCTTCAGCGTAGGCTGTTTGGACTGCAAAAGGCCGAACTTTCTAATCCCATTGCGACCGATGCTTTGAGTTCAGGCTGGGCAAAACTCTACCGAAAGGAAATCCTGGACCAGCACCAAATCCAATGGACTGCTACACAAGAAGTCGGCAGTTCGGATGTCTTATTCAATGTTCAGTATTTCGCGAAAGCCAAATCCGCGTATTATTTACCAGAACATTTACACCACTACAACAAGGAAAATCCGAATGGATTGACAAAGACGTATGGATACAGCTTGGTTCCAAAATTTTTGAATTTGTATCAGGCCTTGAGTCTGGAAATTAAAAAGCATTTTGGTGATAAAAAGGAGTTTAACGAAGCTTTGGACAACAGGCTTGCACTCAGCAGCATCAATGTAGGCTTGAGTCTAAACTTCAAAAATGACTGGCGTGATAATCATCGGTACATTGCTGGTATGGTAAGCAATTCAACCTACAAAAATGCTTTGAGAAAATTGGAACTAAAATACATTCCCTTTCATTTTCGGATCTACTTGTGGTTAGCAAAATTTGAGTTTTCTTCCTTGATTTTAATTCTCGCATTTTTCATGCAAAAATTGAAAAATAGATGATCAATAATTCGAAAATCAGGTATGGAAAATCATTCTCTTGGCTACGTAAAATTGCGAAGAAAATCCTTGCTGCAATTTACCCAATTGTCATCAAATTTTTTCCTTTACCGAAGGTGCTTTCTGTCGATGAAACATTGATCGAACTTCAAAAAAATCCCAAGGCAAGCATCGTGCGATTTGGCGATGGTGAGATACTTTACTTAGTAGACAAACTCAATCTTCCATTTCAAAAATACGAACCAAAACTAGCCCACGCTTTCTCAGAAATTTTAAAAAATAATCATGAAAATCTCTTGGTTTGTCTACCAGTTGGCTACAGTGATATTTCCACTTTAGATCAGGAAGGAAAGGAGTTTTGGCGAAGTCAGATTTCATGGAATTACCCAAGGTTTCAGGGTTATTTGAATCTTGATTCAGTTTATTTTAATGCGTCTGTGACTCGACTGTTTTACGGATTTGGAAAATCGTATGCGGCACCAAAATTTGAAGCATGGAAAAGCATTTTGAAATGCGAAACTGCGCTCATTATCGAAGGTGAAAAAACCAGATTTGGAGTGGGAAACGACCTTCTAAAAAACATAAAAAAAATAGAGCGAATTTTGGCTCCGAAGCACGATGCTTTTGGTCAATGTGATGAAATTTTAAGCTACATTATTTCACAAAAAAAATCCTACGATTTAATTCTGATTGCCCTTGGTCCAGCTGCAAAATATTTGACATTTCAACTTCATAAAAGTGATCATCGGGTACTTGATGTGGGTAACCTCGATATCGAGTATGAGTGGTTTCTTTCCGGCAGTCAAGACAGATTTAAAGTAAAAGGAAAATATACCAGTGAAGTCAAAGGTGGTCGTGAAGTGGAAGACATCCAAGACGAACATTACCTCTCCCAAATCCTTACCAAATTTCTACCATGAGGATATTGATCATCGGACCGAATTTGGGTATGGGTGGTGTGGAAAAAGCCAGTAGTCAGCTCGCCAATGCATTGTGTCAGGCGGGGCAGGAGGTGGCATATCTTTCCCTGATTCCGAAGGAAGATTTTTTCACCCTTGATCCACGGATCCATCGGTACCAGGCCGCTGATGAAAATGTGGGGGGCATTCGTATACTACCGACCATACGCTGCATTCGATCGGTTTATACCGCGTACAGTCCGGATGTGGTCCTGAGCTATACCAAATACCTAGGGGCACTGACGGCTTTGGCGGCTGTGGGGAGGGATATCACGCTGGTGGTTTCGGAGCGGTCTTCGCCTTCGTACCGCTGGCCTTGGAAGATCGAGTATTTCTGTCGGATGGCTTTTGGGCTGCGTCCACCTGAGGGGATTTTGGCACAGACATCTGCTGCTGCGGAGGCTTTCGCATCACGCTATCCCAAAAGTAAGATCACCGTGATCCCCAATCTATTGGAATTTGGCGAATGGACACCAGATACGCCACGCTCGGAGTCCATCCTTTGGGTGGGCCGACCCCATGATGCCTGCAAGGGATTTGATCTAGCACTAGAGGCCCTTGCGAAGGTTGATGCTCCTTCCTGGCCCGTCTATTTTGCAGGTATCCCGGAGCAGTATGGTCAGGCAGAGTTGCAGCGACTCGGCATTGATATGAGGGGACGAGCATTCCATTTTTTAGGAAAAGTAAAAGACCTACAGGCATGGTATCAGCGGGCGGGCATCTTCCTGATGAGCTCGCGGTCTGAGGGCTTCCCGAATGCCTTGGGCGAAGCATTGGCGGTGGGTGTGCCGAGCATCAGTTTTGATTTCGAAGCAGGTGCCAGGGATATGATCATTCCCCATGAAAATGGGCTGCTCATCCCACCAGAAGATACCGATGCCCTGGCCCGCGGACTCGAAAAACTCATCCAGGATCCCGCACTTCGCAAAAAATTCAGTAACTATGCACCTGAATTCCGACAAGCATTTAGCCACCAAAAAATCATAGATCAATGCCTTCATTTTTTCAGCAGCCTGCGGTGATATGTGTGGGATAGCGGGCATCATATATCCGAATGCGTCCGCGCCAAGGGTGGCCTTGGAGGCGGTGTTGGCATCCATAGACCGTCGGGGACCTGATGCGCAGGGATCGTACCGGGATGATCGGGTGGATCTGTTCCATACCCGCCTATCCATCATCGATCTGAGTACGGGGGCACAGCCCATGCAGCTTGGCGAACAAGGGCCCGTGATCGTCTTCAATGGCGAAATCTACAATTTTCAGCAGCTCAGAAAGGAGTTGGTCGCCCTCGGAGCTGATTTTCGGACTCAAAGTGATACGGAGGTCTTGCTTTGGGGCTACCAGATTTGGGGATTTGACCGACTTTTGGAGCGCATCGAGGGTATGTTTGCCTTTGCCCTGTATGATCGGCAGCAGCGGCGGGTGTATGTGGTGCGGGATCGCTATGGCGAGAAGCCCCTGTACTACAGTCAGGTGGGCGGACATGTGATTTTTGGTTCTACCCTGGCAGCATTGCGCAGTACCGGCCTCGTACCAATGGGTGCGATCGATCCACACGGCCTTGGTTTATTCCTTCAGCTGAGTTACATACCTGCGCCTTACAGCATACACGCGGGCGTACGCAAGCTCCCGCAGGGGCATTATCTGTGTGTGGATCTGGATGTACAGGAAGAAGTTAGGCCCATTCCTTACTACCGGCTTCGGGAGCAATTGGTGCAGCAGGAGCCTTTCCGGGGAAATTTTCAAGCTGCCAAAGATACCCTGGTCCATCTAACGGAGCATTCTGTCCGGGACCGAATGATTGCTGATGTGCCGGTGGGTGCTTTCCTCAGCGGGGGGATTGATTCCAGCATCGTGGCGGCGGTGATGACCAAACTGAAGGGATCGCCCATTCATAGTTTTACCATTGGATTTGAATTAGCGGCCTATGATGAGCGGGAGCGGGCCAGGCTCGTAGCCAAGCACCTGGGCAGTATCCACCACGAGCGGGTGGTCCGCAGTCGAGACCTGGTAGAAGTGGTGGATCGGGTGCTGAATTATTTTGACGAACCCTTTGGAGATTCCAGCGCCATCCCCATGTATTTCGTGGCCGAGCTCGCCAAGGAAGAAGTCAAGGTGGTTCTCAGCGGTGATGCCGCGGATGAATGTTTTGGTGGCTATGAAAAATATCTCGCTGGCTACTATCAGAAATATTTGGGTCCTTTGCCGAGTTTTGTGGGGAAAGCGGGATTGGCAGCCCTCTCCCTGATACCCCACACCCCAAAGACCAACCACAGCCTACGTAAAGCCAAAAAATTACTGCGGTCAGTAGGTCGGAGCAGCGAAGCGACGCACTATGATCTGATGTGTATGGGATTCCGTCCCGAGGAGTGCCAGACCATCCTTCAAAGTTCTGGTCCAGACATTCCCCAAGAAGTACTCCAGCACTACCGAGCCATCTCCCCGAAGGCAGGTGATCCCTTGGCAGCAGGATTCTATACCGATCTGATGGTCGTTCTGCAGGGAGACATGCTTCCGAAAGTAGACCGCATGAGCATGTACCACGGCATCGAGGCGAGGGTACCTTTTCTGGACCGATCGCTGGTGCATTTTTCGCAATCCCTTCCCCTGGACTACAAGATATCCGGTGGCGTAAAAAAACGGATCCTTCGCGAGGCCTTCCGCTCTTGGTTGCCAGAGGAGACCTTCCGATTTGGAAAGCAGGGATTCGGTATGCCCCTGGGATTTTGGTTTAGGAATGAGTTAAGGGCGGAGCTGACAGACCTACTCCACCCAGACAGGTTGCGGTCGCAGGGAATTTTTTATCCCGCTGCCATCCAGCAGCTGTTGGATCAGCATTTTAGTGGGCGGGAGAATCATGGGAGTAAGTTGTGGATATTGTATGTGTTTCAAAAGTGGTGGGAGCGGGAAAGGGTGAATCCCTAAGGAAGGGGTTGTTACATTTTTGTCATTGCCACAAAAAAGTAACCAAAATAGATGGAGATTGCATCGTCGGTTTTGAAGTAGCGAATCCCTTAGGAAGGGTTTGTTACTTTTTTTTCATTGCCGCAAAAAAGTAACCAAAATAGATGGAGGATGGATTGCCCTTTTGGAAGTGGCGAATCCCTCATGAAGGGGTTGTTACTTTTTTGTCATTGCCACAAAAAAGTAACCAAAAAAAGGCTAGTTTGAAAAAAAGGCGATTGCTGCGCAACAGTGGACCGTTTGCATCTTCAGGCTTTCCTTTTCGCTCGCATAGTGTCACTGAAAGTTTTGGCATTTGGGTTGCCAGAGCGAAAACGCCATTACGATGCACGGCCACTTATCGCTGTTTTTTCAAACGGGGAGATTGAAAATCTTAAAATGTATTATGTTTTTTTTCTTGGGCCACTTTTCCCTTACTGACTTAAAAAGTAACCAAAATAGAT
>Ga0075157_10000884_pt1 | contig 20518 bp, 16 predicted proteins | sample JI81BgreenDNA_FD_70967 | JGI IMG/M metagenome (GOLD analysis project Ga0075157, IMG submission 70967) | Wastewater effluent complex algal communities from Wisconsin, to seasonally profile nutrient transformation and Carbon sequestration -... | ecosystem: Engineered > WWTP > Effluent > Algae...
TTTACAAGAAGTACCCACAGCAATCATTAAAAGGACTATAAAAAAATTATATACTACCGTTTTCATCTTGTTTAATATTTTTATTGAATAGTTTCTTAAATCTTTTTAAAAGTTGATTTTCAGTCATATTACTTTCCACAAAATCTTCTGTGAGAGGCGTTTCATTTTCATCTTTGATAAGTTTTTTATTACCTGCAAATTTTGCAAAGATGTAATATAAACCAGGAATAACCAGAACACCTATAATTGTTCCCAACATCATTCCTCCCATAGCTGATGAGCCAATAGTACGATTTCCAATCGCTCCTGCTCCTGTAGCTCTTACAAGAGGTATTAGCCCTGCAATGAAAGCAAAAGAAGTCATTAGGATAGGTCGAAAACGTACTTTTGCACCTTCAATGGCAGCATCCACTAAAGAGGCTCCTTGCTGATGTCTCTGAACAGCAAATTCTACAATCAATACAGCATTTTTACCCAATAAACCCACTAGCATAATGAGTCCAATCTGAGCATAAATATCATTGGATAAACCCATGACTTTTAAAAAGGCAAAAGACCCAAAAACACCAATAGGTAGAGAAAATATAACAGCTAATGGAATAATAAAACTCTCATACTGAGATGCTAACACCAGATATACAAAGACCAATACCATAATAAAGACATATACAGCTTCATTTCCTCGTCCAGCCTCTTCGTAAGAAAGCCCTTCCCAAGCAATGTCATAGCCTTGGGGTAATACTTGCTTAGCTACTTCCCTGATAGCATTGATAGCATCACCAGTTGTATAACCTGCTGCTGGTACTCCTCGAATGGCAGATGAGGTATATAGATTTAGTCTAGTAATTTCGTTAGGACCTTGTGTTTTAACCAATCTCATGAAAGAAGAATAGGGAACCATATCTCCTTTATCATTTTTGATAAATAGATTTGTCAAATCAGAGGGTATTTTACGATACTCTGGCGAAGCTTGTGTATAAACCTTAAAAAAGTTTTGAAAGCGGGTAAAGCCTTGTTCGTAGGTACTACCAATTAAAATATTGAGGTTCTCCATAGCTTTACCTATTGAAACTCCTTTCTGCATGGCAGCAGCATTGTCTATCACTAATTCATATTGTGGATAATTGGCAGCATAAAAGGTAAAAAGACCTGTTAGTTCTTTTCTTTTTCCTAGAGCATCCATAAACTCTCTGTTTACTTTATCAAATTCTTGATAATCTACAGTTGTACTTTTATCTAAAAGACTAAATGAAAAGCCATTTGAAGCTCCATATCCAGGAACAGCAGGAGGTTCGAAAAATTCAATAATAGCTCCTAAATCTTTTGTTTTCTCTTCTAACTCTTCAATAATTTCTTGTACAGAATGATGTCTTTTTGACCAGTCTTTTAGGTTAATCAGACAAGTTCCTGCATTTGACCCTCGACCTTCTGTGAGGATTTCATAACCAGCTAAAGCTGTTACAGATTGAATACCATCTACTTTTTCGGCTATTTTTTGTAATTGTTTTGCTACTTCATTAGTTCTTTCCAATGTAGAACCTGGGGGTGTTTGTATAATTGCATACAACATTCCTTGATCCTCATTGGGTATAAATCCAGCGGGTAAAGCTTGATTGATAGAGAATATACCAAAACCAAAAGCCAGTAGAATCCCAAAAGTCAGTAATCTACGATTCACAATAAATCCTAGCAGTTTGGCATATTTACCTGTTAACTTCTCAAAACGAGCATTAAACCAATCTAAAAAAATACTGATAGGGGTTCTTTTTTTGTGTTTTCCATGATTATTTTTTAAAATCATGGCACATAATACAGGTGTAAGAGTAAGAGCTATCAATCCTGAAAGTAAAATAGAGCTAGCCATCGTAATAGAAAACTGCCTATAAAACATTCCTACGGGTCCTGTCATAAAGGTAATGGGTACAAATACAGCTGTCATGATAAGTGTAATGGCAATGATAGCCCCACTAATTTCTCCTAATACTTTTTTAACAGCTTGGAAAGGATTAATGTGTTCTTCTTCCATTTTAGCATGTACAGCTTCTACAACCACAATTGCATCATCTACAACTATTCCTATTGCTAAAACAAGAGCAAATAAGGTTATCAGATTAATGGTTAGCCCTAAAAATTTCATAAACATAAAGGCTCCAATCAATGAAATAGGAACAGCAATGATGGGAATAAGAGTTGAACGCCAATCTCCTAAGAATAAAAATACTACAATTGCCACCAATATAAAAGCTTCCACAAGCGTATGAACAACTTGATCAATAGATGCATCCAAAAATTTAGAAACATCATAACTTATTTGGTAACTCATGCCAGGAGGGAAATCTTTATTGAGTTCATCTAATTTTAATTTTACCTGCTTGATTAACTCACTAGCATTGGTACCGAAATTTTGTTTAAGAACAATAGAGGCTGAGGGATAGCCATCTTTACTAGAATAAATATCAAAAAACTGACTTCCTAGTTCTACATTAGCAACATCTTTAAGTCGTAAGATTTCTCCTTCTGGATTAGCCCTTACAATGATATTTCCATATTCTTCGGGCTTATTAAAACGCCCTTTATAAACCAAAACATATTCTAATGATTGTACTTCTTTTCCTGAACTAAGCCCTAATCTACCAGGTCTTCCAATAACACTTTGCTCATTGATAGCTTCCATAATTTCATCGGCAGATACCTTATAAGCTCTCATTCTATCAGGCTTTAACCAAATACGCATAGCGTAATTACGAGAACCCAGAATCTGAGCTCTTCCCATTCCTTTTATACGCTGTAATTCGGGTATAATATTTACGTTTGCATAATTATATAAAAATTTCTCATCTGCGTTTTTATCAGTGCTGTATAGGTTCACATACATCAACATACTAGGCTGTATGGGAGAAATAATAATACCTTCTCTTTGCACCAAAGGAGGTAAATTATTTAAAATTTGGTCTATACGGGTTTTCACATTTACCACATTTGCATTTGGATCAGTTCCTGGCTCAAACACAATTTGGATGGTTGCTTCGCCTGCACTAGTTGCACTAGAGCTCATATATAACATACCTTGTACACCATTGATGGCTCTTTCCATAGGAATAAGAGTCGTATTGACTAGCACATCAGCACTGGCTCCAGGGTAAGCTACAAATATAGATACACGAGGGGGGGCAATTTCAGGAAATTGAGAAATAGGTATTGTTTTCATGGATAATAAACCTATGAAAATAATCACCAAAGATATTGAAATTGCTAATACTGGACGTTGAATGAATCTTGTAAACATAGTAGTCTTGTTTTATTTAATTATTCTGCATGTATATTTCTCAACTCACTCATAACTACCCCAAAATCAACTGATTTTGTTTGGATGTGTTGTCCTTTCTTTACTTTGCGTAAACCTTCTATTAAGATTTTATCTCCATCTTTTAAGCCATCTTTAATAACAAATACATGAGGCATTTCATTAGCCACTTTGATTTCTCTAGCCTGAACATTATTTTTCTTGTCTATAACATAGACATATTTCTTCTCAAGCACTTCAAAAGTTGCTTTTTGAGGAATTAGAAGAGCTTTTTCTAACTTGATAGGCATTAAAATATTACCTGTTTCTCCATGTCTTAAAACTCCTTCAGAATTGGTAAAAGTTGCTCTAAAAGCAATATTACCTGTTTCATTATTAAAGTCAGCTTCTATAGTTTCCACAAAACCTAACTTTTTATACAATTGATTATTTGCTAAAACAAGTTTTACAGAATCCAATTGATTATTCTTTTTTTGTAGAGCAAAGTCTAGATATTCTGCTTCAGGTACATTGAAATAAACCCACATTTTTCCATTGTCAGAAAGAGTGGTTAGCAACTCCCCTTCATCCAATAAACTTCCTAAACGTACAGCAAATCGCCCCACTATTCCATCAAAAGGAGCTCTTATTTCTGTAAACCCTAAATGAGTTTTTGCAAGAGTTAGTTCTGCTCTTGCTTTATCATACTTGGCTTTAGAAAGAGCTAGCTCATTGACTGATACAATGTTTTTATCTGATAGATTTTTAGTGTTTTTATATTCTATTTCTGCAAAGTTTGTCTCTGCAAGAGCTTTTTGAGTTTCTGCTTGATATATAAAAGGCATTACTTGAAATAATAATTGCCCTTTTTTTACAAATTTACCCTCATCTACAAAAACACTTTGCAAATAGCCTCTTTCTAATGCTCTTAATTCTATATGTTGAATAGAGCGAATCTGACAAACATATTCTTTAAAAATTGTAGTGTCTTTTCTAACTGGGGTAGTACACAAAAATGTAGGTTCTTCAATTTTGTGATGATCGTTGTGCTGACAAGCTATTTGTAAGAATACGAAAAGGCTTATCAATATGATTGATATATTTTTCATAAGATTAAATGTTATTTTTTTGAAATTGGATGAAGAAAGATAGTGTGTATCATGCCTGTTGCTTTTCAGAAAAGACAAGATGATAGAGGTATTCTAAAATATTTTAGAATAAGTAAATGCCCGATCTAGTCAGAAATAATTTGACTTTTAAAGTAGGATTTAGAATAGAGTATTAGATTTCGTAAAAAACAAGCTGATGATAAGCTATATAAAAAGGACAAGAGGAGTACTGAGGGGTATCAGCAATATTTGATTGATAAATAACACTTGAAAAACAAAAAATTCTATTGATTGCTGATATGCTATGTATTTGCCAATCTTTATCAAGAATTTTCTTATATTTTTTAATTTTATGAGAGCTACCTACTTCACTGTCTTCTTCATCTATATTTTCATTTTCTGTTCTGGTTTCTTTTTCAGTCTCAACAGTTTTTTCAATAAAAAGATTATATGAATTGTAAGGAGAGATGCCAACTAAGTATGAAAATATCAGTACAAAAGAAAAGGATAGAATCTTTTTTCCTGACTTTTTTTCAATATAGTTGAGTATATGGTACATAATTGTATTACCTTATAAGGTAATGAAAATTTACTGATTGATTAAAATAAATCTATTTATCTAACTTTGTAACTATTTCATCACAAAGGAAAGTATTTTTTTATAAAGCATTACCACATTTCTTATTAAAAGAATTTATGATTAATATATTTTATATTAATAAAGGATTTAGTTAGGAAACTCTACGCTTTCTAAACTGTTTTTGTTCTATAAAATGCACAACTCTCTTACATACATCATTTTTTTCTTAAACTGATTCCATAAATATTTTGAGCCAATTGTAAATAGATAAATTTCATCATCATATCATTACTTTCAAAAATATAATGATAGGCATAATCTTTAAGGAGATAAAGTTTCAAACTTCAGTTATATTCTAGTTTATACAATAAAATTCAAAAGCACATCCATTATCAATATTTATGATGGAAGTGCCTTTGAATTTTTAGATGAGCAATATGTTTATGACTCTTGTTTGATTAATTCAAACTTGGATAGTCAGTGTAACCTACTGCCTCAGGTGTATAAAATAAATCGTATTTTATCTCATTTAAGTCAGCATTGATTTTGAAACGTTCTATCAAATCAGGATTTGCCAAGAAAGGACGACCAAAAGCAATCAAATCAGCATGTCCCTTTTCTAGGTCTTCTTCAGCACGATTTTTATCATAACCACCACTTAAAATCAATGTGTTTTTGAAATTCTCTCGAATAGCCTTCACAACTGTTTCAGAAACATGTGCAGCACCCATAGATTCATGGTTGACTAAATGAATATATGCAATGCCTATTGCATTGAGTTGTTGAGCCAAATAGGTATAATCAGCATCTATTTCATTATATAATGGCAAATCATTGAAAACACCATAAGGTGAAAGACGAATTCCAACCTTATCTTTTCCAATAGTATCACTTACTTTTTGGGCTACTTCCAAAGTGAATTTTGCACGTCCTTCAAGAGTACCACCATATTCGTCTGTGCGTTGATTGGTATGTGGATGAAGAAACTGTTCAATCAAATAGCCATTTGCTCCATGAAGCTCTACACCATCAAAACCTGCTTCGATAGCATTTTTTGCTGCTTTTACATATTCTTGGATAGCATTTTGTATTTCTTCTAAACTCATAGCTTTGGGTTCAGGATAATCCAACATCCCTTGTTGGTCAGTCCACATTTGTCCAGCAGGTTTTATAGCTGAAGGAGCTAAAACTTCTGCACCACTTGGTAAGTTTAGGGGATGGCTTACTCTACCAGTATGCATCAATTGAATAAATATTTTTCCTCCTTTTTCATGAACTGCTGTGGTTACAAGTTTCCAACCTTCCACTTGTTCTTGACTGAAAATACCTGGAATACGGCTATAACCTAAACCATTGGGTGAAGGAGATGTACCTTCCGTAATAATTAATCCTGCTGAAGCTCGCTGACCATAATAAGTTGCCATCAAAGAATTAGGAATGTTACCAATTGCTCTTGAACGTGTCATGGGAGCCATTACAAAATGGTTTTGTAAAGTTAACATGCCTAATTTAGCAGGTGTAAATAGTTTTGAACTCATTTTCGTTTGTCTTAAAATTTAATGTTACAACAAGTATCTTTATAGTACAAACTGAATATTTTATGACTAAGTTCAATCTAAATTTATAAAAACAACTACTACTAGATTCCTCCAGCAAAAATGATGAAAATACTCTTTCTATTTTAGTTTTACTTTTTGTTTGCCAATTAAATTCTTGCAAAATCTTCCATTGTCCACTATTCTTTTATTCAATAATGCTAATTTTTTTAAAATTCAATTTTGTAGTCTAAAGAATCACACCTTTTTCTAGACTCTTGAAAACAAATGAATTTATTAATCCCAAATCATCAAATATTTAGCTATATCTTAAATAAACTATAAAAGAACTTCCCTCTCCTAATTCGCTAATGACCTCTATATAGCCTCCTTGTGCTTCTATAAACTCCTTACTAATGGCTAAACCTAGTCCAGTTCCCTCTTTTTTGGTATTAGGGACTCTGAAATAACGCTCAAAAATTTTCTCTTTGTACTGAGAGGCAATACCTTGACCAGTGTCCTGAACAATTATTTTTAAGAAATCTTTTTCTATAGTAGTTTTTAAATACACTTTCGTATTTTCATAAGAATATCGAATCGCATTTGAAATTAGGTTTGTTAAAACCCATGCTGTTTTTTCACTATCTACCAAAGCAGAAGGAAGCGAGGCTGGCATATCCACTTCTATAGTAATATTTTTTTGCTCAGCTTGTGTTTTGGTAGCATCAATAGCATAAGCTATTATTTCAGAAGGATTTGCTTGAGTAATATTCAGTTGGATATTCCCACTTTCTACTTGAGTAATATTTAAAAGTTCTCCTGTAATTTTCAATAGCCTTTGTGCATCTTCTTCTATACTTTGAAGCAAGGTTTTTTGTTCTTCGTTTAAATTTCCTATCCTTTCATTTTCAAGCAATTGTAAACTCATTTTTATAGAAGATATAGGAGTCTTAAATTCATGAGAAATAGTAGCTATAAAGTTTGTTTTGGCAATATCCAATTCTTTATAAGAAGTTATATTTCTTAAAATAAGAACATAACCAACTTTTTTTTCTGTTTTCTCGCCTGTTGGGGTAATTGTGATTTCTAAAATATCTTTTTCAAAGTAATTTTCTTTTCCATTCAGATATATTTTTATATTTTTTTGAGTTTTTTCGTTTGTAAAATTTTGTAATAAAGATCGTATCAAATCGTTATAAATAGCTACCTCTTGAGCTGATTTACCCAAAATATCTTTTTCAGTTATTCCAATAATTTTACTTGCTTCTTGATTGATAAAAAGAATACAATAGTTTTCGTCTAATCCAATTACAGGATCATGCATGGTATTGATTAACGCTTCTATCCGTTTTTTTTCCATCATAAGGATAGCTAAATTGCTTTTATTATATTCTTCTAATTTTTGAGCCATGATATTAAAAGAATTTGCTAAATCTCCAAATTCATTATGGCTCTCAAAATGAACTCTTTGTGAGTAGTTTTTGTAAGCAATTTGCTTGATACTTTCTGATAGTTCTCGGATAGGATTGGCTATATTAGAAGGTAAATTGATGAGTAATGTAAATGCTATTAAGAAACATAAAGTAGCTGTACTTACAACCCAAATAGTTGCTGTATGAGCTGTTTCTTCAGCAAGAACACTTTTCTTTTCAATGGCTTGCATATTCATTTCCATGATTTGGAAAAGCTCTCTTCTCATCAATAATTCTTGGCTGGATTGTTTATTTTTATAGTTATTAAAATATGTTCTTAATCTCTTTGTAGCTTGTTCTTCTCCAATTTCTGTAATATTTTTTTCTTGTTTTTGTAAATTTTCTTCAAAAGCAGGTATATTCTTATCATCTAATGCTGCAAGCATATTTGTAGCATACTCCAAAGTATTATGATTGGCTACGAGAATGTTTTTAGTGTCTTGTTTTAATTCATGGATATATTTTACTCCTACTATCCCTAACAAAATAATGAGTAAAAATAAAAAGCCAACCCCAAGTGTTAGTTTAGTTTTGATTTTCATTGTGATAGGATAATTAAATCTACCTGAAATGGAGATAATCTGTGTAATAATTGAATAAAAAGATTCTTTCCTGCTAAAACTTTCCACCAATTAAAAGTAGGTTTTCCCATACAAATAGTGGTTATTTTTTGTTGTTCAACTACTTCTAAAATAGCATCTGCAATGTAATCATTTTTAACTTTGATGAGTTCTCCTCCTAATTCTAACACGAGATTAAAACTGTGAATCAAATGCCTTTGGTCTGCCAAATTGATTTTATCAGGTGATTCTTTTGCTGTTTGTACATATAAAGCATACCATTTGGCATTGTAGTAATGAGCCAATCGAGCTGTTTTTCTTAAAATATGTTTAGAAGATTTCTCATTTGTACTGATGCACGCTAAAAAACGTTCATGTTTTAATGATTTTTGTGGAGAAATTTCATTTTCTATTTTTCGTTCTACTTGTGAGGCAACTTCTTTTAAGGCAAGTTCTCTGAGTTGTAAAATATGGTCTTTCTGAAAAAAATTATTGATAGCAGTCTGTATTTTATCAGGATGATATATTTTTCCCTCTTTCAATCTAAGAATTAATTCATCAGCTGTTAAATCAATATTGACTACTTCATCTGCTTGAGCAATCACACTATCAGGAACTCTTTCTTTTACATCTATACCTGTAATAAGTTTTACTTGCTCATTCAAGCTTTCAATGTGTTGGATATTAACAGCAGAAATGACGTTGATACCCACCTCTAAAATATCTATTACATCTTGCCATCTTTTTTCATTTTTAGAGCCTTCCATATTCGTGTGAGCCAATTCATCTACAATCACTACTTCTGGGCGAATTTGCAAGACTGCCTGTAAATCCATTTCTTCGAGTTCTTTACCTTTATAAAACATCTTTTTTCGTGGAATTACAGGAATCCCTGCAAGTAAAGCATGGGTTTCTGCCCGATTGTGTGTTTCGATATAACCTATTTTGACATCTATCCCATTTTTAAGCAAACTGTGGGCTTCCTGAAGCATTCGATAGGTTTTTCCTACTCCTGCACTCATGCCAATATAGATTTTAAATTTTCCTCTTTTAGACCTCTTAATCAAATCCAAAAAATGTTGAACTGTTTTGTCTTTTTCACTCATCATAATTGTATATCAAAAGTGCCTTTTAAAGGCACTTTATATTGTTAAAAAGCAACTGCAATGGAAGATGTGATTACATAATTCTGTTTACTAGGTCTCTTATTCAACACAAACACTTCATCAGGACTACTCAAACCTTTTGCCTCTAAACGAATCAGCATATTTTCGGAGGGGGCATAATCAGCATTAAGAGAATAACCCAATGCCCTAAATCCATTTGCATTGATATTGTTAGGATCTGGAATGATGACTACACTTTCTTTATCCCAAAAATGCTCACCTCTTCCACAAAGAGTCCATTGAGGACTGATTTTATAACGAAGCATGACAGATGAGGAATTCCAAGAACGTGTTTGATTGGTTGCTTCATTGGTTTGCCAACCCATGTCAAAACCTGTAATAAGTCCCCACTTTTCATTCAAATCAAATTGTCCATAGAAATTATGAAAATAACGCATTTGTTTTAAGGTGTCTGCCCCTTCATTGCCAATATATGTACTTGAATTGAATAAAACTCTTTTACTGGGTTTGTATTGTACTTGTGTTCCAAAAGAAGGCATCGAATTGCTAGGCAATTTTCTAATTCGTTGCCAACCATTTAATATAAGCCCTGTGACAACCCATTTTTCATTAGGAGAAGTATAAGTGCCTTTTATGCCTGCTTCATAATAGGGTGTATTGTCTGCTAACAAACTTCTTGAAAGTGTCCAACAATTTTTAGAAATAGCACTTTCAAAACCAATATGTGAGGCAAAAATTCCTGCATCTATCCAAAAATTATGTTTTTTAAAAGGTTTAAAGCCTGCATTCCCTTCATAAATGTTACGAATCAATTCTTGTTCTCCTATGAGGTTATATTGAGAATATGTACCTATCATTAAAGCAATGTGTCCTCTTATATTCTCTGAATTAATAGTGGTTTCAATAATACCATGATTGACATTGAACTCATTATGCCTACGATGATTAAATATGTAATTAGCACGTTCATTATTATCAGGTTTTGCAAAATCAAAAGCATAATACGCTTCTATGTAAGCAGATGTTTCAATTTTCCACTTTCCAACACTATCACTATATAGCTGTGCTTTTACAATATTGGGTAAAAAACACACAGCCCATAAAACTATTTTTAAAATGTTCTTTTTCATAATGTTTTTTTTAAATGTTATATCTTTTCAAGAGCTAAATTGAGTTTTAAGACATTTACTTTTTCTGTTCCAAAAATACCCCACAAAGGCTTTTCAATATTTGATTGTATAATTTGCTCTATGACTTGTTCTTGAATTTTTCTTGTTTGAGCAATTCTTTTTACTTGTATTTGAGCTGCCCGAACAGATATATGAGGGTCTAATCCACTCCCACTGGCAGTTACCAAATCCGAAGGCATCTCTTGCTTCTTGATAGTAGGGTTTTTGAGTAAAAAAGTATCTATTCTGGATTGTACTTCTTTTAAATAGTCTGGATTAGAGCAACCTTTATTACTACCTCCTGAACCTGCTGCATTGTAGTTTACGGCTGAAGGTCTTGACCAGAAATACTTATTTTGTGTAAAATTCTGTCCAATATTGGTATAATACTTTTTCCCCTGATGTGTAATAGTTTCTCCTTTCCCTTGATGGGGTGTTGCTTGAGCTATCGACCAAATACTAAAAGTATATATGCCACAAAAGAAAATCATACAAGTGATGGTTAGCCTAATAGCTGTTAATATGTGCTTTTTCATTGTTTTATTCTTTTAAATTGTAAGATTATGACAAAAATTAAAAGTAAAATCATGATAGATTATATGAAGAGTGTAACTAATAAGTCTATGATTTTAATACCTATAAATGGTACTATTACACCTCCTAAACCATATAATAATAGATTTCTTTGTAATAAAGCACTTGCTCCAATAGGTTTGTAGGCTACACCTTTCAAGGCTAAAGGAATTAAAAGAGGAATAATAATAGCATTGAATATAACGGCTGAGAGAATGGCACTTTCAGGACTATGGAGTTTCATAATATTCAAACCTTGTAGTGCTGGAATAGCTGTGATAAATAAAGCAGGAATAATAGCAAAATACTTGGCTACATCATTGGCAATTGAAAAGGTAGTTAGTGTTCCTCTTGTCATCAGTAATTGCTTTCCAATTTCTACTACTTCAATGAGTTTAGTAGGGTCATTATCCAAATCGACCATGTTACCAGCTTCTTTGGCTGCTTGTGTTCCACTATTCATAGCAACTCCTACATCTGCTTGAGCCAAAGCTGGGGCATCATTTGTTCCATCACCCATCATGGCTACCAATCTACCTTGTTGTTGCTCTATTTTAATATAATTGAGTTTATCTTCAGGTTTTGCTTCTGCAATAAAATCATCGACACCTGCTTTTTCGGCAATGTATTTGGCTGTAAGTGGATTATCTCCTGTTACCATTACCGTTTTGATTCCCATTTTTCTAAGTCTTTCAAAACGTTCCTGAATCCCTGGTTTAATAATATCTTGCAATTCTATGACTCCTACTACTTGTTCATTTTCAGCTACTACCAAAGGAGTTCCTCCATTACTCGATATTTTTGTAACCAACGTTGTTATTTCAGATGGATAATTATTTCCTGCATTTTCAACTAATTTTTTAATGGCATCAGAAGCTCCTTTTCTGATACGTAGAGCATCTATATCTATTCCTGAAGTTCTGGTTTCGGCAGAAAATTTGATAAATTGTGCATTTGTAGTATTAAATTGTTCAGTAGAGATTCCAGCAAGTTCAATAATAGACTTTCCTTCTGGTGTTTCATCAGCAAGAGAACTCATAACAGCCAATTTAATAAAATATGCCTGCTCCACTCCAACAGAATAAAAGTGAGTAGCTTTTCTATTACCAATAGTGATAGTACCAGTTTTATCAAGCAATAATACGTCAATATCTCCTGCTGTTTCGACAGCTTTGCCACTTTTAGTAATAACATTTGCTCTTAAAGCTCTATCCATACCTGCTATTCCAATGGCAGAAAGCAAACCTCCAATCGTAGTGGGTATTAGACAAACAAACAAAGAAATAAAGGCTGCAATGGTAATAGGGGCTTGTGCATAATCAGCAAATGGTTTTAAAGTAACGGTTACAATAATGAATACCAGTGTAAAACCTGCTAGTAAAATAGTAAGGGCTATTTCGTTGGGTGTTTTTTGTCGAGAAGCTCCCTCTACAAGAGAAATCATTTTATCTAAGAAACTTTCCCCTGGGTCGGTAGTAACTAAAACCTTAATTTTATCAGAAAGGACTTTTGTTCCACCTGTAACAGAACTTTTATCTCCTCCTGCTTCACGAATGACAGGAGCTGATTCACCAGTAATAGCACTTTCATCAATTGTGGCAATGCCCTCTATAATTTCACCATCACTGGGGATAATATCTCCTGTTTCACAAAGTACAATATCTCCTTTTCTCAATTTTGAAGAGGAAATCATCATAGGCTTTCCTTGATCAGGTTGTGGAGGATAGACAAAATTGCCTTTGGGTGGATAAGAAATTAGTTTAGCAGGGGTTTCTTCCCTTGTTTTTTTAAGGCTATCAGCTTGTGCTTTACCTCTTGCTTCTGCAATGGCTTCTGCAAAATTTGCAAAAAGTAAAGTGAATAATAAAACTAAGAATACTATAAAATTATATAAAAAACTTCCTTGTGAGGCTTCTCCTGACAACACCCATAGACAAACTACAAGCATTACAAATGTTCCTATTTCAACTGTGAACATAACAGGATTGCGAAACATTTTTTGTGGATTTAACTTTTTGAAAGAGTCTTTCAAAGCTTCTTGTATCAAATCTTTTTGAAACAAAGAATTTTTATGAGATTTCATTTGATTTATTTTTTGAATTAATACAATGAAAAGTATTCTGCTATAGGTCCTAATGCTAATACAGGGAAGAATGAAAGAGCTGCAATAATAGCAATGATGGCAAAAACCATGATAGCAAAAATGTTGGTATCTGTTTTAAGTGTTCCTGCACTTTCAGGTATATATTTTTTTTCTGCTAAGATGCCTGCAATGGCTACTGGAGCAATAATAGGAATATAACGAGCTATTAGCATTACTATACCACAAGCAATATTCCAAAAAGGAGTATTATCACCCAAGCCTTCAAAGCCACTTCCATTGTTGGCTGAAGAGGATGTAAATTCGTATAGCATTTCACTAAAACCGTGATAGCTGGGATTGGCTAACCATGAAGCATAGACATCAGGATGAGAGCTATGTAAATAAGTGGCAATTGCTGTACCCAATAAAATCAGTAAAGGATGTAGCAAAGCAACTATCATAGCTATTTTCATCTCTTTGGCTTCTATTTTTTTACCCAAGAACTCTGGCGTTCTTCCTACCATCAAGCCACTAATAAAAACCGTCAGAATAATAAAAACATAGAAATTGAGAAATCCAACGCCTACCCCTCCATAAAAAGCATTCACCATCATACCCAGCATGGTAAACATACCCGAAAGAGGCGTCAGGCTATCATGCATAGCATTTACAGAACCATTACTAGTAGAAGTAGTACTAATAGCCCAGTAAGCAGAAGCAGCAGAGCCAAAGCGAACTTCTTTTCCTTCCATACTTCCCATTGTTTGGATAACACCCATTTTAGTAATAGCGGGGTTTCCTTGCATTTCATAATAAATAGAAGGAATCAGTAAGAGTAGAAAACCTGCCGTCATGACACCATAAATCATCCAAGCAAGTTTGGAACGTTTTAAAACATAGCCCATTGCAAAAATCATGGCTATAGGAATAAGCACAATAGAAATGGTTTCTACTACATTGGTAAAATAATTCACATTTTCGAGTGGGTGAGCCGAATTTACTCCAAAAAAGCCTCCTCCATTTGTTCCAAGTTGTTTAATGGCTACAAATGCAGCAACAAAACCTCTACTAACCAGTTGCTCATTTCCTTCAAGAGTTAGAATTTTGTCTTTACCCTCAAAAGTCATAGGCGTGCCATTAAAAACTAAAATAACAGCCACCAAAAAAGCTAAAGGAAATAATATGCGAGTAGCACTACGTACAAACAAGAAATAAAAATTACCTAATTGAGTGGTTGTTTTTTCTTTCATGGCTGTAAAAACTACTGCTGCAATAGCCATCCCTGTAGCAGCACTAATAAACTGCCAAAGCATTAAAATAAGTTGTCCCAAATAAGACAAGCCACTTTCTCCTGAATAATGTTGTAAATTGGTATTAGTTACGAAACTTACAGATGTATTAAATGCCAAATCTGCACTCATAGATGGATTACCATCAGGATTTAAAGGAAGCCAACTCATGTTGGTCAGTACAAACATAGAAATAAGAAACCAAATAGCATTGATAGTTAAAAGAGCTATCAGGTGTTCTTTCCAATTCATTTCATAAGTAGGGTTAATCCCCCCAAGTCTATAAAAAACTTTATCTAATGGATTAAAAATATTGTCCAAAAGTGTTTTTTCACTACTAAAAACTTTCCCCATATAACGCCCTAAAGGAATAGCCAAGAGCATGGTGAGGATATACATGAAAATGATTCCAAGAATTTCAGTATTCATAAAATTTTAAAATTTTTCAGGTTTGAGCAGTACATAGCACATATAGCCAAAAACTGCAATAGATAGAATAAAAAGAGTTAGCATTGTTTTAGATTTTTTTAAAGCCATCAATAGATTTGAAGAATATTGCATAAAAAGCAATTCCTATGGTTGTAAGCAAAAGAGTCATCATATTCCACCTGAGTTAATTTGTTGTTGATATTCTTGAAGAAGACGAGAGGGTAGAAATTTCCGAACTTCCAAATGCTTTATTTCTAAGAAAGATGTGATGGAAAAAACAAACACATTAGAAATGGCATTCTTAATTTCTGTATTGCCATATTTGAAAAGGAATTCAGCTATTTTCAAGCACTTTTTAGCTCTTTGTAACTTACCAGATACAATTAAGTTTTTGGTAACATTTGTGAGCCTTTGCATTTTTGTATAAATGCTTATATTTTGGTTTTTCATGGGTAGAAAATGTTGGTTGATGAACATATACCCAACTCTTATTCCTTTTTTTAAAATATTTTATAAAATATTGTTTATCAGGTTTTTAATTTTAATCTTTGAAAATAAACCAATAAAAAACCCTTTCATTTTGAAAGGGTTGGTATAGCATTTTGAAAGGTCTTACTGAATTTGATATTCTGCTAACTTTCGATAAAGAGTTGTAACAGCAATGTTGAGTAGTTTAGCTGCCTCTGTTTTATTTCCATCTGTATGATGCAATACTTTTTGGATATGTTCTTTTTCAACATGAGCCAAATCAAAAGATGATGTTGAAAACGTAGCTTTCATTTGTTGGTGAGTTTGCAAATCTATAGGCAAATATTCTATGTCTAAGCTATCTCCATCCATTAAAATGAGGCTTCTTTCTATCACATTTTTTAATTCTCTGATATTTCCTTTCCAAGAATGTTGCTCAAGGGCTTGTATAAACTTTTCAGATATATTTTTAACCTTTTTATTCATTTTCAAAGAGAAAATTTCAATAAAATGATTTGTCAAATCTTCTATATCTGTTATTCTTTCTCTTAAAGGAGGCAAAGCAATCTGAAAAACAGAAATTCTATAATACAAATCTTCTCTGAAACGTCCCTGCTCAATTTCTTTTTCTAAATTTCGATTAGTAGCAGCAATAACTCTTACATCTACTTGGGTTGGCTTATTTTCTCCTATTTTGATAAACTCTCCATTTTCCAATACTCTTAATAGTTTTGCCTGTAAATCTAAATGCATTTCTCCTATTTCATCTAAAAAAATAGTTCCATGATGAGCTTCTTCTAAAATTCCTTTTTGATCTTTGGTAGCTCCTGTAAAAGCACCTGCTTTGTGTCCAAAAAGTTCACTTTCAAGCAAGTCCTTACTAAAAGCTGCACAATTAACAGCTAAGAAATTTTGTTTGTTTCGTTTACTTGCTTGATGAATGGCTTGAGCAAATACTTCTTTTCCTGTACCTGTTTCACCTGTAAGTAAAACAGTTGTATCCATTCCTGATACCTTTTGTGCTAAATCAATAGTTTTTTGAATAGATTTTGAATTTCCTATAATTGTAGAAAAAGACACTTTTTCATGTAATCTTTTTTCTAGCCAATCAACTTTTTTATTCAGATTTACTTTTTCTATAGCTTTGTAAAGCAATGGTATGATTTTCTGGTTATCATCACCTTTGGTAATATAATCGAAGGCTCCATTCTTGATGGCTTGTACACCATCAGCAATATTACCATAAGCTGTCAATAAAATAATTTCAACAGATAAATACTTCTGCTTAATCATTTTACTGAGTTCAACACCATTTCCATCAGGTAATTTTACATCACATAAAACTACATCGATATTATTTTGCTCTAGTTTTTTAAGAGCATTTTTGCAATCAGCAGCTTCCATTACCTCAAAACCCTCTAATTGAATAATACGGGTAAGTAATGTTCTGATTTTTACTTCATCATCTACTATCAGAATTGTCTTTTTCACTGGAATGTAACTTTATGCAATAATAAATAATTAAAATTGAAAAATAGACAACCTAACTTTTAAGTAAAATATTTTTATTTATAGTTCAAAAAATACACCTTTTATTGAACTATTTTACTCTATAAAAAATACAGCACTTTAAAAGTGCTGTATAGAAAAGAAATTTTTCTAAGTTTTACTATTTGCCATATTTAAGGCTGAGTTGTGCAACAGTTAACCATGTTAGCAGTAGTTTTTCATATGTTTTGTTCATTTTGTTTTCTCACGCCGTTCAAATTTTGATAATAATTTATCAATTCTTCTTTTATTCTGTTGTTGTAATAGTGAAGGGTTGAAATTCATAAGTATGTTTGTAAGCAATATAATAAGTGCTGACAAAAAATTTTGATTATAAATTGCTATAAACATAAATATTGAAACAAACAAAAATGCAAATAGATGATCTATTTCAGCTTTGGTCATATCATTACGAATAGTTTCTATTTGTGAAATACTCGTTTTTTTGTCAAATTTCAATTTAGGATTTAAGTATTTAAAAAATGTATTCTTCACAATCCATTTAACTATTCCAACGCCAATAATTTGGTTCATGAAATCACTTTCGATAAAATTTAGATCCGATAATCTTGTTTTGTAAAAATTTGTATTTTTAATCAATGCTGTCGTAATCATTCCTACAATGAATGAAATGAAGACAATTGAAACACTAAAAGTTATATATTGAATTAGCATTTTTCCTTTACGAATTAAGGTTACTTTACGAGAATTAAACCTATTTGTTTTGAGTTATTTTGTCAAAATTGCTGGTAACGTCAGACTGTGAAATAACTCAGTTTTTAAGATTAAAAAGTGCTTATGTTTGCTAAAAACAAAGATTAATTTATCAAAATATTAGTTTTCTCACAGACTGCCGCTTTGCCTTTAGTAGACCCATAGTCTATCATTTGATTTAAAGCCATTCAACAAAATATCTGGGGAAAAGCTGAAGACTAATGCGAAGGATAAATCTTTTACATTTTGCCAAGCCGATAGTTCACTTCAACTTTCCTTTGAGAAAATTATTAAATTTTATTTAAATTACAAAGCAAAGCCATAAACCATCAGACTGAAAAAACTAAAATAATATTCTGTGAATTAAAATTTTATTCTGTCTTTTTAAGAATAATTATATTCTTTAGAAATATTAAACTGAATATTCAATATATATTGATATAATATTTTTTATAAAACTTAGTTTTTTCACAGACTGCCATTGGTGGCTGCTGTAAGAAAGAATAAAATAGCATAAAACAGGATGGATATATGTATAATGACGACTACGACACATGTAACAAAACATATGTAACTTTAAGACTGTACTCAGACAGTTTATCCCCTAAAGAAATTACAAACTTCTTAGGGATAGAGCCATCAGAAACTATTGAAAAAGGAACAAAAAAAGATATTTTGACACATATAAAATCATAATGCTTGGTTTTTGACTTCTGAGAACATCATAAATTCAAAAGACAGCAGAAGACACATTGACTATCTTGTCGACAATTTGCTACCAATTAGAGAAAGATTGAAAATACTTGCCAGTCAAGGTGCTGAAATTGATATTAGCTGTTTTTGGTTATCCAAAAGTGGACAAGGTGAACCAACTCTTTCACCACCACAACTTTCCAAACTTGGAGAACTTGGAATAGAATTGCGGTTTGACATTTACTGACAGAAGAAAACAGTAGCCACCAACATGGTTTGTGTCAAGTGGGTGGATGGATTTATCCTCAACTTTGGGAAATATTCTGTACATTTGTTTCGGTTGATGAAAATCTTTTGAATTTTGTTAAGTAATTGAACAGTAGTAATTTATATCAGTGAATATTTGAAATTTTGTGTTTCAAATTCCCTACCTAATCACAAGCCCTATCTGTTATATGGCATTTTAAAACAACAACAAGATGAACAGAATAGCTTTGATATTAATGACTTGCATTGCACTTTCGGCTTGCGGACAAACAAAAACTCAAAACAAAGATATTGAAAATGTAAAGACAGAGAAGCATATTAATATTCCTGGAACGAGACTTTATATTGTTCCTCCAATAGGTTTCAAAATTGCAACTTCATTTCTTGGAATGCAGAAAGGAGACAATTCTGCATTTCAAATTTATGACCTTGTTGGTGGAAACTACTATACTAATGCTACGACATTTAGCAAACAAGCTTTTGAACAGAAAGGAGCAAAGATATTTGATTACAAAGAGTTTAAAGTTAATGGCTTTCCTGCTAAGTATATTTTTATGCAAGGCGATCAAAATGCAAAAGCAGTAAGTTTAGTTTTTGGAGACACAACATTTTCTACCATGATAATGGCTATTTATCCCTCCACAGATGATAAAACAGGAGAAGAAATTCAAAATGCAATCAAGACAATCTATTACGACAAAAATCTCAAAATTGATCCTTTTGCAACAGCGACATTTACTCTTGATGAAAGCAAATCAATTTTTAAATTTTCTAAATCAGCATCAGGAATGTTTATATATTCTATAGATGGTGTAGACAAACAGTCATTTAATGATGAACCATTCATCACAGTAACAACAACTCCCAAAGACCCAATCATGACTGCAAAAAGTATTTCAGAAATGTTGATATCAAGTCTGGAGAAATATGGTTTAACTGACAAGGAATTAAAAAACATTTCAACTAAAAATGTAAATGGACAGGATGCTTATGAAGTTGAAGTTTATGGGAAAATGCAAGGGAAAAACAGCCTAATTTATCAGTTAATTATTATAGAACAAGATAAAGCTATTGCAATTCAAGGAATAGTAAAATCAGACTTTGACAACAACTTAAGAGAAATTAAAAACTTGGCAAAAACGATTAAACTGAAATAAAAAATACCACTAACACTGGTTCAAACCCATTAAATTAAGGTAAAACACCAGCATGCATCTTGCTAAAATCCTCCTTTTTATAAACTATTTTTAACCTTTTTGAGGCGAGTAAATATTAACCTAATTTTTTATCTAGAAAAAAATGAGCCCTTTTAAAAGGGTTGGATAGAAAGGCATTTTTTCTATTATTTAACTAAGTTGTTTCTAAAATGCCCTAAAACGTTTTTTATGTGCAGTAAGTTATTTTTCATTTAGTTTCTTTCTGTACATATAGTCAGCAATTTTGAAGATTGCATAATTTTTTTCTCTTGCAATTTCATCGAAGAACTGTCCGTTGGTAATTTCATCTATTTGTTGTCCAAATAGAATTGAGTTTATTTTGAACTTTAAACCTTCAAAGTTTACTATCCAAGGGGTGTGTAGATAATTTGGCTTGTCATCAGAGTTTTGAATAATTAATTT
>Ga0075157_10000886_pt1 | contig 20508 bp, 21 predicted proteins | sample JI81BgreenDNA_FD_70967 | JGI IMG/M metagenome (GOLD analysis project Ga0075157, IMG submission 70967) | Wastewater effluent complex algal communities from Wisconsin, to seasonally profile nutrient transformation and Carbon sequestration -... | ecosystem: Engineered > WWTP > Effluent > Algae...
GTAATTTCGGCATTTTTTTGTTTGGTAACATTTTTTCCATAAATAGAAGCTCCTACAATCTCGTGATTGATAATGATAGGAAATAATTCTATCTGAATATATCTATTACCAAATTCAGGATAAAAATCTACATAAGTTTGTTTTTCTCCAGCAAAAGCTCTATCAAAACGTTCTTTCCAAAATACAGTTTGTGGCAACCTGTTCATTTTATCTAAAAAGCTCTCTCCATAATCTACACTTTCTTGATAGGTAGTCCACATATATTGGCTAAATTTTTCATTGAATTCCACCAATTTATAATTTCTATCCAAAAGCCATATTGCCATATTGCTATTATCTACAATGGCTCTTAGATTATATTCTTTATCTATAATTTTTTTATTTTGTTCGGATATTTCTTGCTGTTGTTGGTGCAGTTTTTGATTAGAATGATAGATAATTGTTTGAGCCACAATTTCTCGTTGGGTCATTCGATAACGTTGAATAGCAATAAATGCTGCCACAATAACACTACCAATAATCAGCAAGGAATCGTAGTAGGCATGTGTATCTGTAAAATTATCTTTTAAGGAAATACTAAAGAGAACAAAAGCAATACAGCCTTCTACAATAATATGAGTAGTATTTACAAGCACTAATAAATGTATGGTAATATACCCTGATGCTACCAGTATCATAAAAATTTCAGGAACTTCTAATGTAGAAATTTGCATCATGAGCATTCCTGTAATGATAATGGAATTGGAAAAAATATAATACAAAACTATATTCGCACTTTCTTTCGATTTAAAAAACCAATATGCTAAAGAAATAAATGGTAAAACACAAGCAACTGAATAGAAAGTTATGTTATTTTGCACACCACTATACAATGCTACTACCAAGCTAAAGGCAGTAATAGCTAAACTTACATAGAAGATGTATATTTGTTGTTTTTTGGCAAATATGAGGAGTTTTTTCCTTATAATCTGCTCAAAAATATCTTCTACCTTTGTGGTTTGATTAATCATCTAGAACATTATTAAAATATAAAAACATTATTTTCCTGAATAACTTAGAAAAACTTACAAAATTAACATTTTTATAAACACTATTCAAAACTATGTACCTTCAATTTTCCATATATAGTTGTAATATTTCACTAATAATGTGCAAGTTTATTAAGAAATCACTAAGAAATAAAGAATTTTTCTCTAAAAAAAACGCTTTTTGGCTCATTTTTGTTTACAATTTGTGTACTTTTAATTTAAGTGCACAAATACTCAATGACTCCACTCAAAATGTTTATGGGGTATCTACCACCCTTTATACAAATGAATTTCGTGTTGTACAGAAAAAAGATACACTCTCCAAAATAGATACTTCACTCAGAAACTTTCACTCGTTTGATTTAGTACGAAAAAATCGTTTTCTGTTTCAGGATTTAGGACACAACTTGGGTACCCCAGCCAAACCCGTCTTCTATAGTCTGCCTACTCAAATTGGTGTTCAATGGGGCGTAAAAGCATACGATTTTCATAAACTACCCATAGACAGTGTTCGTTATTATGATTCTCGCTCCCCTTATAGCGACTTTACTTTTGTACAAGGAGGGAGAGGACAACAAATTGCAGGTGTAGAATTTACCAGAAATATCAAGGCTCATTTCAATTTCGGATTCAAATTTTCCAGAACCAATACATTCAGACAATTTGCTGAAAGTGGAAACAGAACAGAAAATGCTCTTTTAGAACAATACAACAGTTTATTTTGGGCAAGGTATTTTTCAAAAAATCAAAAGTATAAACTTCTTTTCCATTATTATAATTTTAGTAGCCCTCTCAAAGAATTGGGAGGAGTTGCTGGTGGTGCAAATTTTGATACATTGTACAATTATCCTGCAACAACTGCTTTACTCACAGGAGCACCCAAAAGCTGGAAAACTTACAACAGACTCAGGCTATATCACGAATACAGCACCGACTCTACTCGCAAACTATCATTTTTTCAGGTGGTACAGTTTGAGAGAGAAAGGGATAATTATGTCGATGAAAGTTATATTGAAAATAAAGCTTTTTATATTCAGAACACAAAAGATGAAATTTTACCCATCAACTATATATACTCAAATGGTGTATATGATGATTATAAATTCAGGTTACTAACCAACCAAATTGGTATTCGAACAAGCCTAAAAAAAGCTGTACTTTTAGGATATTTCAAGAGAAGAGATTATGAACTCAATAGTTTTGTAGATAATTTCTATAAAATTAAAACCACCAGTGAAAACTATTTAGGTGGGCAGATTTTTATGCCTTTACCTTTCAAATCTACACTAGAAGGTAAAGCAGAGTATTGGATTGGAAGTAAAGATTATTTATTAGAAGGCTTATTAAATAACCGTTTTTTACAAGTTTCTGTTAAAAGCTTATCAGTTTCTCCAACCCTTTTGGAAAATCGTTATGTTTCAAGAATTGCAAATTGGGATAACAAAGACACACTTAAAAACACATTTATTCAGGAGTTGTTTGCTCAGAGTTTTATACCTTTCAAATTTGGTTTTATAAAACCTTCTGCTCGTTATCAGATCATCACCAATCATACATATTTTACACGAGACACAGCGTTTATATTTCCCTTACAAGCAAGAAACAATATTCAAATTTTACAATTTGGATTAGAAACAAAATTTTCTATTAAAAACTTACATTTTGACCATCAAATATTTTACACACAAGATTTATCTTCTTCTAACATTATTCGTTTTCCCGAATGGCATATTTGGGGTTCTTGGTATTATCAGAAAAGTCTATTCAAAAATGCTTTATTATTAAGAACAGGCATAGATTGGCATTATCGAACTGCTTATTATGCCGATGCCTACATGCCTGCTATCAAGCAATTTTATTTACAAAACAGCTTCTTGGTAAGGGCTTATCCTATTGTTGATGTTTTTGCCAGTCTGCTTATCAAGAAAACAAGAGCTTTCATCAAAATGAGCCATGTAAATGAAGGTATGTTGCCTAAACCCGATAATGGATATGTGGTTACGCCTTTCTATGCTGGCTTACGCCGAACTTTCAGTTTGGGTTTTAGTTGGAGGCTTTTTGATTAAAAACTTACATCGTGCTTTTATAGCTAAAATAAATTTAACTTTTATGGCAGCATATTTGTATTTTTTCAAATCTAAAATATACACCTATGCTATCTTTTATTTTTAAACGTACACACACCAAATATCATATTAAAAATTTACTGGATTTAGCTAAATCTGATGGTTTTTTCCACATGAACGAATACGAATTTCTATTGGTGGTAGCTCGTAAATATGGTTTATCTACCAATTTTATTCAAGATATTGATAAAAAAACACCAAAAATAAACTTTTCGCTCCCTAAAAGGGATTCAGACAAATTCAAGTATTGGTATGATTTAATCAGTATGGTATTAGCAGATAATGTTGTACATGAAAAAGAAATCGAGTTTTGTGAATCAATGGCTCTCAAATTTGGCTATCCTGCTGATTTTACTCATAAAACTATTTCAAAAATTCAGGAAGGAAAAAGTTTTGAGGAAATCTATCAAACTTTTTCTCAAGAAAAGAGCTTGTTATGATATAACATTTTTTATTTTCACCTTCAACCCATCGCCTCTATGGCTTTAAAAGTTAATTCTATTGCTCCCAGTTTTGATTTACCTTCAACTAATGGGAAAAAAATTTCTTTGGAAAATGATTTGAAAGGAAAACCCTGCATCATTTATTTTTATCCAAAAGATTTTACACCAGGCTGTACCAAAGAGGCTTGCGAATTCAGAGATCAGTTTGCAACCTTTAGAAATCTGGACATTGATGTATTTGGTGTCAGTCGAGATAATGTAGAAACCCATCTAAAATTTAAAGAACAACACAAACTACCATTTGAACTGCTTTCGGATGTAGATGGAAAGGTTTGTAAAGCTTATGATGCCCTGATTCCAATCGTAGGCGTTCCCAAAAGAGTTTCTTATCTTTTAGATAAAGAACACAAAATTATTGCTGTTTATCAGGATTTCTTTGGAGCGGAAGACCATATCAAAGAAATGCTCAAAAAAATACAAACCGTTTAATTCTATTTGACCATCAAAAAAGTTTTTTGTAGAATTACAAAAAACTTTTTTGGCTTTCTAATCATCATTTGTTGTGAAAAAACTTAGCTTTCTTTTCTTATTTTTGGGTTTATACCAATCTGTACAAGCTCAATCTACTTTTGCCCCCCTCAATCAAGATTATTATCACTTATTAGAACGTTACGAAATCCAATCAGGCAAATTATATCAGGGTTTCCATTCTCATATAAAGCCTTATACTCGTAAGGCTATCAGTTCTTTTATTACCTCTTTGGAAAATGATTCTACTCTACAGTTTTCCAAAACAGATTTAACCAATCTCGAATACCTGAAACAAGATAATTGGGAGTTCTTTAAACAAGATACTATTTATAAAAAGCCTTTTTGGAAAAACTTGTACCGACAAAATTCCGACTTCTTTCATCATCAGGAAACTGATTTTGAGGTACATGTAAATCCTGTTTTGCATTTTAGTCTTGGAAAAGATAACAATACCAGTAAACTTACTTTTTTAAATAGTAGAGGTGTTGAGCTAAGAGGTACCATCAGCCAGAAAGTAGGGTTTTATACTTTTATTACTGATAATCAAGCATCTTTCCCTAAATATGTACAGGCTCAAATCAAAAAGTTCGATGCTGTTCCACAAGAAGGTTATTACAAAGATGGCGATACAGCTGAGCCTACCAACGTAGATTTTATCCATGCCAGAGGCTATATTACTTTCAATCCTGTAAAAAATATCAATTTACAATTCGGACACGATAGAAACGTCATTGGAAACGGCTATCGTTCTATGGTGCTGTCCGATTTTTCGCCTAATTATTTATTCTTAAAGCTCAATACCAACGCTTGGCGATTCAATTATCAGAATATTTTTGCCCAAATGACAGCCGAAGTATTGAATGCAGACGGTTTACGTCCCAAAAAATACATGGCTCAACATCACTTGAGTTTTAATGTATCTAAAAACTTCAATATTGGTATTTTCGAAACCATTATTTTTGGTCAGAGAGATACCCTTACAAACAACTCATTCGACTTAAATTACCTAAATCCTATTATTTTTTACCGTTCGGTAGAACAACAACTAGGTAGCCCTGATAATGCCCTTCTGGGTGCTGATTTCAAATGGAATTTTGCCAAAAAGTTTTCATTGTATGGGCAATTTGTATTGGATGAATTTTTGATGAGAGAAATCAGAGCTGGTAGAGGCTGGTGGGGAAATAAATTTGCAGGACAGTTGGGAGCAAAATACATCAATGCTTTTGGTATCAAAAACCTTGATTTACAAGCAGAAATGAATTTTGCAAGACCTTACACCTATACCCAAGAAAATAATTTCAAATCATACACCAATTACCAACAACCACTCGCTCACCCATTGGGAGCAAATTTCTACGAATTTATTGGCATTTTGCGTTATCAGCCATTTTCGAGACTCAATTTTATTGGAAAATTACTGTATAGCAATTATGGGTTAGACGAAAACGGATTAAACTGGGGTGGAAATTTACTTTTAGACAATCGTACTCGTGTGCAAGAATATGGCAACAGTATCGGACAGGGTTTGAGTACCAAAACCGTTTTTGCAGATGCCACTATCAGTTATCAGGCATGGCATAATTGTTTTATCGAACTCAAACAGGTTTTTAGAAAAACTACCAACTCCAGCGTTGATATGCTTTACAAAAATACTTCTTTTACTTCTTTAACCCTAAGACTTAACATTGCTCCTCGTTTACACGAATTTTAACAGAGAATGCAATCATTAAAAAGTGATTAAAGACAAACTCCTTACTCTTTTCTCTTTTTTCTAAATATCTAAAATAACTATGAAATTTTTAAAGAATTTAACCCTATTTATCTGTTTTTTTATTGGTTTTGCACAGTGTAAAAAAGAAAAATCAAAAAATACCTCAAAAGCAATTTCATTAGCCGAAATTTATGACAAGGCTACAAAACAGCAACCCGTAGAAAGTTATGAGGCTATCAATAAAATTTTGGCAAGTTTTAAGCAGGTAAACTATTATCAACTTGATAAAAATTATGTTCAAAAGGCTGGTTTAACACCTCAGTTATATGGTTATCGAACGTTTTATATCATCAAAGGCAAAGATGTTTTCAAATATCTTGTAGGAACTTTTAGAGTACAGGATTTTTTGCCTGATGATGAGTATGCCAAGAAAAACTTGGAAAATCTCCAAGCTGGGCATACTCAGTATTTATTACTTGATACAAAATTATTATACCGTTTTCTCGATTTGCTAAAAGCCTTAAAAGCAAAAGGTTATAAACCTAATTTTGAAATAGATGATGGTTTTCGTTATCCAACTTTCAATGATAAAACGGGAGGTGCAAAAGGTAGCCTACATACACATGGTATGGCTGTAGATATTGATATTGCAGATGTAGATGGTAATGGAAAAATTGAAAAAGCCGATAAAAAAATCATTTTAGATTTAGTTGAAAATCAGATTATCAAAGACAAAGGTGGTGTTGGGCGTTATCCTTGGTCACAAACTGTCCATTTTGATGTAAGAGGCTGGTATGCCCGTTGGGATAAGCAGAATTAATCTTTTACACTTTCCTAAAATGTTTGGCATCTTTTACTAAATTTTCAACTGTCCATTCAGGGCTTTTAATGTATTTTAATTCTCTGAAAGGGCATTCTGTATAATGACAGGCTTCGCAATTGGCTGGAGGTAAACAAGGGTCAGCATGAATAAAAATTTCTACTTCTTTGCCTGTATGTTCAATCATTACATCTCTAAAACCCTCCACTTCATCATGTACTTGCCTTAAATCCAAATAATAAGGTAATGTCAAATGGCAATCTATGTGCCAATTAGCACCATAATGTTGTACTCTTAAATTATGTACATCTATCCAAATATCTTTTCGGCTTACCAAAAGAACATTTAAAATTTCTTCAATAGAAGTTCTATCCGTTTCGTCCATCAGCCCCGCTACCGATTTTCTGACTAATTTATAGCCATGATACAGCAAAATAAAGGCAAAAACAATTGATAATATTCCATCTATCCATGTGATTTTAGTAAGAATAATGAGCAATATACCCACTACCAAAAGCAAACTACTGACTGCATCACTCATCAGGTGTTTTCCATCAGCTATGAGTGTTATGGAGTCATATTTTTTTCCATATTTTTGAAGTAAAAACCCTACAAAACCGTTCACAAGAGTTGTAAAAGCTATCAGAGCAAGACCCGTAGGCATTTCTACAAGCGTTTTGGGGTATAAAAAACTCTGAACAGCTTCCCATAGAATCACACATGCAGCACTCATAATCAATGCTCCCTCAAAACCCGCTGAAAAAAATTCGATTTTGCCATGTCCATAAGGGTGCTCAAAATCACGTGGTTGTGATGATAAATGAATACTATAAAATGCAAAGCCAGAAGCAATTACATTGATAATGCTCTCAAGAGCATCTGTAAGAATAGCATTGGAGTTTGTGAGAAAATAAGCCCCAAACTTAATAAACATTAAGATGATGCTTACAATAAAAGACAATAAAATGAGTTTTTTCTTCATGATAGAAGGATAAAGACAAACAAAAATAACATTCTATTTACTTAAAAACAAGGTAAAAACCCTGATATAAGCAAAGTGTCCGAATTTAATTCAAAAAGTGTCCCTTTCCGAACACTTTTTTTTAGAAAAAAAATATCAAAATGCTTGCAACCTATTACAAACAAAGGTTGTCTATTGTGGTATCAAGATTGATATATATTTTTAAACGCTTCTTACTATGATACATATTAAAAACTTACACAAGTATTATCCAATTGGTAAGGATAATCGCTTACATGTCCTCAAAGGAATCAATATTGATGTAAAAGAAGGAGAATTGGTATCTATTATGGGTTCTTCTGGTTCTGGAAAATCTACTCTGCTTAATATTTTAGGAATTTTAGATGATTATGATGAAGGGGAATATCATTTGGGCGGAACGCTCATCAAAAACCTTACAGCTTCAAAAGCTGCTTACTATCGTAATCAATTCATTGGCTTTGTTTTTCAATCCTTCAACCTGATAGCTTTTAAAACTGCCCTCGAAAATGTAGCTCTACCTCTTTACTATCAAAAAATAAGCCGTAGCAAACGTAATAAAATGGCTATGGAATATTTAGAAAAGGTAGGGCTTGCTGACAGGGCTCATCATTTACCCAACGAACTTTCGGGTGGACAAAAACAAAGAGTTGCTATTGCAAGAGCCTTGATTACACAACCCAAAATTATATTGGCAGATGAACCTACTGGTGCTTTAGATTCTCAAACAACACACGAAATTATGGGAATTTTCAAAGAAGTACACAGCAAAGGAATGACTGTAGTCATTGTAACCCACGAAAAAGATATTGCAGACCAAACAGAAAGACTCATTCGTCTAAGAGATGGTTTGGTAGAAAAAACGCAAGAAATCACCCTTGAGGTAGAAGCATAATATCCCCTAAAACTATCAAAAACTTACTCTATTATGTTTGATTCAGATAAATGGCAAGAAATATTTGCCACCATTCAAAAAAATAAACTTCGAACTTTTCTTACTGCTTTGGGCGTGGGCTGGGGGATTTTCATGCTTGTGTTTCTTTTGGGTGTAGGAAAAGGTATGGAAAATGGTGTAAAACGAGAGTTTTCTGGTGAAGCCGTAAACAGCATTTGGGTTTGGAGAGGAAAAACTACACTTCCATACAAAGGCTTAAAACCAGGCAGAGAGATTTTTTTTACAAATGAAGACTACGAAACAGCTCAGAACAAAATAGAAAACGTAGATTACATAGGTGTACGCAATAGCTTATGGGGAGAGTTTACCATTAACTACAAAAACAAAAATGGTTCTTTTCAGGTATATGGCTCCAATTACAATTTTTTCAAACTCAATGGTGAAAAAATCATCAATGGACGTTTCATCAATGATCTTGATATGGATGAAAAACGTAAAATTGTAGTCATTGGGGTTCGTGTGAAAAATATTTTGTTTGGTGATAAAGATCCAATTGGTGAGTATATTGAAATCAAAGGCGTTTACTTCAAGGTTGTGGGCGTTTTTACAAGAAAAGGTGGCAACGGACGTTTGGAAGAAAGAATTTACATGCCTTTCACCACTTATCAGGCAACTTTCAATCCACAAAAAAGAATCCATTTGGTAGGTATTGCAGCCAAAGAAGGTGTACCAGCCAAAGAAGTAGAAGACCAAATCAGAACATTATTATCAGACAAATACAAATTTGATCCTAAAGATAAACAAGCCATTGGTATTAATAATAACGAAGAAGAATACCAAAGAACGATGGGCTTATTCACAGGCATTGCAGCAATTGTTTGGTTTGTGGGGTTGGGAACACTTGCAGCAGGTATTGTGGGGGTAAGTAGTATCATGCTCATTATCGTAAAAGAAAGAACAAAAGAAATTGGTATCCGAAAAGCCATTGGAGCTACACCTTGGTCTATTATCAGTTTGGTCTTACAAGAGTCTATTTTTATCACTTCTATGGCTGGTTATATCGGTTTACTTTTGGGTGTGGGGCTTTTAGAGCTTATCAGAGCCATGATTGAAAAAGTAGAAATGGGTGGCGGAGAAGTGAGTTATTTCAGCCGTCCTGAAGTAAATATGAGCGTAGCCATTACTGCAACCCTTATTTTAGTCATTGCAGGTGCTTTGGCGGGGCTTTTCCCTGCAATGCGTGCAGCAAACATCAAACCTATTGAAGCTCTTAGAGCTGATTAATTTAACCATAATTTTTTAAACAGCATACTAAGATGTTTGACATAGATAAATGGCAAGAGATTTTACACACCATTCGTAAAAATAAATTACGAACCATTATTACCATGCTTGGTGTCGCTTGGGGGATTTTCATGCTTGTAATTCTGCTTGGAGCAGGTAAAGGCTTTGAGAATGGCGTAAACAAACAATTTGATATTGCTAAAAATGCTGTTTTTGTTTGGTCTCAAAGAACAAGTATTGAGTATAAAGGCTTAAAACCAGGCAGATTTATTCGTTTTACCAATGATGATGTTTTTGCCATCAGAAACGAAATCCCCGAAATGGGTGTAGTAGCCCCAAGAAATCAGTTATTTGGTTCTTTTACAGTAAACCGAGATACAAAAAGTGCTTCTTTTAGTGTATTTGGCGAATACCCTGATTATACCAAAGTACGACCCACTATTATTACAGATGGACGTTTTATCAACGATTTGGACATCAAAGATAGAAGAAAAGTTTGTGTAATTGGGAGGCGTGTTCAAGAATTGTTATTCAAGGATGGAGAAAATCCGATGGGGCAATATATTAAAGTAAAAGGTGTTTCGTTTAAGGTAGTAGGCATTTTTAAAGGTGTCGCTAAAGGAGACGATGCTCAAGAAGAAGCAGAAACCATTTTTTTACCTAGTACAACATTACAATATACCTTCAATCAGCTTAATACTGTACATTTTTTTGCTCTTACTCCCAAAGATGGTGTTCCTGCTAAAATTATAGAAACAAAAGTAAAAAAATTATTAGCAAAAAGGCATTATGTACATCCTGATGATGTAAAAGCTTTTGGTTCGGCAAATGTGGAAGAAGAATTTCAGAGAATACAAGGTTTATTTTTCATCATTGGAGCGTTTAGTTGGTTTGTAGGTATCCTGACCATTGTAGCTGGAGTAGTTGGAGTTAGCAATATTATGCTTATTGTGGTAAAAGAAAGAACAAAAGAAATCGGAATTCGGAAAGCTTTGGGAGCAACTCCTATGTCTATTATCTCACTTATATTACAAGAATCTATTGTCATTACAAGTTTGGCAGGTTATGTAGGACTTATCGGAGGAATTGGCATTTTAGAACTTGTAAATAGTGCTGGAGCAGAAGGTCCGTTTTTCAGCAATCCTGAAGTAGATTTAAAGGCTGCTATTGCTGCAACTGTTACACTAATTGTTTCAGGAACACTTGCAGGATTAATTCCAGCTAAAAGAGCAGCGAGTGTAAGACCCGTGGTAGCTCTCAGCGAAGAATAATTTATAAATATTGAATTGTATCATTATTAACTCAAGAATAAAAACTTACAACCATGAAAAAGGTAATGTATATTGTGTCAGCTGTTTTATTTGTAGCTATTTCTGGCTGGCTGATCAATTATTTCTATCAAAAATCTAAGAAAAACCCTACAATTTATGTTGTAGAGAAGCCTTTTAGTACTACTATTGTCAAAAAAACAGTCGCTACTGGCTCCATTACACCACGTAAAGAAGTACAAGTAAAACCTTCTGTTTCTGGTGTTATTGAAGCTCTGTATGTAGAAGCAGGGCAACCTGTAAAAGCAGGACAGCTTATCGCCAAAGTAAAACTTGTACCTAATTTAGATGGTTTAAACAGAGATCAGCTCACACTCAATACAGCTCAAAACAATTTAGAAACAGCTCGTATCAACTATCAAAACTCTTTGATAGAATTTGAAAGAAATAAGAAATTATTTGATCAAAAAGTAATCTCTCATCAGGAATTTGTACGTTTTGAAACAGATCTAAATGTAAGAAAAGAAGCTTTAAATGCTGCTCAAAGAAACTTAGGACTTACACAACAAGGGGCTGTACAACGTTCAGGAGGTGTTTCTAACGATGTTTATTCTACTGTAGATGGCATTATTTTAGATGTACCCGTCAAAGTAGGTAGCTCTGTGATTGAAAGAAGCAATTTTAATGAAGGTACCACCATTGCAGCCATCGCTGACATGAATAGCCTTGTGTTTGAAGGCAAAATAGATGAATCGGAAGTGGGTAAACTCAAAGAAGGGATGGTTTTAGATCTGCAAGTAGGTGCAGTAGAGGGTAAAACGTTCAAAGCTGAATTGGAATACATCTCTCCCAAGGGCATCAACGAAGAAGGAGCTATCAAATTTAATATCAGAGCTAAAATTCTTTTAAAAGAAGGAGATTACCTAAGAGCTGGTTATAGTGCCAATGCAGACATTGTACTCGAGAAAAAAGAAAATATTTTGGCTCTTAAAGAAAGTTGGATAGAATTTAAAGGTGATACTGCCTATGTGTATATAGAGAAAGAACCTCAAATATTCACCAAAAAAATAGTTAAAACTGGTATTTCCGATGGTATCAATATCGAAATTGTAAGTGGTATAGAAAAAGGTGCTAAGATTAGAGGACAAGAAAAGAAAAATGAACCCAAACCAGAAGAAAAAGAAAAAGAGAAAAAACAAAGTTAATATAAGCGTTTAAGTTTAACACACTCAAGAAAAGCACTTAAAATTATTAAGTGCCTTTTTTTTGGAATAAAACTTTCATTTTTTTTTGAAAGTTCAGAAAATATGCTTATACTTGTTAAAAACTAAAATGCTATGAACAGAAAAATCATTATTACAGGTGGTAGTGGCTATATTGGGCAGGTTTTAGCCCAGTATTTTATCAATAAAAATGATGAAGTACACATTATTTCAAGGAATAAACCCAAAAAATTACCTCAAGGAGTTTCTTTTGCTTATTGGGATAGTAAAAATTTAGGTGACTGGACAAATACATTAGAAAATGCTACTGCTGTTATCAATTTAGCAGGTAAATCTGTGAATTGCAGATATACTGAAGCAAATAAAGCTGAAATTTTTGCATCTCGTCTCGATTCTACAAAAATTGTAGCTGAGGCTATTTCAAAATGTAAAAACCCTCCTTCTATTTGGCTCAATTCGAGTACAGGTACGATTTACAGGCATGCAGAAGACAAACCTATGGATGAAGATAAAGGTGAAATCGGTTCAGGTTTTTCTGTAAATGTGGCTACAAGCTGGGAAAAAGCTTTTTATGAATCATCTATTCCTCCTAATATCAGAAGAATTGCTTTACGTATGTCCATCGTATTTGGAGATTCAGGTGGTGCTTTTCCTTATTATGCCAATTTAGCAAAATGGGGTTTGGGTGGCAAAATGGGCAATGGGAAACAAAAAATTAGTTGGATTGATGACCAAGATGTTTGTAGAGCTATTGACTTTTTAATAGAAAATACTCATCTTGATGGAGTATTTAATTTGGCATCGCCAGAAGCTATCAGCAATGCTGATTTTATGAAACTTCTTAGAAATGCTTATAAAATACCCCTAGGATTACCAACAGCTCATTGGATGTTAAAAATAGGTTCTTGGCTACTGGGAACTGAAACAGAACTTGTTTTAAAGAGTCGTTGGGTATATCCTAAAAGATTATTAGATGCTGGTTTTAAATTTATATCTAATACGCCAACAGAAATTGTAAAAACACTTATTTCTAAACCTTAAATGCTTATGGAATCTTTCAAGAAAATCGATTTCCCAGTTCAGATTGTTTTTTTTATTATTTGCTGGCTACCTTTAGCTCTTGGTCCAATGATGGTTATACTTTGGATGTACACGATGCCTTTGTTAGGTTTATGGCAGCTGATTAGTATCATGATGCATATCAAACATAAACAACTCACTTCTTTACACAAATTATATCTAAAGATATCTGGTGTGGCTATTTTATCTTACATCATTATTATTTTCTTGTTGGTGAGAGATTTCAATGCTGGAATGCTTTGGGGAGGTGTATTGGCTGCTTTCGCTTTGGCATTTTTTTATTTATATATTACTTTCAAAACCAGAAAGCTCTAAATTATCATCAATATGAATATTTTCAAAAAAGTTGATTTAACTATACAGATTCTTCTATTAGCATTTTGTTGGTTGCCTATCATCATTTATCAAAGTTTTATGATGACCTTTTTTTGGATGTACACGATGCCTTTATTGGGTTTATGGCAACTGGTGAGTGTAGGAGTACATGCTTATCAAAAGCAATTAAGCAAATGGCATAAAATTTATTTAAAAGCTCTCGTTGGTGTTTTATTATTTAGTATTATTCAAGTAGTTCTTGTTGAGGTAGCCTCCTCATACCAAGCTGACTTCATATTGCTTAGTGGGATTTTGTTAGGTTTTGGGATGTCTCTATTTTATATATTTGTAAGTTATAAAACACTTAAAGTTAAACTTTAAGAAGTATGAAAAACTTCAAGAAAATAGATTTACTCATACAAGTTGGATTGCTGGTTTTATGCATTTTAGCACCCCTTACATTTTATTTTATAGCATATATGATTGTCTTTTTACCTGCTTTGGGTTTATGGCAATTAAGCAGTTTGGGTGTTCATGCTTATAAGAAGCAACTCAGTAGGTGGCATAAAATTTATTTGATAACTCTTGCTCCTATTCTGTTATTCATGATTTCAGCAGTTTACATATTTAGTTATGCTGACCGTTTTTTTACAGTATGGATTATTTCAGGTTATGTAATGGGTATTTTTTATGCTTATATCAGCTATAAGACACTCAAAGATGTATGAGAAAGTTTAAAAAGATAGATTTGATTGTACAATCTATTTTGATGATTATGTCTTTGGCTGTCATTTTACTCCCACTTTTGGGAGTTTGGCAAATGATTAGTGTTTTGGTTTATACTTTCAAAAAAAAACTCACATACCTACATAAAATATATCTAATTGTATTATTATTTGCTGTTGCATTGATTCTTAGCATATCCTTTAACCCTTCTGAAAGAGGGGCAGGCTTTACGTCTTTAATCTTTTTTGGTTACGTACTAGGAGTATTTTATTTCGTTATTAGCTATCAAAATTTGAAAAAATAAATTTATGAATATCATTGAAGCAAAAGAGCAGTTTATACAAGCTTGGGGAACGTTGGGCTCTTCGTGGGGGATTAGCAGGACAATGGCTCAAATACATGCTTTGCTGTTAGCTTCTTCTGAGCCTTTATCCACAGAGGATATTATGGAAAAACTCCAAATATCAAGGGGTAATACCAATATGACAGTTCGGGAGTTGATTGATTGGGGGCTGGTCTACAAAGAAATTGTAGTAGGTGAAAGAAGAGAGTTTTTTGTGGCAGAAAAAGATATTTGGCAAGTAAGTAAATGTATTTTAAGAGAACGAAAAAAAAGAGAATTAGATCCGCTCAAAAGAGTTTTTGATAATTTAGCTCAAGTACAAATAGATTCACAAAACAAAGATTATCAGGATTTTACAAAACTTATCAAAGACATTCAAACACTTTCGGAAGGGGCTGATACAGTATTAAACAAACTCATAAAAGTTGAAAGAAATTGGTTTATTGAAACATTTTTGAAATTCTTTGGCAAAAAAAAGAAAAGTTTAAAAACCAAAACCCTCTAAACATTTTTTGAAAATACTTGAAAATATTTGGATTTATAAGGTTTATATTTTACCTTTCAAAAAAGAATAAAAGCTATGAGTCAGTTTATGATTGTGGTACGTTTGCCTGAATACTTGGATAATGAGTTTGTAAAGCTCATTCCCAAACAACGTCCGCATATAGATAAACTCATGGCTGATAATATTATTTTTAGTTATTCCCTCTCTTTAGATCGTACACAACTCTGGATTATTGTAGCTGCTGAGGAAGAACGAGAAATTATTGAAATGATGCAAAATTTCCCTTTATATGATTGGATGAAGTATGATATTCAACCACTTATGTTTCATTCGCAAAGTTTACCTATTATCCCTATTTCTTTGAACTAAAGTGAATTTTCGAGTTGTTGATTATTGGGTGCATGTAGTGCTTCTGAGCTGTTTTATTGTAGCAGCTATTTTCCCTGTAACTCTATTAGTCATTTTTAGTATTATTTTTATTTGGCAGGTCATTAGCCTTGTTTTAAGTAAGTTTTTAGGAATTTTCACACCTGCTAAAAAAAAGTATGCTTGGGTTTTAGGAGTTTTATCTCTTCTGTGGCTTTTCAATTCTTTTTACCCTTCCATACTGATGTTTGTATTAATTTTAGCTAATATTCTGGTACCTTTTTGGTATTTTAGAATTATAAAAAATGAATTAGATGAAGATCATTTAAACTAAAAGCCACTCAGAATAGAGTGGCTTTTGCTTTTAGGTTATTTTTACATTTTTTCCCAAACTCGCTTCAAAGAAACCTCGTGAGCTATTTTGGCGTGTAGCTCCGAAATTGGAATACGAATTTGTTCTGCTGTATCTCTATAACGAAGCGTTACAGTTTGGTCTTCAAGTGTCTGATGATCAATGGTTACACAGAAAGGTGTTCCAATCAAATCCATACGTGTATAGTTTCTGCCTATTGCTCCTCTTTCTTCATAAATTGAGTTAAAATCATAACGTAAGCTTTCAAAAACCTCTCTTGCCAATTCAGGTAAGCCTTCTTTACGTACCAAAGGAAATACAGCTACTTTTACAGGAGCAATGGCAGGGTGTAATTTGAGCAAAATACGTTTTGCTTCTTCACCTTTTGCATTGATTTTTACTTCTTCTGTATATGCATTCGAAAGTACAGCCAAGAACAAGCGATCAGCACCAATCGAAGTTTCTACTACATAAGGTATGTAACGTTGCTTATCTTTATCTTCAACCTCTTCATCAAAGTATTGTTGTTTTTTCTTAGAATGCTCTTGATGTTGTTTCAAGTCGAAATCAGAACGAGAGTGAATACCTTCCAATTCTTTGAAACCAAATGGGAATTCGAACTCAATATCTAGTGCAGCATTGGCATAATGGGCTAATTTCTCATGGTCGTGGAAACGAAGTTTTTCAGCAGGTAAACCAATGGCTAACAAGAAATTACGACGTTTTTCTTTCCAAAAATTATACCATTCCATTTCTGTACCTGGACGACAGAAAAACTGCATCTCCATTTGTTCAAACTCACGCATACGGAAAATAAACTGTCTTGCTACAATCTCGTTTCTGAACGCTTTTCCAATTTGAGCAATTCCGAAAGGAATTTTCATTCTGCCTGTTTGCTGAACGTTTTGGAAGTTCACAAAAATACCTTGTGCTGTTTCGGGACGTAAATATATTTTATCAGATTCTTCAGCTACCGAACCCATTTGCGTAGAAAACATCAAATTGAATTGACGAACTTCTGTCCAGTTGGATGTTCCAGAAATCTGACAAACAATTTTCTCATCTATCAATAATTGTCTTAATCCTTCAAAGTCTTCTTTTTCAAGCATTTGGTTCATACTTGAAATCACAGCAAGAGCTTTATCAGGAAAGCCCTGCTCTTCATACTGATAAGCTTTTGCTTCTACCAAATGATCAACTCTATATCTTTTTTTAGAATCTTTGTTATCAACCATCGGGTCATTGAAGCTATCCACGTGTCCAGATGCTTTCCAAGTAGTTGGGTGCATGAAAATAGCTGCATCAATACCTACTACGTTGTCATTGAGCATCGTCATGGCTTTCCACCATACCTGCTTGAGATTATTTTTCAGTTCCACACCATTTTGCCCATAGTCGTAAACAGCTTGTAAACCATCATAAATTTCAGAACTTGGAAATACAAAACCATATTCTTTGGCATGAGAAATAATTTTTTGCAAATTAGCTTCTTCTGGCGTGATTTTCTTGTTTTTATCAGACATTTTCGTTGGTATTTGAAAGTACAGCAATATCAAGTCGCAAAATTAATGCTTTCTCAAAAAAAACAAATAAACAATGCTCTCTTTTTAAATGTTGAATCAAAAATAAAACTTTTATCTCTATGAGTTTTTCTCTTCCAATTAGGTCTTTTTTAGTTTTTGTATTGATGTTGATTTCGTCTTTCCTATTTGCTCAGCACATCGACAACAATACTGATTTTCAGAATATTTATAAGCAATATATCCAAACCAATAAAACAGGTATGTGGATTTTGGGTAGTTGGGCTGGTGGCAATATGATTTTTAGTGGAATCGCTCTAACCAAAGCACAAGGCGAAGCTAAATATTTCCATCAGATGAATGTAGCTTGGAACGTGGTAAACTTGGGTTTGGCTGGATTTAGTTTGTATGATGCCTACCATCCTGAATATAATGGCTGGCAGGAAACGATTAATCAACACCATAAAATACAGAAAATTCTACTTATCAATGCTGGATTAGATACAGGCTACATCATGACAGGGCTTTTCCTGATGGAGAAAGCTAAAAACACACAAAAGTTACCCGAAAGACTTTCAGGATTTGGAAAATCTTTGGTATTACAGGGTGCTTTTTTATTGGTATTTGATGTAGGAATGGTATTTGCTCATCAAAAAAATGGAAATCAAATTCAGAAACTTCTTGAAAAGGTAAATATCAGTGCTAATGGCGTTCGGGTAAGATGGGTGTTTTGATTTAAAAACATTATTTTTTATAGCGAATAAATACTATTGGATAGTAAATCTTATATTTTTTATTGACCAGATGTCTTTCATCCTCATCTTTTATAAAGTAAAGTAATTCTGATATTTCAAATTTCCGAATAACTTCGCCTGTGAAAACTTGTTTTTTTCTTTCATTTAAGAAATGCAAAAGGCTTTGTAGTCTTTTGGGAGATAAATCTTCAGATGCTGTTGAGTCTATGTGCTGATAAAGGACAATATGAATAGAATCTTTGTTAATTTTATTAAAAATAGTATTCAAATTATTTTTATTCCAATCTGGGAGTTTTTGTGATTGAAACTCCCAAAAAATACGAGGTTGATAAATGAGTGTATCCTTGTTTTGAGCTACTAAAATATTTACCCAACATATAAAGATTAAGCTCAGAACAAATTTCATATTCTACCTAAAATGCTTTTTCAGTCTTCTGGCTGCTAATCTGAAATTTCGCCACCACAAAGAAAGTTTATCTAAAAAAGAAGGCGTATAAATACTATTTTGTACAAAAACTGTATCTGAACCATCTTTATACCAAACCACATAGCCATTTGTGTTTGTCCATGCTTCAATCTCTTTGATAAACGGATTGACATAAAACTTTCCATGTGTTTCTATAGAAATCACTTTGGGCTTACTTTTAAGATGTTTAATGACATACCACTCACAGCCTTCTGTATCTACACTGAGTAAATCTATATCTCCTGCATCTATTTCTGAAAAAACTTTGCAGGGAACTTCAAATGTTTCATGTTCTTCAACCTTAAATTTATCGTTTACGACAGCAGGGCTGTTCCCTATTTCGGTGGCAAATGTAGAAGACTGAGCTTTTGAAAACTGAAGTGTACCATTGGTGTCCCAAACTGCTACAGGCACCAGTTCAATATTTTTTCTGTCTGCAAAGTAGTTTTTTATTTTTTCTATAATAACAGGATCAGCCTCTACCAAGGTAGTTTTGACATTATCTTTAATAAAATCTATCACATTGGATGTTTCAGGCAAATACACTCCTACTTCACAAACATGCTTTATTTGGATATTCTTAGACTTCACAGCTTGATAAATCTTTTTCATATTCTTTATTTTCAGAAATTTAGCAGTTTTTTAAATAGTAGTTTAACCTTTATTCATGATTTCTCCCAATATTTTTTTATCATCGAAGTCGTACTTTACACCCTGTATTTCTTGGTAAGTTTCATGTCCTTTTCCTGCAAGCAATATAATATCTTCATTTTGAGCAAGCTCACATGCTTTTTCTATTGCTTCTTTTCTATTTTCAATGACTAAAACTTTTTTACGTTGTGTGATACTTACTCCTTTTTGCATATCGGCAAGAATTTGCATGGGGTCTTCGTTACGAGGGTTATCTGAGGTTAAAACCACTTTGTCTGAGTATTTACAAGCTATTTCAGCCATAATGGGTCTTTTTGTTGCATCTCTGTTCCCTCCTGCTCCAACAATTGTGATAATTTGCTGATGAGGGTTTCTCAATTCTTGAACAGTTTGAAGTACATTTTCGAGAGCGTCTGGAGTATGTGCATAATCTACGATTCCTACTCTACTCTTTGCATCTACAATTTGTTCAAATCTTCCTCTGGCAGCAGAAAGGGCTGATAACACAGGCAAAATACGTTCTTTTTCCTCACCCAAAAGGATTGCAGCACCATATACTCCTAAAAGATTATAAGCATTGAACATCCCTGTCAGTTTACACCAAACCTGCTCCCCATCAAAATCTATCAACAAGCCTTGTAGCGTATTGTCTAAAACTTTTCCTTTAAAATCGGCAGGTTGTTTGAGGGCAAAACTTTGGCGTTTGGCTTTTGTATTTTGAAGCATTACAGCTCCACGTTTGTCATCAAAATTAGAAAGGGCAAAAGCAGTTTTGGGCAAATCATCAAATAATCTTTTCTTTGCTTTGATATAGTTATCAAAGGTTTCGTGAAAATCGAGATGATCATGAGTAATATTTGTAAAAATAGCTCCTGCAAATTCTAAACCTGCTATTCGGCGTTGTACAATTGCATGCGAGCTAGCTTCCATAAAACAATACTGACAACCAGCTTTTACCATTTCGGCAAGCAATGCATTAAGCTGAATAGCATCGGGTGTAGTATGAGTGGCTGGTATAATTTTATCGTTAATATAATTTTCTACTGTAGAGAGCATTCCTGTTGAATACCCCAAACCTTTGAATAAATTATATAAAAGTG
>Ga0075157_10000889_pt1 | contig 20485 bp, 16 predicted proteins | sample JI81BgreenDNA_FD_70967 | JGI IMG/M metagenome (GOLD analysis project Ga0075157, IMG submission 70967) | Wastewater effluent complex algal communities from Wisconsin, to seasonally profile nutrient transformation and Carbon sequestration -... | ecosystem: Engineered > WWTP > Effluent > Algae...
TTCTCGGTGAAGGTCATCGACGGCCTGGCCACGCTGGGCGTGCCGCTCACGGCGCAGCAGCAGGACGACTACTTCCACCTGTGGCACAGCTATGGCCTGCTGCAGGGCATTCGCCCCGAGTGGATGCCGGCCGACGTGAGCGAAGGCCGCGAACTGTGCCGGGCCTACGACGCCGAGTTGTCCGAGGCCGCCGCCAACCCTGCCGGCGTCGCGCTGACCGCGGCCGACCTCGCCATGATGCGGCAGCTGATGCCCGCACCGCTGCGCTGGCTGGGCCTGGGATCGGCGCCGCAGGTGTACCTGGTGGCACTGCTGGGCCCGGGCGATGCGGCGCGCGTCGGTGTGGCGCCGGCGCATCCGCTGCTGGAGCATCTGGTGCTGAAGCTGCCGCGGGCCTGGCAGCGGCTGTGGAATTCCACACTGCCCGATCACCAGGTGCACGCCGACTGGTCGCGTCGCTTCTTCTCGGCACTGATCGATCGGACCTGGGGCGGCGAGGTGCGCTTCAGCGTGCCGGAGCACCTGCGCGACCTGCGCCGGCTGGCGTGATCGCACCCGGCTTCGCAGACTGGCGCAGGAGCCAGTCGCGGAACGCCTGCACGCTCGGCCTGGCCATGGCGCCGGGCCGTACCACCAGCCAGTAGCTGCGGTCGCCGCGCACCCGCACCGGCGACAGACGCACCAGTCGCCGGCGCCTGACGGCATCGTCCGTCATGTAGGACGGCAACAGCGCCACGCCCAGGCCCACCAGGGCCGCGTTGAGCGCCATCGACATCAGCTCATGCCGCGGGCCGGTGTTCAAGGCCGGCGGCGCCACGCCGGCGGCGTCGAACCAGCGCGCCCACAGCTCGGGGGCCGTGGTGTGCTGGATCAGGTCGCCGGCGGGCGTGTGCGGCCCCAGCGTGCGCCCGTGCTGCCGCACCCACGCGGGGCTGGCGCAGGCCTGCACCTCCAGCGGCATCACCACCTCGCTGACCAGGCCCGAACGCTGGCCGTCGCCGTACTCCAGCGACGCATCCAGCACCCCGCTGCCGAAGTCGGCCGGGCCCACGTGGGTGGCCAGGTTGAGCGTGATCTGGGCATGCTCCCGCGTGAACTCGGGCAGCCGGGGAATGAGCCAGTAATTGCCCAGCGACGACGCCACCGACAGGTTCAGCGGCCCGCCCTGGCCCTTCAGGGCCATCACGCCCAGGGTGGCTCGCTCCAGCCGCGCCAGGGCGGGCCGCACCTCCTCGAGGTAGGCGGTGCCGGCCTCGGTGAGCCGCAGCGCATCGCGCTGGCGGAAGAACAGGGGCGTGCCCAGGCGGGCTTCCAGGCCCAGCACCTGGCGGCTCACGGCCGCCTGCGTCAGGTGCAGCTCGCCGCCGGCGCGCGTGAAGCTGCCCAGCCGCGCCGCGGCCTCCAGGCAGAGCAGGGCAGTGGTGGAGGGCAGGCGCGTCATGGGCGGGCCGCATCATGCATGAGTTTTCTGCATGGACGGCATCGGATCTTGTGGGTGGTCGAACCCCCTTCGGCGCGGCACAGTGCGCACGCCGTCACAGGAGGTTTCCCATGCTGCACCGTCGTCGCCGATTGATCCAGGCCCTGGGCCTGATGCCCCTGGCCGCCGCGTCGGGCCGGGCCCGCGCGGCCTGGCCCGATCGCCCCATCCGCCTCGTCGTGCCCTCGGCCGCCGGTGGCGCGCCCGACATCATCTGCCGTCTCCTGGGCGGCGAACTCGCCAAGGCCCTCGGACAGGCCGTGGTGATCGACAACCGGCCCGGCGCTTCGGGCAACATCGGCATGCAGGAAGTGGTGCGCGCGGCCCCCGACGGCCTGACGCTGGGCTACGGCAACGTGGGCACGCTGTCCATCAACCTGTCGCTGTTCGAGCGCCTGCCCTACCAGCCCTACACGCAGCTGGCGCCCGTGGCGCTGCTGGGCAGCGTGCAGAACGCGCTGGTGGTGCGCAACGCCCTGCCGGCGACGAGTGTCCGCGAGCTTATTGCGCTGGCGAAGTCGCAGCCCGGCAAGCTCTCCATGGGCTCGGCCGGCAACGGCACCACCGGCCACCTGGGTGGCGAGCTGTTCAAGAGCATGAGCGGCACCTTCATCGTGCACGTGCCCTACCGTGGCAGCCCGCAGGCCATCAACGACCTCATCGGCGGGCAGGTCGACCTGATGTTCGACAACCTCAGCTCCATCGGGCCGCACATCCGCCAGGGGCGCGTGCGGGCGCTGGCGGTCAGCGGGCCGCGCCGCTCGCCGGCCTTCCCCGAGCTGCCCACCGTGGCCGAGGCTGGGTTGCCGGGTTATGCCATGTCGGCCTGGGGCGGCATCGTGGTCCCGGCCGGCACGCCCGCGCCCATCGTGGCCCGCCTGAACACCGAGATCAATGCCATCATGACGGCACCGGCGCTCGCCGAGCGCTGGGCCGCGCTGTCGTTCGAGCCCGTCAGCGGCCCGCCGGCCCGCCTGTTCGAGCTGGCGCAGCGCGAGCAGCCGATGTGGGCCGACGTCATCCGGCGCTCGGGTGCCAAGGTGGACTGAAGACATGCTGGACCTGCTCATCGAGGGTGGCGAGGTGATCGACGGCAGCGGGGCGCCCCGTTGCAGGGCCGACGTGGCTGTGCACGACGGCCGCATCGTCGCCGTCGGCGACCTGAAGGATCGATCCGCCCACCGCCGGCTCGACGCCCGCGGCTGCGTGGTGGCGCCGGGCTTCATCGACAGCCACACGCACGACGACCAGCTGCTGCTGGAGCACCCGCAGCGGCATCCCAAGCTGCTCCAGGGCGTGACCACGGTGGTCACCGGCAACTGCGGCATCAGCCTGGCACCCTTGGTGACTGCGCGGCCCCCGTCGCCGCTGGACCTGCTGCACACCGCGTTCCGCTTTGCCCGCTTCGCCGACTACGTGCAGGCGGTGCAGGACGCGCGGCCGGCGGTGAACGCCGCCTTGCTGGTGGGCCACATCACCCTGCGCGTGGCCCACGTGGCCGACCTGTCGCGCCCGGCCACCCCCGCCGAGCAGCAACGGATGCAGGACGAGGTGAGGCAGGCCCTGGACGACGGTGCGATCGGCCTGTCCACCGGGGTCTTCTATCCGCCGGCGCGGGCCGCCTCGACGCAGGAGCTGATCGAGGTCGCGCGGCCGCTGTCCGGCGGCCGTGGCGTGCTGACCATGCACCTGCGCGACGAGGCCGACCACATCGACGCTGCGCTGCTGGAGGCGCTGGCCGTCGGCCGCGCAGTAGACGCTCCGCTCGTTCTGTCGCACCACAAGCTGATGGGCAAGGCCAACCACGGACGGTCGACTCAGACGTTGGAGCGCATTGCGGCCGCAGCGGCCCTGCAGCCGGTGTGCCTGGACTGCTATCCCTACACGGCCTCGTCCACCATGCTGCTGCCCGAGCGCGTGGCCGGCAGCACCGACGTGCAGATCACCTGGTCGCAGGTCGAGCCGCAGGCCGCGGGCCGCTCGCTGCGCGCCATGGCCGCGGAGCGCGGGCTGACGCCGGAGGCGATGGCGGCCGCGCTCATGCCGGGGGGCGCCACCTACTTCGCCATGAGCGACGAGGACGTCGACCGCATCCTCGCCCACCCGCTCGCGATGATCGGCTCCGACGGTCTGCCCGCGCCCGGCCCGCAGCACCCGCGCCTGTGGGGCACGTTCCCGCGCGTGCTGGGCCACTACGCCCGCGAGCGCCGGCTGCTGAGCCTGGAGACCGCGGTGCACAAGATGACCGGCCTCACCGCGCGCCGCTTCGGCCTGCACGGCCGGGGCGGCGTGGCGCCGCAGCACGCTGCCGACCTCACGGTCTTCGATCCGGCCACGGTGGCCGACCGCGCCACGTATTCCGACCCCGCGCAGCCGCCGCAGGGCATCCGCTGGGTGCTCGTCAACGGACGGGTGGCGGTGGAGGACGGCGAGGTGGCCGATGCCCACGCCGGCGAGGTGCTGCGGCGCAGTCGCTGAGCGCCCGGCCGGGTCTGCCGTCGCGGTGTCCCGCCGCAGCGGCGGAGGGCTTATGAGCCCGTGGCCGCCGGCAAGCCGGTGGATGCCGTCGACGTGTCGGCCGGCTGCGGCCACGTGGCCGTGAAGGTGCTGCCGGCGCCCCGCTGCGAGTGCACCCGCAGCGTACCGCCCATCGCCTCCATCAGCTGCCGGGTGATGATCAGGCCCAGGCCCGTGCCCGGCACCGACCCGCGCTCGGCGCCGAGCCGGTTGAAGGGCTCGAAGAGGTGGGCGAGCTGCTCGGGCCCCAGCCCAGGTCCGGTGTCCTGCACCGAGACCGAAACCCATGGGCCTTCCAGGTGCACGGTGACCTCGACGCGACCGCCCGCCCCCGTGTACTTGATCGCGTTGCTCAACAGGTTCGTCAGCACCTGCCGTGCCCCGCGGGGGTCGGCCACGGCCAGGGCAGGCTGGGCGAAGGTCGCCACCTGCAGGCGCACGGCTTCCCGCGTGGCCAGCGGGCCGAGCAGCGACACGCACTGCAGGAGCAGTCCGCCCAGGTCCAGAGTCTCGAGCTCGAGCTGAAGCCGGCCGGACTCGACGCGGGCGAGGTCCAGCACCTCGTCGACCAGGGACAGCAGCTGCTCGCCGGCCTGCTGGATGTATTGGACGTTGGACTGCACCGAAGGCGAGTCCATCACCTGCGGGTCGGCCTGCAGCAGCTGCGAGAAGCCCAGCACCGCATTCAGCGGTGTGCGCAGCTCGTGGCTCATGCGCGAAAGGAACTCCGACTTGGCCCGGCTGGCCGCCTCGGCCTGTCCCTGGGCCAGCCGGGCCTGTTCCAGGCGCATGCGCGTGTCGATGTCCTGGAAGGTGCCGTACAGGCGCTGGCAGCGGCCGTGGGCATGTTCGGCGATGCCGATCACCCGCACCCAGACGACGTGACCGCGGGTGCTGCGGATCTGCAGTTCGAGATCGAAGGTCTCTGCCCGCTCGATGGCCGCGGCCAGGGCAGCGCGGAAGCGGTCGCGGCTGGGGCCTTCGGTGTAGAACGCGATCGCGCCTTCGAGGTCCGGCTCCTGGCCGGGCTGCACGCCATGGATCTCGCAGGTCACCTCCGACCAGTGCAGCCGGGGGCCCACGAGGTCGGCCTCCCAGTGGCCGATGCGCGCGATGCGGTTGGACAGGGCCAGGATGTCCTGGGTCCGGCGCAGTTCCGTCTCGATGCGCCGCTGTCGCGTCACGTCGTTCAGGGCCAGCACGTCCACGCCCGCGACGTCTCGGGCCGAGGCCACGCCCACCTCCATCCAGCGCGCGCTGGCGCCGTCGGGCTGCAGCTCGAGGGTGACGGGCTGTCCGGTGTCGCGGGCCAGCGCCTCGCGCAAGGCCTCCCGGGACGCTGCCGGCAACGCAGCCAGCAGGCGCTGCCCGGGCTCGGCCTGCGCGCCCAGCTGCGCCTGGGCGGCCCGGTTCAGCTGCACGATCGTGCCTTGGCTGTCCAGGGTCAGCAGCCCCACCGGGGCGCGCTCGTACAGGTCGGCGTAGCGCCGCAGGCTGCGCGCCAGTTCCTCGCGCGCTTCGCGAAGCTCCTCGTTCTGCTGGGCCAGCTCGATCTGGTACAGCTCGATCGAAGGCAGCGCCTCGGCGGCCGCCGGGGCTTCGGGCAGGGCGGACGGCTCGGGCGGGCGGGGGCCCGGTGCCGGTGGATGCTTCATGCCCTCGCTCCTTCTTGTTCGCGCCCCTCGACGCGAAGTCAGGGTATCAGCATCCCGGGGACAGGGACAGCGGCAACCCCTGGCCGCAGTCCCCGATCGGGCGCCGATCAGGTGCCGATCAGGTGCCGACGGGATCGGTGGGGGCGCCCCGGGCGGCCTGCGCAGCCCCGTAGAGCTGCGCCTCCAGGGTCTTGACGGGGGTGATGTCCACGAAGGTCAGCACCGAGCCGTCGATCACGTTCTCGGCCGTGCGGTAGGGCATGACGCGCACCGAGTACCAGCGGCCGTCCAGCGTGCGGATCGACCGTTCGCAGAACTCCAGCGTGCGCAGCACGTTGGTGACGTCGTCGATCAGTTCCGGATACTCCAGCGTCGTCGTGAGGTCGGTCAGCGGCCGCCCGACGTCGCCTTCGCGCAGGTTGATGACCTTCTTGGCCTGCTCGGTGAAGCGGCGCACGTTCATCGCGGCATCGAGGAAGAGCGTGGCGATCTGTGTGCTGTTGAGCAGGTTGCGCAGGTCGCTCTGCGCCTGGGCCAGATCTTCGATCTTGGACATCAGCTCGCTGTTGACGGTCTGCAGCTCCTCGTTCATGGCCTGCATCTCCTCCTTGGAGGTCGTCAGCTCCTCGTTGGTGGACTGCAGTTCCTCGTTGGTCGACTGAAGTTCCTCGTTGGTCGACTGCAGTTCCTCCTGCGAAGAACGCATCTCCTCGCGCAGCGCCTGGGCCTCCTCCACCGCGCGCTGGAGCTCCTCGTCGCGGGCCGCACGGTGTCGCCGCCGCTTCGGTGCCGGCGGCAGCTCGCGGAAGATGACCAGCTGCAGCGGGCCGTGGCCGGCCCACTGCAGCGGCCGCACCGTCAGCTCGACCTCCATTTCTGCGCCGTGGAACTCGACCTTCAGGCCGCGACGCAACACCGGCTTGCCTTCATCCAGCGCCTGCCGCATGCTGGCGGACAGCGCCACGCGCAGTCCCTCGCGCGCCATGGCGTGCACATTCCAGTTCGCCCGGCCGGCCGCCGGTTCCAGGAAGCTGCCGGTGCGGCCGCTGACGTAGAGGATGTCGCCCGTGGCGTCGACGATCACCGCCGGTGGCGCAACCTCGTCGAGGATCAGGCGCTCGGCCAGGGTTTGCAGAGAGGGACCGGCAGGAGTTTCGCGTTCGGACACGGCAGGGCTTTCCGGTGTGCGCAGGGAGGGGCGGGCGTCCGCCGGGATGGGGAACGACGGGCTGGCGCGGGTGCCCGGCACGTCGATGCGCCGGTAGATCCTCGACTTCGGGTCGAGGGGCTCGAACAGGCCTTCGGCGCGGCCGACCGTTTCGGAATGGCCCAGCACCAGCCGCCCCTCGGGCTGCAGGACGTAGTGGAACAGGCGAAGCACCTTCTCCTGCATCGGGGCCCGCAGGTAGATGAGCAGGTTGCGGCACGACACGAGGTCCAGCCGCGAGAACGGGGCGTCGCGGATGAGGTCGTGGCGCGCAAACAGCACCTTCTCGCGCAGCGACTTGCTCACGCGCCAGCCGCCGCCTTCGGCGACGAAGAAGCGGGCCCGCCGCTGCGGCGTCAACGGCGCCAGTGCCGAGTCGGGGTACAGGCCGCGGCGGGCGAACTCCACCGCATCGGCGTTGGCATCGGTGGCGAAGATCTGCACTTCGACCTCACGCGACAGGGCGTCGCGTTCCATCTGCTCCACCAGCAGCATGGCCAGGGTGTAGGCCTCTTCGCCCGTCGAGCAGCCCACCACCCAGCCCCGCAGCCGGCGCTGCGGCCGCTGCGCCGCGCGCTGCAGCAGGGCGGGCAGCGCGGCTTCCGCCGCGGCCTGCCACACCGCGGGATCGCGGAAGAACGCCGTGACGCCGATGAACAGCTCCTTCTGCAGCAGGGCCGCCTCCTGGGCGCTGTCGGTCAGCAGCCGGCGGTAGGCCGACAGGCTCGTCAGGCCGTGCACCGCCAGCCGCCGTTCGATGCGCCGCTGCACCGAGCTGGTCTTGTAGGCGGCGAAGTCGTGACCGGTGACGTTGGCCAGATGCGAGACGATGGCCGCCAGATCGTCGGCCGGCTCGCCTTCGGCCGGCGGTGCGTCGTGGGCCGCGGGTGCGCCCGCCGGCCCGGAGGGCTGCAAGAGCAGCCGGGCGAGCGCTTCCGGGGGCGCCAGGCCGCTGGCCGGCCCGGCGGCTGCTGCGGCGTTGCGCGGCATGGCGTCGAACGCCGCCGTGTCCGGCTGCTGCACGAGCGCGCGCCCGCCGACGGCGGCGATGCTGCGCAGCCCCTGGGCACCATCGCTGCCCAGCCCCGACAGGATCACGCCGGCGGCGGCCGGGCCCAGCTCGAGGGCCAGCGAATGCAGCAGCACGTCGATCGGGTGGCTGCGGTCGCCGCCCTGCGGCGGCGCCACCCGCAGGCGTCCCCCTTCCAGGCGGACTTCGGTGCCGGGGCGCAGCACGTAGACGTGATCGGCCCGCGGGCGCAGGCCATCGCCGGCCTCCTGCACCGTCAGCGCCGTGTGCGGCTGCAGCATCGCCACCGGCGAGCCGACGTGGTCGGCCCCGAGGTGCTGCACCACCACGCAGGCCAGCCCGGCGCCGCGGGGGCACGCGCCCAGGAAGGCCGCCAGGGGCGCCTGCCCGCCCGCCGAGGCGCCCACGCCGACGATCCACCGGGCGACGGCCCCGTCAGCGTCGGCGGGCGGCATGGATGCGGCGGGCTCGGTCATGACCGCCGAGTATCGGCCAGCCCGGCGACCGGAAGGCCCGGTGCGCCGGCTCGCCGGCGCTCAGCGACCGGGTCGCCCGCCGCGGCGCTGCGCGCCCAGGGCCAGCAGGGCCAGCAGCGCGAGCAGGGCCGTGGCCGGCGCGGGGATGACCCCGTTGCGGAACCCCAGCTGGATGCTGGCCACCTGCTGCAGCAGCCAGGCCTCGCGACCGCTCAGGCCCAGGTCATTCGCCGCGCGCTCGCCGGCTCCGAACTGCGCCGGGTCCTGACCCGTCAGCTTGCCGAACAAGGTCAGGGCGCTGAGGTAGGAGCCGGCGACGCTGGCGTGCGTGCCGTCGTTGAACCACAGGTCGATCAGCCCGTCCATGAGCGCGTCGGCGGCGTACATGTCGCCGGTGGCCAGGCCCAGCTCGATGGCCAGCATGAAGGCCTGACCGACCGGCACCAGGCCGGCAAAACCGCCGCTGCCGTCGTTGTCGGCAAAGTCGATCGCCTTGAGGTACTGCGCCGTGTTGTCGGCCGTGAGGGCCTGCAGCGAGGCGTAGAACGACGGGGCGGGCGTGCCGGTGTCGTAGATCGCGTTGCCGGTGCGCGGATCGACCGTGTTCATGCCCGGCGGGTTCACGAGGTTGGGGCGCGCCCAGGGCTGCATCAGGAACACCTCCGCCTGCGCGTTCGCGTTCGCGTTGGCCGGGATGTTGCGCGGCGTGTTGTTGTTGCAGGAGGACGCGGTGCCGCCGGCGGCCACGCAGTTGGCCTGGCTGCCGTGAATGGTGTTGTACATCGCCCGCTCACGGTAGCTCAGCGCCTGGCCCTGGTGGATCCAGTTCTCCACGAGGTTGGCGTAGGCCTGGAACGACGGGAAGTTCGAGTCCAGCACGGAGGTGCCCACCGTTCGCGGCGGCAGCGCCTCGTCGCTCTGCTCCTGCAGCACCACCTGGTCCCAGCGGGCGCTGCCGATGTTGCTGCGCAGGTCCCAGTTGCTGTTGGCGGTATTCAGGAAATGGCCCCGCAACGAGGCGGCGTTGCGGGTGGACAGCGACACCTCGTAGTCGAGACCCGCCTGCACCGTCAGCTGCTTGAAGATGCCGGGCACGCCGCCCCACGCCACGGTCTGGCTGTGGGGCGAATACGAGGGGAATTCGCTGCCCGTGGCCGGATTGATGATGCCCACCGGGTACGAGTTCGTGTTGGTCAGATTGGTGAACGGGGCCCCGGACACGAACGGCTGGGACGGGTCGCCACCGCCATGAAGCGGGCCCTGCGGCTGCGTCAGGTCGCGCACGTTCGCTGCGTTGTAGGTCAGCACCGGATCGACGCGACCGAAGGTGTAGCTGTTGCCCACGAACAGCACCGTGGTGGGTGCGGCCAGGGCGGCGGCCGAGGTGCCGAGCAGGGCGGCGAGGCTGGCGAGAAGGCGGGTGCGCATGGAGCGTCCTTGGCTGTCGAGGCAGTCGGGTGCAAGTCAGTCTAGGTGCCGGCCGAAGCTTCACCATCGGGGTTCCCATGGGGAAGGCGCAGACCACCCCGCAGGGCGGGGGTGGGGCGTTGAAGAAGCTTTTAAGGTTCGCGCAGCGAGAACTTAAGAGCGCGCGGCGGCCGCGCTTCCTACAGTGCAGGCCACGCACCGCGGCCTTCAGAAGTCTCGCCGGTGCATCCCATCCAAGGCCATCGAGGCCCCTTCTTCGAGACCCGACCATGCACCCGACGACGACCCCCTCCGAACCCCTGCCCACCCACCTGCTGGCCGCCGTGCCGCCGACCCCGACCGGCCGACACGACCTGTACGTCGGCATTCACAAGGCGCTGCGCCTGTGCATGACGCGCACCCTCACGCGGGTGGGCAGCACCGACGCCGGCGACGACGCGGCGCTGGGCGCCTCCCTGGACCAGCTCGCCCGCATGCTGTCGCTGTTCGAGCTGCACCTGAAGGACGAGAACGAGTTCGTGCATCCCGCCCTGGAGCGCGCGCGCCCCGGCCTGACCGCCCGGATCGCGGCTGAACACGAGCACCACCAGCAGGCCATCGACGACCTGCGCGAGCTGGCTGACGTCGTGAAGGCGCAGCGCCCCGCCGCCCGCGGCCCGGCGCTGGAGCGGCTGTACCGGGCCCTGTCTCTGTTCGTGGCCGACAACCTGCAGCACATGCACTTCGAGGAGACGGTGCACAACCCGGTCCTGTGGGCGGCCTATACCGATGCCGAGCTGCTCGACATTGAGGCCGCCCTCGTGGCCTCGATTCCGCCGGCCTTCATGACCGAGGCGCTGCACTGGTTCCTGCCAGCGCTCAGCGCGCCCGAGCGGGCCGGCATGCTGGGCGGCATGCGCGCCTCGGGCATGCCGCCCGAGGTGTTCGCCGGCGTGCTCGACATCGCGCGCCGCACGCTGGCCGCTGACGAGCTTGCGCGTTTGCAGGCGGACCTCGGGTTGTCGCCCGTCGAGCCGGCGGCAGCGGATGTCTGAACGTTCGAGGCGATGCGACAGGATGTCTGGCCTCGCACGGCGAGGCCAGAGCACCGCTGCGCCTCAGCCGGCGGGCGACTCGATGAGCTGAACCGGGCGTTCCAGCCGCAGCCTGAAGCGCCCGCGCCCGGTCTTCTCGAGCGCCACGCCGGCATGGCGGTCGCACAGCCGACGCGTCAGCAGAAGCAGTCGGGCCTCCAGGTTGTCGCCCACCTCGGGCAGACCGAGCTCCGAGGCCGCCAGCCGAAGCTCGCGGTTGGTGAACGCGGTGCGTCCGCTGCCGGCGTGCTCGCGCAGCAGCTTCCACAGCACCGCGCCGGCCACGCCCTTGATGAGGTACTCGTCGTCGAAGAAGACACTGTCGTCGGCCGGGTAGTGCCGCACGCGCAGCGGGGCCGCTGGCGCGGGTCCGGTGCGAAGGGCGTCACCGGGGCTGGCGCCTTCCAGTGTGGCCGCCCCAGTCGGCTCGGGATCGGCGCCGGCCTCGCGCTGCACCGCCAGCACCAGCGCGGCCACCTGGCCGGCCAGCGCCATCAACGCATCCTCCAGGTCCCAGTCGAAGCGCAGTTCCTGCGGGCTCTCCACGAACAGCACGCCCATCACCTGACCGGCGCCCAGCAGCGGCAAGGCCATCTGGCTGCCCGGCTCGGCCAGCCCTGGCAGGGCGATCGCACGATCGGCCGGCGGGCCGCCCGCGCCTTCTCGCACGGCGCGGCCGTAGCTGTACTCCAGCGTGGCGTGGTTGATGCGGATGGGGGTGCGCATGGCCGCGGCCACGCCGATCACGCCGTCGTCGAACGCGATCTCGGCGCCGGCGCCCGAGCGGCCATAGCCGCGACTGGCCACCGTGTAGAGCCGTCGCGCCGGCGCCTCGGCCATCAGCAGCATGGCGTGCCGCAGGCCGAAGTCCTCCACCAGGCCGTCGAGCAGCGACTCCACCAGCGCGTCGAGGTCGGCGCAGGCCGACACGCGCTGACTGCTGCGGCGCAGCGCCGACAGCGGGCTGCCCACGGGCAGGGCGGGCGTGCGCCGGGGCGCCGACAACTGCTCGACGCGGTCGACCGCGTAGACATCGGCCCCCCGCAGGCTGAATACGCCGCTCATGCCCGTGTGCGAGGCGATTCCCGCGAGCTTGGCCTTCATGCGGGCGAACAGCGGCCCTTCGGTCTCGGTGCGCAGGTAGCGCGCGGTGATGCGGTACATCGCACCGTGCTGCGGGTGCACCACCAGCAGCTCCACCGACGGGTTGGCCAGCACGTTGCGCCGCGTCTTGTTGAAGAACTGGAACGACAGCGCCAGATGCCGCGCATCGACGTATTCCACCTGCGAGACGTAGGTGACGTTGGGCATGCCGTCGCTGCCGCAGGTGGCCATGACGCCAGGCACCGAGCCCTCCAGGCAAGGGCGGATGGCGTCGAGGTCCAGGGGCGCCCCGGCGGGGCCGCGCACAGGGCTCATGGCGATGGTCCTGCGCTTCCCGCAGACAGACGATGCCCGGCCGCCGGCCCGGGCGTCTGCTCGAACCCTTCCGTCGGCGTGAAGCGCACGACCTGCAGCGGCCCCTCGAAGCGCAGCATGGTGTGGGCCACCTCCGCGGGAAAGCCCAGGGTCCCGATCTCGTCGACGAAGCCCTCAAGGTAGCGCGCGGCGAACTCGATGTCCTCTGGTGTGGCGTCTTCCACGGTCGCGTCGCTGCCCTTGACCTGCAGCGTGCGGTGCGTGCTGGGCTCGCTGAGCACGACCGCGATGCACCCGTTGGACGCCAGATCGGCCCGCAGGCTCTCGCTGCCATCGGCCGGCAGCAGCACGCGCAGCCGCCGGGCCTCCGGCTCGATGCGGCAGCCCACCGCCCGCATCAGGTGAGGCTGGTGCGCGGCGTCGCGCGTGCCCACGATGATGGAAGTGCGCCGGGCCAGCAGCGCCGCAGCCGCGTCCAGCAGGAACGTCGATGGCATGGCCAACAGTGTAGGGAAATCCTTCCTGCGCTCCAGGCCACGCCGGCGGCGCTCGTCGACACGTCGCTGAACGACATCCCCATGGTCGGCGCGCGTCAGATGGATGTGCAGGGGATCGCGCAGAGGGTCGTCGGCACGCTCGACGAGATGATCGAACGGCCGCGGGATGCAACCTCGCCGGCGGCGTGTGGGTGACGACCCCGTGCGCGATCTGGCGGCGTGCGATGGCGCAGCCGTCGTTCCGAGGGTTTGCACTGCCCGGCGTTCCGGGCGCCTGTGAACAGTTCACATCGACAGTGCGCGCCAACGCCCACAGAATGGGTTCTCCACTGCCGGAGGCTGTTCATGGTTCTGCGCTCAGGTTCTTTGGGGTCCTCGCTGGGGGCGGATCAAGCACGGCACGGGCCGGAGGCTCGACGGCGAGATCGCCGCCCCGGCCTGACGGCCGTAGCGATCGCTGCGTTGACGACCCTGGCCGCCTGTGGCGGTGGTGACGGGTTTGCGCCGCCCGCCACAGCGTCGCCGGACAAGCAGCGCTTGTCGGCCGCTGCGCCGCGCAGCGTGCAGGCCACGGCCACCGCGGCCGTGCAGCCCACCGTGTTCCCGCCCACGGTCTACGACCCCGCGGCGCCGACCCAGGTGACGATCGGGTCGATCGTGGTCGGCGACATGCGCTACAACGATGTCGTCATCGGCTGGGGCCAGCTGCTCGGTGCCGGCGTCGACCCGCCCGCCACCAGCTGGAACAGCTTCGACCCGGCCACCGGGCGGGTCACGATGCCCCGAGTCCAGCTCGGCGCCAACACCTACACGAATGTGGTGGTCACGTTCGCGAGCGTGGTCAGCATCGGCGGCGCCAGCCCGCTGTCGAAGATCATCCCGGACGATCCCCTGTTCGTCGACCAGTGGCACCTCCACAACACCGGGCAGTCGGGCCCCGACGGCCAGCCGGCCAAGGTGGGCGAGGACCTGCGCACCACCCTGGCTTGGAACCATGCCACCGGCGTCGGCATCCGCATCGCCGTCATCGACGACGGCCTGGACATCCACCACGAGGACTTCGACGTGGTGCCGGGCAAGAGCTGGGACTACCGCGTCAACGCGTACGGCGACCCCTCGTCGGCCGTGTCGGAGCACGGCACGTCCTGCGGGGCGCTGGCCGGCGCCAAGGGCTTCAACAACCTGGGCATCACGGGGGTGGCCTTCAATTCGCGCATGGTGGGCTACAACCTGCTCAGCGCCGCCCAGGACCAGTTTGGTGCCGACGCGGTCGTGAAGGACCTCGCCGACAACCACATCTACACGAACAGCTACGGCGCCACGGACAACACCGGCACCTACTCGCCCTCGACGCAGGCATGGCAGGACGCCATCGACAAGGGCATCCGCGAAGGACGCGGCGGCCGGGGTGCCATCTACACCTGGGCGGCTGGCAACGGGGCGCCCACCGACCGGTCCGACTACGACGGCCAGGCCAACTACCAAGGCGTGTTCGCGATCGGTGCGCTGAACAACCAGGGTCAACGGTCGAGCTACTCGGAGCCCGGCTCGAACGTGCTGGTCATGGCCTTCGGCGGCGAGCAGTGCGCGCAGCACACCATCACCTCGGCCGACGTGATGGGCGACGGCGGGTACAACAACGGGGTCAGCTCGAAGAAGCCCAACGAGGCCTACAACGACTACGCCGGCAAGCCGAACTACACCCGCTGCATCAACGGCACGTCCTCGGCCACGCCGCAGGTGGCCGGCATCGCTGCCCTCATGCTGGAGGTCAACCCGAGGCTGGGCTGGCGCGACGTGCGCGCCATCCTGGCCCGGACGGCGCGGCAGAACGACCCGACCGACGCGGACTGGGTGGAAAACGGCGCAGGCCGCAAGGTCAATCACCAGTACGGCTTCGGCGCCGCCGATGCCAACGCCGCCGTGCTGGCCGCGCGCACCTGGACCAATCTTCCGGCGCAGGTGACCGCCACGGCCGAGCGCACCCAGCCCGGCGCCATCGGCACGAAGACGACGCCGCTGGTCAGCACCCTCAACCTGTCGAACTCGCGCATTTCGAAGATCGAGTTCGTCGACGTCGTCGTCGATGCCGACACGGCCAACGTCGGCGCGTTGACCATCACGCTCACCAGCCCGTCGGGCACCGTGAGCACGCTGAGCCTGCCCCGCGAATGCCAGGAGATCGTCGAGGGCGCCGACCCGAAGCCCGCGCCCTGCGGCAAGACGCTGGACGGCGGCTTCCGCTTCGGCGTCGTGCGGCTGATGGATGAGCCCGCCAACGGCACCTGGCGGCTGAGCGTGGCCGACGAGAACGGCGCGCCCAGCACGCTCACGCGCTGGTCCCTCAAGGTGTACGGCCACTGACCCCGGAGCTCGCCATGCGTCAATCGTTGATTTCTTCATCGCGTCGCGGCCTGGTAGTCGCCACGGCGACCCTGCTTCTGGCGGGTGCCGGCCTGGCGAACGCGCAGGCCGCGGACTCCGCGCCCTTGCACTATCACGATGGTGGCCGCCGCATCGCCTTGAGCGTCGAGCCCGCGCTGGTGGCCGACTTCGGCCCCTCGCGAATGACGGCGCTGTCGGCCACCGGCACCGCCGCTCCGCAGCGCGTGGCCGGCGACAGCAGCGTGCGCATCCTTCGCCTGCCCGCCGGACAGGACGCCGCTGCCGCGGCCACGGGCCTGCAGCGCTCGCCGGTCTTCCGCCAGGGCGGCACGCCCGCCGGCCGGCTCATGGCGCTGCCTGGCGGGGTGCTGGTGAAGTTCAAGCCGCAGTGGAGCCGTGCGCAGCAGAACGCCTGGCTCGCGGCCCAGGGCCTGCCGGCCGGCCAGCCGATGGCCCTGGGCGCGGAGTGGGTGCGCGTCGACACGGCGGCGGGCTGGGCTGCCCTGCAGGTGGCCAACCGCCTGCAGGCCACGGGCGAGGTGCTGTCGTCGAGCCCGAACTGGTGGACGGAGACGGCCAGCCGGTAGACGCAGGAACTCGAGGGCCTGGGGCCCGGACCGGCGCGGCAGTGTCGCGCCGGTCCGGGCTTTTTCGCATTACAGCCGCGTCACGCCCTCGAGGTGGCCGACGAGCTGGCCATCGACGTACAGCGCGCCTTCCGGTGCGCCGGCCTCGGCGTGGAACTCGAGCAGCAGCTCGGGGGGCGGGGGGGCGCTCGCGGCGGGCATGACGCGCAGGGCCAGGGCGTCGAGGGCGCGGCCGGCGGTCACGAGCACTGCGGCCATCAGCAGGCGCAGGCCGGGCAGGGCGGGGGCGGGGCGGGCGAGGCGATGCAGTTCGCGGGACATGGTGTCGTCTCCTTGCGGGGCGCTGCCAGGGCTGGGGCGTTGCGGCAGCGCTTTGATCTCAGGGCGTGGGCGGATGCAGGGTGCGCAGCTCGCGCTGCAGTTCGCGGCGGGCGCGTTGTCGGGCGTCGCCGCCGGTGTGGACCCCGGCGTGGCGTTGACGGCCGGCGAGGGCCAGCGGATTGCGCGGGCGTGCGCTCGGGACAAAGAGCACGGATCGGGTCGGCTTCATGGTCAGGTTCTCCAGGGGCAGGAAACAAAACGGCCCGGGCGCTTGCGCTGCCCGGGCCGCTGTGGCGAAGGACGACGCTGCAGGCGCTAGCCGCAGACGTCCTCGCCCGAAGCGGACCGGTCTTCACGCGCCGCAGACGCCCGCACCCCACCCGGCAGGGCGGCAGCGTGAGTCGGCTGGAACGTGAACGGCAAGGTCATCGCGGGGAGTGAGGGTGGAGGGAACCTGCAGGGACCGGGCCGATCGACGTCGGGGGGATCGAGATCGTGTCGGCGACGCTGTCCCGCAGCGCTTGCGCAAATGATAAACAGACGATTATCTTGATGCAAGCGTTTTGTTCAGCCGTGCGCAAGCCCGCCCCTGCACACGCCGGGCAGGTCGGCTTGCCGCCGATCGTTAACGTTTCTTCTTGAGGGGCGCGACGCCGCTCTGCGAGCGTTCCCACAGGCTGCGCTCGTCCACCGGCGGGGCGGCCGGGGGCGGCGGCAGCACGCCGGGACGGAGCCCGGGCCGCGGGGCCGCCCCGGCGGGCGCCGAGCCGGCCGGCGCGGGCGTCAGCACCTCGCCGAGCAGGTCGAGCAGACGGGCCCGCGCCCGCAGAGGATGACGCCGGTAGTAGGTGAGCACCAGGCCCACGATGAAGCGCTCGTCGTCGTCGCGAGGCAGGTTGTTCTCGGCCGCATCGGGGGGCGGTGGCACGGCGGCGCCGGCCGCGTCGGCCTCGGGCTGGTCGAGCCAGCCTGCCGGCTTGTGGCAGCGCTGCTCGAACTGGCGCGCCAGCCGCTCGCCGATCTGTCGCGAGCGGTTCTTGATCTGGCTCCAGTAGCTGGGCTGGATGCCGATGCGCTCCGCGAAGCGGCCCTCCAGGCCACGCAGGGTGGCGGCGTCGGCATGGCGGGCCGTGGCCCGCACGAACTCCTCGAACAGGCGCAGGGCGTTGTCCAGGCGCACCTGGGCGAGGTCGGGGACGGGGGGCGGCATCGGGGCGGGATGATAAAGCGCCGATCATCAGGGCGCCGGGGCGGAATTGACCTGCCTCAAGCCCCCACGGCGCCGGGCCGGCGAACCTTCGCAGCCTGGGGGCAAGGGCCCCCGCGGGAGCACAGCATGCAGATGAAGGACAAGGTGGCGCTGGTCACGGGGGCGGGGTCGGGCATCGGCCGGGCGATCGCGTTGGCCTACGCCCGCGAAGGGGCGGCGGTGGTGGTGTCGGACCTGCAGGCCGAGGGGGGTGCCGAGACCGTGCGGCAGGTCGAGGCCGCCGGCGGCCGGGCCTTCTTCATGGCGGCCGACGTCAGCCGGCCCGAGGACCACGGGCGCCTGGTGGATGCGGCACTGGCCACCTATGGCCGGCTGGACGCGGCCTGCAACAACGCCGGCATCGGCGGCGAGCTGGCGCCCACGGCCGACTACCCGCTGGACGCCTGGCAGCAGGTCATCGGCGTGAACCTGTCGGGCGTGTTCTACGGCATGAAGGTGCAGATCCCGGCCCTGCTGCGCAGCGGCGGCGGCGCCATCGTCAACATCGCCTCCATCCTCGGGCAGGTGGGCTTTGCGAACGCCCCGGCCTACACCGCGGCCAAGCACGGCGTGGTGGGTCTGACCAAGGCGGCGGCCCTGGAGTACAGCGCCCAGGGCCTGCGCATCAACGCCGTCGGGCCGGCCTTCATCCACACGCCCATGATCGAGCGGCTGGAGTCCGACCCCGCCACCCACGCCGCCCTGGTGGCCATGCACCCCATCGGACGCCTGGGCCGCCCCGAGGAGGTGGCCGAGCTGGTGCTGTGGCTCAGCCAGCCGGCGTCCAGCTTCGTCACCGGCACGTACATCGCCGTCGATGGCGGCTTCCTTGCTCGCTGAGGGTCAGTCGCGCAATTCCGCAAGGCTGCGCCGTGCGCCCGGTGTGACGCACACTGCGGGCATGGTCGATTGCTCCCCCGAACCGATGCCGCCGAACCGCCCGTCTCGACGGCGGCTCATGTTGGCCGCCGGCCTGGGCGTGCTCACGATGTCAGGGGCCCGCGGGGCCGGCCCGTCCGCGGCTGCCGCGCCGTCAGCCGCTGCGGCACCCGGTGCGGTGACGCTGGACGCCGCCCGGCAGGCCCATGAGTCCGGCCAGGCCGTGTTGATCGACATCCGCGAGCCGATCGAACACGCCCGCGGCGTGGCGGCGGGCGCCGTCCTGCTGCCCATGTCGCAACTGCGCCAGCGGGTCGGCGAGATCCCCACCGATCCGAGCCGGCCGGTGCTGCTCATCTGCAACACCCAGAACCGCTCGGCCGCCACGCTGCGCGCGCTGCGCCAGCACGGCTATGGCCACGTGTCGTACGTCGACGGCGGGATGGCCGAGTGGGTGCGCCGCGGCTGGCCCGTGGTGGCGCCGGGGCGCTGAGGCTCAGCCCATCGGCGTGAAGGCCAGGCCGGTCTCCGCCAGCCCCACCAGTTCGACGCTGGTGGTGTTCAGCGGGTGCGTGACGGCCAGCAGGGCAAGCTCGGCCTGCGTGAAGAAGCCGCCGTTCAGAAGGCCCACGTAGTCGGCCAGCGCCGCCGCATCGGGCGCCATGCCGACGACGTTGGTGTGCACCCAGTTCACGAACCTCTCATGAGACCGCCCGCCAGCGAGCTGCTCGAAGGTCGGCGTGCCCAGCGCCAGCGCCACCAGCTCGGGCAGCGGCATGCCGGCGTCCAGCAGCTGCAGGCCGATGCCGGCATAGACCGGGTTGGCCAGCGCGGACGGTCCGAACAGGCCGCGCAGCACCTGCGCCACGCTGCCGGCGTGGCCGTCGAGGTCCAGGGCGAGCGCGCCGTCGGTGAACTGCACGCGTTCGATGCGTTCCAGGAGAACGGAGCCGGAGCGGCCGTCGGTGGCGTCGAGGGTGGTCATCCCGAAGGCCCTCGACAGATGCCAGTCGGCGCGCGCCCCCGGCAGCACGGCAGTGTCACGGCCGGCGTCGCCGTCGAGCCAGTCGTTGCCGCCGCGGCCTTCCAGGCGGTTGTGGGCCTCGTTGCCGCGCAGCACGTCGTCGTGCGGTGTGCCGATGGCGTGCTCGATGCGCGTGCCCAGCGGAAGGCTCAGGTTCTCCGAGGCCAGGCGACCTTGCGGTGTCAGGCCCACGCTAGAAAGGCTGCCAGGCACCAGCGACAGGTGCACGCCGGCGCTCACGCCCGAGGCGTCCAGGGTGTCCAGGCCCCCGCCATCGACCAGGGTGGTCAGTCGCGTGGCGTGGGCATCGGTCAGGCGGTAGGTGTCGTCACCGGTGGCCGAGGCCCGGGCGCCGTAGAGGTGCTGCAGGGCCAGCACGTCCAGCGCCGCCCAGGTGCTGTGGAAGGCCTCGCCGGCCTGTGGCGCCTGCGACATCACGCTCAGGACCGCCCGGTCGTCCTGCGGGCGCAGTTCGATGGCCCAGGTGTCGGTCGGGTCGACGTTGCGCGGGTGGCGCAGGCCCAGTGCATGGCCGATCTCGTGCAGCAGCGCCTGGTAGCCTTCGGTGCCCGGCGACAGGCCGAGCATCGACTCCACGTCCATCCACACGTCGCCGGCCAAGTCGCCTGCACCGACCTGCTGGGGCAGCCAGCTGAGGCCCCGGGTGGCGGCCTGCTGGCTGACGCCGAAGCGGATCTGGCCGGTGTTCCCGCCCGCTTCGGCGATTTCCTCGAACGTCAGCCCAGCGAATGCCTCGGTGCGGGCCAGCACGTCGCGCACCATCTGCCGCTCGGTGGCGGTGAACGCGCGGAAGCCGACGGCCCCCGGGCCCGACGCCGGGGCCGACTCGACGAAGCTGTAGCTGACGCGCACGGGCGAGCCCAGGGGCGCCTCGGCGTTCCATCGGAAGGCGGGGCCGGCGGCGATGGCGTCGCGCGCCATCGACGACCAGGTGATGTAGTCGGTGAGCTGCACCGGCGTTTCCTGGCCATCGGCGCGAAACCGGCCCATCAGGTACTCGACGTCGGTCAGTTCGTACCGGGCCACGACGCCGTCACGGCCCTGCAGCGACACGGTGGCTCGCCGGCCATCCGCGGTGACCTGGACGTCCAGGTCGGAGAAGAGCGGCTCGCGCATCGCGCCGCCGTCGGCAGGCCAGAAGGCCCAGGGCAGGCGCACGCCGTCGCGGCCGGCGCCGCCGTCGATGGTGTCGCGCCCGGTGATCGGCCAGAAGAAGTTGTCTCGATCGTTGCCCTTG
>Ga0075157_10000890_pt1 | contig 20468 bp, 7 predicted proteins | sample JI81BgreenDNA_FD_70967 | JGI IMG/M metagenome (GOLD analysis project Ga0075157, IMG submission 70967) | Wastewater effluent complex algal communities from Wisconsin, to seasonally profile nutrient transformation and Carbon sequestration -... | ecosystem: Engineered > WWTP > Effluent > Algae...
TAGAAGCCTCCGTTAAAAAGCATTTCTTGGTAGATGAATACCAAAAAGGAAATTTTTATGCCCGAATATCTTTAGGGAATAATATCCACGATTATTTGGTAAATGGTGAGCAAATCAAGACCCTTTCGGCAGATGTGGAGTCTGATAAACATAGCAAAAGGGTCAATAATCTTGAAATGGATGCAGACCAAAAAAGTTTTGTTTCTACAGATGAAAGCAATGTGATAAAAATTTGGGGCATTGCAAGTGGGCTGAGAGCCACTATTCAGGAAAAACTAACAGTTAGTACGATTGCAATAGGTGGAAATAAAATAGCATACATGGCATTTAACCCAAGTGGAAGTAGTGCAGGAATAAAAGTATATGACTATTTGAGTAAAAAAAGTTTTAATATTAAAAATAACGAAGCATACATGGAAATCAGATTTAGTCCTGATGGAAAGTATTTGATGGGATATAGTGAAGATTTAGTCGGTCCAGGAAAACTAACAGTTTGGGATTTAACAACTCGTAAAGTGATTTTTAATGAAACAACCAATATTAGAACTGCCAATTTTACACCAAACTCCAAATACTTTGTCTATGAAGCTTATAAAAAGATTTATAAATATAACATAGATGGTACACGAGTATACTCTTCGGAAATAGGTGTAGAAACTCAAGGACACACTTTTAGTACAGATAGCAAATATATTTATGCCAATGGATTTTATCAGTTCTTAAAAATTGATGCAGAAACAGGCAAAATTGTAAAACAGATTGAATATAAAACAGAACTTTTAAGTAAGCTTTTATTCTCTCGTGATGGGATGTATGCTCTCAGAGCAACAGACTACTCTGTTACAAACCAACTAAACCTGACCGTTTTTAAGATTGATTGGTAAAAAATAACATACTTTGATATTCAATAGCCTTCCTTGATTTTTAAATTTTGGAAGGTTTATTTTTTATGAGTTTGTTAGATACTATTGTTATCAAGTTTTCCTTTTACCAATCTTTCAAATAAATCTCTTAGTGTATTATTTTTATAGAATACATTTCCTTCAGAAAAATCATCATAATTAGGGTTTTTATTTTCTTTAATGATAAACTTTAAACTTTGTATAACTATAAGCCAAGCAGCATTCTGATTTTGAAAATCGCAAATTGGTTTGGCTGTATAAGGCAAAGCAGAAAATTGACCAAGATTATAATCTTCATTATCACTCGTCCAATCGCAAAAATCCAAGATAATAGGAATGATTTTAAAATCTGGATCTTTTCTCTGGCGTTCTATAGATTTTTTTAATTCATATTCGTAGATGTAGTCCGTTTTAATAAAATAAGGACTTGCCATAAAACAAGCTATATCAGATTCATCAAAATGCTTTTGGATGCTATTGTCCCATGATTCGCCTGGTTTTAATTCTGTACAATACCAAGTACTGATGTAGCCATCTCTTTTAAAATTGGATAAATGATCTTGAAAAATATTAACCAAAGAAAGGTCTTTTTTAGAATACGAAATAAATATCTTTTTCATTTGCTTAAAATTAGGGTTTTGACTGAGGTGTTTGAAGGAAACAGTTGAAATTGTTTTGGCTTTTGTCTTGTCTAAATCGCCAATATTATCTTTTTGATAAGCTAAAATCTCACCTTTGGTCTCTTCTGCATTTTCAAGGGTTTTATAATGTATAAAATTTCTGCTATCCAATGAAATATACATATCTTCTGGAGCTATTTCAAAATTATTTAAAGTTCTCTCTTCTTTAAGAAAAGAACTTATTCTTTCAACAAGTTCATATGCAAAGTCTTTTTTATTGTGTTTATAAATTATTTTTGATGCCTCAGCCATAGCATCATCATAAGTTGTATCTTCTGGTACCTCATTTCCCCAATAGAGTTGTAAAATATCAAAAAATAAATCAGATTGAATCTTTTTAATATTAACTTCTTTGTGAGATGTTTTGATAAATAGCTTGATTTCCAATTTCTCGAAATCTAAACGAATGAGTATTTTTACTTTTTGATTATGGGTGGTAAATATCAATAAATCTTTTCTATACGTTTTCTTTTCAGGGTTTTTACCAAAATGGCAAATAAGCTGGTTTATAAAGCCAAAAGGGATAAAACTTCCAAATTTTAAGGTCAAATCAGCATTTTCAAAACTTCCAAAAATAAAATATTCTTCACTGTCTTCCTTTATAGAAGGTAAATAACCTGGAATAATATAAGTATCAAAACTTTCATCTAAGAAAATTACTTTATTCTCTTTCAACATTTCGATTATTTTTTCATCCCTTACTTTTTCTTCAAAAGATTGTTTGTCAATTTGTCCTTTTGCTTTTCGAATTTCTAAATCATTGAGGATATTATCATGAATTTCTTTCACTGTTGCAGAAGGATTGAGCCATACAACATCTTCCAATGCAGGAATATGTTTATAATACAATACCAACCCCCTCATAGCAAGTTGTTCCAACTCCGCTTTTAAGAAACTGACTTCTGTATTATAAATATCTTTTAAGTCTTCGATGGGTGTCCAATGGCTGTTTTGCTGTTTTAATATATGTCTGTAAAGATTTATCTCACTTTCTGTTTTTTCTACAGACTTGCTTTGTTCAGCTATTATTTCTTGTAGAAAATCTTTTAAATGAGTAAGTGCAGCCTTAAATTTAGGTGTTTGTTCTTTTAAAGAAATATAAAAAGATTGGGCAATGGAAGAGTGGTTAAAAAAGTTTTGAGAATCGCTTTCTGCATGAGTTTGAATAGCAAATATGAATTCTTGAGTGATGTCTTGAAAATATTTTTTTCGCTGTTTAAACGCAAAATCTAATTGCCCTAACCAATAATTTCTGTTAAAGTGTATAGTAGATTGATTTTTACTATCTACATCTGAATGATTATGGTCAGTTAATGTTTTCCAAAACAATAAGTTAATTGAATCTAATGTAAAAAAAACTTTATAAATACCATGATAATAATCCTGCCCTCCAAAATCAAAAAATATAGCTTTTGGTAAGTCTTTAAAATTTTGAGGGTATGGTTTGATATTTAAGATATGTGTACTATCTTTTTCAGTGTTCAGTTTGTTTATTTGAAAATACTCTAAAAAAGTAGATTTGCCAGAGCCATGATTACCCAAAAGCATCACTTTAACAGGTAACTTTATGGTTTTCTTAGCTTGACCTAATTTTTGTAGTTCATTTAGAATAATGTCTAGATGATTGCTCTCGGTATTCAATACAAATTGCATTTCCTCAATAAAAGGATTGTTGCTTATTTGCAAGTTTTGTATTGATTTGGAGAGTGATAAATTGGTGCAGTTTTCAATTGATTTGATTAGGTTTTTTGATAATATCAAATATGTGAGTTGAGGTAATTTTTCTAAATTCTCAATTTTATTAATATTGTTTTCAGATAAATTAAGGTCATTTAAATTTTTTAAATAATCCAAACGTGTTATTTTTTCTATTCGATTTTTACTCATGTTGAGTTCTTCTAATGAAGATAATTCTTCTAGATTTTCAATTTTACTAATTTGATTTCCTGATAGATTCAGAATTTCGAGCTTTTTAAGGTTTTGTAAGTTCTCAATTTTGTGAATTTGATTAGAAAATAAGAAAAGCTTTTCAAGTTTTCTAAGATTATCTAATCCTGTAATTTTAGAGATTTTATTATTTGATAGATTAAGTTCTCTCAATTGGAATAAATAGTCTAAGTTTTCTATTTTACTAATATTGTTACCCCATAGATGTAACTCTTTTAAAATACCCAACTGGTCTAAATTTTCAATTTTGGATATTTTATTGGAACTGAGAAAAAGTGTTTTTAAATATATTAAAGAGTCCAACCCCTCAATAACTTTAATATGATTATCCATCAAAACTAAATAATTCAATAAAGTTAAATCCTCTAAGCCTTCAATCTTTGAAATTGTATTTCCTCTTAAATTAAGATATTCCAGTCCCATCAAACTTTCTAAGTTTTCAATTTTTTGAATCAAATTTTTAGAAATTGAAAAACGACTTAAATTTTCTAAATTCTCTAAGTTTTTAATCTTGTGAATTTTATTGTTGTCTAAGACAAGCGTTTTTAGATTTGGAAGTTCTTCCAATCCATTAATTACTTCAATGTTATTATTTGATAGATACAGTTTTTCAAGATTGGTTAAATGGTCTAAACCCTCTAAATTTTCAATTGTTTTTAGATTATTGTAGGATAAATCAAGTTCTTCTAAAAATATTAAATCACCCAAATAAATAAAGTCAATATTATTCCCAGCAAGATTTAATTTATTAACAAAACCATGCTTATCAGTTGAAAAATGATTCTGATTATATTTTTGGTGTATATTTTCTTCTGGAGAAGTATATTTTAATTTTATATTATAAATATTTTCTAATTCTAAAATCTCTTTGGGTTTGGTAGTAATGGGCATAGTAGTATGGTGTTTATGCAATTTAAAGAATAAATGAAAAAATTGCAATATGGTTGTAGGAAGAAAGTAGGTGTAGATACCTCACTGCGTTCGGTATGAAAAAAGCACTGCGTTTGGTATGACGAAAGGGATTAACTTTGTTGAGCTTTTGGGGTTGCTTCGCTATGTTCGCTATGACGAAAGTAAAACATCATTACGAGCCAAAGGCGAAGTAATCTAAGATTGCGTCGGTTTATTTTAAGCCTCGCAATGACAAGTTTGCTGTGCTTACAGGTTACTCCAAAAAAGCCTTCATATCCTCAGTCCATTTGGCGTTGTACTTGAGAAGGTAGTTTTCGTGTCCTGCAAGGGGATAGGTAACGATGCTTTTTTGAGTGGTAGGGATATTGTGATAAATGGCATCTATTTCGGCTCTTGTAACACGATTGTCTTTTTCGCCATACAAAAGAAGTGTTTTGGTGTTTACTTTTTTGGCGTATTCGGTAGGTTTATGTGAAAAAGCCCAAAAACCATTTTGTACACCTCCCCAGAACACAAGCAGATGCACCAAAGGATATTTGGGTACACCCAAATTTTCAAAACGAATAGAAACAGTGTCGTACATGGTTCCAAACGGACACTCTAACATCAAGCCTTTCACATTGATGCCATTATCGTGGCGGGCTTTCAGAATCGCCACAGCACCCATAGAAGTACCAAACAAATAAATATTCTTTTCACCTTGCTTTTGAGCGTATTCAAAACAATGTTTTACCTGTTCTGCTTCATAAAAACCGATAGTGGTTTGGTTGCCCTCTGAGCCACCTGAACCCATAAAATCTACAAGAATGGTGTTGTAGCCCAATTCTAAAAACACTTCCGCTTTATCAAGCATTTTGCCTTTGGAACTACAATATCCATGAAATAAAATAACTGTTCCTTTGGCTTTTTTGGGTGTTTGGATACTCCAGAGTTCTGTTTTTTTACCATTGGGAGGTTGTAGCGTAATGGTTTTAAAAGGAAGGGAAGGGGTTTGTGTATTTTTAGGGCGTGGATTGTTTACACCTGTCAAAACAATTTTGGCTTTTTCGAGAATGGATAAATCTTTGGATTCTTTGGTCTTGACGACATCTTTATCTGTAAAATGGGTAAAATGATAGGCATGAAAACAGGCTATGACATTTAACAATAGAAATACAATGCCTGTAATACCCAAAAATCTTTTACCCACTTCTTTTTGTTCATACACTAATATTGATGTTTGCCCACAGACCAGCCTTTGTGTTGAAGCAGTTTTTCACCGGACTCTACGGCTTCTTTTTCGAGTTCTGTTCCCATCGAGTCGTTCCAACGGTTTAAAAATCCAAAAAGAGCAATTACGCCCAAAATCTCTACAATCTCACCATCATCCCAATGTTTACGAAGATTTTCGGCAAGGGTATCATCAACACTATTGGGAACGGTAGAGGCTGCCAAAGCAAAATCCAAGGCAACTCTTTCGGCATCCGAAAAAGCAGTATGTGTTCTGTATTCCCAAATGTGGTCTAACTTTTCCTGTTCAGCTCCATAACGTTCAGCAGCCCTAATGGTATGAGCCTGACAATACTGACAGCCAGTAGCATGGCTACTGATGTAGCCAATCATGCGTTTTAAAGCACTGGTTACTCTGCCTTTACACTCCATCACAGCTTTGTTCATCTCTATGAAGGCATAGGCAATGCGAGGTCTTTTGTGCATCGTTTTGACACTATTTGGGCAAAAACCAAGCGTTTCATTGTAAAACTCTATCAATTTTAAGAGTTCTGCATCATCTTCTGGCGACTGTGGGCTTACTAAAGGCTGTTTCATATTTATTGTCCTGCTAAATTGTATCTTAATTGGAAGCCTAAATTCGTGTTTTTACGAGGGAAAGCAAGCGTTGTTGCAGGCTGATTGATGGTTCTCTCGAAGTAAAACTGGAATGTAAGCGAATTATTAATTTTGTAATTGATATTTGGACGAAGCTGGAAATTGTAATTTCCTGAGGTAATCACCGTTTCTTCTTCAATTTTTCTTTGATACGTTTTGCTATCACGAATGGTGAAATCTAAACGGAAATCTGCATTGTTCTTAAGCACCACACGCTCTCTATCCGAATTTCTGAATGGCAAACGAATATTCTTTTTCGAGAAACCTAAGCCCAAAACAATATCGTTGTTTCTGATTTCTGTGATCTGAGCATTTGAAAGATTCAATCCCACATCACGGCTACGGTTGATATCCAGACGGAAATTCAAATTGCTTTTCGTTCTTGCATTGATACCAATCAAGGGGCTGAATTTCTCAGAAAGTTGTACTTGCCCTAATACCAAAACTGGTATAAGTTCTCCATTGGCATTGTATGTAAATGGTTGTACATAATTGGTTAAACCATTGTTTAATTGTAACAAAGCCGTACTCTGATACTCTAAAGCAGAAGTAAAATTACCAATTCTATATTCAGAACTGTATCGGTGAGTTAGAGAGAAAGATTGGAAAATTTCTTTAATACCTTCTAATTTTGCCAAACCACTATAATCTAAAGACCAGTTGGGAAGTGGTAGTTTAGGAAATGCTGAAACCTGATTTTTAGCTCCTACATACGTTTCCATGAAAGCAGCAATGAGTACATCTTGGGAACGTGTACGATAGGCTGTATCAGAAATGGCATTAGGATTTAAGGCTGTAAGCTGATTTTTGTATTTATCTAAATTATTGATAAACTGATTGAATGTTTCAGAATTGATAGAGTTATCTTTGTTGAAAGCCGTTCCTATGGAAATAACAGTAGTCTGATAAGTACCTTTTCTGAAAGGACTTAGAGACTGATAAGCTCTTGATAGGGTATCAAAACGGAAAATCTCCTGATAATTGTCTGTACGAACCATTTTGGCATCTACTGTAATCTTGAAATCTCTGAAAGGCTCAAGATTGACGCCCAATGTAATATTTTCAGTCTTGTTTTGTGTATAAGGGTTATTTTGAATTAAATTCGTATCAGGAGGAATAACCATCCAGTTATTATTCAGAAAATCAAAACGTTGATTAGGATTCTGATTGCCCAATACAAAACCAGTACCAGGAGCACCCCAGCCGTCAGCCAGCCCCAAATAACGAGGACTACCCACAATACCAGGGAGTACTGTTCCTTCTTGAAGACTATAATTGAAAGTAGCTGATCTTACTGTCATGAGGGTACGCAAAACACCCCTTACAAAAGGATTGATTTCTTTGTTTGGATCTTTTTTCTTTTGATTTTTCTTGTTCTTTTTGCCTTGTTGGGTCGTATCTTTCAGTTGTACGGGCTTTTCTACTTTTTCATTTTTCTTATCTGCTTTCGCTTTTTTGTCATCAACTTTTGGTTTCTTTTGTTTAGGTTTCGGCTGATAGTCATTTACTTTCTTGAGTAGTTTACTTTTGTTATAAAACTTCACAAAATCTGCTCTTGTACGTAAACTTTGCTCTCTGCTATTCTGAATATTATTTCCTAAAATTTTCTCTAAGCCCAAAGAAGCTGCCCCCCAACGATACGTAGCATTATAGCTATAATCTGCTGAAATAAAGTTTGTAATAGGGAATTTATCCAAAGGCAATTTGTAAGTTGCATTGAAACGCTGGTTATAATCTTTCATACGTCCCAATTTGAGCAAATTATCCTGAACAATTTGTCTGTTTCCTGAGGCATTCAAGTCGCCAAAAGGTTCATCGACAATAGCTTGTGCTGTGGCATTACCTGTAAGATTCAAGTTTTTGGTCAGGTTCCATTGTACGCTATAATCTCTATTAAAATTATAGACTTTTTCGAAGAATGGATCAAAGGCTTGAGAAGTTAAATCACCTGAACGCAATTGTGTTTTTGTAAAGGTTCTATCCAAATCACCTTTTACAGTAATTCCATTCGGTAATAAATTAAAATTAAAATCTTTAACAGCCTTGAGCCAAGGAGATTGTAAAAGTTTTCCTTTGGTTTTCTTAAAAGGCTCAATATAAGTAACTTCTCTGGTGTAGTTATAGCCCAAAGAGGTTTTCCAGTTTTGTTGTAAATATTGGGCTATATATGGACTAGAACGCTGAATATCAGAATATGCCCAAGTAGCAGCAAAGTTAGAAATATCCCATAATTGGGTTTTCTTTTCCTTATTGATTTTATTTTTCTTAACATTTGAAAAGTTAATACTTCTTCGGGTTTCTCGATCTTCAATAAGGCTTAAAAAGTTATCCTTTTCTGTTTCATTTCCAAATTTTTCTACGGAACGTTTTACTCTCACATCAGGATCGAAGGGGTCGAATTCAGGGGTTGAATTTTTACGTTGATAACTCAAAAACACAGGCAAACGCAAACCCCATTTATTGGGTGTAAATTTATCTAAAGCAAAAGTACCCTGAGTGTCAAATTCCCAATCATTTCTAAGAGAACGTTCAGAAACTTTTTGATTTAAACTACCAAAACCAGCTGTTTTGAGTGAACCACTTGCTTGTAATTGAGCAAAATCGGCTAATGTAATGCCTAAACGAGCATTGGCTGCAACACCATTTTGTTTATCAAAACCAACAGCTCTCAATTCGTTGAACCATACACAAGCTGTTTTGGGTTGTCTGTCGTCTCCTTGTAAATTTGGATTTTTGATACCCAGCATCATGGTTAGTACAGTACTCAAATCGGGGTTACCTACGACAGTTACTCTGTATTGTCCAACTTGTCTTGTGTAAGGTAAAAAGATAGTTCTGATACCTAAATTGTTACGCTCTATTTTAGTTTGCACCAAATCTTCAAGGGCAATATCTAAATCGTTTTCAGCCTTCCAAATGATATTGGGTAAAGCACCAGCGGGAGTAGCTTGTACTTCTGAAAGGCGTGTAAATGTAAGAGGTACTTCAATTTCGTAATAGTTTTCTGTAAAATCTGTACCTACACGAATAAAAGCACTTAGTTGTCCGTCTAAAATATTTACATCAGATGATTGAGCATGAATAGGCATTGAAAGACGTTTGTAATACAACATATTCAGGTTTGTATTCTTGAATACGGCTCTTGCGTCTTTATCTTGTAGATTGTTTACACAAAGTTGTAGAGATTGTTCGTTAAATTGTCTGTTGTTGATGGTTGTAATATCTGTATCTCTTACAAAACCTGGAGGAATCGTATAAGGAATCACTCCTGTAGCAACTTGTCCGTTTTCTTCTAAATTTACTACCGAAACCACAAAAGAAGGGTCATAAGGTTCAGTAGGCAATTGTAAAGACCTGTCTTTTAAATCACCTAAATATCTACGCCACTGGTTGGCTACCATTTGGAATTGAGCCATACGAAGTACTACAGGTTCTTCAAAATCAGTCATATACAAACGCATGTATCGGATAGATTTAAAACCATTGATGTTCCCTATTTTTTCGTTGAATTCACGAACAGGAATTCTAAACTGATACCAAGTAACAACATCTTGTCCGTTTTTGGTGATACGAGCATCTTGTACTTCTACTTTACTGACAATATAGTTTCTGCCTACTGCTAAATCTTGGGGACGTAGAGAAATTTTATATTCATAATATTCTTCTAAATCACTTAAACTGTTATCTGTGTTTAAGTCCTCATTATCAGGGAAGTTTGTTCCTGATTGAACGAATGCTCCACCTGTATTTTCAGGAGAATTGCCTTCTGTGTTGTTGTAATATTTATAACGTTCAATAATTTTGGCATCTCTATTGTCGAAATCACCATCTAAATAAAACTTAAAATTATCACCTGAAGGGTCTTGCTCTATTTCAGCTCTCACATTAGCAGGAAGAGTATTGAGATAGTCTTGGTAAAAATTTGTTTCTTCTGTATTCTGCAAACCATCCAAACCAACATCTTGTAATGCTCTTGAACCACTGATATTGCTAAAAGCATTGTTTATAAATTGATTATTGGGTACAAATCCCCATATTGTTTGGTCTTTATTTCCACTGGCTTGTTCGGGTAAACCATTTTCGAAGAAATGACGAGTGTCTTTCATGACATCTTCTGAAATATTCCCCAAATTAAGGTATAAATCGCCTCCTGTGGTATTATTTACACCATTAGCACCATTGGTAACCACTCTGCCTCGTTCGCCTTGGATAAAGGGATCTAAAAGCCAAAATTCAACATATTCAATATTGGCATTGTCAAAATCTACTTCGTTGGTAATTGCTCTTGTGATAGAAGCAAAATTTTGACGAGGATTGGGCAGTTTACCTGCTGGAGTCAGGCTGGGATTGTAATTGAACATTCCTCTCTCATCAGGAAAGTAAGCAATGTCAAATGTATTTTCGTTTACTGCTACATTCTCAAACTGACGATTTGGGAAGAGTTCTTGAGGAATAACAGCTCTTACATAGTGGTTTTCCAAATCGGCTGCTGTAATATTAGCTGGGCGTTGTGTTTGGTTGTAAAATACAGAATTATCAATATTATACCAAGCCATTCTTGCTCTACGAAATGCATAAGCTCTTGGTTCAGAAAGTACACCTTGTTGAGTCAGGATTCGTTGAGGTGTTGAGCCTAATTTCCAACGCAAATTGCCTGTTCTACCCAAATCGAAAGGAGTTCTAGCTCCCTCAAAGTCATCAATATATGAAACTGCACCACTTAATCGGGCTGCATTGGGGCGTAATTGGGCTACTTCGGCAGCAAACTGAATATTAGATTTTTCTTTGGTTTGGATAAGAGGCAACGCATCTACCATTTTGGTCAGGAAACGAGAATCTTTTTTCACCTGAATATCAGCACCTAACATGGCATTGTTCAAAGCCTCTTGCCCTATTGCCACACGAGTAAGTACTGGGCGTTCACGAAGATTGACCAAGGTAGCACCTACTTTAAAATCTTTATCTATCTGATATTCAAGGCGTGTACCTAAGTACGAACGAGTTTGGAGATTGAATAAATCTGCTTTTTCAAAACTAATGGTAATTTCTTTGCCCGAATTGAGGATAGCATCGTTGGTAATGGTTACTTGTCCAGTTGAGTAATTTACCTGATAATCAGTTCCTTCTGTAAGAGGTACTCCACCAGCTTTTACAATGACTGAACCGTTTGCAACATTGATACCAGGGAGTGAAATGGTATTGCCTGTTGATGTACCTTCATATTGTCCTTTGATAAAAAACTTGTTTTTGCTTGCAAAATTATTTTGAGCATCGTTTCGAGTGCCTGTGTAAAGCTCTTGAAAAACATATTTATTGATAAGAGCAACTTCGGTATTGGTATTAAATTCTTTTCGGAGTGTATTTCCAAATGGCTCAAGAACAGGGAATATAATCCTGCTTTGTGCTGTCTGAATGGTAATTCCTTCTACAAAATCGAAATTACCATCACCAGCAGCTCGCCCAAAACGGTCTTTTACGATATTTCCTTGAGCATCAAGAGTTCTGTCACCTCTTGGGTTGAGTTGGTCTAAACCAAAAATTTTAATCAACTGAACATCTTTGGTTTGAGCACCTTCTTGAAGAGCAGGGTTATCCAAACCTGTTAAATCGTCTCTATAAATAATACGAAGCTGAAAACCTTGTTGTTTCAACTGCCCCGAACCCAACGAATACACATTTTTCATCATCAGATTCCAAGAAGGAATATCAGTACGAATGGTAGAAGGGCGTAACATTTTCAGATAAATTACATCTTCCTGAGGACGATTTACATAATCTTCTGAAAGTTCACCTACTTTGTATTGTTGTCCGTTGTAAGTATATTCATAAGCAACACCCAAAATTTCATCATTTCTGAGAGGAGTATTCAAAGAGATATAACCTAATTGTTGGTGGAATGTAAATTCGTTAGCTTCCAATCTTCTAGCTGCCCTTAATACCTCATAGTCAGTACCTTTGCGTAAGCCTTGAGCTTCCAATGCATCACTACTTGTCTGTGGATTCCGAACAGTGTTATTTTGATTAACATTGTTAAATAAATTATTTGCCTGATTGGCAGCAGGGAAACGGGCATTGGCATTTGCTCCTACAAAAGGGTTTGTATTTCTAAAACTCTGAGCTTCGCCTAAATCCAAGAATGAAACTACGTTGCGTAAATTCTGAGTGTTGTTGGTTCGGTTGGTTATATAAACTTCTACACGAGTAACCACCACACCCGAATTGATGATGGGCATAGTTGCCAAAGCTGGCTCGTAAGTATTTCTATGAAATTGAGATAAGAAAAAGTGTCTATTTTCTTCATAATCAGTCATGCGTATCTCAAAACGGCGTACCTGAGAGCCTCCTTGTAAACGAATTTCATCAGCCGAAGAACGTTGATTTGCAATGACAGTTTGAACTTTTAATTTTCCAAATTGCCAGTCTGTTCTAATACCAAATAAATTCTGACTACCCTGAATCAGAGCTACACCAGGGCTGAACTGTACATTTCCAAATTTAACATCCTGCAATACTTCTTCGGGATATGACTTGTATTGCACTTTGAAAGCGTTTTCAAAATCGAAACTGGCTTTTGTATCGTAATTGGTATTGATGGTTAGTTTATCACCTATTTTACCAGCTAAATTAATATTTGCATGTGGATCAAAATCGAAAATACCATTGCTTTGCCTGTCGGCAGGGATGGCGGGGTTTCCAATATTCTGACGTTTATAGCCTAAATCTAAGTTTACAAAACCATTGGGTTTAAATTCTACTGCATTTCCGCCAAATATTCTACCAAAAAGCTTACTGCCAACAGGAATGCGTGGCTTGAGTACAAATTTTGAGTTTTGGGTTGCACTTTCTTCTTTTAGACCTGCTCCAGTATTTCTCCAAAACAGCTTACTAGCTTCTTGGCTTTGGAAAAAGTCCATGTCTTTAGGTTCGATCAGGGTAGGAGGTCTGAAATTAAAATCACCCATTTTTTCTTCTATCACATAACGCCTTGCTGTATCGCTCAAATCTACTTTGATATTGGTTTTGAGGTTAGAAGGCTTCAAATCCAAAGCGGATTTGCTCTGATGCGTACTAAACATATCGCCTCTTCTATCGGGAAATTTGAAAGTAGAAAATTTGCTTTTTTTGTAAACAGGTGTATCCAAAGGACTTAGGTCATTTGGATAATCTAATCTTGTAATATGTTTACTTTGGTGAGTTGTAGTATAGGCTAAAAATAAAGAAAAGGCTATACTACCTGCTAGCCATGTATGTAAGTTTTGCTTGAACAAAGTTGTAATCCGTTTAAATACTTTAAAAAAGTAGTTTTGATTCTATAAGCTTCTGATTAAGAATTACAAAAATGAAGGAAAATTATGCAAGATGCAAAACCTTGTAGCAAATTTTATGCTAATTTTTTTGAGGAGATAAGAAATAGGGCAATAATGGAAAAGAAGCGTTCAAAATAAACAAAAAAGGAATACACAATTGTATTCCTTTTAAGATATCTAAATAAATTTGAATAACTTAGTCACCTATACCTATTGTAAACTGACCTACATTAGTAATGGTAACAGTAATGGTTCTATCACAAGCACCTGTACCAAAATCTACAGTTTTAGAGGCATTTTCGGCTACTACACTATATGTACCTTGTACTGGCATACGTCCACTGGTTGCAAAACATTCTGCCTTGATGATAATAGGGTTTGTAATGTTCGCTACAAACGATTTTCCTTTACGGTTTACACCAGATGCATCACCTGTAATGCTCCAAACATCATTAGTGAAATTTAAATCGCCTGAACCACTTAACCATTCACGAGTTCTGTTGGTTGTCCAAGTGAAAGTGCTTCCATCAGCATAAGTAAGTTTACCATCAGCTACTACAACTGTGTGTTTGGGGTTTCCACCTTGTTGGGTTACGTTTGTTACGGTTTTTCTACCGTCTACTTTTACGTTATTTACATAATAATTGTCTGTTGTAGTGGTAATTACACTACCAGGGGTCATGTATCTGCCTGTATAAGTAATAATCAATTTTCCTTTACGGGTTTTGCCATCGTTACAAGTAACACCTGTACCAAAATCTATGGTCATGGTTTTTGTAGATGTATTGAATGTGTAAGTACCACAACCTCTAAAGTTAGAAGTTCTTTCTCCTGAAACTTCTCTAACACCCAACTGGCTTTCTTGGCTAATCATGGCTTCGGTAGTGATGTTATCTAAATCGTTAAATTGAGCATCAGCAGTAGCATTATCCACTGCACTTTGATCAAAAATGGCTTCTTTTTGTTTTTCACAACTCGTAAGAGCAATAGAACCCACTAAAAGGGCTGAAGCGAAAGTTAAGACAAGTTTTTTCATGGTTTTAAAAATTTAGTTTTACTTTTTTAAGCTTAGAACACTTTATGCAAGAAAGGTTTAAAAGTATTTTTAATTTTTTTCAAAATCCTTTAATGTTCTTTTTTGCATTTTAAAACTTAGAGGCAAAAATGATACGAAGGTTTAAAACTTTATGATTTTTTTTTCAAAAATCTTTTTTTATTTATTTTTCATCTTTTTTATAAAGTTTTTCTCCAGCATTAATTTCAAAGTCTAGTCGGTTTTCTTTAGGAGGAATCGGGCAGGTATAATCATCGTTATACACACAATACGGATTGGTAGCATAATTAAAATCTAAGATGACCTCATCAGTTTTTGGAAAAGCCACATTATTGATATAACGACCACCACGATAAGTCGTTTTTTTATTGGAGGCATCTAAAAATGGTAGAAATAAAAACTTATCACCAGGTTTATGTAGCAATAGCATTTTATATTCCTTACCCTGATATTTGAAAGTAGCATATCCAAATTTTGCATACTTTTCGGCATCACCTTTGGTCATCTGGATTGGAAATGGCTCTGCCCCTTTGATAACACTTAATTTAGCTTTAATCTTAAAATCTGGGTTAATGGCAAAGTACTGAAGCCCTACAAAACTATCTTTTTGGCTGATAGGTGATTCTGCACTATTTTTGAAGTAACGATCTCTGTTCAGACGATCGTTTTCTACTTTTTCTTTGTAGGCTTGGGTATCGTTTTCATCACCCAAAACCAAAAAAACAACCAATGCAAGGGCTATTAAACCAGCTCCAAACAATAAATATTTCTGTTTCATATTATTCTTTTTGACTTTTTTCTTTGTATTTCATGAATAAATAAGGGAAAACAAGCATCACTACACCAATCACCATAAAAGTAATAATCTTTTGTTGTAACGAAGAGTTTTCCATGTCTATAAAGTAAAGTTTTGCAAGAGCTATTAAAAACAAACCAATGGATATTTTTAGAGAAAACTTATAAATTTTGGAAGTACTATGAAACAGTAATATACAGGCATGTACTGTAATCAAAATTGTCATCCAAACGCTGTGAGTATTATTTGAAAGCAATTCTACGATAGAAGTATATATTCCTAAAGTTAGCGTATGCAATAAAAGTAAATCAAAACTCCAAACTGCTCCCTCTTTTTTCATAGGGTAGCGTTGGGTATATACAAGTATATAAAAAATCATGCTCATCAACATCAAAGCTCCAAGCTCCGTATAACCCAAATTATATCTGATACGCAATGCTGTAACCACATACATGAATAAAATAATGCAAAATCCAGTAAGTGTAGATATACGATAGGCGAATTTATAACTCCATTGTATAGGCACTATCTTTTCTCTGAATATCACCAAAATGCTCAAGAAAATAGTAAATACAAAAACACCTATTAACTCATTGAAATTAAAAGAATAATGTGTTGCTAAACCTAATAATAAGGCAAAGTGGTAAACGGTATATCCATGCAAATAACGATACCCTTTAAAACGAGCTACTTCATCATTTTTATCCCCTTTATAAACACGAAAACCTCTATTATAGATTAAAATTGCTCCAAATATTAACAAACTAACTACTACAGACCACGAAAACAAGGGAGTGGCATTGTATTCAAAAAATGCAATGGTGTTGATGAAAGCAAGTAAATGTAATTCTATTTTTACGGCTATTCGTTTGGTAATTTCAGCTACTATAAATGCAAGGAGTACAGAAACAGATAATGCAATTAAAGTATAATCTGGATAAAAACGAAATACTGTTGGTAGAATAAGAATAGGCAAACACAAAAAGAATATTTCTCTAAAGATTTTGGATATTTTGAGAGGCATATCTTTAAAATCTTCTTCTTGGTTGTCTTCTGCTTTTTGGAGAAAGGGGTAAGGTTCAACTCTTTGTATTTGAGGCAACACCTTTTGATACATAAACTGAAAAAACCATAAGCTCAAAAATAACTCGCCTGCTGCTATTTGAGCCATTCGTGTTTGGAAACGAAAAACAAAAGTATTTGACTGGAGTGTAGATAAGTAATAACCATACGCCAAGAAACCTAAACACAAAAATGCAATACCTTCACTGACTGGCAGGCGATACTTGTATGCCCATATCATAGAGGTATACACAAACAAAATCATCAAATTATATGAAAGGAAGGGGAAATAGAAATTTAAAGGAATCCAAATGATAGCCAAAGCCCAAACTGTTAGAGTCTCCATAACCAAATAAGCGATAAACTTCTCATAATCAGATGCAATACCTTTAAACTTATCTAACAAAACCTTGCAAACAATTAAAATTATCCCCAATCCAATTAAGTTTTTATAGGCATCAGTCCATAAAATTGATTGCCAGTTGGATACAATATCAGGAACTAAAAATAACATTTTTATAATCCCTAATATCCAAACCAAATAACCCTCTTTACGAACATTCTCAAGAGTAAATAAAAATCCACAAAATACCAAAGCAAGCCCTTCCAAACTCCAGAAAACGCCTGAGAGGTTTTCGTTAAATAACTGAGGTATCGCAAAAGCGATAAACGTACCCATGAGTGTAAACCATAAAACCTTCACCTTTTCATTGAAGGTTTTAGATAGAATCAGATAGCTTACCACAAAAATAAGAGCATTCAACAAATAAATATAGCCTAAAGGTCTTTGGAGTGTATCGAGATTGTAAGTGTAAAATAAATTGATAATGAGCATGGTAGTATTGGCTACCAAAGTAAATATATCCGTAGATTCAAGTTTTTCTTTGATAGAAAACTGAAAGCCACTTGCCAATAATTTTTGTTTGTAAAATGTAAAAAAGTAAAATAGATAAGCAAAAGCCATCAGTGTAATAGTCAGGCTGATACGGGGGATATTTTCAAAATAGACTTTATTATGAATGACAACTCCTAAGATAATGGTACATACTCCAAAAGCCAATGTACCCGCTTTTTGCCAATTAATTTTTAGGGCAATGAGTACCGTAATCAAACTCAAAAGCCATAAATACACAAAATAATATCCCGAAATAATATTTGTCGCCAAGTAAAATGGAGCAAATGCACCACCAAATAAGCTGATAATCAAGACGATTCGGGTGTCATAACGCAGAGCCAAATAAAAAGCCAATACGCTGTTAAGTAAAATCAGAATTAAAACAAGCAGGGGATAGGATGCAAAAACTGTAAAAAATTGTGAATAGGAGAGAAAATAAATAAGCAGGAAATTTAAAGAAATGCTCAATCCCAATAATGCAGAGCCAAAATTATGATATTTATTCTCTTTTCGATGGAAATACGTACCTAAAAATATCAGCAATCCATTGAATAAAAATGTACCTGAAATTTTAATCAGCTCAAAAGTTTCATCACTGACAAACTGCATCAGATACCCAAAACCAAAAAGTAGGGCAATAATCCCCCCAATCGTCATAAAAAAGACAGGCAAACGGTCTTGTTTCTTATAAAATTTGTATAAATCAAAAAAGTATGTAAACAAAGGTGTAAAAGGAGCAAAGACAGTCCCTAACATCAATGTTTTCATAAAAAACTTCTCTATTTCTTTCCAAGCAATGTCTTCTGTTGTTTTTTGAGAAGTATTTTCTGTATTCAAAATAACCTTTTGTGTAGGCTTTTCTTTTGGTTTTTCTTCTTCTGTTTTCTGAGGAATAATGTTTTTAACTTCCTGAACTACAGGTTCTTTTTTTGTTATAGGGACGATTTTTTCTTTTTCAACAACCTTTTCTTGTAACGGATTTGAATAAGTAGTCTCGAAATGGTCTTTTTGTTTCAAGAATGCTAATTTCTTTTCTGCTTCGTCGAGTCTTGCATATAACTGCTCATATTGAAATTTAACCTGAATTTTGAGACTATCCAGTTCTCGCTTGATTTGCTTCAAACCTATTTCCGACTCTGCAAAAACCAGACTCTTATAGCATTTCCCACATTTTGAGGCATTTATATCATTGTGATGCTCACAATAAGGACAAGCAAGCGTTGGCATCTTTTTAGCAGATTTAAAATATAAATACTTTGTTTTTTAGCGAATTACGTTTCCTAAAATTTCGGCAATTTCTTTCTCTGTATTCTTTAAAATGACATGAATTTGTAAAGCTTTTTCAATATCTTCTTCGCTATCAGAACGTTGTAATACTTTTTTATTGTCTTCCATCATTTTTTGTACTACTCGCCATTTGAGCCTCATGATATGCGTATAAGCTACATGATTCAGGCGTTCATCTTTTTTTCTGGTTACCACATCTTCTTCTTCCCAACGGCTACTGATTTCGTATTTTTCTGAAATTAAATCTATGACAGTATTTTTAATGACATCATCTTCTTGTCTTAAAAAGTAGCTACTATCTATCAAATTTCCTTTAGAAAGGTTTTCTTTGAAAATAAGCAAAATCTCCTGAAAAATAGGTGTTTCAAAATGAATTTCTTGAATTTCATTTAACAAATAATGCCCAAAAACTTTATCTTCCGAAATAGGATAATTGGCATAGCTTAAAAGCAAACGAATATTTTCTTGTTCTTGATAATAAAGGGCATTGTATTCTACAGCTTTTTTATCGAGTAGAGCATCTTTATTTTCTGTAAAAAGCTCATCTACAATGTTTTTATCAGCAGTTTTTTTCTGGTCTTTGAGAAGAAGTTTATTTCCTTCATTAATTAAAACACTTTCTTCTATTCCAAAAAGCAGACTACACTCTTTATAAAAAATATTTCTCTGGATTACATCAGGAATCTTGATAATACTTGTCACTACTTCCCTGATGGCTTCACCTCGTTTAAAAGGGTCATTTTGAGTATCTTTGAGCAGAAAATTAGTCTTAAATTTAATAAAATCCTGAGCGTTGTCTTTGATATACTCCAGCATGGCGTTTGTACCATGGCGTTGTACATAACTATCAGGATCTTCGTTTTCGGGTAGCCATACAATATTAACTGAAAGTCCCTCTTCCAAAATAATATCCAAACCACGCAACGCAGCGTTTAATCCAGCTTTATCTCCATCATAAAGCATGGTTATTTTGTTGGTAAAACGGCGAATCAGGCGTACTTGCTCATGGGTGAGGGATGTACCCGAAGAAGCCACAACATTTTCGATACCAGCCTGATGCAACGACACCACATCAGCATAACCCTCCACTAGTAAACATTCATCTGCCTGTAAAATTGCCTTTTTGGACTGAAAAAGCCCATACAAAATTCTGCTTTTGTTATAAACGGGCGTTTCAGGAGAGTTGATATATTTGGCAATGGACTTGTCTTTTTTGAGTGTTCTGCCCCCAAAGGCAATCACACGCCCCGAAACATTATGAATCGGAAAAATAACACGTTCTCTGAAGCGGTCGTAATATTCCTGTTTGCCTTCTTTTTGGATAACCAAGCCAGCTTTTTCTAAAATTTCAGCCTGATAACCCTTTCTGGTAGCATTTCTAAGAAAGGCATCCCATTCGGCTGAACTATAGCCCAAATCAAATTTCTGGATAGTTCTTTCATTAAAGCCTCTTTCTTTGAAATAGCTCAATCCAATGGCTTTGCCATCGTCAGTGTATAAAAGTTGTTCGTTAAAGAATGTTTTGGCATAATTTAAGGCAATGAGCAAACTGTCTTTTTCGTTTTGCTCCTGCATTTCGGTATCTGTGGGCTTCTGATAAGCCTCTTCGGGTAGGGCAATTTTATATTTTTCAGCAAGTTGTTTGAGGGCTTCCCCATAACTAACACCCTCAATTTCCATGATAAAATTCACAGAATCACCACCTTTACCACAACCAAAGCATTTATAAATCCCTTTGGCTGGTGATACATAAAAGGAGG
>Ga0075157_10000892_pt1 | contig 20435 bp, 17 predicted proteins | sample JI81BgreenDNA_FD_70967 | JGI IMG/M metagenome (GOLD analysis project Ga0075157, IMG submission 70967) | Wastewater effluent complex algal communities from Wisconsin, to seasonally profile nutrient transformation and Carbon sequestration -... | ecosystem: Engineered > WWTP > Effluent > Algae...
ACTCACCATTCCGGCCACTGCCGACGGTGGTTTTGCCATGGAGAAAAACGCCCTGCACATTTGGCCGCGCGGTCATTTTATGATGATTGCCCTGCCCAACCCCGATGGCAGCTTCACCTGCACCCTGTTTTTCCCTTACGAAGGCGACCCATCTTTCTCCAAAATCAAGACGCCGGCCGATTTGATGGCCTTTTTCGAAACCTACTTTCCTGACGCCATTCCGCTGATGCCAACTTTGGTAGAAGATTATTTTGCCAATCCTACCCCTTCGTTGGTAACGGTGCGTTGTTTCCCCTGGAAATACGACGACCACGCGCTCCTACTGGGTGATGCCGCCCACGCGATTGTGCCCTTCTACGGCCAAGGCATGAACTGCGGCTTTGAAGACGTACGCGTGTTCGACGAGCTGTTTGGCAAACTTGGCGAAAATTGGGAGGCCCTGTTCGGCGAATTCCAGCAGCTGCGCAAAGCCGATGGCGACGCCATTGCTGATTTGGCCAAGGCCAACTTCATTGAAATGCGCGATAAAGTAGCCGATGCCGAATTCCTCTTGCGCAAAAAAATTGAAGCCCGCATTTACAGCCGCTACCCCAACACCTGGATACCGTTGTACACCATGGTGACCTTTAGTCCCGACATCCGCTACTCCGACGCCCTGCGCCGCGGCCAGTACCAAGACCGCCTCATGGACGGACTCATGCAGCAAGGCGACTGGCATGCTGATTTCGACAGTCCGGCATTGGATACCGCCATTGATGCCATGATTGCAGGCTACAAAGCATAGTAAACAGTTGATTTCTCCTCCTGCTCAAGGATGCCGGCAATATGCTTAAATTCGTTACATGCAAACCGTAGCCGAAGCCCTGCCTCATTCACTTTTTTGGGATACCAATCCCCTGAAGCTTGATTGGGAAACGCATGCGGTTTTTATTGCCAATCGCGTGGTAGAACGTGGAGAATATTCGCACTTTAAAATGCTGATGGCACTTTATGGTCGTGAAAGGTTCAAGCATTTGGTGCTGCGAGCACCTACGCTTTCTCCAAAAACCCTGAGTTTCTTGTGCGCCCATTTTCAGCTCAAACCCGAACAATTTAAATGTTACAAACCCACACCGTCAGTCCCGAATTATTGGCTTTAATCCGCCAATTGTGTTCGCTGCCGGAGTTGGAAAAATTTCATTTGGCAGGTGGAACAGCTATTGCCTTGCAAATAGGTCACCGCAAGAGCATTGACATAGACTTTTTTACACCTTTTTCGTTCGATGCCAATGAACTGAAATCAAGCTTGGAAGCAAGCTATCAACTGCGCACCAACGAATTGCTAAAAAATGGATTGCTCGGCGAAATCAATGGCATCAAAGCCGATTTCTTGAGTCACCAATATTCCTTGCTCGAAGAACCAGTGGTTCAAGATGGTGTGAGAATGTATCACCTCACCGATTTGGCCGCCATGAAGTTAAACGCCATCGTTGGCAATGGCACCCGACTCAAAGATTATGTGGATGTGGCTTTTTTGAGCAGTCGATTCTGCCTCGAAGAAATGATTGATTGCTTCACACGTAAATACCCCCTTTCGAATGGTATGATGGCCTTCAAATCCTTGGCTCACAGGGTCGATATTCGCTTTGATGTAGCCATTGACTATACCGCAGTCTCGTTGAGCTGGGAGCAAGTTAACGAGCGCATTGAGGCCATGTTGATGGAACCTGCTAAGTTATTTCCGCCTTTGACCAATTAAAACCATCGGATTTCACTCATTTTCCTCAGAAAGCGGATTGGATGATGACTTCCCTTCAATTCCGCTATTTTTGCTAATCCCTAAAGCACTAATCTCATGAACCAAAGCATCCACAACATCCGCCAAGTACTGCTTTTTAGGGGCTTGGCCTTTGCCTTGGTAGGCCTGGGCTGCTGGCCCTTTTTTGCCGATGTGGAGCAGGTAATCAGCATTCCCATTTTTATTGCCTCCCTGGTTGTGGTGGCTGGTCTGTGGATCATGATGGATCCGGGTTACCTGGCCGTAGAAGTTTCTCGAGGCCAATTGCTCATCTCAACGGATAAAGAAGATAAAAATGCCTTCTTTCTGGCTTTACCTGTGAACGAAGTAGCCGGTTACGAAATCGAGAAAAAATATGGCGGACTCAACCGGCAATTGTACCTCTACCGCAAAACACCAAAAGGCTTTCTCAAAAGTAAGGCCGTGCCCATGAGCCTTTACACGCCCGGCCAAACCAAAGCCCTGCGAGCCAAGCTCGATGCGTTAATCAAAACCAACGGGTTTGAGCATTTGATGCGCTAAACCACCGGATACAACACCGGCTTAGATGGACTCGCGTCGCTGTCGAAGCCTGCCACCATGAGGTTAAGCAAATAATCGCCATCAGGTAAGGCATCGGGTGCATACATGAGCTCGGTGATCGTGGCATGCATGCGCGGATGCTCGGGATAGCTCCACCAGGCATGGTGTGCTTGCAACAAGCCTCCATCCTCTTCACGATCTACCGAAGGCAAGTCGGTGAGCAAATGCAAAACACCTTGATCGCGCAGCCAGGCCAAAGCACCGGCTTCAAAATAGGTGGGATTGGTGCCCGAATAGCGCTGTTGCTTTTTGGCAGGCACATTGGGCAGGGTGCGAATGGCAATGGCTTCTATACCCGTTAAATCGCCTGCGGCCTGCACCACAACCTGGCGGGTAATGAGGAGGTCGTTACCGTGCTTTTCGGGTACAACTGACACCAAGCGGGCTGCAAAGTGAAACCGTTGCAAACAATGCTGCAAACTCACGCGCTCGGGTGTGATGTGGCCCACACATTCGGTATGCGTGCCGTTGCCGTGCGGGTTAAAATGAATGTTCTCCACGTTGCATGGACCACCGGCCGCTACCTGTCCTACAAAACTACCCATGCGAAAAGGCTCCATCACCGGATCGGCCAGGTAAAAGGCATTGGGATTGTCGGCTCCGGCCTTTAGGGGCAAGCCTAATTCAAGCGGACTGTGCCAATCGGCGCGGCCCAGGTATTCAAGCGTTCGGTTCGTCATCATCGGCTAAAATAAAAAGATCGGCAGCTATTCGGTCGGCAAAATGTCGGCCTGCCCGGGTCAACACCAGGCGGTCGGCTTGCAGCTGGTACCAATCGGCATCCACATCTCCCAACGCTGCATGCAAGTGTTGCAGCCACTCGGCTCCGAAATCGGCTTCCAATCGGCCTAAGGAAAGTCCGGCAGAGGTGCGCAAGGCGGTTAAGATGCGTTCGTTGAATCGGTCGTATGCCGTAAGTTGTTCCACTTCGGCTGGAATCTCCCCTTTTTCAATGGAGTCTAAGTAACGGGCGTTGTTGGCCACATTCCATTGTCGGCTGTATCCGTTGAAACTGTGCGCCGAAGGCCCGATGCCCAAATAAGGCGCTCCATGCCAATAGCTGCTGTTGTGTACGGCTTCTTTGCCTGGCTTGGCGAAATTCGAAATCTCGTAATGAACATAACCGCGGGCAGCCGCCATGTCCATGAGCAAATCAAACTGCCGCTGTTGGTCGGCATCGGTGGCTACTTGCACCTGTCCGGTTCGCACCATTTTGTGCAGGGCGGTTTTAGGCTCAACGGTGAGTCCGTATGCCGAAAAATGCGGCAAATCCATCGCGAGAAGCTGGTCGAGGTTGGCTACCCAATCGGCATCTGTGAGGCCGGGCAAACCGTAAATCAAATCGGCTGTCAATGATTCAAACCCAGCCTCGCGTGCCATACGCAAACAACGGCGGGCTTCGTCGGCCGAGTGGGCGCGGTTCATGAGGCGCAGATCTTCTTCGCGGAAGCTTTGGATACCGATGCTGAGGCGGTTTACGGGACTTTCGGCCAGCATGTTCAGATAGTATAGGCTCAGATCATCGGGATTGGCCTCCAACGTAATCTCAGCCCCCTGCTCTACCGTAAACAAACGGTAAATGGCATCGAACAGGCGATTCAACTCTTCTTCCGATAACACACTGGGTGTGCCTCCTCCGAGGTAAATGCTGCTCACATGGCGAACAGGTAAATAATCGGCACGCAGCTCTAACTCGCGCACCAAGGCATCAATCATGGGCACACGGTGCTGCAACAGTGTACTGAAATGAAAATCGCAGTAGTGGCACGCCTGCTTGCAAAACGGAATGTGGAGGTAAATGCCCGCCATGGGCTGCAATTTACGACTCAGCGCACCGTTTTGCGTCGGTTACGCTGGTAGTCATGAAAAACAAATTCTCCCAAACCCTGCAAACTGCTGTAAAATGCCTTGCCCTGGTTGGCTTCTGTGAATTGCTGCACGAAGGCCTGTAAATACGGATCCTGGGCAATCATGAAGGTGGTGATGGGTATCTTCACCTTGCGTGCCTGACGGGCCAAATCCAAACAGCGGTTCACAATCTTGCGATCGAGGCCAAAGCTGTTTTTGTAGTAGCCGTCGGCTTCCTTCAGGCAGCTGGGTTTGCCGTCAGTAATCATAAAGATCTGCTTGTTCGGATTTTTGCGACGACGGAGCAAGTCCATGGCGAGCTCCAAACCGGCTACGGTATTGGTGTGGTACGGACCCACCTGCAAATAAGGCAAATCCTTGATTTCAATGGGGAAGGCATCGTCGCCAAAAGCCAGGATATCGAGCGTGTCTTTGGGGTATTTTTTGAGGATGAGCTCACTCAAGGCCATGGCCACTTTTTTGGCGGGTGTGATTCGGTCTTCGCCATACAAAATCATGCTGTGCGAAATGTCAATCATCAGCACCGTGCTGGCCTGGGCATCGTGGGTGCTTTCCACTACCTCCAAATCCTCAGGGGTAAGTCGGAAATCGTCGATGCCGTGGTTTTGGTAAGCATTGCGCAAGCTGTCGGTAAAGTCTATCTGCTCCAAGCCATCGCCAAAGCGGTATGCTCTTCTATCAGCGCCGGCTTCGAGGTTATCGCCGGCATAAGGGGTGCGGTGGTTGCCCCGACCCGACTTCTTGAGTTTGCCAAAAATCTGCTCCAAACTCCGACTGCGGATTTGCTGCTCGCTTTTGCCCGACAATTGCTGCACACCTGGCTGCTCTTCTTTGAGGTAGTCTTTGCGCTTGAGGTCTTCAATAAAATCGCCCATGCCATAATCGGGCGTGGTGAGTTTGTATTGTTTGTCGAGCTCATTCATCCACGACAAAGCCTCGGCCACATCACCCGAGGTATACTGCACCAACTCGAGGAATATATCAAGTAACTTGTCGAAGGTTGATTTGCCCGCTGCATCTTCAGGAACATAATCGGTAAAGCGAAATCCACGCATGATATCAGAAACAGCTGAAATGGACTAAAAGTTACACAAAAAGCACAAGCATGGACAAAAAAAAGACCTCCCTAGGGAGGTCTTATAATGCTTAAGTCAACTTAGTATTCCCAAAGGGCTTGCTCGAAGTCAACAATTTTGTTCTTGATACGATCAGCCTCTACCAGGATGTCGCGACCGGCAGCGTAGTCTTCAATGCGCAAATCCTTGGCGTTCGATTCTTTGTAGATGTAGCTGGCGAACATGCGGCGGATGAACACATCGTCAAATGACATTTTCTGACCATCATTTCTCCAGTTAAATACTTCCGAATTCGCGAGGATGTTACGGATGGCTGGGTAATACACCCAAAACATCGCTGTTTGTCCTACGATCTGACCTTCCGACTTCAGGTTAATTACCGGTGCTACCGCAATGATGCGTACCACCATGGTAGAAATCTGTTTGTCGAAAACCCATTCTTCCTTGATACGGATAGCCACGGCATCGTTCGGATTAAATTCCGTCTTCTCAATGCGCTGCTCAGGCAACAAGGTAATCGGGTTGGTTACCAACAAAGTATCGTACGACTCAAGGGTACGCAATACATCATCGCTGGTAATGGCATTCTCGGGAAACAACTCCTCGGTTTTGAAGAGGTATCCTTCCAATTCACCACTCTTCAAAGCTGCTATCAGTACATTGATGAACATGCTCTTGGGATAGGTGAAAATCAGATTTGGCTTCTGATTCAAATCCAAAACCCTGAGTACATTCCAACTGTACATCACGTCGGCTTCGCGGATGGGAGCCAAAGGAATGGGTGGACGCTTTTTGTACTTTTCACGTTTGAAAGCACCGTCTACAATTTCCATTTTCTGTGTTTGCGCCATGGCTGTAGAGCCCAACATCAAAACACAAACAACGATTAGCAGCTTTTTCATAATGATTAATTTAATCCGTAAGTAACCGCATTGAGCTTACGCGTCACTTTGTCAGGACCCACAGCACGCACTTCGTCAAAGATGAAGCGGTCGCCCGGCTTGGCATTGCGCACAATTTGCTGCGCCTGACCGGTGAACATAGGGCCGGTTACAGTTACCACTTCCGGATCACGGCGAGGGGCAATGTAAATCATGCGGAAACTCTGGATTTCAAAACGGAGATCGAAAACAAAATCTTTCAAGAGGGCAATCATACCGCCCTGAGCCTTAAACTGAGCCGTTCCAACCTGGCCCGACTCCAAACCACCTACGGTAGCAATTGGATCCGGCACATATTTCACACGGAAGGTAGACTGGCCCAATACAGGCGTAGGCTTGCCATCGGGACCTTTGCCACGTACACTCACATCAACGGTACCAGGCTGCGTAACACGCACGGTGTATTTGCCGTCTTTACCGGTAATGCTGCCTGCACTCATAGATGGCAACAAGTTGGTAGGTGTAACACCCGGAGCCGAAATCGACACAGGGTTATCAACACCGATGTAGAATACGTTCATCTTATCGGGCGAAATAACCGCAGCAGGTTTTGCCACTGTATATTCTGCATTGAATGGATACTTGGTTTCCTGACCATTACCGTCTTTCACAACAATAAAGCCACCCCACTTCTTTTGTCCTTCGGCACTTGCTTTCACCTTGTAGCGTCCCATGCCCGCTTCAACAGGCACAGCACCTCCACCTTCCAAACGAATATCAAGGGCTTGACGACTGTCATACGCCACCAACAAAACATCGGCTTCGTAGTCCTGCCCTGTCAAAACGTAATTCGACTTGGCAATTACTTTGGCCTCTAGCTGGTCGAATTTGAACGAAGCTGCATCAATGGCTCCCAAGAGGTAACCTACAACTTCGGTTTCGGTGTTGCGAATATCGCTTTCATACTTCGTGAACAAAGTAACCACACCCGACAATGGCATTTCGCCAAAATTCGATTGCAACCAGTTCTTTTTAACACCGCTGCCTTTAGGTGGCTCCGGGTCTTTGGCTTCTTCCATGTACACCTTCACCTTGCCTTGATCGGCAGTAGGTATAACAGCCAACACGGCTTTGCGATAGGCGTTGATTTTATCCATCAACTCTTTACCTAATGCACTTTTACCCTCAGGATTCACCAACAATTGAGAGCTGATATCGATGTTACCATCTTCAATGACAGTACGCACACCTTGCTCAATTTTGTAGTCACCTTCGTCTTCTTTGCCGTTTTTATTACCACCCATATCAATCATCCGCGCCTTGATGTCGGTAATGAAAGTCAATAAGGCTTCCGATTCACGCTTAACCACCATCGCCTTGTCATAGGCTGCTTTGGTTTTACCAGGTTCATCTGCCAACTTTTTTTCAAAAGCGGCATACAGAGCTGTGTTTTTTTGCCCAATCGAGGAATTGGTATCCTCGAGGCTTTGGTTGATCATCGCAAAAGCTTTCAGAATTTCAGCCGATACATTCAGCGCCAACATTGCTGTTAGCACCAAATACATCATGTTAATCATCTTCTGCCTGGGCGACGCATTTCCACTTGCCATCTCGTGTGTTCTCCTCTATTAAAGATTATACACGTGGAATGGTCATGGCATTCAACATATTGCCGTAAATGGCATTCAGTGAATTGAGGTTCTTAGCCAATTTGGCAATTTCTTCCTGGTATTTCGCGGCATCAGCCTGTGCCGATTCCATAGAACTCAACGCACCACCAATGTTGCTGTAGAACTTGTTCAAAGTCTGCAAGTGGTTGTTGGTTTCTTTCAATTCCATTTCGTACATCGAGTTGACGTTGGCCAAGGTACCAACCAACTGCTGGAGTTGACCTGCATAACCTTTGGCTTCGGCATGCACTGCCGATACTTCGCTGATAACTGCAGCAGCTTCGTTGGTTGTGCGGGCAAAACCGCTTACCGAACCGGCAGCATCACGTACACTCTTTGAATATTCGTCGGTAGCAACAGAAGCTTCGCTGATGTCGGCCATTTTGCCAACGTTATCGCTCAAAGCTTTGAAGCTTCCACCCAAATTCTCCAATACTTCCTTGCTAATGTTGGCTTCTTCCAGCATGGCGCCCAAATCACCACCTGAAGCTTTGTTAGACTGCGGACGTGCTTCTCCACCACTCAATTCCGGATAAACCAAAGACCAATCGAGTTCTTCATGTGGCTTTTCAAAAGCCGAAATGAAGAAAATCAGGGCTTCAGTTCCCAAACCCAGGGTGAGCATAAAGTCGGCACCTGGTAAGTGACGGATTTTAAACAAGGCACCGATGATTACGATCGACGCACCCCATCCGTACGCGTAGTTCAGGAGCGACTTTCCTTTTTTGGATTGCAAAAAGCTTGACATGCTTGACGAATTAAAGTTTTAAAAATTGGTTTTAGGTAAATTAAAAATCTCTCAAATCGCGGCCCAGGAAGTCCATTACACAGCGGAAACCCACGTATGACTTGGTTGAATCCTGGTATTCATAAGTGCGCGCACCTACTTGTGTGAGGTAACCCACATCTTTCCAACTGCCACCACGAATGACTTTGCGTTTCATTACAATATCGTCTTCGTCTTTGGCTTCGTACTTATAATCGGGGTTCAGGTCGTGAACCGTGCTAAATGCCGACTCGTCAAAAGCAGTACTGGTCCATTCCGAAACGTTACCGGCCATGTTGTAAAGACCGTAATCGTTGGGATTGTAAGAGTAGGTCTTCACAGTGTAGAAACCACCATCGTCGGTATAGTTACCACGACCGGGTTTGAAGTTGGCAATCAGACATCCTTTATCGTTCTTGATGTAAGGACCACCCCAGGGATAGGGAGAAGCCATGTGGCCACCGCGTGCTGCATATTCCCACTCAAATTCAGTTGGTAAACGGAAATCTCCCTGTTTTGCTTCGCCTTGCTGTATCCTGAAAGAATGAAACAGATGCGTACGCCATGCAGCGAAAGCATTGGCCTGAGCCCAGCTTACGCCCACAACAGGATAATCGTCATAGGCCGGGTGTGAGAAATAGTTCTGAGCCTGTGGTTCGTTGTAAGAGAATGTGAAATCACGAGCCCAAACGAGTGTATCAGGATAGATGTTAATTTCAACTTTTTTGAGGAAGTCTGCCCTTGGGCGATTAGGATCGCGGTTATCGGCAGCCATGCGCAAGTCGAAATAGCGGTATGCAAAATTCAATTTGCGCACATCGATTTCGAAACGGCCAAAAATCTGCTCGTTTTCGGGGAAATAAAGTTCTTCCAATTCTTCGAGTGTAGCCGGATCTGACCAGTCCAATGGCAATTTCCAGTCGATGAATTCTTTGCCGAACTCGTCCTCAAAGGTGTTGCCCAAAATGGTATGGGCCAATGAATCGCGTACCCAAAACACGAACTGACGGTACTCGTTGTTCGAAATTTCGGCATCGTCCATGTAAAATGCCTTGATAGAAACCGTTTTGGCTTGCTGGTTGGCATTGAAGAACACGTCCTGGTCCGACTGTCCCATGGTAAACGTACCCTGCGGAACGAAAACGGTTCCGTATGGCTCTTCCTGCGACCAGGTGGGTCGGTCAGGTACACCTACCAATTCGCCATTGTTGCCTGTTCCGCACGATGCCATGAGGGCAATCATACCAAACAAACCGGCGTAAGATGACATCCTTTTCATGTGGGCCTTCTTTAGATAAAAGCGCTTAAAATTATTAAACCTAACCAATACAAATGACTTTCTTTTCGAAATTTATGCATTTAACAGCATTAGGGGAGGGTAAAGATACTTCTATTTATGATATGTAAAAGAAGCTGTGAAAATTTTCTTGACTGTGCGACTTACAAAAAGCGAGGTGATCGGATGATTACCTGAGGTCTTTCAGGAATCTTGATGCTAAAGTCGTAGCTCAAAAATATCTCGTGAGAACCGTCATTCAGGCGCGATAAGCCACCTAAATTATAGTCGTAAGAATAGCCAAAACGGAATCCTTTGCCCACATTGGCACCAATCATGGCGATAACAGCATCGCCAGTAGAGTAACCGGCACCAAACCACACTTTATCGCGGAAGGTGGCCAAGGCGTTGAAGTCGGCTTGGAAATTTGAAAGGTTGGTCTTTAACAAGGCTGAAGGAGTGATTTTGAACGACTCCCCTACCGGGATGTGGTAACCACCCGATAAGAAGAAGTTCCTTTCAACGGTGATACCGGCCCCCGTATTGTTGTATTCCACACGCGGATTATTCAAACGGTTGCTCGACAAGTTGATGTACATGTCTTCGCTGGTGTAATGGGCACCGAAACCGAAATCAAAGGCGAGGGCACTCACCTGCCCCTGTACCAACAAAGGATCATTGGGATTGTCGGGTCGGAATTTGGTGCCATCCAAGATGCTTTGGAAACCACCGCCATAAAAACCGATACCCAGGCTACCACCCAACAGGTCCTGACGATAAGAATAAGCCAAACGGAAATTGGTGGTGCTGTTAAAAAACTCATCGTCGCGGCTTACCATCAAGCCCAAACCACCACGGAGCAACTTTACAGGTGCGTGCACGCTCAAGTTGGTGGTGCGTGGACTTGCATTTTCGGCAATGTTCACCCACTGATAGCGGTGAATCAAAAAAGTGCTGATTTGGCCACGCGAACCTGCAACGGCCGGATTGTAAAAGAAATCATTAAACATGTAATGGTTCCATTTAGGCTCTTGCTGTGCAAACAACAGCTGAGCCGACAGGACCATACACAAGGCAAGTAGAAGCTTTCTCATCCAGAATTTTCCGTTTCTATACACGTTCGAAGCGACTAAATAACGGAAAGTTCACAGCAATAGCAAGTCTATTTGTTTACTTTTTTGATATAGGCCTCAATCGCCATGGTCATAGAAGGCGATTCGGGGGTAGGTGCCGGAACATCGAGTCGGAGGTTGTGTTCGGCTATGGCAGCATGTGTTTGGCTTCCGAAGCCCGCGATGCGTGTGTTTTCTTGCACGAAATCGGGGAAGTTTTCAAACAAGGACTTGATGCCGCTGGGACTAAAGAAAGCAAGCATGTCGTACTTGATGTCGGCCAAATCGCTGAGGTCGCTCGATACGGTGCGGAACATAACGGCCTGCTTGATTTCGATGCCTACTTTAGAAGCTTCGCCAATGAATCCACCCTTCATCACGTCGCTGCAGGGCATGAGGAATTTCTCGGCTTTGTGCTTGACCATGTAGGGCAACAGGTCTTCCATCTTGCCATCACCGAAGAAGATTTTGCGCTTACGCATCTGTATGTACTTCTGCACATACACCCCGATGTTCTCAGAGATGCAAAAGTATTTGGTATCGATGGGCATTTCGATGCGCATCTCTTCGCACATGCGGAAGAAATGGTCGATGGCATTGCGGCTGTTGAACAAGATGGCCGTGTAATCGGCAATGTTCACCTTGTCTTTGCGAAAATCGCGTGCAGGTACTCCCTCAACCTTGATGAAAGGTCTGAAATCAATCTTGAGGTTGTATTTCTTCGCCAGGTCGTAATAGGGCGACTTCTCGGTTTCGGGTCGCGGTTGCGACACCAAAATGCTCTTAACTTTCAGATTCGGGCTCTCAGGGTTAGACATGCAGCAGAAATTTGGCAATTACAGCTGTAGGGATTAATTCAACGGCGCAAAAATACAAAATAAAGTGGAAGACGTGCGTGGTCACCACAGTTCTCACATAGCGAATGGCATTGATATACCGCCAAAGCATGCCCAAAGCGAACAAAACAAGGGTCATGGCACGCACCTCTTCTACATTGGAAAAGGGCATAAAATACAATGCAGCCAGCACAGGCAGCATCAAAAAGGCCTGAACACGGTTAATCAGAAAAACTTCAGTCAGGTAAAAGCTCACCTGATCACGCAATCCAAAAAGCAAACCGAGCAGCTTATAAAAATAGTATTTTCCCAGATAGAGCAGTGTTATTGAAAGAAAAAGCAAGGCCACTATGCCAGAAAGCCTGGCACCCGAACTAACCGGTAGGCGGCCGGCCAACCATTCAGAGAGGTAAAGCGCAAACAGCAAATTGAACATTCCCAGGTACAACAGCGACACCAGGGTGCGGTTGGCTGCCTGTTCTCTGGCAAACTGCAAGGCCAACCTCAGGTTAAAAAGGGCCATCAGCATGTTGCGGGCATACTGTTGGTTGCGATTGATCAAAACTGCCAGAGAAAGCAGAACGCCTAATAGCAACAAGAAATACCCATCCGATTGGCGGTTCCGCACCAACATGCGGCTGCCCAAAGCGGGGTGCATGCGCATGGGCCGCGCTGACCAATCGTATTGCAAGGGACTGTAAATGCCAAAATAACCACCCGAAAAGCGTTCTTGCCATACGGCGCTGTCCATCAGGGCCAGATCGTACAATGCTTCGGGGAGGTAAACGCGTACGGTCGCAGCCGAATCAGCAGTCAGCGTATCAGCCGGGGTTTGAGCCGATGCCCAAGCCCACTGAAGCAAGATGCCCACACACAACAATGCCACGCGTTTCATGGCACAAAAGTAATTGAAAGCCTACAGTAAATAACGGTAGCCCAAATGAACTTTGGTATTGCGGAACTGCAAAGCCTGTGTGCTATTGGTTCCGAGGGCGTAGGCCACACTGAAAATACCGCTTCTGTTTTGGAAAGTCAGGCCTGCCCCAAAGCCAATGGGGCGGTCGCTAAAGTTGCCCGTTACCCACTGCTGCTGCAACCAGCCGCCGTTGGCAAACACATACAACCACGAATCGGCATCGAGCAAAAAACGCTGCTCTGCATTCCATAACAAATAAGCGGTGGCATTGAGCGATTCTTCGTCAAAGCCTTTGAGGGTGCGAAAACCACCTAGCCTGAAACTCTCGTTGGGCAAAAAAGACTGGCTGAACATGCCTTTGCCATATACCGCTACATGGCTTTGCCAACGTTTGCGCCAGGGCACAAAGGCCTGGGCATCGAGTTGGAATTGGTACAAGGGAAAGTTCTGGGTGCTTGCATCGGCGCCTTGCTGTTGCACACTGCGCTGTCCGGCCCCTGCCCCGGCCACCAAACTCCAGCCGCGGTAAGGATTGTAGGCCTTGTCGAGCTGCTGGATGCCGTATTCCAAACCGTAAACCTGCCCATTGGTGCTGCCATTGCCTACCAAACCACCCGGATTGGGTGCCAACTGCCGGTAATTGCGCTGCTGCCAAAAACCTTTGAGGTAATGTCCCGGACCAAAAGTGTATTCAAGTCCGGCCAGCGCCTGTACTTCCAAAAAGCTACTATCGCGCCTGAAAAGCCGGAAATCGCTGTCAATACCCACCGGACTGCGGAATAAAAAAGGCCAACGAACACCGGCACGTAAATCTTGCGTTCCGGCCTGTAGGCTGCGCCAGTTGAACGACAGGCGTTCGCCCCTTTTGAGGGCACTCCATAAAAGCAGGTTCAAATCGCCAGTTACCAGGAGCCGGCCATTGGTGCCCGTGCCGGGAAAAACACCCAACATGCCATCGAAACTGCTGACAGGCCGCTTGCCCACCAAAAGGTTCAGGGCCGCCTTGTTGTTGTAAAAAAAGAGCTGGGAGGTTTCAATGCGACCGGCATAATTGAGCGCTGCCAACCGGCGATTGATCTGAGCCACCGTGCGCTGGTCATAGGGCGCTCCCTCCTGCCATTGCAGGTAACGGGCCAACACCCAGGGTTTGAGGGGTAGGTCGCCACCCAGTCGCAGGCTGTCGAGTAGCACGGCACGACCGGGATAAAATACAATTTTGGCATCTACCCGCTCAGCTGCAAGCTGCACCTCCTCCAGCTGCCAACGCGCAAAGGGATGGCCGCTGTTTTCGGCAAGCACCAGCCATTGCCGCAAATCGCTCTCCAAAGCAGGTGCATTGATGGTCTTCCCCGACAAGCGCTTCAGGCTTTTGCTGCCGGGAAGGCGCCAACGCTCAGGGATTTCCATGCTGATGTTTCCCCATTGGTAGGTCACACCCGCATCTTCACAAAATGTGCGGCCGGTAGAATCTGAGGCCAGCTCCACGAGTGCATAACTGAGTTGCCCTTTGCTCCAGGCAGCCAGCTGGCGGTCGCTGAGCCAACGCCCGGCAGCCAGTGAATCGGCGAAAATGCGGTTTTCGAGGGTATCCTTACTGTCACAAGCTGTGATGAGCAGGCGCAGCGGTTGTGCGTACGAAACGGATACACAACCTAAGAAAAACCAAATGGCCAGCCAGCAACGCATGTGACAAAGAACGCAATTTTCCTCAGGCCCATTGCTCGGGCCCTGTTCAACCTTGCAGTTGCTTGTTTTAGGATGCGTCTTCGTCGAAACGGAACATGCTGCTGAGCAGGTCTTTGAAGCTGGTTTGTACCTCCAACTGTTGCTTGCTGAGCAGCGAGTATTCGGCCAAAGCATGCAACACAAACTCCTTGAGCAAAAGCGGATGTTCGGCTGCCATGGCAGGTTGGTAGCGGTTGATCAGGTCGTCGAGGCCCGGAACCAACGCCAATTGCGAGGCGTATTCACCGGCCGGTGCATCGTGCATCAAATCGAGCTGGTTGCCCTCGCCAAACCAGTTGAGCACTTCCTGATAAGGCTGCTCGCCCGACTTTTTCTTGAGGTGTTCGGGATTGGGGAAAAGCACAGGAAAGAGGCTGCGAATGGCTTTTTTAATGAGGTTGCGCGCCACCAGGGCCGGTCCCTCTTGCTCGCCTTCGTACACCAACTCAACCTTGCCCGTGATGGCCGGCAGGATGGCGAACAAATCACTGATGCGGGCTTCGGCCTGTTCTTCACCCTGGCGAAGCGCACGTCGTTCGGCTGCACTTACCAACTGCTCGTAGGCCGAGATGGTGAGTCGGGCCGAAACCCCGCTTTTTTGGTCGATGTACTCGCTTGAACGGGCTTCAAAAGCCACTTGCTCCACCAAATCGTGCAGCAAATCGGCCACCACCACCCGCTTGCATTGTTCGTCGAGCAAATCGGCTTCTTGCAGGGTAATGCGCTTGCTGATGTCGATGCTCTTGGGATAGTGCGTTAAAATCTGGCTTTCGATGCGGTCTTTGAGCGGGGTAACGATGCTGCCGCGGTTGGTATAGTCTTCGGGATTGGCGGTGAACACAAACTGCAAATCGAGCGGCAAGCGCAGTTTGAAACCACGGATTTGGATGTCGCCTTCCTGCAGGATGTTGAACAAGGCCACCTGAATGCGCGCCTGCAAATCGGGCAATTCGTTGATTACAAAAATGCTGCGGTGCGCGCGGGGAATGAGTCCGAAGTGGATCACGCGCTCATCGGCATACGACAGGCGCAGGTTGGCTGCCTTGATGGGATCGGTATCGCCAATGAGGTCGGCTACGGTCACATCGGGGGTTGCCAGTTTTTCGGTATAACGCTCCGAGCGGTGCACCCACACAATGGGGGTGCGATCGCCCTCTTCTTCTACGCGGTCGCGGCCATAGCGGGTAATGGGCCGCATGGGGTCATCGTACAACTCAGCGCCATCGATTACGGGAATGTATTCGTCGAGCAGCTCCACCATCTGGCGGGCAAGGCGGGTTTTGGCCTGACCGCGCAAGCCGAGCAACAACACATTGTGGCGCGCCAGCAAGGCCCTTTCAAGTTCGGGAATAACCGTTTCTTCGTAGCCGTGGATGCCGTCGAAAGGCGACTGGCCCTGTTTGAGTCGGGCCATGAGGTTCTGCCTGATTTCTTCCTTGATGCTTTTGGGCTTGTAACCCTGGGCGCGTAGTTGACCGAGTGTGCGTATTTTATCGATGTTCATGGATAGATGCGAATGGCTCTCAAAATAAGGTTTGTGCGGGCAGAATTGTTTCCTTGTGGGGAAAGAAAGGTGTGGCGAAACTGAAAATTAACCTTTACTCCAACTTTCAAGCTAACCCTTGGATGGCGGGGTTAACCGCAGAGACGCGGAGGATTGATGGAGCTAGCACCCATTTTAATGCTGGACTTAAGCGGCGCTTGCCTTGCGCCAACCATATTTATTGGTGCATATCCAGGCTGCAGGCAAGCCGCGCATTTCGGCTTCGCTCAATATCCGACGGAGCATTTTACCCGGCGCTGCTGACGCAGCTTGGGTGGAGAGCGCAGAGTCATCGCCTTCGGCTTTTGTTGCTTTTGTGCAGATATGCAGGAAAAATTTCCACATTGACCGGTATGGCGCGGCCGATTGGCTATTTTGCAGCATGGCTTTGATGGTTTACCGGGCTGCCGCCGGATCGGGCAAAACGTTTACACTGGTACGCGAATACCTGCGCCTGGCTTTGGGTGCGCGCGAGGTGAACGGTTTCAGGCGCATCCTGGCCATCACCTTTACCAATAAAGCCGCCGGCGAAATGAAAAGTCGGGTGCTTCATGCGCTCGCAGCCATGGCCGGCAAAAGCGATGACCGCCGTTTCGAAAGCATGGCCGCCCAATTGCGCGAAGTACTGCAGCTCGACGAAGCCGCCTTACAAAGTCGCGCCGAGCAAGTGCTTTCGGCCATGCTGCACCAATACCAACAGCTCAGCATTGGCACCATCGACAGTTTTGTGGCGCGCCTGGCCCGGCAATTTGCCCGCGAGCTGCTGCTCGACCAGCAATTCGACATCCTGCTCGACCAGGAACTGTTGCTCAACGAAACCGTCGACCGGCTGCTGGCCAAATTGGGCAATGACGAACGGCTCACCGAACTGCTGCTCGAGCTGGCCCGCGAACAAATGCAGGACGACAAAAGCTGGCAGGTGAGCAAACAGCTCAAGGACTTTTCGAAGCAATTGCTGCGCGACGAAATGCGCCTGCTTTTGCCTCGATTACGGGCTGCAGAACAGCAGGATTTTCAGGAAGAACGCCGCCAACTCATTTCGCGCAAACGGGCGTTGCAGGACCAATTTGCTCAGCCCGCGCAAAAACTGCTTGCCGAACTGGAAGCAGCCGGCATCCACAAAAAAGAACTGGTAAATGGTGGAAGTGGCACCTACACGGCATGGGAAAAATGGGCGCAGGGCATTCCTCATGAGGTTAAGGAGGGTGGCAATTACCACAAAGCCGTTGAGCAGGTCAAGTGGTCGAGCGCATCGGCCTCTCCCGCAAGCAAAGCATGGCTGGCTGCAGCTGGTGAAAGGTTGAGCAAGCAGTGCAGCGAAATGCTCGACGCAGTGAATGCAGCCAGCAAAGAACTGAACCTCATCGACGCCATCCTCGGCAAGCAATACGCCATGGCCACCCTGGGCCGGCTGCAACAGGAAATGGAAGGCTGGATGGAAGAAAATGCCACGGTACCACTCAGCAGTTTGTACTTCAGGCTGGCCGACCTGCTCGCAGAAACCGCCACTCCATTTATATACGAGCGGCTGGGCAACCAGTACCGGCACTTTTTGATCGACGAATTTCAGGATACCAGCGTGCTGCAGTGGAACAACCTCTTGCCCTTGGTAGAAAACGGTTTGGCCGGCGGCAACGACTCGCTGCTGGTAGGCGATGCCAAGCAAAGCATCTACCGCTGGCGATCGGGCGAGGCCGAACAGTTTGTGCAACTGCCCCGCCAACTCGACGGCAGTGAAGGCTCGGTGTTGATGGAAGAGGCCTACGAAGCCCGCCAACTCAACACCAACTTCCGCTCCTACCGCCAGGTCATCGATTTCAACAACCGCTTCTTCCGCTGGTGGTCGACCCAGTCGAATGCCCGCCTGCAGCGCTTTTACGAAGGACTCGAACAAGCAGGTGGCAAGCCCGGCGGATTGGTGCAAGTTGAGCTGCTCGATACCCAAGGAGCCAATGGCAAGGAAGAAAAAGTAGCGCTGCGCCTTGCACGCATCACCGAATTGCTCCGCGAATTGGAAGAAAAGCAAGTGCCTTGGGGCGAGATCGCCATTTTGGTCCGCAGCAACGATTTAGGCAGCACCATGGCGCGCCACCTTTTGGCCGAGGGCATTCCGGTTATTTCGGGCGAAAGCCTGCTGTTGACCAACCAGCACCACATCCGACTGGTGATGGGCTTGCTGCATTACCTCACCTTCCCCAGCGACGAGGTAAACGAGCAGCTGTGCATGCAATGCCTGGTGGCCTTGGGCAAACCCATGCCTTTATTGCGGGAAAAGCTGCCTGCTTATGTGGCGCGCATCAGCCAACACGACTGGCCGGCACATTGGGCGCAGCTACCCATGGCCGAATTGCCCGAACAGGTGTTGAACTTCTTCGGTCTGTTGCAGCACAGCGACCCTTACCTGCTGCGGCTGCTCGATTTGCTGGCAGAAAAGAAATCCCGCTATCCCCGGGCCGAACAGCTGCTTGAGTGGTGGTACGAAAAAGGCCAGGAATCGGCCTTGCCCATGCCCGAAAAAGGCAATGCGGTGCGCATCATGACCATCCACAAATCGAAGGGATTGGAATTTGGGGTGGTGATCATTGCCGACCCCGATTCGGGCAAAAACTCCCTGGGACAGCCAGAAAGCTGGATTGATACCGAGCTCACCTCCTCGGGTTTGGCCTTGGTAAGTACGTCGAAATTGCAAGGCACCCATGCGCCCTACAACGAAGTGGCAGCACGCGAGGCAGAGATGACCGAAATCGACTACCTCAACGCCCTCTACGTGGCCTTTACCCGGGCAGTTGGTGCCTTGTACATCTTCGGTGCGCAAAAACCGACCGGTCCGGCCTACTGCTTCAGCAAGCAGTTCAGTGCTTTTTTAAACAGCTTGGGCGAAGCGCCTCAAACCCTCTGGCAAGTTGGCGAATTGCCCGTTTTCAACAAACCGGCTGCCCATAATGAGCTGCAATTGCATGCGCACCACTGGCACGATTGGCGCGAGCAAATGAAATTGCAGCACCGCTTTACTTCGGCCGATGCCAACAGCGACGCCCTGGCTTTGGGAGAGGCTGCACACCGCATTTTGGCCGATTTACCGCACGCAGAGGCGCTTGAATCGGTGGTTCAAGCCCATTTGGCGCAGGGATTGGTGAGCACCAGCCAACTCGACCAGCTGCTGCCCGCGCTCCGTTCCGTATTGCAGCAAGAAAATCTGAAGCCCTATTTCGCTCCGGGATTGCAGGTGGCCTCAGAAGCCGGCATTTTGGCACCCGATGGCAGCTTGCACCGGCCCGACCGGCTGGTTTACCTGCCCGATGAAGTGGTGGTGCTGGAATTCAAAACCGGGGTACCCTTGCCCAAACATGCGCAACAACTCGCCACCTATGTTGAATTATTGACCCAAATGGGCATAAAAGCCCGTGGTGAACTCGTTTATTTAAGCATTGACCATTTAAAAAATGGATAAACACCCCTACCTCAGCAGTTGCATCACCGAAGCCATGCGTTACAAAAAGTTGGGCGATGCCGTGCTCGAACGCTTGAGCGACGAACAATTACATTTTCAACCCCATGCCGATGGCAACAGCATTGCCATGTTGGTTCACCACCTATCGGGGAATATGCGCAGCCGGTTCACCGATTTTTTAAGCAGTGATGGCGAAAAAAGCTTTCGGCAACGCGATGCCGAATTTGAACCCGTTCATTGGCCAAAAGCCACGGTTCTAGCAGCCTGGCAAGCAGGTTGGGAAATTTATTTGGAAGTGCTGCATGCTCTTACCGAAGCCGATTTAAGCAAAACGGTCTATATCAGATCCGAACCACACAGCGTGTACGACGCCTTGCAACGGCAACAAGCGCATTACCCCTACCACATTGGGCAAATGACCTTGCTGGGCAAATGGTTGCTCGGCGAAAAGTGGCAATCACTGTCTATTCCCAAAAACCAAAGCGCGGCTTATTTGCAGCAAATGGAGGAAAAATATAAAAAACCTTAATATGTATGGCGGCCTGCGCAAAAAGTACTTACTTACAACATGCGTCCCGTTCAACTGATTCCCATCAAACTCAAACTCAGCAACGCCTATCTGCTCATTGGTCACAATGGGGTGGTTTTGGTCGACTCGGGCATGGCGTCGGATGTGGAGGCCATTGAAGATGCCTTGCTGGCCCAAAACCTGAGCGGGGCCGACATCAAATTGATTTTACATACACATGGCCACTCCGACCATGTGGGTGGCACTGCTACTTTGGTAAAGCGCTACCAATGCACCACAGCCTTGGGTGCAGCCGACCTGAAACAAGTGCTTGCAGGCAAAAACGACAAGCTTACGCCCACCCGCTTGATGGGCAAATGGCTTATTCCGTTTGTTGACAAGCCTTTTACTCCATTCACCCCCGATTGGTTGTTGCAAGAAAGCACT
>Ga0075157_10000893_pt1 | contig 20435 bp, 21 predicted proteins | sample JI81BgreenDNA_FD_70967 | JGI IMG/M metagenome (GOLD analysis project Ga0075157, IMG submission 70967) | Wastewater effluent complex algal communities from Wisconsin, to seasonally profile nutrient transformation and Carbon sequestration -... | ecosystem: Engineered > WWTP > Effluent > Algae...
GCCTCGCGGTCCAGGCCGATGACCTCATCGCGGAAATAGCGGGCACCGGCGAAGGTGGCCAGACGGCGCAGGTCTATGTGCACCTCGTCGTAGGTGTAGTGGCCGGCCACATAGCCCGGCAGCATGCCGGAATACGGGGTGTGCGTGTCGGTGCCTATGAGGGTGATGCGCACCCCGGGAATCGGCTTCATACCAAAGCTGCGCAGCACGCCCACATGGCTGTGGCCGCCGCCCACCAGAACTATGTCTTTCAATACCGCCGAGGCCGAACTTTGCATGGATAGGGGTCTGTTTGAACGTGCACCGATCTTATTCGCTGCCTCCGCGCGCCGCTTGAACGCGGCCGTGCAGCCGTGCGTGGAACACCGAATCGCCGGAACGCTGGCGGCGCAGGTAGCTGGGCGCGGTCCAGTCGGGGGCCGGGCAGGATGCCGCCGCTTCCGGGGCCTGGGAACCCCCTGCCTCCTGGAGCCAGGGAAGGAACGGCGCTGCGTGGCCAAGGGGAGGGGCGGGCAAAAAATGCTGAATGGAACGGAACATGGCACATCTCCTGCAAGTGAATAACCGATGTGCCCAGGTTACGGTGGCACCGTATCAATAGGTGATACGCTCCCGCATCCCTTGGAAAAAACATCTCTCTAAAACCATCTCTCTCTAAAACCATCTCTTCTTGGCCGCCAACGCAGCCACCGCACGCCCCAACCCCGCCCATGCGCGACATCGACCGCCTCTACCGCTACAAAAGCCTGCTGCTGTCACGCCACGCGGTATCGAGCGAGGAATTGACCGCGGCCCTGGGCATTTCCGTGCCGACCCTCAAGCGGGACATGGCCAAGCTGCGCGAGCGCCTGCAGGTACCCGTGGTGTACGACCGCGCCTTGGGCGGCTACCGGCTGGAGCCTGGGCACGGGAAGCGCGAACTGCCTGGCTTGTGGCTTTCCCCGCAGGACATGGTGGCCCTGGCCACGCTGCAGCATCTGCTGGCCGACTTTGCGCCTGGCCTGCTGGCCGACAAACTCGCCCCGCTGCGCGAACGCCTGAGCAGTCTGCTGCAGGACATCGACCCTGCCACGCTGGACCTTGCCCAGCGCATCCGGGTGGTGCACGCCGGCCAGCGCCGGGTACCACCTGCCGCTTTCGAAAGCGCCGCCTGGGCCACACTCTCACGCAAGCGCCTGAAGCTGGTGCACCACAACCGCGCCACCAACGAGCGGGTGGAGCGCACCGTATCGCCCCAGCAACTGGTGCACTACCGCGACAACTGGTACCTCGACGCCTGGTGCCACCTGAGGGACGGGCTGCGCTGCTTCGCGGTGGACGCGCTGGAGAAATGCACCGTGCTGGAGGACGAAGCCGCCCAGGACATCGACCCGCACACCCTGCGCGAGGCCACCCAGCACAGCTACGGCATCTTCAGCGGCGCACCCAGCGCTGTGGCTGTGCTCCGCTTCTCACCGGAACGGGCGCGGTGGGTGAGCGGAGAAATCTGGCACCCGGAGCAGCAATCGCAATGGCTGCCCAGCGGCCACTACCTGCTGCACCTGCCTTACAGCGACGACCGCGAGCTGCTCGGTGACCTGCTGCGCCACGGCGCCGACTGCGAGGTACTGGCGCCGCCCGACCTGCGCCGCAAGGTGGCCGAGGCGCACCAGAAGGCCGCCGCGCTTTATTTCGCATCACCCGATTGATCTGTGCCGCCAGTTCGATTACAGTACAGTTCAATAAAAAACCGTTTAGTCACGTTTTGTCCAAGCAGCACATATGAAGATCGCGGTCGTCGGTTCCGGCATCTCTGGCCTCTCGGTCGCGCACAGCCTGCGCGGCATGGCCCGCATCACCCTGTTCGAGGCCGGTTCCTACTTTGGCGGCCACACCAACACGGTGGATGTGACCCTGCCCAGCCCCACGGGCGACATCACCCACGGCGTGGACACCGGTTTTCTGGTGCTCAACGAGCGCACCTACCCCAACCTGCTGCGCCTGTTCAACGACCTCGATGTGGTGATTGCCAAATCGAATATGTCCTTCTCCGTGCAAGCGCCCCGCACGGGCGGCGGCATGCTGGAGTGGAGCGGCAACAACCTGAACACGGTGTTTGCGCAGCGCGCCAACCTGGTGAACCCGCGCTTTCTGGGCATGCTGGCCGACCTGCTGCGCTTCAACTCCCTGTGCACCCAGATTGCGCAGGAGCAGCGCGAACACACCATGGCCCAGCCGCTGGGTGAATTCCTGGTGCAGCACAAGTTCGGCGATGCCTTCCGCGACTGGTACTTCCTGCCCATGATGGGCTGCATCTGGAGTTGCCCCACCGAACAGATGCTGCGTTTTCCGGTGGCCACCATGATCCGCTTCTGCCACAACCACGGCCTGCTGCAGGTGAACAACCGGCCGCAGTGGTACACCGTGGCCGGCGGCGCACGGCACTACGTGGAGAAGATCATTGCCGGCATAGAAGACAAGCGCCTCAATACGCCCGTGCGCCGCATAGACCGCACCGACACCGCCCGCACCGGTCAGGTGGCCGTGACCACCGACCACGGCACCGAATGGTTCGACCATGTGGTGCTGGCTTCGCATTCCGACCAGTCCCTGGCCATGCTGGCCCAGCCCAGCCCGCTGGAGCAGCAGGTGCTGGGCGTCATACGCTACCAGCCCAACCGCGCCGTGCTGCACACCGACGCGTCCATGCTGCCGAGCCGGAAAAGCGCCTGGGCCGCCTGGAACTACGAGCGCGCCGCCAACGATGCCACCGAGAACCAGCGGGTGTCCCTGCATTACCTCATCAATATGTTGCAGCCGGTGCCCTTCGAGCAGCCGGTGGTGGTCACCTTGAACCCCTTGCGCCCCATCGCGCCACACACGGTGCTGCGCGAGATCGACTACGCGCACCCGGTCTTCGACATGGCCGCCATCGCTGCGCAGCAAAACGTACCGCAGATGCAGGGCCACCTGAACACCTGGTTCTGCGGCGCCTGGACCGGCTATGGCTTCCACGAAGATGGCCTCAAATCGGGCATGGCCGTGGCACGCCGCCTGCTGGCCCTGGACCAGAGCGACCACATCCCCACACCCCGCCAGCCGCAGGCCGAGGGCGCTCTGGCATGAGCGCAGCGGTGCAGGCTGTCCCCCTGCTGGGCTTTGGCCAGGTGCGGCACACGCGCCTGCGGCCCCGGGTGAACGCGTTCGCCTACGGCACCTACTTCGTCATGCTGCCCATGCGGCAACTGGCCCAGGATGTGGCCCGTGGTGCGGCCATTGCGTTGCCGGTGAACCGCCCCGGTGCCATCAGCTTCCACGACATCGACCACGGCGATGGGCGCCGCCCCGAAGCTGGCGGCGCGCTGGCCTGGATAGACGAACTGCTGCACAGCGAAGGCATTACCGATGCCACCGGTGAAATCTGGCTGCACTGCTACCCGCGCGTGCTGGGCTACACCTTCAAGCCGGTAAGCTTCTGGTACTGCCACCGGGCCGACGGCAGCCTGCGCGCCATTGTGGTGGAGGTGAACAACACCTTTGGCGAGCGGCACTGCTACCTGCTCGATGCGCCGCGCTATGGCGCCGAACTGACAGCCCGCAAGGTGTTCCACGTCTCGCCCTTCTGCGAGGTATCGGGCGGCTACCGCTTCCGCTTCATGCGCACCGAACCCACCACCGCGCAAGAGTTGCCCCGCACCGTGGTGCGCATCGACTACGACGACCCCGCCGGCCCACTGCTGCAAACCAGCGTGAGCGGCACCCTCGAACCCATCACGCCGGCCAGCCTGCGCCACGCACTGTGGCGCTACCCGGCCATGACGCTCATGGTGATTGCCCGTATCCACTGGCAAGCCCTGAAGTTGTGGCTCATGCGCACCGGCTTCCGCAAAAAACCCACCATCCCCGACCGTTTCGTGACGCGCTAGCCCGCGCAGCAGTGTCACCGCATGGAGTCGCCATCAATGCAAAGTGCTTCCCAAACTTTTCCCCGTATGAACCAGCTGCCGCAGGGCGCGCCAGCCGCAGCGCAGTCTGTGGTGAAGCTGCTCAACCGGCTGGCGCATGGCCACCTGGTGGTGCACCTGCCCGACAACCGCACGCTGGAATTCGGTGCTCCGCAAGCCACGCCCAGCGCCTCGGTGCACCTGAACAACTGGAACGTGTTCGAGGCTGCGCTCAAGTCGGGCGATATCGGTTTTGCCGAGTCCTACATCGCCGGCGACTGGACCACCAACGACCTGTCGGCTTTGCTGCGCATCTTCATTGCCAACCGGCAAAAGCTCGATGACATCATCTACGGCAGCTGGGCCGGCCGCCTGCTCTACCGCATCAAGCACGCGCTGAACCGCAACACCCGCACCAACAGCCGCAAGAACATCCACGCCCACTACGACCTGGGCAACGGCTTCTACCGGCTCTGGCTCGACGGGAGCATGAACTACTCCTCGGCCTGGTTCAACGGCAACCCGGCCCAGGAGCTGCGGGCGGCGCAAGACGCCAAGGTACGCCGCGCGCTGCGCATGGCGCAGGTGAAACCGCAGGACCGCGTGCTGGAAATTGGCTGCGGCTGGGGCGCGCTGGCCGAAATGGCCACCACCGAATTCGGCGCCTCCCTCACCGGCGTGACGCTGTCCACCGAGCAGCTGGAGTTTGCCCGCGAGCGCATGGCCCGCGTGGGTTCGGCCGAGCGCACCGACCTGCGCCTGCAGGACTACAGAGACATTGCCGACGGCCCTTACGACGCCATCTGCTCCATCGAGATGGTGGAAGCCGTGGGCCGCGAGTTCTGGCCCACCTACTTCCAGAGCGTGCAGCGCCTGCTCAAGGCGGGCGGGCGCGCCTGCATCCAGAGCATCGTCATCCAGGACAAACTGTTCGAGCGCTACCTGCGCTCCACCGACTTCATCCAGCAATACATCTTCCCCGGCGGCTGCCTGCCCAGCCCCGGCGAATTCCGCCGCCAGGCCGAAGCCGCCGGCCTGAAAGTGGAAGACGAGATGTACTTCGGCCCCGACTACGCCGAAACCTGCCGCCGCTGGCGCGACCAGTTCCACGCCGAGCACGAACAGGTGCGCGCGCTCGGCTTCGACGACCGCTTCCAGCGCATCTGGGAGTTCTACCTGGCCTATTGCGAAGCGGGTTTCACCGCAGGAGACATCGATGTTGCCCAATACACGCTCGTCAAGCCGCTCTGAAGTTCGTACCCAGGGCCCTACCCAGGCCCGTAATCAGGCCCGTCCCCAAGCGCTCACCGCGCCGGGCCGTGCTGTGGCGCTGCGCTGGCTGGCCGCCCTGCTCGCGGCCGGCTTCCTGTGGCTGGCCTTTCAGGGCCCGGCCCAGGCGCGGCCCAACCCCATGCTGCCCTCGGCCGAATTGCGCGGTGAAGGGCTGCTGCGCTTCTTCGGGCTGCAGGTGTACCGCGCCCGCCTCTGGACCGACCCCAGCTTCGAGGCCGCCAACTTTGCGGCTGCGCCGCTGGCGCTGGAGCTGGAGTACCTGCGCGACTTCAAGGCCAGCGCCATCGCCGACCGTTCCATCCAGGAGATGCGCCGCGCCGCCACCTTCAGCGCCGAACAGGCCAGCCGCTGGGAAACGCAGCTCGCGCAGTTGCTGCCCGACGTGAAGGCCGGCGACCGCATCATGGGCGTGCACCAGCCGGGCACCGGCGCGCTGTTCTTCCACAACGACAAGCCCCTGGGCGGTATTGCCGATGCCGAGTTCTCGCGCCTGTTCTTCGGCATCTGGCTGGGGCCGGCCACGTCCGAGCCCGGCTTGCGCGATGCGCTGGTCAAGCCGGCGCAGCGCTGAACCGCGCTGCCGCCATAGGCCCCAAATCAGCCCGAGCAAAGCCCCTTGACCACCCCCCACCACTTCACGGCCCGGCACGGCATGGCCTATGGGCTGCTGGGCCTGCCTCTGGCCTTCGTGGCGTTGCCGCTGTACGTGCACCTGCCCAATTTCTATGCCACGGAATTCGGCATGTCCCTGGCCACGCTGGGCGCCGTGCTGCTGTTCACGCGCCTGCTCGATGCGCTGACCGACCCTTTCCTGGGCCGTTTCAGCGACTTCCTGCACCGCCGTTCCGCACGGGCGGTGCTGGGCGCGGGTGCGGTGTGTGCGGCGCTGCTGGTTGCAGGCATGGCCGGGCTGTTCGGCCCGCCACAAGCCGTGACTGGCAGCCCCACCGACCTGGTGGTGTGGATCTGCTTCGGCCTGCTGCTCACCTACACCGCCTTCAGCCTGCTGTCGATTGCCCACCAGTCATGGGGCGCCCGGCTGGGTGGCAACGAGGTCTACCGCGCCCGCGTGGTGGCCTGGCGGGAGGCCGCCGGCCTCATCGGCGTGGTCATGGCTTCGGTCTTGCCGGCGCTGCTGGGCTGGAATGCGTGGCTGGCGGCGTTTGCCCTGACGCTGGGCCTGGGCTGGCTGGCCTGGACACGCGCGCCCCAACCCGAACGCCCCGAGGCGCAGGCCGCCCGCGAAGCCGCGGCTCTGCAGCCCCAGACCGAGGCGCTGCCCCTGTGGGACTCCTTGCGCCTGCCCTGGACACGCCCCGCCTTTCGGCGCCTCATGGCCGTGTTTGTGCTCAGCGGCATGGGCAGCGCCATCCCGGCCACGCTGGTGCTGTTCTTCATCAAGGACCGCCTGCTTGTCCCCGAGATGGAACCCGCCTTTCTGGCCACCTACTTCGTCTGCGCTGCCGCTTCCATCCCGCTGTGGCTGCGGCTGGTGAAGCGCTGGGGCCTGGCGCGTACCTGGCTGGCCGGCATGCTGCTGGCCATCAGCGTGTTCGGCTGGACCGCCACCCTGGGCGCCGGAGACCACTGGTACTTCCTGGTGGTGTGCGCGCTGTCGGGCATTGCGCTGGGCACCGATCTGGCCCTGCCGAGTGCGCTCCTGGCCGGTGTCATAGGCCAGCAAAAAGGCGACAGTGGCCGCTATGAGGGCGCCTACTTTGGCTGGTGGAACCTGGCGGCCAAGCTCAACCTGGCCCTGGCCGCCGGCTTGGCCCTGCCCTTTCTGGGTGCCATGGGCTACCAGCCCGGCACCACCGACCCCGAGGGCCTGCGCGCCCTGGCACTGGTCTATGCAGTGCTGCCCTGCATCCTGAAACTCATGGCCGCTGGCCTGCTGTACGTGGTCATCATCCGGCCGCAACCGTTTTCAACGCCTCCCTTGAAGGAAAGCACATGACATCGCCGTTCACCGTTCTCCGTGCGCTCGTGCGCCGGCCCGCGCGGGCCGCCTTGCAAGGGCTGCGCACCCTGCGCCTGGTTCTGCTCGCTGGCCTGGCCGGGCTGGTGCTGGCCGGTTGCGCGGGCCAGCAGCTCAACGAATACGCCAGCGAGAAGCCCACCCTGGACCTGTCGCAGTACTTCAACGGCAAGCTCATTGCCCACGGCATGTTCCAGGACCGCAGCGGGCAGGTGGTACGCCGCTTTGTGGTGGACATGGAAGGCACCTGGAACGGCAACCAGGGCGTACTCGATGAGCGCTTCACCTACTCCGACGGCACCACCGAGCGCCGTGTCTGGCGCCTCACCAAGCACGAGAACGGCCGCTACACCGGCACCGCCGACGACGTGGAAGGCGAGGCCAGCGGCCAGACCGTGGGCAACGCCTTCCGCTGGGGCTACACGCTGCGCCTGCCGGTGGACGGCAAGGTCTACGAGGTGCAGTTCGACGACTGGATGTACCTCATCGACGACAAGGTCATGCTCAACCGCGCCACCATGAGCAAGTTCGGCATCCGACTGGGTGAGGTGACCCTGTCCTTCACGCGCCTGCCATGAGTTTGAACCCCACGATGGCCCAGTGGACGGGCCGCCGCGTATGGCTGGTGGGTGCCTCCAGCGGCATTGGGCGCGCGCTGGCGGTGAAGCTGCATGGGCTGGGAGCCGAAGTGTGGGTGTCCGCGCGCAACGGGGCCGCCCTGCAAACCTTCACCGAAGCGCATCCGGGCAGCCACGCGCTGCCGCTCGATGTGACCGATGCTGCGGCTGTGCAGAACGCTTTCGCCACCCTCACCGCCACGGGTCCGCTGGACGTCATGTGCTACTGCGCCGGCCACTACAACGCCATGCGTGCGCAGCAGTTCGACCTGGCCGATGCGCACCGCCACCACCAGATCAACTACGCCGGCGCCCTCAACGTGATGGCACCCGTGCTGGCCGCCATGCTGGCCCGTGGCGCAGGCCACCTGAGCTTCATCAGCAGCGTGGCGGGCTTTGCCGGCCTGCCCAAAAGCCTGGCCTATGGCCCCACCAAGGCCGCGCTCATCAACCTGGCCGAGACGCTTTACCTCGATGTGCACCGCCAGGGCCTGGGTGTGAGCGTCATCAACCCCGGGTTTGTGGATACGCCGCTCACCGCCAACAACGATTTCGACATGCCCGCCCTCATGACCCCCGAGGCTGCGGCGCAGGAAATCGTCGATGGCTGGGCTGCCGGTCGCTTCGAGATCCATTTCCCGCGCCGCTTCACCCGCGCCATCAAGTTTCTGCGCCTGCTGCCCTACCGCTGGTTTTTTCCGGCGGTGCACAAGATCACGGGCCTGTGAGGATGGGAGAACAGCACATGCCTACCGAGGCCGCCGTAGACCGCATCGTGGCTTTCTTCGAACAGCTGTCTCCCGAAGCTGTGCGCCAGATGGACCGCATCTACGCGCCCGGCGCCCGCTTCAAGGACCCCTTCAACGAGGTGGAAGGCGTACAGGCGGTGGCAGGTATTTTTTCCCACATGTACACCTCGCTGCACGAGCCGCGTTTCGTGGTCACAGCCCGCGTGCTGCAGGGAAACCAGTGCTTCCTCACCTGGAATTTTCTGTTCCGGTTCCAGCGTTACAGCCCCGAAGTGACCCAGACCATACGCGGCGCCAGCCACCTGGAACTCGATGACCAGGGGCGCATCACCCTGCACCGCGACTACTGGGACGCCGCCGAAGAGCTGTACGAGAAACTGCCGGTGGTGGGCGGCCTGATGCGCTGGCTGAGACGCCGAGCCAACAGCTGAACCCACGGCCAGCCGCTGCATGCATCCCGTTTCCCCGCCCACCATCCCCAACCCCGCCAGCCTGGAGCGCGCACGCGCCGCCTTCCTGCAAGGCGTTGCCCACGCGGAGGCTGGCCGCTGGACCGATGCCGAAGCCGCCTTCCTGGAAGCCCTGCAGCACGCGCCTGGCCGTCCCTCGGTGCTCATGAACCTGGGCATTAGCCGGGTGCACCTGGGCCGCTTTGCCGATGCCATTGCGCCGCTGAAGGCCAGCGCCGCCGCCGACCCCGCGCAGGTGGGCGTAGACACCTGGGCTGCCCTGGCCACCGCGCAAATGGAAACACTGGCCTGGGCCGACGCCACCCACAGCCTGGAGCAGGCACTCGATGTGCTGGCGCAGCCTGGCGCTACCACCCCTGCGCAGGTGCAAGCCGCCGCCCTGCCCTTGCGCCTCCAGCTCAGCCAGTGCCAGTCCATGCTTGGCCAGCACAGCCGGGCCATTGCCACGCTGCAGCAGGTGCTCGATGCGCGGCCCGATCACGCCGAAGCGTGGAGCCGCCAGGGCCACCTGTGGCGCGAACTGGAAGACCTGGACAAAGCGCGCCATGCCTACGAGCAAGCCCTGAAGCTGGGCGCCGACGCCGAGCTGCACCGCTACTACCTGGCCGCCCTGAACCCCGCCAGCACCGTCCCCGATGCCCCACGCACTTACGTGGAGTCCCTCTTCGACCAGTACGCCGCCGACTTCGAGGACCACTTGGTGAAGCAACTGGGCTACCAGGGGCACCGGCTGCTGGTGGAAGGACTACCGGGCACCGAGGGCGCTGCCAGTGGCTCCGGTTCCAGCACGGGACCGCGCTTTCGCCATGCACTCGATCTGGGCTGCGGCACCGGCCTGTGTGGCCCGCTCATCCGCCCGCAGGCCGCGCAGCTCACTGGCGTCGATGTGTCGGCCGCCATGCTGGAGCAGGCCCGCGCGCTGCGGGTGTACGACGCGCTGGCCCACGCCGACATCCACGACCACCTGGCAGCCCTGCCACCCGAGCCACAGTTCGACCTGGTGCTGGCCGCCGATGTGTTCATCTACGTGGGCGCGCTGGAGCGGGTGTTTGCCTTGCTGGCGCCACGCCTGCGCCCCGGCGCGTGGTTTGCGTTCACGGTGGAAAGCACCGCAGCAGCCAGCGGCGCCACCGCACCAACGCCAGAACTCCAGTTGCTCCCGAGCCTGCGCTACGCCCACAGCCTGGCCTACATTGACCGGCTGGCACAGGCCCATGGGCTGGTGCGCCGCCACACGGCACAAGCCCCTTTGCGCGTAGACCAGGCCGAGCCGCTACCGGGACATTTCGTGTACCTGCAGAACGCTGCGTAGCCCGTGCACTCCGCCTGAGTCGGACATGAAAAAAGCCGCCATGCTGTGCAGCAGTGGCGGCTTTTGCCCGCGGGGCGGGTGTCTGGTGGGTCGTAGTGGGATCGAACCACTGGCTTCCACCGTGTGAAGGTGGCACTCTACCGCTGAGTTAACGACCCGGTATCCGTTAAGCCTCAAATTATAGCACGGCAAATCCGCGTTTTTTCGGTTGGCGTTACGCCACCTGACGCCAGACCGTTTTTCCTTTGCTGGCCTTGTCCAGCTCTTCCAGCAAGCGCGCGTGCGCCTCCAGTTCCTGCGCGCTGGCCGCTATCACCGGCAGCTCGAAGCTCTGCAGGTTCAGGCGCGCGCCTTCGCTGCTGGCGCCGGGGCTGGCATCCATGTCAATCAGCAAGGCGTCCTGGCCACGGGTCAGGTTGATGTACACATCGGCCAGCAGTTCGGCATCCAGCAAGGCGCCGTGCAGCGTGCGGCCAGAATTGTCCACGCCCAGCCGGTCGCATAGGGCGTCCAGGCCGTTGCGTTTGCCAGGGTACATCTCCTTGGCCATGGCCAGCGTGTCTATCACGCCACCCACCCACTCGCGCAGGGGTGGCTGTCCCAGCCGCGCGAATTCGCTGTTCAGGAAGCCCACATCGAACGGCGCGTTGTGGATGATGAGTTCGGCCCCCTGGAGGTACTGCATCAGGTCGTCGGCCACCGCCGCAAACAGCGGTTTGTCCTGCAGGAACTCCAGCGAAATGCCGTGTACCCGCAGCGCGTCTTCGTGGATATCGCGCTGCGGGTTCAGGTAGTAGTGGCGGTTGTTGCCGGTGAGCTTGCGGTGCACCAGCTCCACGCAGCCAATCTCGATGATGCGGTCCCCATCGGCGGCAGACAGGCCGGTGGTTTCCGTGTCCAGAACAATCTGGCGCATGCTCAGTGGTGCTCGCGGGCGTGGTTGATGGTGTAGCGCGGAATCTCCACCGTCAGGTCGGTCTGGGCCAGCACAGCCTGGCAGCTCAGGCGCGACTGCGGCTCCAGCCCCCAGGCCTTGTCCAGCAGATCGTCCTCTTCCTCGGTCGCTTCGTTCAGCGAGGCACCGCCCTGGCGCACCACCACATGGCAGGTGGTGCAGGCACAGCTCATGTCGCAGGCGTGCTCAATCTCTATGTCGTTGTCCAGCAGCGCCTCGCACAGCGTGGTGCCGGGCAAGGCGGTGATCTCGGCGCCCTGCGGGCACAGCTCAGGGTGGGGAAGAATGCGTATGGTGGGCATGGGTGAATGGCGGAATAGCGGAATAGGGTCAGATGTCGGTCACGTGGTGGCCCGCCAGCGCTTTCACAATGCTCTGGTTCATGCGCTGGGCCGCAAAGGCCTCGGTGCCCTTGGCCACGGCTTCGGTGGCGGCTTCAATGTGCTTGGGGTCGGTGGAGGCCAGCGCAGCCTCGGTCTCGGCCAGCAGGCGGTCTATGTCGGCGCGTTCGTCTGCAGCCAGCAAGTGGCCATCGGCCGCCAGGGCACTGCGGGTGGCGTCCAGCATGCGCTGGGCTTCCACGCGCGCCTCCACCAGCGCGCGCGCCTGCATGTCTTGCTCGGCGGTGGCAAAGCTGTCCTTCAGCATGGCGGCTATCTGTTCGTCGGTCAGGCCGTAGGAAGGCTTCACATCGATCTTGGCTTCCACACCCGAAATCTGCTCGTGGGCCGTCACCGTGAGCAGGCCGTCGGCGTCCACCGTGAAAGTCACGCGGATGCGCGCCGCACCCGCCGCCATGGGCGGAATGCCGCGCAGCTCGAAGCGCGCGAGGCTGCGGCAATCGGCCACCAGATCGCGCTCGCCCTGCACCACGTGCAGTGCCAGCGCCGTCTGGCCGTCCTTGTAGGTGGTGAAGTCCTGCGCCAGTGCGGTGGGCAGTGTGGTGTTGCGCGGCACAATGCGCTCCACCAGCCCGCCCATCATCTCTATGCCCAGAGACAGCGGAATCACGTCGAGCAGCAGCAGGTCGCTCTCGGGGTTGTTGCCCGCCAGCTGATTGGCCTGGATGGCCGCGCCCAGCGCCACCACCTCGTCCGGGTTCAGGTTGATGAGGGGCGGCTGGCCGAAGAAGGCTTCCACCGCCTGCAGTACCACAGGCATGCGGGTGGACCCACCCACCATCACAACGCCCTGCACCTCGGTCTTGTCGAGCCCCGCATCGCGCAGCACCTTGCGCACCGCCTGCATGGTGCGCTGGGTCAGGGCCTGGGTGGCGGCGGCAAAGTCGGCATGGGTCACGTCCAGCTGCACCGCGGCACCGCCCAGTGTGGCGCTCCAGGTCACGGCAGCGCCGTCGTGCGCGTGCGCGCTCAGGGCTTCCTTCACCCGGCGGGACTCGGCCATCAGCTGCGCGCGGGCCTCGGCGGGCAAGGTGGCCAGTTCGCCGTGGCCAGTGGCCGTGAGCACCTGCGCGGTGAGCGCGCGGTCGTAGTCGTCACCGCCCAGTGCGGAATCTCCGCCGGTAGCCAACACTTCAAACACGCCGCGGGTCAGGCGGAGTATGGAAATGTCGAAGGTGCCGCCACCCAGGTCGTACACCGCGTACACGCCTTCGGCGCCCTGGTCGAGGCCGTAGGCAATGGCTGCGGCCGTGGGTTCGTTGATCAGGCGCAGCACGTTCAGGCCGGCCATCTGCGCAGCGTCCTTGGTGGCCTGGCGCTGGGCGTCGTCAAAATAGGCCGGCACGGTGATCACGGCACCGTACAGGTCGGCATCGAAGCTGTCCTCGGCGCGGAAGCGCAGGGTGGCCAGCAACTCGGCACTCACCTCCACGGGGGTCTTGTCGCCCGCCACGGTGCGCACCAGCACCATGCCCTCGCCGTCCACCAGTTCGTAAGGCAAATGCGCGGCGTTGGGAATGTCGGCCAGCTTGCGGCCCATGAGCCGCTTCACCGAGCTGATGGTGTTGGCGGGGTCGGTGCCCTGTGCCGCCAGCGCCTCGTGGCCTATGGCTCGGCCAGCGCCCTGCCCGGCAGGCAAGTAACGCACCACGCTGGGCAGGATCACGCGGCCCTGCTCGTCGGGCAGGCATTCGGGAACGCCGTGGCGCACGGAGGCCACCAGCGAATGGGTGGTGCCCAGGTCTATACCCACCGCGATGCGCCGCTGATGCGGCTCGGGCGTATAGCCGGGTTCAGATATTTGTAGCAGTGCCATAGAGGTCTTCGATTATCCCCGCTGAGGGCAACCTCACCCGTCGGGGGGGCACTCACCCGGCGGAGGCAAAAAACGTGGGCTCAGGAAAGATCGAGCAGGCGGTCCATCCGGGTCTGCACTTCCTGGCTGAAGCGCTCCACGAACATCAGCGCACGCACGGATTCGGCCGCCTGGCTGGCGTCCGGGGCGCCGGGGGCATCCAGCTGCTGTTCCAGTTGGACCAGCAGAGCCTGGCGGGCGGCACGGGTCTGTGCCAGGAGCCCATCGAAAGCCGCCTCGTCGGCCGCTTCGTCCAGGGCCTCACGCCATTCCATCTGCTGCATCAGAAACGCCGCCGGCATGGCGGTGTTGCGCTCGGCGTCTATGCGGGCTCCCCGCAGTTCACACAGGTAGGCCGCGCGCTGCAGCGGGTCTTTCAAGCGTGCGTACGCCTCGTTCACCCGCATGGACCACTGCATGGCCACACGCTGGGCGGCGGCACCCTGGCTGGCAAAACGGTCGGGGTGCACCTCGCGCTGCAGCTGCTTCCAGCGCTCGTCCAGTGTCGCCCGCTCCAGCGCAAAGCGCTCGGGCAGGCCCATCAGCGCAAAGTCGTTGTCCTGAAGGTTCACGCTGGTGGATTACACGCGGAAGGACTCGCCACAACCGCAGCGGTCCCGCTCTTTCGGGTTGTTGAACTTGAAGCCCTCGTTCAGCCCTTCGCGCACAAAGTCCAGCTGCGTACCTTCCAGGTAGGGCAGGCTCTTCGGGTCGATCAGGATCTTGACGCCGTGATCCTCGAACACCACATCCTCCGGCGCCACTTCGTCGGCGTATTCCAGCTTGTAAGCCAGGCCCGAGCAACCCGTGGTCCGCACGCCCAGGCGCACACCTACCCCCTTGCCTCGGCGGCTGAGGTATTTGGTCACGTGCCGGGCGGCGGCTTCAGATACGGTCACAGACATGGCGGGGTCTCGGTCGGGAAAATCAGGCAAAAGGGCTCGGTTCCACCTCAGTGGGCGTGCTTCTTCTTGTAGTCCTCCACCGCGGCTTTGATGGCGTCCTCGGCCAGGATGGAGCAGTGGATTTTCACCGGCGGCAGGGCCAGTTCCTCGGCAATCTGGCTGTTCTTGATCTGGGCCGCTTCGTCGAGCGTGCGGCCCTTCACCCATTCGGTCACCAGTGAGCTGGAGGCAATGGCCGAGCCACAACCGTAGGTCTTGAAGCGTGCGTCCTCAATCACGCCGGTTTCGGGGTTCACCTTGATCTGCAGCTTCATCACGTCGCCACAGGCGGGCGCGCCCACCATGCCGGTGCCCACGCTGTCGTCGCCTTTCTCGAAGCTGCCCACGTTGCGGGGGTTCTCGTAGTGGTCTACCACTTTGTCGCTGTATGCCATGGTCGTTCTCCTGTATGCAATGAATCGGTGTAGCGGCGCAGAACAGTGCTCAGTGCGCGGCCCACTGGATGGTGGACAGGTCGATGCCGTCCTTGTACATCTCCCACAGCGGCGAGAGTTCGCGCAGCTTGGCCACGTTCTCGGCAATGGTCTGGATGGCGTAGTCGATCTCGGCTTCCGTGCTCCAGCGGCCTATCGTCATGCGCAGGCTGCTGTGGGCGAGTTCGTCGCTGCGGCCCAGGGCGCGCAGCACATAGCTGGGTTCCAGGCTGGCGCTGGTGCAGGCCGAGCCGCTGGACACTGCCAGGCCCTTGATGCCCATGATCAGCGACTCGCCTTCCACGTAGTTGAAGCTCATGTTCAGGTTGTGCGGCACGCGGCGCGTGGCGTGGCCGTTCACGAAAGACTCTTCAATGGCCGACAGGCCCGCGAACAGCCGGTCGTGCAGCGCCTGGATACGCGGCAGCTCGGTGGCCATTTCGGCCTGCGCAATCGCGTAGGCCTCGCCCATGCCCACGCACTGGTGGGTGGGCAACGTGCCCGAACGCATGCCACGCTCGTGGCCGCCGCCGTGCATCTGCGCTTCGATGCGGATGCGCGGCTTGCGGCGCACGTACAGCGCACCGATGCCCTTGGGGCCGTAGGTTTTGTGCGAGGTCAGGCTCATCAGGTCGATGGGCAGATCCTTCAGGTCGAAGGGCACGCGGCCCGTGGCCTGCGCGGCATCGGAATGGAAAATCACGCCTTTCTCGCGGCAAATGGTGCCGAGTGCGGCCACGTCCTGAATGACGCCAATCTCGTTGTTCACGAACATGACGCTGGCCAGGATGGTGTCCGGGCGAATGGCTGCGCGGAACTCGTCCAGGTTCACCAGACCGTCTTCCTGCACATCGAGGTAGGTGACCTCGAAGCCTTCGCGCTCCAGGTGGCGGCAGGTGTCGAGCACGGCCTTGTGCTCCGTTTTCACGGTGATGATGTGCTTGCCCTTGCCCTGGTAGAAGTGCGCTGCGCCCTTGATGGCGAGGTTGTTCGACTCGGTGGCACCGCTGGTCCAGACGATTTCGCGCGGGTCTGCGCCAATCAGGCTGGCCACCTGCTCGCGGGCGTTTTCCACGGCCTTCTCGGCCTCCCAGCCCCAGGCATGGCTGCGCGAGGCGGGGTTGCCAAAGTGCTCGTACAGCCAGGGCACCATCTTGTCGACCACGCGCGGGTCGCAAGGGTTGGTGGCGCTGTAGTCCATGTAAATGGGAAAGTGCGGTGTGCTCATGGTGATGTCGCTCTCGTGCTTGCTCTGTATGTCTATCTTCCCGGTGTCTCGCGGTCCTCTGGGGCCGCCGTTCACTTGCCGGCTACCCCACCCAGAGCGAACACCGAGTTGGGCGCATTCACGCGTATGGGCTTGACCACCGGCGCAGAGGAAATGGCACGCTTGATGAGGGGCGCATTTTCCACCACCACGCCTTTGGCCAGCTGGTCGTCCACCAGCTTTTGCAGGGTGATGGAATCGAGGAAATCCACCATCTTGGCGTTCAGGGCGGCCCACAGCTCGTGGGTCATGCAGCGGGTACCCTCGCCCAGGCAGTTTTCCTTGCCGCCGCACTGGGTGGCGTCGATGGGTTCGTCCACCGACACGATGATGTCGGCCACGGTGATTTCGGCGGCCTTGCGGGCCAGCATGTAGCCGCCGCCCGGACCACGGGTGGACTCCACCAGTTCGTGGCGGCGCAGCTTGCCAAACAGCTGCTCCAGGTAGGACAGGGAGATCTGCTGGCGCTGGCTGATGGCAGCCAGGGTCACAGGCCCACCGCTCTGGCGCAGAGCCAGGTCGATCATGGCGGTGACGGCAAAACGGCCTTTGGTGGTGAGGCGCATGACAAGCTCCTTGCGTAGAACGCTTTGGGGTGTGGGCCGGGATGGGCCGCTTACCCGACTTGTTTGGTCGAGTATAACAGAAACCCGAGTAATTTGCTCGGCCATGGGGTGTCCATGCCGCTATCGGGGACTTGGGAAACCAGACTTATACGCTACCGTCTTATTATGAACTCAACGGTAACTTCTGGTAAGACCCATACCCCCTGCGCGGGTTCCCACCGGGAAGCAAAACACCACCGTGGTACCGGGGTGGGTGTCTGAAAACACCACCCGGGCACCCATTTTTTCTGCACGAAGACGGATGTTCTTCAAACCTCTGCCGCCCACCGCGTCGCGCAGCCCCTCGGACATGCCGCGCCCGTTGTCCTCGATGGACAGCACCACGCTGCCCGGTGGCACCCCGTCGGCCACTTCGCCGTGACCGTCGCCCGTGGCCCTCACGCCCGTGCGTACTGTCAGCCGGGTGGCACCGGAGTGCTTGACCACATTGGCGAACACCTCCTGCACACAGCGGAACAGGTGCATCACCCCCTGGGAGTCCAATGCGGGAATCACGGGCACTTCCTGCACTTGCCAATCCAGCTGAATGCCGGCCGACTGCAGTGCCGGTGCAATGCGCTGCCGCAGTGTGCCCAGGATGGTGGGCAGATCGCCCTCCATGGGCTCCAGAGAATCCAGTGTGATGCGCAGCTCATCCAGCGCGTGACTGATCATGGTGGTGAGCTGGCTGCGGTCCAGCTGGTCCCGGCTGTTGTGCACCATGTTGAGCGTCTGGACCAGCTGGCTGCCCAGGCCGTCGTGCATGTCCCGCACCAGCCGCTGGCGCTCGCTTTCCACGGCGCGTTGGCGCTCCGACTCGCGCAGCTGGTTGAAGGCCAGCCGCAACTGCCCTTCCCTCTCGGCCACCACCTTGGCCAGGCTGTCGTTCAGCCGCCGCACCTCGGCCACCGACGCAGTAGACCGCTGCATCAGCACCCACCCCAGCGTGAACATGAGGGTGAGGCTGCCCAGCGAAGTCCAGCGCAGGTCGGCATCACCCGGGAAATTGAGTTGAACCACCAGAAAGTCGCGCACGCCGGTGGCCAGCGTGAACAGCGCCACCATGAGAACCAGGGCAAGATTGGGCGACAGGCTCCGCGCCGCCCTGGTCACCCACAGGATGTAGCCAAGGCTGGTGGCTGCCGTGAACGCCAGAACCCCGGCCCAGATGCGGTAGTTGTCGTAGTCCAGCGTGTACAGCGTCCAGCCCATCCACGCGGGTGCCGCAGCCAGCAGGAAGTACGCCAGTCCACGCACCAGACGCAGCCGTAGGCCCACCATCTCCTCGATGAAAAGGCAGATGAAGGCCACATACACGGCAAAGCTCACCCGGTGCAGCAAAAAGTACAGCTCGTAGGTCAGCGGCGGATCGGCCAGCACCGACAGCACCAGCCGCACAGCGTGTGCCAGCGAAGCCGCTGCCATGAGCGCAAACAGCCGTTCCCGCAGCAGCAGCCACAGAAACAGCGACATCAGCCCCATGAGGACGGCGGTGATGAGCATCATCCAGGTGCCGATGACCTGCCAGCCGTACAAGGTTTTGTACCGGTCGTACAGCGTGTCGAAGGCGCCCACCTGGAATGGCGCCAGCCCGCTGCGCTCGAGCAACTGGCCCTTCACTTCGACACGGACCACGTTGCGCGGCAGGTCGGGGTCGAGCAGTGCGGCCGGCAAGGGCACGAAGTAAGGAAACCAGCCCGCATTCACCACCCGCCCGGGTTCGTCGTACCAACCCTCCTGAAACAGCTCCTGGCCGTTGAGCAGCACACGAAAGCGGGTACCCACCCGTGGCAGCAGCAGGGCCAGCCCTGGGGGCTGTGTTCCGCTTTGCTGCAGTTGGGCCACCATCTCCGGGCTGGGGGAGAACAGGTAGTCCACCCGGCTGCGCAGCTCGGGCGGGGCATCGTCAAGGATGTGGGGCAACGCCACTTCGCGCGGAACCGGTGGAAGCCCGGTACCTCCAGCCCCCGGAACAGCCAGAACCGACACCACATTGACCACGCCACGTACCGCGGCGGGCCTGGACACCCAGTGCAAAACCAGCAGCAAGGCCAGCAGACACAGGGCTACCGGCAGCAACAGGCGAAGGCGCTCTCCGGCTCTCAGAGCAGCCCCCGCTGCTGCGCCGCCCGCACCACCTGCACGCGGGTGTGCACGGCCAGCTTGCGGTACAGGCTCTTGATGTGGGTGCTGACCGTGGCTGCACCAATCCCGAGCTTCTGGGCAATTTCCTTGTTCACATACCCCTGCGCTACCAGCCGCAGCACGTCGGATTCCCGCTCGGAGAGCATGGGTCGGGGCGGCTCTGTCCCGTAGGCCAGAGCACTCTGGGGGGCAGGCGCGGCATCGGCTGCGCTGCGAAACTGCTTGAGCAGCATGCGGGCCAGCAAAGGTGAAATCGGCGCGCCGCCCTCCCGGATCTGCTCGATGGCGTCGATCAGTTCGTCGCCGCTGCAGCCCTTGAGCACGTAGCCGGTCGCGCCCATCTGCAGGGCTTCGATGAGCCGGGACTCGTCTCCAAACACGGTGAACACCAGCAATTCGGCATCGGGGCGGGCCAGGGAGAGCTGGCGCAGCATGTCTTCGCCGCGGCCATCGGGCAGGCCCAGGTCCACCAGAAACACATCGGCGCTGCTGGACGGCGCCATGAGGCAGGCGTGCGCATAGGTCTCCGAGCAGCCGGCCAGGCGCCATTGCGGGCGCTGCTCCAGCGTCTGCTCCACGAACTGCTGCACGGTCCGGTCGTCCTCGATGAGGTAGATCTCGGTGGTGGCGGTGGTGGCGGAAGCGTCGGACACGGGTGCGGCGTTGTCAGGCATGTTCGGATTTTGCCTACTTTTGCCAGGCACCGGCTACTGCGGTGCCGCGGGCAATGGGTCGTGGGCGTCGGCCCCCAGCAGGCGCTGCTTCAGCCGGGCCAGTTGGTCGCGGGTGCGGGCCGCCTGCTCGAACTCCAGGTTGCGGGCGTGGTCCAGCATCTGTTTCTCCAGCCGCTTGATTTCCCGCGCCAGATCCTTCTCGCTCATGGTGTCGGCCTCGGCCATCTGGCGGGCCGCATCGGCCAGCTTGTCGGCCTCCTGCCCGGCTTTCTCGCTGTACACGCCGTCAATCAGGTCTTTGATGCGCTTGACCACGCTGCGCGGAACGATGCCGTGCTCGGTGTTGAAGGCCACCTGCTTCTGGCGGCGCCGCTCGGTCTCGTCCATGGCCAGCTTCATGGAGTCGGTGATGCGGTCGGCGTACAGAATGGCGGTGCCGTTGAGATTGCGGGCCGCACGGCCTATGGTCTGGATCAGGCTGCGTTCCGAGCGCAGGAAGCCCTCCTTGTCGGCGTCCAGAATGGCCACCAGGGACACCTCGGGGATATCCAGCCCCTCGCGCAGCAGGTTGATGCCGACCAGCACATCGAACACACCCAGGCGCAGGTCGCGGATGATTTCCACCCGCTCCACGGTGTCCACGTCGGAGTGCAGGTAGCGCACCTTCACGCCGTTCTCCGACAGATAGTCTGTGAGTTGTTCGGCCATGCGCTTGGTCAGGGTGGTAATGAGCACCCGCTCCGAGCGCTCCACCCGCAGGCGGATTTCCTGCAGCACGTCGTCCACCTGGTGGGCGGCGGGGCGCACCTCCAC
>Ga0075157_10000894_pt1 | contig 20432 bp, 18 predicted proteins | sample JI81BgreenDNA_FD_70967 | JGI IMG/M metagenome (GOLD analysis project Ga0075157, IMG submission 70967) | Wastewater effluent complex algal communities from Wisconsin, to seasonally profile nutrient transformation and Carbon sequestration -... | ecosystem: Engineered > WWTP > Effluent > Algae...
AAAGTATTATCAAACATCAAAGGCGTTGAGCATTTGCATAGTATGGCGATGAATGGTCAAGCCATGATTATTGTACAGTTTTATGTAGGAGAAGATTCTGAACGCTCGTATGTAAAATTATACGACGAGTTGATGAAAAACGAAAATATGTTCCCTAAAGGTGTATACAAACCTATGGTAAAAACGCGTTCTATTGACGATGTTCCTATGTTGGGATTGACACTTTGGAGCGAAACATTAAACGATTTTGAAATTCGTCAAATTGCCGAAGAAGTAACTTCTGAAATTGAAAAAGTTAAAGATGTTGCCATAACCAAAGAAATTGGCGGAAGAACTCGCGAGCTAAAAGTAGTTTTAGACAAAGATAAAATGGCTGAAAATGGAGTTGATGCTTTGGGTGTTATGCAAATGATTCAAGCTAATAATGGCAGTTCACAATCGGGAAGTTTTGTTTCAAAAGATAAAGAATATTTGCTTACAACAGGAGAATTTTTATCCACTTCAGAAGATGTTGAAAATCTGGTTGTGGGTGTAAATGCCAATATGCCGATTTATTTAAAACAAGTAGCTTCGGTTCAAGATGGACCATCAACACTAAGAAGTTATGTGTCTTTTGGTTACGGAAAAGGCAATGAAAAGTACACTAAAAACAAATCAGAATATCCAGCGGTAACGATTTCTATCGGAAAAGTAAAAGGAGCAGATGCGATGCAAATCTCTGATAAGATTTTGGAGAAAGTTGAAAGTTTAAAGAAAACTTTAATTACAGACGATGTTCATGTAGAAGTTACTCGTAATTATGGCGAAACGGCTTCTCACAAAGTCGGAGAGTTGTTGATGCACTTGGGTGTTGCGATTGTTGCCGTAACTCTATTAGTAATGCTAGCTATGGGTTGGCGTGGTGGATTAGTGGTATTCTTTTCTGTACCATTAACGTTTGCCTTGACTTTATTTGCTTATTACATGTTGGGCTATACGCTTAACAGAATCACACTTTTTGCTTTAGTTTTTGTAGTTGGAATAGTGGTAGATGACAGTATTATCATTGCCGAAAACATGCACCGACATTTCAAGATGAAGCGATTGCCGTTCAAACAAGCGGCTATTTTTGCGATTAATGAAGTTGGAAATCCTACCATTTTAGCAACATTTACTGTTATTGCCGCAATTCTTCCAATGGCGTTTGTATCAGGAATGATGGGACCTTATATGAGTCCGATGCCGATTGGTGCTTCCATAGCCATGTTACTTTCATTATTTGTAGCTTTAACGGTTACGCCTTATTTGGGTTATCATTTGTTACACGAAAAAGAAGAACAAGAACACAAAGCCAAACAAGGATTGGAAACATCTTGGATTTATAAAGTTTACAACAAATTGGAACGTCCTTTTTTAGAAAATTCAAAAAAACGTCGATTAATGTTAGGATTGACAGTTATATTATTAGCAGGTTCTGTTGTAATGTTTTTCACCAAATCGGTTTTGGTAAAAATGTTGCCGTTTGATAATAAAAACGAATTCCAAGTGGTTATTGATATGCCTGAAGGAACAACGTTAGAAAGAACCGCAGCCGTTACTCAAGAAATTGCTCAATATCTTACCACAATTCCAGAAGTAGTCGATTATCAAAATTACATCGGAACTTCTGCGCCTATTACATTTAATGGTTTGGTTCGTCATTACGATTTGCGTGGAGGAAGCAATATGGCAGATATTCAAGTGAATTTGTTGCATAAAGAAGATAGAGATTTACAAAGTCATGATATTGCCAAATTGGTTCGTCCAGAAGTTAAAAAAATTGCTAAAAAATATGGTGCGAATGTCAAAATTATCGAAGTTCCACCTGGACCACCAGTTTTATCAACATTGGTAGCTGAGATTTACGGACCAGATTATAAGCAACAAATTGCCGTTGCCAATCAAGTAAGAGGCATTTTAGAAAAAACCTCAGATATTGTTGATGTAGATTGGATGACCGAAGATAATCAAACTGAATATCGATTAGAAGTGGACAAAGAAAAAGCAATGCTCAACGGAATTGCTCCGCAACAAGTGGTTGGAAATTTGACTTATCTTTTGAAAGAATATCCAGTTTCTAATTTGTATGACGAAAATTCTAATAATAGCGTTGGAATAGTATTGTCTCTTGACGACAAAGACAAAACATCATTACAAGATATTCAGAATTTAAAAATCAAAGGAATCCAAGGTAATGTAGTTCCAGTTTCTGATTTGGTAAAAGTGGTTGCAGATACTTTGCAGAAAACAATTTATAGAAAAGACCAAAAACGAGTAGTCTATGTAACAGCCGATATGGCAGGAACATTAGAAAGTCCGGTATATGCAATTCTGGGAATGAACGAAGAATTACAAAAAATGAAATTACCAAAAGGCTACAAAGTCAAAGAATTATATATGGAACAACCATCAGATGAAAGTGATTTTACAGTAAAATGGGATGGCGAATGGCAAATTACTTTAGAAGTTTTCCGTGATTTAGGTTTAGCATTTGCAGTGGTAATTGTGATTATTTATATGTTGATTGTTGGTTGGTTTCAAAACTTTAAGACACCAATAGTTATGATGACAGCTATTCCATTATCTTTAGTTGGAATTGTATTCGGACATTGGTTGTTAGATGCTTATTTTACCGCAACATCATTCATCGGAATGATAGCTTTGGCAGGAGTTATGGTTCGAAACTCAGTTTTGCTTATCGACTTTATAGAAATCCGTCTAAATGAAGGAATTCCATTAAAACAAGCGATTATCGAAGCCGGAGCAGTTAGAACAACACCAATTTTACTAACAACAGGCGCAGTAGTAATTGGAGCTGTAATCATTCTGTTTGATCCAATTTTCCAAGGATTAGCTATTTCGTTAGTATTTGGAGCTATCGTTTCCACAATTCTAACTTTGATTGTAGTGCCATTAATTTACTATATCACAGAAAGAAAAAAATGGGAGAACAAAGCGAATGTATAAGATTTTTGATTTAAAAATAGAAATAATATGATAAACAGATTAATTAGAGCAATAGCCGGAACGTTTATAATTATAAGCGTTTTATTGGCAATATATGTAGATCAAAATTGGTTATGGTTTACCCTTTTTGTTGGAGTCAATTTACTTCAATCATCTATAACCAAGTGGTGTTTGATGGAAGATATTCTACGTAAAGTTTTTAGAGTAAAAGACTAAATAAAAATCCACTGAAAAGTGGATTTTTTATTTCATGACACAGTTTTCATTTTGTTAACAAATTTTGTTCCAACAGTAACATTATCATTACTTTTACTACTAATTTTCAAAATAAATTACTTAACCCAATCATCAATCAAAATGAAAAAGACTAAAACACTGGTTTTCGGACTTATTTCTGCGTTAACCATTTTAAGTTGCAATCAAAAAGAAGCGGATTTTGTTGATCCATTAATCACTAATCGTGATACTACAGTTAATCCTTCAGACGACTTTTTTATGTATGCCAATGGCGGATGGTTCAAGCGAAATCCAATTTCGGCGAGCGAAAGAAGTAACGGAATTTTTAGAACCATCGGCGATACTATCAATTCTCAAATTAAACAAATTTGTGAAAAATCGGCAGCAATGACCGATGCAAAAAAAGGAAGTAATGAACAAAAAATCGGTGATTTTTATGCTTCGGGAATGGATACTTTGTCTATCGAAAAGTTAGGATTGTCACCACTGAAATCGGACATTCAAAAAATTAAAAATATTTCAGATGTCCCGTCTTTACTGAATACAATCGCGTATTTGCATACCATTGGTGGAAATCCTGCTTTTTCTGCTTATGTAGGTCAAGACGATAAAAACAGTTCAAAATATGCTGTTTTCCTTGGTCAAGGCGGACTTGGAATGGGAAATCGCGATTATTATTTCAATACCGATAAAGAAACGGTTCACATCCGAAATGAATATGTAAAACATTTGGAAGCTATTGCTGAATTGATTGGATATTCTGATGAAGTTGCAAAGAAAAATGCACAAATCATTATGAAAATGGAAACCGAATTGGCTCAAAATTCCAGAAAATTAGAAGCACTTCGTGATCCAATCAAGAATTATAATAAAATGAGTATTTCGGAGTTGAATAAAACAACACCAAATATAGATTGGAAAGCAGTAACTTCTGCTATGGGATTAAAAAATGTGGATACAGTAATTGTTGGTCAACCAGAATTTTATGTGTCATTAAATAAAATGATAAAGAGCTATTCTTTGGAAGATTGGAAAGCTTATTTGGAATGGGATTTAGTAGATTCGTATGCTTCTTATTTGAATAAATCTATCGAAAAACAGAATTTTTACTTTTTCTCAACCGTAATGAGTGGCGTAAAAGAGCAAAAGCCACGTTGGAAAAGAATTGTAGAGCAAACCGATGGAGCTTTGGGTGAATTAATTGGTCAGATTTATGTAAAAGAATATTTGCCAAAAGGTTCCAAAGAAAAACTACTCGAAATTGGAAACAACATTAGCGCAGTTTATGCTGAGCGAATTAAAAATCTCGATTGGATGAGCGAAGCTACGAAGAAAAAAGCATTGAATAAGTTGAGCAAAATTGTTATGAAAGTAGGTTATCCTGATAAATGGAAAGATATGAGTAGTGTGGAAATTAATCGTGATACTTATTTAGCAAATGTTATGGCAACCAATAAATGGGCAATAAACGATATGATTTCAAAATATGGAAAGCCTGTTGATAGAACAGAATGGGGAATGTATCCGCAAACATACAATGCTTATTACAATCCAAGTAATAACGAAATTTGTGTTCCAGCATGTAATATTTTGGTTCCAGGATTTGAAGGAAGAATGCCAGATGATGCGGTTTTATATGGAATTATCGGTGGTTCAACTTTCGGTCACGAAATCACACACGGATTTGACGATCAAGGAAGTCAATATGACGAAAAAGGAAACTTAAACAATTGGTGGACTGCAGAAGATTTGAAAAAGTTCCAAGCAAAAACCAAGCTTATTGTAGAACAATACAGCAAATATGAAGCATTACCAGGTAAATTTGTGAACGGCGATGCTACGCAAGGCGAAAATATTGCCGATTTAGGCGGTGTTGTTATGGGATTTGAAGCATTCAAAAAAACACCTCAATATAAAAATAAGGAAAAAATTAGTGGATTAACTCCGGATCAACGTTTCTTTTTAGGATATGCTTATGCTTGGATGGTGAATATCAAACCAGAATCATTGGCTAATCAATTATTGACAGATGTTCATGCGCCAGCAAAATATAGAATTAATGGAGTAGTGGAAAATATGCCCGAATTCCATAAAGCTTTCAATATAAAACCAGGAAGCAAAATGCGAAGAAAAGACAGTGAATTGGTTTCTATTTGGTAGAAACAAAACTTCAAAAATCTCAATTAAAAAATCCCAAATTCCAAAATATCTAATTGGAATTTGGGATTTTTTTTTTGGAATTTGAAAAAACTATTTCTTCTGCGCTATTGCTTCTTCATAGCGTTCACCAACTTTTTTCCAGTTGATAACATTAAAAAAGTTTTCAATATATTTTTTACGTTTGTATTGATAATCCAAATAATAGGCATGTTCCCAAACATCTAAACACAAAATTGGCGTTCCAGCTACAGTTTGTTTTGGCATTAAAGGATTGTCTTGATTTGGAGTACTGGTTACTTGTAATTTTCCAGTTTTATCAATGATTAACCAAGCCCAACCTGAACCAAATTGTTTCTCGGCAGCTTCGGTAAATTGAGTTTTAAAAATATCAAATCCGCCCAAATCTTTAGTAATTGCAGCAGCCAAAGTATCTTTGGGTTGACCACCAGCTTTTGGTGCCATACTTTCAAAAAACATACTATGATTATAAAATCCACCAGCATTGTTGCGTAAATCGGCATTGTTTACATCTAGTTTTTTTAGAATATCTTCAATGGCTAAATCGGTCAAAGTAGCATCGGCAGCAACCAATCGGTTTAGGTTATTGGTATAAGTCAAATAATGTTTAGAATAATGCATTTCCATTGTTAAGGTAGAAATGTCTGGAGATAATTCATTATATTGATAAGGTAATTTCACTAAACTAAATTGGCCATTATCGGCAGTAACATCATCTGGATGACCAATTGTTATTTTTTCTTCGGCTGATGGAAGCGGAACTTCTACAACTTCGGTTAGTTTTTTTCTTTTACATGATGGAAGTGTGCAACAAAGCGAAATTGTCATTACAATTACTAAAAACTTTTTCATGGTAAACGAATTTATTTATGATTTTTTGTTTGCTAACGCCAATATTGATTCGATGTATAATTCTTTTGCTTCATCAATACTAAGATGACTAATTTGCATCCAAGCATTGGTTTTAAAAGCATTTCTTAAATCGAAATTAGCTGAATTTGGTCGTTCAATCGTTCCAATGGTTGCTTGTTTGTAATAAGCATACAAGCGCAATTGAACATCTTGTGGCAAAGATGCTTGTGTCATTTTTGAAGCTATTTCAACAGCTTCCTGAAATCGAGTATCTAAATCTTTTTCAGACATGATAATTACTCTTTTATGGCAATAATGGTTTTTCCACCAACGGCTTTTTCGTTCAATTTTACGTTGATTTTTGTGCCAAGTGGTAAATATAAATCTACTCTGGAACCAAATTTAATAAATCCAGCATCTTCGCCTTGAATTACTTGCATTCCTTCTTGAGCATAGTTTACAATTCGTTTTGCCAAAGCACCAGCAATTTGACGGTAAAGAATTTCGCCGAAAGTATTGTTTTCAATTACAACAGTGGTTCTTTCGTTTTCGGTACTAGCTTTTGGATGCCAAGCAACCAAGTATTTTCCAGGATGATATTTGCTGAAATTAATTTTTCCACCCATGGCATATCGTGTTACATGCACATTGATTGGCGACATGAATATCGAAACTTGAAGGCGTTTGTCTTTAAAATATTCGGCTTCAAAAACTTCTTCAATCACAACTACTTTTCCGTCAACAGGAGCAATTATGTGGTTTTCGTTTAGCACAACGGTTCTTTTTGGGTTTCTAAAGAATTGTAAAATCATTACAAAAAAGAACAGAACAACTAACATTAATGTCATTCGCAACCAAGGAATTGAAGCTGTAAATTCGTCAATTAAAATAATAGCGGCAACGAAACTAACTAATGAAATGAAAATGATTTTATAACCTTCTTTATGAAACATAATAAATAATTTGGTAAAACAAAAATACAATTGGTGCTACAAATATAACACTATCTAATCTATCTAAAACACCTCCGTGACCAGGCATTATTGTACCGCTGTCTTTTACATTGGCAATTCGCTTGAATTTAGATTCTACTAAATCGCCCAATGTTCCAAAAACAGAAGCCAAAATAGCTATAAAAACCCAATGAACATAGGATTGATGCATTAAAAAGTGAGCCAAAATAATTCCAGCAACGATAGAAAATATAAATCCGCCAACAAATCCTTCGATGGTTTTTTTAGGCGAAACTTTTTCAAAAAGTTTATGTTTTCCAAAAGTTTTTCCTACTAGAAATGCAAACGTATCATTTACCCAAATCAGAATAAAAATACTCAAAATGATGTTTGGGTTATAATTATTTTCTACAAATGGAATTTTGGTAATAAGAACAAATGGTAAAATGATATAACCTATCAGATATACATATTTTGAGAGTGAATCTACAGGTTTGTTTTTTTTGTCAAATAAAAATACAATCGCTTTTAAACTTACGAGTAATGTTGCCAATAAAATCAGAACATCGTTCGTTTTTATTGTATTTGATGAATTGAAAAGAATAAAAAGTCCAACTGCAATAAGCATCGGAACAATATTTTTCAGCGATACTAATTTGCAAAATTCGGAAACGGCAATAAGTAGTAAGATGCCAAAAAACAATAAAAAACTATTCGAAGAATAAAACGTTGCCGAAATCAGCAATACAATATATACTGCTCCCGAAATAGCTCTTGTGAGAGTGGAATTCATGTTACAAATCTTCTAAAAGCAATAAATATAAATTTTTTGGACTGCTTCCATATTGGAGGAAATCTTCTTCTTTTGCTTTTTCGAAATATTTTATGGTAGTAATATTAGTTGGATATTCTTTGTCGTATTTTTTCTTAATAACACGAAGACCATCGCTTTTACTTTCAAGAATTTGACTTGTAGTGGCTAGAATAATGATGTTGTTTGGCAAGTCGTTTGGTTTGTGTTGCTTGATTTGATTGGAAGAAAAAAGCACTGAACCTTCGTCTGCAATTAGGTTTTCGCAACTGGCAAACAAGAATTTTGGTTCTGTTGGATTGGTATATGAAAGTTTGTTTTCATCTAACATTGAAAATAATTTGCTTTCAAAACATAAAGCTTCACATTCAAACCAATCATTTTCTTCCAGAATATTCAAAAATTGTTCTTTTACCTCATTTAGATTTTCGCAATAAATAAATTTACCGCCGTTTTTCTTAAAAGTATAGGTGAATTTTTCATCCACAGGAAGTAATGAAAAACTTGATGGAGCATTGTTAAACTCACTTTTAGGCTCTTCATCAGAGTTGTCATTACTGTTGCCAAATATTTTTCTAAATAGACTCATTGGTGTTTTTTGTATTCTAGGCTATTCTTAGGAATTCATCAAAGATAAAAAAATCTTAATTCAAAAGCATTTTTTGAATTAAGATTTTAATAAAATGTTAAATTTTTTATTTACTGTTCTGAAACAATTTCTTCTTCGTCATTTTCAAAAGGTCTTTTTCCAAAAATGTTTTCTAAATCATCTTTAAAAATAACTTCTTTTTCAATCAGAATATCAGCAAGTTGCATTAATTTGTCTTTGTTTTCCTCTAAGATTTTAATGGCACGTTGGTATTCGTTTTCAATTAAACCATTAATTTCTTTGTCAATAATTAAAGCGGTTTCTTCAGAATATGGTTTTGAAAAATTATATTCACTTTGTCCAGATGAGTCATAATAAGTGATGTTTCCAAGTTTTTCATTCAAACCATATATCGTAACCATAGCGCGAGCTTGTTTAGTTACTTTCTCTAAATCGCTCAAAGCACCCGTTGAAATTTTGTCAAAAACTACTTTTTCTGCAGCTCTTCCGCCCATTGTGGCACACATTTCGTCTTTCATTTGCTCTGGTCGAACAATTAATCGTTCTTCGGGTAAATACCATGCAGCACCAAGACTTTGACCTCTTGGAACGATGGTAACTTTTACTAATGGTGCAGCATGTTCAAGCATCCAGCTTACCGTTGCGTGTCCAGCTTCGTGAACTGCAATAGCGCGTTTTTCGGCTGGAGTAACGATTTTATTTTTCTTTTCTAAACCACCAACAATTCTGTCAACAGCATCTAAGAAATCTTGTTTGTCAACCGCAGTTTTGTTGTTTCTTGCTGCAATTAATGCTGCTTCGTTACAAACATTAGCAATATCAGCACCAGAAAAACCTGGAGTTTGTTTGGCTAAAAAGTCAATGTCTAAACCATCTACTTTTTTCAACGGTTTTAAGTGAACCTCAAAAATTTCTTTTCGCTCTCTAATATCTGGTAAATCCACATAAATTTGACGGTCAAAACGTCCAGCACGCATCAAAGCTTTGTCTAAAACATCGGCTCTATTGGTTGCGGCTAAAACGATTACGTGAGTATTTGTTCCAAAACCATCCATTTCGGTTAGCAATTGGTTCAAGGTATTTTCACGCTCATCATTGGAACCCGAGAAATTATTTTTTCCTCTAGCTCGACCAACGGCGTCAATTTCGTCAATAAAAATAATTGCTGGTGATTTATCCTTGGCTTGTTTGAACAAATCACGAACACGTGAAGCTCCAACACCAACGAACATTTCCACAAAATCAGAACCCGATAACGAGAAGAACGGAACTTTTGCTTCGCCCGCAACAGCTTTGGCTAACAACGTTTTTCCTGTTCCCGGTGGACCAACTAAAAGCGCACCTTTTGGAATTTTTCCTCCAAGAGTTGTATATTTTTCTGGATTTCTAAGGAATTCTACAATTTCTTGAACTTCTTCTTTTGCACCTTCTAAACCAGCAACATCTTTGAATGTGATTTTTACATCGGTTTTTTCGTCAAAAAGTTTTGCTTTCGATTTTCCAATGTTAAAAATTTGACCTCCGCCACCGCCAGCTCCACCGCCAGACATTCTTCTCATGATGAAAATCCAAAGTCCAACGATGATAATGATTGGCAATAAGCTGAAGAAAATTTCTTCCCAGTTGCTTCTTTGACTAAAGTTGTAATCAACTAGTTTTTTCTCTTTTTTAGCTTCTTCTAATCTTTTTTCAAAATTTTGAGTATCACCAATATCAAAACTATAATGTGGACCTTTATTTTCTCGGTTTAATAAATCTTTCGAAATATTTTTATGTGCTTTATCTTTTAAAGCAGCTGGAGTAAGATAAACTTCGGCTTCTGTTTTATTGAAAATAATAACTTTTTCAACTTGACCTTTTTCTAGGTATTCGTTGAATTTAGAAGTGGTCAATTTGCCTACTTCTTGAAAACTTGAACCGCCAAAAACATTCAGCAGTATAAAAATCAGGATTAAAATTCCATAAATCCACATTGGACTTATCTTGAAATTACTTGGTTTCTTTTCGCTAGCCATTTTTTTGCTTTCGTTTTTTTAATAATTCGTTTGAATGGATGTTATTTTGGCATCACCCCAAAGTCCTTCGATGTTGTAAAACTCACGAATTTGTTTTTGAAAAACATGAACAACAATGTTCACATAATCTATTAAAACCCATTCACCGTTGTCTGTTCCTTCAACATGCCAAGGTTTGTCTTTTAATTCTTTTGAAACTAATTTTTGGATGGAGTTAACTATTGCGTTAACCTGTGTATTTGAATTTCCGTTGCAGATGATAAAATAATCACAAACTGCTGTATCTATTTCTCTTAAGTCTAAGATATCAATATCGTTTCCTTTAACTTCTTCTATTCCTTTGATGATGTTTGCAAGTAAAACATCGGTTTGAGCTTCTTTCTTCGCCATGTATAAAATTTCTATGATTTGCAAAGGTATTATATTTTGTACTTATTTTTGCCTAACCAAGTACTAAAATTATACTAATTTATACCTTATTACATTGCAAATAATCAAACTCAGTGCCATAGATTCTACAAACGACTATTTGAAACAGTTATCTAGAGAAAAAGTGCTTGATAATTTTACTGTTGTTGTTGCCAAAGAGCAAACCAAAGGTCGTGGACAAATGGGTTCAAAATGGGTTAGTGAAGTTGGTAAAAACTTGACTTTTAGTGTTTTGGTAAAAAATGTTATGATTGCTAATGAGAAAATATTCGATTGGAATATTGTTGTAGCTTTAGCTGTTTTGGAAGTTTTAGAAATGCATGAAATTGAAAATGTTAGCATCAAATGGCCAAACGACATTATGGCAGTTTCTAAAAAAGTTGGTGGCATATTGATTGAAAATGTGCTAAAAAGCGGCGAAAGCTTCGATTCGGTAGTTGGAATTGGGTTAAATCTAAATCAGACCAATTTTGAACATTTGCCCAAAGCAACTTCATTAAAAAGTTTAACTAATAAAGACTACGATATTTTTCAAATAGCCGAAGAAATTGCCAAAAAAATTGAAGAAAAATTCCTGAAGTTGGATGAATTAATGCCAGTTTTTTGGAACAAATACCACGAAAAACTTTTCAAGAAAGACAAACCTTTAGCCTTTGAAGATAGTAATAGTAAACGTTTTATGGGAATCATTAAAGGCGTTACCCATGACGGAAAGTTGCAAGTTATGCTCGAAGACGATTCGATTACTTTTTTTAACATTAAAGAAATTCAAATGTTGTTTTAAGTAAACAATCCTTTCAAAGGTATGTTAGTGATGCCAATTTGGTTTGGATTAAATTGCATTTTATTTTGCAATAGCGTAGCATAAACAGAACGAAAATCAATGTTGTATTTCAAATCACCATTGTCTAAATCACTCAAATTTGGGTTTTCGCCAAAAACTTTTCCATTGTTCATTCCACCGATAACAAAAAGTGGCGCAGCAGTTCCGTGATCGGTTCCATTACCATTGTCTTTTACTCGTCTTCCAAATTCTGAAAAGACAATAATGGTAACATTTTGCAATAAGTTTGCTTTTTTTAAATCGGAATAGAAACTAAAAACAGCATCGTTGAGTTCAGTTAAATTTCGCTGATGAATAGCTAGTTGATTATCATGAGTATCATAACCATTTTGAGAGGTGTAATATACTTTTGAATTCAAATTTCCTTTAATAAGTCTTGCAATCCATTCTAAATTGGCTGCTAATTTGGTTTTTGGGTAATTAATTTCGGAAGAAGATTTTGCCAAAGCTTTTTGAATTTCTTCTGAACCTTCCGTAACTGAATTGGCTATTTTTCTAACAAAATCTAATTGCGGATTGGAAGAAAGTGCAACATCATCGTCGTCGTTCTTTCTTATTTTAAATCGATTTGGATCTTTTACCGTAATGGCATTGGGTTCATTTCCTTTTAACGCTAAGTTGTCAATAGCGTCAAGATTAATTCCAGCAGTAGGTTGATTTTCTCTGCATTGAATGTCTAAATAACGTCCAAGCCAACCTTCATTGAGATATTCATTGCTACTTGAACCCGTTTGCCATATTTCTTGACTACGAAAATGAGAACGATTGGGTTCTGGATAACCAACATTTTGGATGACACTCAAATCGCCATTTTGTTGCATTGTGGCAAAATCTTTCAAAGCAGGATGAAATCCCATACCATTATTTTTGGACACAATTTCATTTTTTGATAAGGCTATTTTTGGACGTAAATCATAATACAATGGATTGTCGAAGGGAATAAAAGTGTTCAAGCCATCATTGCCACCATTTAATTGGATGAAAACCAAACATTGTTCACCGATAACCAAATTGGATTGGTTTCCAAAAGCATGAAGAAAGCTAGGTAGCAATAAAGTTCCACCTGTAAATGTTCCCGTTAAGGTTAAAAAATTGCGTCTGTTCATAACTATACTAATTGAAATTCAGGTGTTTTTGTAATCGTGTTAAACAGTCGAAGCACTGCGTTTTTGGCACTTTCTGTCTTTGGATTAAAATCGTATTTCAAGAGCGTTTCTAATTCTTTTTGCAAATTTTCATCTGTTTGAAACAGCAATCGATTAGTCAATTCGGCAATGATGGTTTTGTTATTTCCATTGGAATTAAAATCTAGATTTACATTTATTAGCGCATTTTTATTTTCGGTAATCATCTCATTTTCATTGAATTGATTTCGTCTATTCAAACTTTTGCCATTGCATAATAAATCGGCTACATTATTTCGTTGCAAATAAATTTGAGAAGTCAACCATTCTTTTCCACTATTCCAACCTTTAACATTAGGTTGATTAAATAAATCCATTCCTTGTTGCTTTAAAAAGAAAACAATTAGTCTTGGTTTTACCTCTTTAATTTGCAACTCGTCTAATAATTGAAGGATATAAACTAGCGGATCTTTGATTTTACTTCCAGCGTTTTCTTTTGCATATTCTTCGGTAAAAATTTTCGTCAATAATGGTTTTATTTCAAAATTCACTTTCCGAAAATAATCGCCATAATACTGTACTATTTCTTCTGACGGAGAATCGTAAATAAACCATTTTAAAATTTTTCGAGTGATTAAATAAGGAACTGCTTTTTGTTCAAAAATGATATCGACTAATTCATCGGCTTTAAAATTTCCTGTTTTTCCGAAATAAGTTATAGTGTCATTATTTTCAAAAAAACGTCTATAAATGGCTTGGTTTTCACCAAGATGTAATCCTGCTAAACCTTTTGCGCCATTTTTAATATCATCTTCGGTATAATTCCCAATGCCAAGAGTGAAAAGTTCTAACAACTCTCGGCTTAAATTTTCATTGATTTTATCTCTACGGTTATCTACGTTATCTAAGTAACGAACCATCGCATTAGTTTGTATCGCTTTTTTAGTTAATGTTTTAAAGTTTCCAAAAGCTTCTTCTCGCAGCAATTGATTGTGTTGAAAAACCCAGTGGTTTACTTTTACTTTTTGATAAGTGGATACAAAATGATTGTGCCAAAAACAAGTCATTTTTTCTCTCAAAGGAAAGTCGTCATGCATCATTTTTTCTAACCACCAATCTTTCATTTCATTAGAAACTTGGATTTCTTTTTTTAGCAATTCTTTTGTTTGCTCTACGGAATTGTTTTTAATCTCTTTGCGTCTCGATTGCAATTCAGCTAGGCTTTTCGGACTATCATCAAGAAAACTTGGAATACTTTTATCGACTTTTGTCATGAAAGATTTTTCCAAAAAAGCATTCAAACCTATCTTTTGAATAGTTTGACTTTGTTTTCCTGAAAATCCGAGGCGTAGCGACCAAAGCGTGTTTTTATCCATTTCTGTATACTATTGAATATTCTTTTGACTTAATAAAATTGAAAAGGTTTAAAATCTATTACACGAAAACGATTTAATTCAAAAAAATGTATCTTTGAGCACTATATTTTTTTACTATGTTAGCTACTGCAAACGAAACAACACTAGAACTTTACTTTGAGCAATTCAGAAAAAACATCATCGGGATTAATCAAGAATTTCAATCACCTTTTGGAAACCAAAAAATAATTTATACCGATTGGACTGCCAGCGGAAGATTATACCGACCAATCGAGGAAAAAATGATGAACGTTTTTGGACCATTTGTTGCCAATACACATACCGAAACTACTATTTCTGGAACCGCAATGACCATGGCGTATCACGAAGCTCGAAAAATTATCAAACGTCATGTAAATGCCAGTGATGAAGATGTTTTAATTACTGATGGAACTGGAATGACTGGTGTTGTAAACAAATTACAGCGAATTCTAGGTTTGCGCATTGCCGAAAACTTAAAAGAATTTACAAATGTTCCAAAAGAGTTACGACCGATTGTTTTAATTTCTCACATGGAACATCATTCCAATCAAACCTCTTGGTTAGAAACTATTGCTGATGTTGAAGTAATTCCGTGTGACGAAGAAGGATTATTTTGCTTAGAAAAATTCAAAACTACGTTAGAAAAATATAAAGATAGAAGTTTCAAAATCGCTTCGATTACATCGTGTTCGAATGTAACGGGAATTCAAACACCATATCACGAAGTAGCAAAAATAATGCACGAAAACAATGGCGTTTGCTTTGTAGACTTTGCTTGTTCTGGACCATATGTTGCCATCGATATGCATCCAGATGACGAACGTTATTTGGACGCAATTTTCTTTTCGCCACATAAATTCCTTGGCGGACCAGGAACAACTGGTGTAATGCTTTTCAATAAAAATTTATACAAAAATAACGTTCCCGATTGTCCTGGTGGCGGAACCGTGAGTTGGACCAATCCTTGGGGCGAACACAAATATATTGACAATATCGAAGACAGAGAAGATGGTGGAACGCCAGGATTTCTTCAAGTGATAAAAACCGCTTTAGCAATTCAGTTGAAAGAAGAAATGGGCGTAGAAAATATCCAAAACCGCGAACACGAAATTGTGGATTATGTTTTCTCCCGATTGGAAAATGTCCCGAATATCAAGATTTTAGCCAATCAACATAAAGATAGGTTAGGAGTAATCTCTTTTTACATTGATGATTTGCATTATAATCTTGGCGTAAAAATGTTGAACGACCGTTTTGGAATTCAAACTCGTGGCGGATGCAGTTGTGCTGGAACGTATGGACATTTTCTTTTGCATGTTGATCAAGAAACATCTCATGATTTAGTTTGCCAAATAACTTCGGGTGATTTAATTAAAAAACCAGGATGGATTAGAATGTCCATTCACCCAACGACTACTAATGAAGAGATTGAATACGTTTGCAACAACATTATTGCTTTAGCAGAAAATCATAAAGATTGGGCTTCAGAATATAATTATGATGCAAAAACGAATAATTTTCATCACAAAAACGATACGCTACACGAAAAAGAAATGGTTAAATCTTGGTTCAAATAATTTATGGAAAATACTATAATGCTTGTTATAATCATTGCTAATGCAGTGGTTAGTTTCAAAGGTTTTAATGATGAAATGTTCTTCAGGAAATACCAGTTTCATGTCGGAAGCATTCGAGCAGGAGAACAAATCAGAATGTTGACTTCAGGTTTTCTTCATGCTGATTTGGCTCACTTGGCGTTCAACATGATTACATTGTATTTCTTTGCGCCAATAGTTATTCAAACGCTGGGTGACTTTTCGTTTATTCTAATCTATCTCGGAAGTTTAATCTTTGGAAGTTTGTTAACTATGGTTTTTCATGGAAATGACTATAGTTATCGAGCGGTTGGTGCTTCTGGAGCTGTAACGGGAGTTTTGTATTCCGCTATTTTAATGTATCCTGATATGACTATTGGAATTTTTGGAATTATTCCAATGCCAGCTTATATTTTTGGAATTCTATATCTTCTATATTCCATTTACGGAATGAAATCACGAACCGATAACATTGGACACACAGCACATTTTGGTGGAGCCATTGGTGGATATGTTATTACTTTGTTAAAAATGCCTTCGCTTTTACAGGATAATTTGTTGATGGTTATTCTATTAGCCATTCCTATTGTCATTTTGTTTGTAATGGCAAAAGCAGGAAAATTATAATTGGCACAACTTTTGAAAACTACTTTACAAACCAATAAATCAAATATCATGAAAAAGATAGTATTAATTTTAGCAGTAGTATTTTCGACTATGACACAAGCGCAAGAGCATAAACCTCAAGTTCCTCAAATTTCAGTAACGGGAGAAGGAAAAATTAAAGTTGTTCCAGACAGAGCAATAATTTCGGTTGGGGTTTTAAATACGGGTAAAGACTCTAAAGAAGTAAAAACCCTTAACGACGAAACCGTAGATAAAGTAATTAAGTTTTTAAAGAAAAGTGGCATTGCAGCTACCGATTATAAAACCGATAACGTAAGTCTTTATAAAAACTACGACTACGAGAAAAAGAAATACAACTTCCAAGCGAGCCAAAACATCAGCATTACATTGAAAGATTTATCAAAATACGATGAAATCATGATGGGATTAAATGATGTTGGGGTAAATTCAATTCAAGGCGTAGAGTTTAAATCCTCAAAAATGGAAGAACACGAAAGAGAAGCACGCAAAAAAGCCATGCTAAATGCCAAACAAAAAGCGGAAGACTATGTTTCCGTTTTAGGACAAAAAGTAGGCAAAGCACTTTTGATTACGGATAGTTCTCAAATCTATTTTCCACAGCCGATGTATAAAGGTGCTATGATGGGAATGGCTGCCGATGCTGAGAGTGCTCCAAGACAAACATTAGCCATAGGCGAAATTGAAATCAATGCTATTGTAAATGTTAGTTTTGTATTAGACTAACAAAGGCTATACACTAAAATAAAAAAGTCTCCTTTTCGGGAGACTTTTTTTATGCTTACACTTTATTATTTTGGTAATGGTGAACCAACAGGCGTTCCACATACGTGACCTGGTTGTCCATGCGGTGGATTCGTGCCTGGTGCGGTAGCCGTTGCCGCAGCATCGGGGTTTAAGATAGCTGGCGTTGCGCTTGCAGGTGCAGCTGGTGTTCCAGTTTGATTAGGCGTTAGCGTAATCTTTTGTGCCTCTCCGCTACCAACTTTTGGCGCTGCCGGATTTGGTTTTGAGTTCAATGGCGCACCTACAGCTATGTCACATCGGTGACCAGCTTGACCATGTGGCGGATTCATCCCTGGTTTGGTTACCACCTGTGCTGTTTTTTGCTGTTGCATTTGCATTTGTTGTTGCATCTGCATTTGTTGCATCTGATCTGGTGTTATGGTTTGTTGCACCTGTTGAGGTTGTTGAGGCGCATTCATTCCGCTAGGGATAGGGGCAACTCTTGGAATAATAATTTGCTTGTTAGGATCAATAGTAGGAACTACTTCTTCCTCTTTTTTACAAGAAACTAATGCTAAACTGGCCAATACCATTGTGCCATATAAGGAGTTCATTTTCATGTGTACAAATTTTATAGAAGTCAAATATAAATAAAAAATACTTTTTACTGTTTCTTTTTATTCATTTAACAGCTATTGATTATAGTTGTCTTTTGGAGCGCAAGTTGTTTTTGGGTTTAAAAGCCTTCTCACGCTACAGGCTAAAACGGTTTAGTTTTGCAGCGAATAGCTAACACTAACTGTAGCGTTTAACACTTTCGATACCGGACAGTTCAACTCAGCATCTTTAACCAACTCAGCAAATTGTTCTTGAGTAACATTGGGTACCGTTGCCGTTAGTTCAAGGTTAGACTGAGTGATGCTACCTTCTTCTAATACTATAACACAATTGGTTTTCAACTCCTCTGCCGTGAAACCTGCCGCTTGAAGGTTAAACGCTAGCTTCATCGAGAAACAACCTGCGTGTGCCGCGGCTATCAGTTCCTCTGGATTAGTGCCAATACCTTCTTCAAAACGAGAACCAAAAGAATATTGAGTTTGATTTAAAATAGTGCTTTGGGTAGTTAAATGACCTTTACCTTCTTTACCTGTACCGTTCCAAACGGCGGTTGCTTTTCTTTTCATAGTTGTAGTGTGATTTTATATTTTTTTAAAGATACAAAAACTAGCGTAGTCTAGTGATAAGAAATTGTTAAACCTATAAATGGAAAGAGGAAAAGGACGTGGTGATGAACTTTCAAGACTAGTCAAAATATTTCCAAGACTAGGCGTAACAACTCCAAGACCAGGCGTGAGTACTCCAAGACAAGACGTAACACCTCCAAGACGATATGAAAGACCTTTAAGACATGTTGGAAGACCACCAAGACGAGTTGGAACACCTCCAATACAAGGCGAAAGTACTCCAAGACGAGTTGAAATAGGTTCGGAAGGAGTTGAAACAGGTTCGGAAGGAGTTGGAATGGGTTCGGGAGGAGTTGAAACTGTTCCAAGACGAGTTTAAACACGCTCGGGAGGAGTTGGAATGGGTTTGGGAGGAGTTAGAATAGTCAAAAATAGAATTGGGATGTTGTGTAAACGATTCGGAAAGGTATTTAAACGATTCGGAAAGGTATGTAAACGATTCGGAGCGGTGTGTAAAAGAGTCGTAATGGTTGATATACGATATTGATGCGGCTGCAACGGATGTTGAAAGTTAGTATAACGTAATTACACTTTGGCGATGTAACCATAAAAAAAATGGAAAAACCCTCAGTTATTTTAAACCGTCAAATCAGTAATCTGTGGCAAAAAAAACTTCGTGAAACATAGTGTCTAAAAACCCTCCAAGAACAACCCGCTTTAAAATTTATTGCTGATAAAATTTAAAGCATCTTAAAGCTTATTGATATTTATTTTATCTATTGGAAAATAAGATAATGATAGGATGAATTCAATAACTTTTTAAGAAAAAAATGAGGGGATTTTTATATACATTTCGATCATGCTATTGAATTATAATTTCTGAATTTATTATATATATTTGCGTAATCAATTAAAAATCAAAAAAAATCGTGAAAATTAAAGTTCTATCCCTTTTGTTGTTTTTCTGTTCCTCATTGATTAACGCTCAAAATGATTTGTGTATTAATGCTATTAATTTAACACCTAATACTACTTGTATAACTACTTCAGGAAATTTTAATAATGCACTGTTAGATGGTAATCCATCAACTTGTGCTCCAAACGCATCCCAAGATGTTTGGTTTAAATTTACGGCTACTGATCCTACCATGTATGTAGAAGTATCAAATTCCATCAATATCGGTTTAGATGTTGCAATGGAAATTTATTCAGACAACTGTAACGGAACCTTAATAACCTGTAAAAATGTAGCTACAGCTGCCCAAGGATATGAGGGTTATTTCAATACAAACTTTGTAGTAGGACAAACGTATTATGTTAGAGTGTTGAATACTTCTCCAAACGTTTCTTCTCAAAATTTTTCAATCTGTGTTCAAAAATATCCAACACCGGTTAATGATTTGTGTGCCAATGCCACTACTTTAACACCAGGATTAAGTTGTACTAATTCTGGCGGTTCATTCAGTGGAGCCTACTTTGATGGTAATCCATCAACTTGTGCTCCAAATGCATCCCAAGATGTTTGGTTTAAATTTACTGCTACTGATCCTACCATGTATGTAGAAGTATCAAATTCCATCAATATCGGTTTAGATGTTGCAATGGAAATTTATTCAAATGACTGTAGTGGAACTTTAATAACTTGTAAAAATGAAGCTACTGCTACCCAAGGATATGAAGGTTATTTCAATACAAACTTTGTAGTAGGACAAACGTACTATGTTAGAGTCTTGAATACTTCTCCAAATATTTCAATTCGAAATTTTTCAATCTGCGTTCAAAAATATCCAACACCGGTTAATGATTTGTGTGCCAATGCCACTACTTTAACACCAGGATTAAGTTGT
>Ga0075157_10000896_pt1 | contig 20367 bp, 16 predicted proteins | sample JI81BgreenDNA_FD_70967 | JGI IMG/M metagenome (GOLD analysis project Ga0075157, IMG submission 70967) | Wastewater effluent complex algal communities from Wisconsin, to seasonally profile nutrient transformation and Carbon sequestration -... | ecosystem: Engineered > WWTP > Effluent > Algae...
AATATTTTTGATGATGAAGGCATTGGCTAAATGAATTTCGGAGAAATTAAAGTTTTTTAAAAAATGAAAATTAGCTTTCTCAACTTGTACTGGTTGTGGATGCCAGTCTTCTCGAACACCCTCGATAATTAAAACTTCTGATTTTTGTTGGTTATAAGTAAATGTAAAAGGCAAAGGACCTGCAAAACGTCTAGCTTCTTTCCAATCCTGAAAAGGCGATGTGGTAGGCAAAGCAATGTTTTCATCGCCATATTTTACCTTTAATTGAAAAGCAGATTTTTGAGAACTTATTTCAGTAAAATATTGATTTTCTGTATATTGTATGTCTGTGGTGGTGTAATTATAGTGTGTAAAGATATTTCCAAAAAACTCCATTTTCTTCTTATTTGTTTCAGACTTTAAAATGTATAAGCCTCTTAGTCTTTTACCAGCATTGGTATGATAGCGAACAAATATTCGATAGCCAATCAAAAAAAAGTCATTTCCTAAAAATTCTGGAACACCTTTGGGGCGTAAACCTTTAGTTTGCACCATTGCAATAGCTAAAAAAGCCCATTTGTCTTGAAATGTATCAGGCTCTACACATTCAGGAATGAGAGGAATTGCTTCGTTATAAGGAATGGCATATGTGAGTACTAAAGAGCTTTTAAAAAAAGCTTCTACTGCAAAAGGATGATTTTTTAAAAAAGCAAGCATTATGTGTTCTTTAAAGAATTCTTCAAGATAAACTCATGCCAATAAATAATTGTTGCAAAAACAATGGCTATAAAAATGTTGAGTTTACCAAACAAAAGTAATTCTGATGCTACTAAAAACTCAATAATATTCATCGTAATAACTAATACAATTTGTAGTATGGTACAAAAACGGCTATACAAACGACTCAAGATCCATACAAAAAGAAAAATCTCACCAAAACCAATCATTTTGGTGAGAATATCAGCTTGTTCTGTCCCCAATATTTTACCAACAATCTCTTTATGACGAGGTACAAAATTGAGTACTTTACAATATAAACCATTGATAAACCAAACTAAAGCAATACAAATCAATAGAATATAATAAAGATATTTTTTTAGTTGGTTCATAAAGAAAAGATTAAGAAAAACTTTGAGCTTTTTCTACCATTGATTTTGTTCCAATATACAAAGGACATCTTTGGTGAATATCAGTAGGTTCTAAATCTAAAATTCTATTCTTACCATCAGTAGCCATACCACCTGCTTGTTCAATAATAAAAGCTAATGCGTTACATTCGTGCATAAGGCGGAGTTTACCATTCTTATCTTTATTGGTTGCAGGGTACATATAAATACCACCTTTTAATAAATTTCTATGAAAATCAGCTACTAATGATCCAATATAACGAGCAGAATATTTTTTCTCTTTACAAAAATCTATGTACTTTTTTACACTTTCAGAAAAATCATTATAGTTTCCTTCATTTACTGAGTAGATTTTACCTTCTTCTGGGGTTCTAAATTCAGATTTCGATAAGATATACTCCCCTAAAGATCCTTCATACGTAAAAGCATTTACACCATGCCCAGTGGTATATACAAGCATTGTAGATGAGCCATATAAAACATATCCAGCTCCAACCTGCTCAGAACCTTTTTGTAAGAAGTCTTCTTTGGTTGGAGGTGTTCCTAACGGGCTTTTACGTCTGTAAATAGAAAATATGGTTCCAATAGAAACATTTACATCAATATTTGAAGAACCATCAAGAGGGTCGATAGCTACAACATACTTGCCATTTAAGTTGCCAGTATCAATGGCTTCATCTTCTTCTTCAGAAAGAACAGCACAGACTTCACCACCGTTTTTTAAAGCTCTAATAAAACGAATATTGGCAATAACATCTAATTTTTGTTGTTCTTCACCTTGTATATTTTGAGTTCCATAAGAACCTGTAATATCAATTAGCCCAGCTCTATTAATTTCTCTATGAATAATTTTACTTGCCCAAGCTATATCTCTGAGTAACTGAGACAAATCACCTGTGGCATTAGGAAATTGAGCTTGGTCTTGTTTAATAAAACGGTCAAGGGTTCGACCAACAGAAGGTACTAATGTATTCATAATTTTAGCAGAATTTAAAAAATACTAAAAATTAGGTTAAAATGGCTTCAAATATACACATTTTTTGATTTTTTGGTAGGTTATTGATATAAAGTTTTCTTATGTAAGTTTTTTATAATAATTGTAAGCTTTTGTTTCTTTTTATTGTTTTTTATTCTGCAAATAAACTATGAGATATTGTTTTATTTTGTAAAAATGCAATTTTGTAAAATTTTCTTATGCAATTTTGTTGCATCATATTTATTTATTATTTATTATTGCATACGTAATTTTTATGCTCTATTAAACAACTTAAACCCATGAAAAAAAACACACTTCTTGCTTGTGCATTTTCGTTACTAGCAACGGGTTTGTTCGCTCAAAATGAGTCTGAACGCCAAAAAATCGTTTCAGGAACGAATGTTTCTAAACTACAAAACATTAGCAAAGAATTTGCTAACAAACGAATTGAAGAAAAGAAAAAAGCTATAGAATTAGCCCACAAAAAAGGCTGGCAAATTTTTGTAAATATGCCAGATGGTAATTTTGCTGAATTACAAAGAGTAGATAACCTTGGTAACCCAGTTTATTACATTACACAAAGTAATCTTAATGCTGCTGCTACTACGCGTGCCAATAGACTTTGGACGGGTGGTTCTATGGGATTAAACCTTAATGGACAGGGAATGATTGTAGGTGAGTGGGATGGCGGACCTGTTCGTGGAACACACCAAGAGTTCGGTTCGAGAGTGGTACAAAAGGATGGTGTTGCATTTACAACTTCTGATGGAAATAACCAACATGCTACTCACGTAGGTGGTACCATGATAGCTTCTGGAGTAACTGCGAATGCGAAAGGTATGGCTCATCAAGCAACTCTATGGGCAAACGAATGGAACAATGATACTGCTGAAATGCCTACTCAAGCATCTCAGGGTTTACTTTTATCAAACCACTCATACGGTTACAGAGCAGACTTATTGCCTACATGGATGTTTGGCTTTTATGATAGTGAAGCTGCTGCTTGGGACGAGATAGCATTTAATGCACCTTTCTATACAATTGTAAAAGCTGCTGGTAATGATAGAGGTGCTGGATATAACCCTGGTGGTGTATTTGGTACAACGGGATATAACTTACTAAGTGGTTCAGCTACTTCTAAAAATGTATTGGTTGTGGCAGCTGTATCTGCTGTAACAAATTATACTGGTCCTTCTAGTGTAACCATGTCTTCATTTAGTTCTTGGGGACCCACTGATGATGGACGTATCAAACCAGATATTTCAGGGATGGGTGTAAGTGTGTATTCAACAACTAGTACAAGTAATACAGCTTACTCTACACTTTCTGGTACATCTATGGCAAGCCCTAACGTAACGGGTACACTTACACTACTTCAACAACATTATAAAAACTTGAATAGTGGAAGTTTTATGCGTTCAGCTACCCTAAGAGGTTTGGCTATTCATACAGCTGATGAGGCGGGTTCTGCTAATGGTCCTGACTATCGTTTTGGATGGGGATTGTTAAATGCTGAAAAAGCTGCAAATGTAATCACAAACAGAGGAACATCTTCTATTATTGATGAAAGAAGTTTAAGCAATGCAACAACTTACTCTACCAATGTTGTAGCAAATGGCTCAGCTCCTTTAGAAGTAACAATAGCTTGGAATGATCCTAAAGGAACTCCTTTGGCAGATGGAACAGCTAACTCTACATCTGTAAGACTTGTAAATGATTTAGATATCAGAGTTACATACAACGGAACAACTACTTTACCTTGGAGATTAGACCCTGCTGCTCCTGCAAATGCTGCAACAAAAGGTGATAATTTCAGAGATAACGTAGAAAAAATTATTGTTGAAACACCTGTGGCTGGTGCAACTTATACAATTACAGTATCTCACAAAGGTACATTAGCATCTGCTCAAGCTTATTCATTGATTGTTACAGGAATTGGTTCTAGTACACCTCCTCCTACTTGTGCAGTTCCTAGCAGTTTAACAACTTCTTCAATTACAACTACTGGTGCTACACTTAACTGGGGTGCTGTTTCTGGTGCTGCTTCTTATGATGTAAGAGTAAGAGCTACTGGTGCAACTACTTGGACAGATTTCTTAGGCAGAACAGGAACTTCTTTAGCTGTAACAGGTTTAACAGCAGCAACAAATTATGAGTGGCAAATCAGAACAAACTGTTCAGGTTCTTCAAGTGCATATTCAGCAAGTACAACATTCGCTACTTCTGGAACAATTACTCCTACTTGGTGTGCGTCAAGAGGTACTAATAACAGTTTTGAATGGATAGATTTAGTACAATTAGGAAGTATCAATCGTACATCTTCAAGAGAAACTAATGGTTATTTGAATACAGGACTTTCCACAAACTTGGCAAGAGGTTCTTCCCAAACCATTTCTTATAGTGCTGGGTTTTCTTCAACTGCCTACACTGAATACTGGAAAGTATATATTGATTGGAATGCTGATGGAGATTTCTTAGATGCTGGTGAAACAGTGGTAAACAGAACATCTAGTAGTAGTGCAACTTTAAGCTCTACATTCACAGTACCAAGCACAGCTGTATTAGGTCAAACTCGTATGAGAGTATCAATGAGTGATGCAAATCAGAGTTCTTGTACAACATTCACTTATGGTGAAGTAGAAGATTATACAATCAATGTTACTAGTTCAGGTGCTCGTACACTTGCGACTGCTGGTGATAACTTAGAAGGAGAATTTGATGTGGCTATTTATCCAAACCCTAGTACAACAGGAGCTAAAATTAGCTTGCAATTCTCTCAAGAAACTGAAGGTACAATTCAAATCATAGACCTTTCTGGTAAAGTTGTAAAAACTGAATCTGTAAAAGGAGCTAATATTGAAGTTAGTACAGAAGGTTTTGCAAGAGGTATGTATGTACTTCAAGTAGAATCGGCAAAAGGTAAAGCAACTAAAAAGCTTATTATCAACTAATAAAAAAGAAGATTGAAAATTAAAAGCCCTTGCTCTAAGCAAGGGCTTTTTTATGGTATTTATATTTTAACTCCGATTACTGAAATATCATCTATTTGTTCATAATCGGACTTCCAGTGAATCAATTCTTTTTTTAGGTATTCTTCTTGAATTTCTGGAGAAAGAGTAGAAATATATTCTATAAGTTCCTTGAACCTCTTTTTAGAATATTTTTTGTTTTTATCACCTCCAAATTGATCTTGAAACCCATCAGAAAATAAAAATATTTGACAAGAAGTGTGGAAAGATAAGGTTTGATGATGAAACGTTTTATGTCTTGCTATATCATAACCACCTATACCATGCTTATTGGCATCTAGCTCTTTAAACTCATTATCCAGTAGCAGATAAGCCCCGTTATGAGCACCAGCAAATTCAATCGTTTTATTGTCTTTATCAATGACACAAACAGAAATATCCATCCCATCTTGATTGCCTGTATCTTGTTGGTGTAAGGAATCTTGGATCGTTTTGTCTAACTCATAAAGTATTTCAGAAGGGTTATGAATGTTTTTAGCCATAATAATATTTTCAAGGGTTGCAATACCCAAACTACTCATAAATGCACCAGGTACACCATGCCCTGTACAATCTGCAAGAGCCAAAAAGCCTTTACCGTCTTTTTCAATAAAATAATAGAAATCGCCACTAACAATGTCTTTAGGTTGATATAAGGCAAAAAAACTAGAAAAATACTCATTTAAACGTTGTGGGAATGGTAAAAGAGCTTGTTGAATATTTTTTGCATACCGAATGCTATCCAATGTGTTTTTTCTTTCATGCTCTAAAAGTTTATTCTGTTCGTGTAATAAATCTCTTTGAGCTAGAATTTCTTCAGCATTTTGTCTAAGTTCTTCATTTTGTGCAGCAATTTGGTTTGATTGCTCAAATATCTCATTGGATTGTTCTTTAATTTCTTCTGATTGTTTTTCGATAGCTTGTTTTTGCTTTCTGATTTTTGAAAGAGAATAAAACATATAACCAAGCCCCATAATGGCTAGACCAATAATAGTAATTAATAAAATATTAATAATAGTTTGTGTTTCACGTTCTTTCTCTATCTGACGCAGTTCAATTTCTCTTTTCTGTTGTTCTAATTGTCTGAGTGTTTTTTCTTTTAAAGCATTCTCTTTTTCAGCTTTTAATTGTTGATCTTGAATTGTTTTTTCAGCTTCTTGTTCCTTTATTTTGAGATCATTTACCTCAGCTTCTCTTTGTAAAATTTCATTTTCTTGAGCTTGTTTGGAACTTAATAATCTCATTTCAATCGTTTCAAGTTCTTTTAAACGATTATCTTTTTTTAATAAGTCGTTTTCTTGTGTTTTTTGTTTATACTCAAAACGGTTCTGAAGTTTTGCCATTTCCTCAGCATTTTGCTGGCTGTAAATCTCATTTTTGAGTTTAGTGTACTGGCTGGCATAATATGAAACGGAATCGGCAGGTTTGCCTGCATAAGTAGCAAGCAACATATAATCATAATAGCTTTCTGCTATAATAACCTTTGAACCCGTTTTTTCAGCTAAAGCCAAGCCTTCTTTTAATAACTTTTCGGCTAATATATAATCCTTTTCAGCAGAGGCTATTCTACTCAAATTTTGTTTCACAATAGCCTCGTTGTATAAATCCTTAGCTTCTTTAATTAATACAAGAGCCTTTTCAAAGTAGGTTTTAGCCAAAGGTGTATTTTTAGTATCGAAATATATACTTCCTTTATTGATATAATTGAGTTGTAATAATCTCTTATTGTTAGTTTTCTCACTCAGAGTTTCAGATTTATCAATAACTTCTAAGGCTTTTGGGTATTCTTTTTTCCTGTAGTGAATAATCCCTATATTATTAAGATTGGTAGCTATTTGACGTTCGTCATTAATTTTGGTATTAATTTCTAAAGCCTGATTGTAATATTTAAGAGCTTCATCCAGATTATTTTGCTGGCGATAAATTTCTCCTAAATTATTGAGGCAGGCAGACTGATAACGTATATTTTTAGTTTTATTGGAGTATTCTAAGGCTTTTAAATAACAACTAATGGCTTCAGTAAAATCAGCAGTATTTCGATAAACATTACCAAGATTGATATAACTTTTAGCAAGTTGTGTTTCATCATTTCTTACCATACTGATTTCTATGGCTTTTTTATGATTTTCGATAGAAGCATTATACTCTCCCATAAAACGATAAGCACTAGCCATATTGCTATGGCTTCGAACTATCCCATTTTTAAAACTCAGTTTTTGAGCATTCTGAAGTGCCTGTTTATAATATTCTAAAGCTTTCGTATGGTTTTGTTGATCATAATAGTAGTCTCCAGCCTGATTTAATAGATTTACAAAACTAGTATCTACTTTGGGCTTGGCATTAATTTTAGTCTCAATCTCTTGAATATTTGTTTTTTGAGCATACAAATTCCAAGAAATACAAACTAATACAATATAAATAAGTGAACGTAGCATAGCATCATGGGTTGGACTCTTAAATTAAAAAATATTTCTATTTTTTGAAACTTTAAAGATATTTTTCAAACAAAAAGCCCTTTTTAAGGGCTTTTTGTTATTTGCTATTCATTAAATCTTCGATTTCTTCTGCTTCAATAGGGATATTTTCCATCAGGTCAATATTTCCATCATCTGTAATGAGAATATCGTTTTCTAAACGTATTCCTAAACCTTCTTCGGGTATATAAATGCCAGGTTCACAGGTAAATACCATGCCTGCTTCAAATATATGATATTTACTACCTACATCGTGTACATCTAAGCCTAAAAAATGAGATGTACCATGCATAAAATATTTTTTATAGAGCGGAAAATCAGGATTTTGTTTTTCAACTTCATGTTTGTGGAGTAATCCCAATCCAATTAATTCAATTTCCATCATTTTCCCCACTTCCTTATGATATTTATCCCAATTATTACCTTTAACAAGCATGATTTTGGCAGCTTTCATTACTCTTAGAACTGCATTATATACATCTTTTTGACGTTGTGTGAAACGTCCACTTACAGGAACACAACGAGTGAGATCGGAGGCATAGTTTGCATATTCGGCAGCTACATCCAATAAAATAACATCTCCTTCTTTACACTGTTGATTGTTTTCGATGTAATGTAAAACACAAGCATTTTTACCAGAAGCGATGATAGGGGTGTATGCAAATCCTCTTGAACGGTTGCGTAAAAACTCATGTGATAATTCTGCTTCAATTTCGTACTCCCAAACATTGGGTTTGATGAAATTTAAAAGCCTCCTAAAGCCTTTTTCTGTAATCTGACAGGCTTTTTTCATTAAAAATATTTCCCAAGTAGATTTAATAGCTCTCAAACGATGCATAATAGGAGCAAGGCGTTTGTAGTTGTGTAGAGGGAATTTCTCTTTACAGTATTTGATAAATCTTGCATCACGAGTTTCTACTTCTACTACGGCTCTTGTATGTTCGTTGGTGTTGAGATAAATATTTTCTGATTCGAAGGCAAGTAGTGCAAAAACCTTTTCAAATTCGGAAAGCCAATAAATGGTTTGAATACCAGAAACTTCTTGAGCTTCTTGTTTGGTTAGTTTGTGTCCTTCCCAAGTAGCGATGTGCTCATTCGTTTCTTTAACAAAGAGTATTTCACGCATTTTTTTATCACGAGCATCAGGACAGATGATAAGAATAGACTCTTCTTGATCTGCACCTGTCAGATAAAACAAATCGCTATTTTGTTTAAAAGCCATTGTTCCATCTGCATTGGTTGGCATAATATCGTTGGAATGGAAAACGGCTAAGGATTCGGGTAAAAGGGCGTTGGCTAAATTTCTTCTATTTTCAATAAAAAGCTCTTTAGGAATGGGTGCGTATTTCATTGGGAAAAAAATTAGATTAAAACTATTGCTCAATATTAGAGAAAATCGTTGACACATGGTATAGTTCATGTTACTATTTTGTTAAGCTACTTGTTTTTTCAGGTTTTTCAAATAAATTTGGTAAAAATATCTGTGAAATCTATGCTTGTCAAAGAAAAGGTAAATAATACCATAGACCAAAGTGATTATATCAGCAGGGATTTAAGCTGGCTTAAATTCAATTGGAGGGTTTTAGACCAAGCCAAAGCTGTACGTAGAAATATTTTTGAAAAATTAAAATTCTTAGCCATTACGACTTCTAATCTGGATGAATTTTTTACTATTAGAGCTGGGAGTTTATATAACTACTTGGATTACAGTAAAGAAAGATTAGATTACTCTGGTTTAAAAGGCAGACCATTCAGAAAAATTCTTTTGGATGAAGCTCACCAATTTGTAGCAGACCAATACGAAGTTTTGCATGAACTTGTAGAGCATTTTGAAGAAAATGGGTTTAGATTGGCTACTATTCGAGATTTAAGAGATACAGAAAAAGAGCAAGTAGAAAGTTATTTCCGAAAAACTATATTCCCCATGCTTACACCTATGGTGTACGATAGCCATCATGCGTTCCCAATTCTGAGAGCTCAGGTATTGGTTTTTGGTGTGGTTACCCAATATGAAGAAAATGGAAAAGCTATCAGAAAAGCATCATTTGTACAAATTCCACAAAACTTACCACGATTCTTTGAAATTCGCAGAAAAGAAGATGAAGAAGTTCTTTTTGTACCCATTGAAACTATTATCCGTTGGCAGATTGGCAAATTGTACAAAAATGTAAAAATTTTATCTGTAGATTTAATCAGAATAACTAGAAATGGAGATTTTACATTAGATGAAAGTGATGATTTGGAAGCTAATTTCATCAACGAAATTAGAAGTAAAATCAAAACTCGTAGAACAGGTAGAGTAGTAAGGGTAGAAGTTCTTTCTAAATATTCGGAATGGTTGATGCGTATTCTGAAAGAACGTTGGCAAATTGATGATGATAACATTTTTATAGTTGATAAGTTGTTGGATTTAACTTGTTTATGGCAAATTGTCAAACATCCTGAATTTGTGGATGAAATGCCCCCTCTGCCAGACCAAGTACCTCCGTTGCGTATGCGAGGCTTTCAACAAGATTTAGATTTATTTGAACTACTCAAAGAAAGAGATGTTCTTTTACATCATCCCTATAATTCTTTTGAGCCACTTTTAGAGCTTTTGGAGCAAGCTGCTGAAGACCCTAACACATTGGCTATCAAGATGACTATTTACCGATTGGCTAAAAGTTCTCGAATTACCAATGCTCTTTTGAAAGCTGCTGAAAATGGAAAGCACGTTTCTGTGCTATTTGAATTAAAAGCTCGTTTTGACGAAGAAAATAACATCAGAGAAGCAGAAAGACTCCAAAAAGCTGGCTGTTATGTGGTGTATGGTGTAGGTGGGTATAAGACTCATACCAAACTTTGTCTGATTGTTCGTAAAGAAGAAGACCAAATTGTTCGTTATGTTCACCTTTCTAGTGGAAACTATAACGAAGAAACAGCTCGTATTTATACAGATATGGGTTTATTGACAACAGATGAGGATTATGCTGAGGATGTTTCAGAGTTTTTTAATGTAATTACAGGGCATTCTGTTCCAGACTATTACAAATGTTTGGTAACAGCTCCTCGTGAAATGAGAGGACATCTGCAAAGCCTTATACGAAATGAAGCTGAAAATGCTAAAAAAGGTTTATCATCTGGAATAGCCATCAAAGTGAACTCATTGGAGGACAAAGATATTATAGATGAACTCTATAAAGCTTCACAAGCTGGTGTTCCTATTAAGTTGATTATTAGAGGAATATGCTGCTTGCGTCCTCATAGAAAAGGTTTGAGTGAAAATATAGAAGTACACTCTATCGTGGGCGATTATTTAGAACATACAAGGGTTTATTATTTCCATAATGACGGAAATCCAAGAATATATGGAGGAAGTGCAGATATGATGGTACGAAGTTTCGATAGACGTCTAGAATCTTTGTTCTTGATTACAGATAAGTTTTTGAGAATGCAGTGTAAAAATATATTAGCTTATAATTTTAGAGATAATGTAAACTCTTATGCACTGCAAGAAGATGGTTCTTACATCAAGATTGAACCCAAACCTGATGAAAAGCCATTTAATATCCACGAAGAGTTTTATAAAGTAACAGAAGAGGCTGTCAAACAAGCTCGATTATTTGAATAGAAAAAGCCTTGCTATATAGCAAGGCTTTTTACACAATAAATAGATAGATGTTCTACTTTTTAGCCTTGAGTAAGGCTTCTATATCTTTTTGTTGTGCTTGAACAGCATAATCTAAGGCTGTTAATCCTTCTGGATTTTTTAAGTTAATTTGAGCTCCAGCTTCAATAAGTAACCTAGCTGTTTCTGTTTGTCCATACTTTGCTGCATACATCAAAGGACTTTTATCTGCACAAATTTTGTTTAATTCTATTTTTTCTTTGACAAGAGCTTTTATAATTTCTTTCTTTTCCATTTTAATGGCGATAACCAGCAAAGAGTAATTTTTTCCATTAATCTCAAAACAGTCATTTAAAGACATATTTTGAGATTTTAATTCTGCAAGAAGCATTTCGATATTATCCGCTTCAAAAGCTTGTTTCATAGCTCTTGTGGGCTGTTTCTGAGCAAAAATTAGATTTGCCCAAAAAATAAAGATGAATAAAAAATAGCTTTTCATAAGATGTAAGTTTTTGATTAGGTGGGTATTATTGTTGATTAATTTGGCTATCTTGAGAAACAGATGATGATACATTAGGCTCACCATGATAATTCAGTTCACTATGTTGTCTAGCTGTTACCATTAATTTTTTTTGTACATGGATATTGGCTTCACTGTTACGATTTAGATCTATGATAGCCTCTTCTGTTATCCAATTCCAAGCTTCTAAATTGCAAAAAGAATCTGCCGTTACTTTAAGTATATTACTTCTTCCACTAATATCCAAGGAAGCATGATTTTCCAAAATTACTTGTAATTGTTCAGTTTGAGGTAATTCCAAGAAGCCTTCAGAATAATTGGTTAATTTTACTTTCTTAAGCATAGGGGCATAAATGACGGCTTTGATATTTGCTCTTGAATGCGATATAATACTTAAAAGTCCGTTTTTTGAATCTACTTTGGCTAAGTCAGACGAGATATACACCTCAAATTTATCTGAGGGCTTAAATTGAAGCTCTATATGTCCGGAAACTTCAATGTCTTGAAATTTTTCTAATGTAAATTTTTTTAATTTTCCATAATCTTCTTCTGTGGTTACAACGGTGCTATTATCGCAGCCTTGGCATTCCAAACCATTAGAGGTAAAGAACCATATTTTCTTTGTGTTTTCACTATCCTGAGATAGAGATACTCTTGAATACAAACTTGTTTTTCGCTGAAAACCTTTAGAAAATGTAAATTTCTGATTATAAGGGATGAGTATTTTTAAAGATAAATTTTGATCTCTGTATTTGGCATCTTTTTTAAAGGTAATATTATTATCAAAAATCAAAGAAGAATCTTTTCTCGATATTTGATAATCAGTCATCTCTATATGTTTTAAAGCTTCTTCTTTATTTTTTCCTGCTGCTTCCCAAATTTTCACAATTTTAATGGTATTTCCTTCATAGCCTTTTACATCAATAAAATCTTCATAATAAAAATCGTGTCCTTCTATAGTATTGATAGTCAGTGTAAGAATTTTGCTTTTGTCCAATGCAAACACTTCTTCTTTCTCGATAGAATAATCTCTTCTAAAATGGATGGCAGTTTGTGGAATCAGTACAAAAAATAATATTAAACAAGCAAATGATGTAGCAGATAATCCCCAGACCAAAGAGTTGTGAACAAAACGTTTTTTAAAGATAAGCCCTAATCCAATCAGAAAAATAAGAGTTGCCAAACAAAAAATGCCGATATAACTAAAAAATGTAATCCAATTTAGGTTTTCAATACTATTGAGTACTACGTTTAAAGGTACATCTTGTCCCCAATAGGCTTCTCCATCAATCAATCGGAAGGCTATTAATGCTATTAGCGTAGCTGTAACAATACTCAATACAGCAAAACCACTTAAAAATATTCCTAATATTTTTCCTATAAACTGACTGGTTTGCTTGAAAATCGTGTTTACTTTTGGTTGTAAGTAACTTAAAATGCGAGCTAGTAAATGAAATGGAGCCATAATAAGTTTTACAATCTTATTTTCATCTTTTTTATCTTCAAGAGCAATTTTTAGATTATTTTCGATATTATTGAGCGTGATGGGTTCACCTTTCATAGCAACTTTATCAGTAATTGTTTTAGCCACAGGTACAGCAAACCACAATGTGAGGTATATTAAAATGCCAACACCACCCATAAGAGCTAAAACAATAAATAAGAGACGAAAAATGAGTTCACCACCTCCAAAATAAGCAGCTAAACCACTGGCTACTCCAGCTATTACTTTATTATCCTCATCTCTAAATAACTTTTTAGTTGAAGATTCTTTTTCAAGAATAGTGTTGCTAGAAACCTGCTCAGTTGGGTCTTCAATTACCTCAAAATCAGTAATATCTCCCATTTGTGTAATAAGAGCCTGAACATCTTCTAATGTGATTACTTGTTTGTATGAGTCAAGTTTGCTTAAGAATATTTCGGCAATTCTGCTTTCTATATCTTCAACAATATCTTTATTGCCTTCATAATTAGCGAAGTAAGTATTTATCTTGTTTAGATATTCTTGCAGTACTTCGTAACCATCTTCTTCGATATATAACAAAATACCTCTGATATTGATACTTAGGTTCTTTTTCATATAGTTAAGCAGTTAATTTTGATTTTTGAATAATTTGTTGTGTGGAGTTAACTAACTCATCCCAAGTAAGTTGTAGCTGTTCTAAAAACGATTTCCCTGTTTCTGTAATAGTAAAATATTTTCTTGGAGGACCAGAATCTGATTCTACCCATCTGTACTCAACCAATCCAGCATTCTTGAGCCTTGTAAGGAGAGGGTACAATGTACCATCCACTACCATAATTTTAGCACTTGTGAGCTCCTCTAAAATATCCGAAGAATAAATCTCCCCTCTTGCAATAATGCCCAAAATGCAGAACTCTAATATGCCTTTCCGCATCTGGACTTGTGTGTTTTCTAAATTCATAGACTTGGTGTTATAAGGTAGTATGTTATAACTGATACAAATATATAAAAAGGTACTTTGTTATACAAGGTACTTGGTGAAATTATTTTTAAAATATTTTTTATTGTTTTGATTATGAATGTTTTGTATATTGATAAAAAATAGGATAAGTATGAAAATTTTTCTTTTTACTTCAATAATATTGATTTTAATAAGTTGTCAGCAACAAGAAAAGAAATTAGAAAAGGGCAAACAAGACATAACAAAAACTAAAAACGAAAATATTCTTTTAAAAGAAAAAAAAGTAGAAAGAATACATCCTTTCTTTAAAATGTCTGTAGATATAAAAGGTACAAGATTGGATGTGGAACGAGCAGAATTTCAAGATTGGGTCTTTTCTGTGGATAAAAAAGAATTTCTAAAATTCTGTGATACTATTCAATATATCCATAATCCAGTTAGTGAAAGAGCAAAATATATAGAAAAGTATAGCACAAAGAAAGATTCTCTTTTGGTAAAAAGAGATAGTTTAAATTTAACATTTAGGCTTAAAAATGGAAAACTAAAAATTTTAAAAGATAATAATAGCTTTGGAGAAGCCTATGTGCATTACTATTATCGTGAATATTTACAGGATATAGGCTTCTTTATATGTTTTGTATCATTGTATGAAGGAGCTCATTATTTACTAATTAATGATACTACAGGAGAAGAATTTTGGGTTAATGGAATACCTCTAATCTCACCAAACAAAAAAATGATTGCCACAACCTCTTATGATGCAGGAGGATATTTTAATGATAGTAGCCTAAACATTTGGCATATAAAAGATAAAAAAATAGAAAAATTCTATTCGTTTGATACCAGATTTATTTGGAATTGCAATTGGAAGGATAATAATCTACTTAAACTACAAATATTATCTTTTGGAGATACAAGAGACTGTATAGGAAAAGACCAGCGTACAATATTATCAAAAGATTGTTATACTATTTATGATTTAAAAATTACAGAGATAAAGGCTAAAAACTAAAAAGTTTCTACTAAAATTTTAATATGGATAGGTTTTTCAACTTTTTTATCTGAACGAACAATAAAAGAAGCTAAATTAAGAGATATATCATTGTTGCCTTTAGGAGATTCCCATGCAACGGTTTGTTCATAATCACCACTATCAACCATTCTGCCATGCCAATAACAGTCAGAATAGATACGATAGATAAGGAAACCACCTTCTAAATATTTCTTCTCACAATCGTAGATAGTTTTGTCTGTATAATTGTGTAAAAGTCTGATTTCAAGTTCTCCTGTTTGTTTTTTAGAATCTTGAGCAGATATTTTCTTAGAGTGTAATGCTCCTAAAAAAGTATTTTTTTTCAGTTTTAACTTCTTTTCTTTTTTTTTCAATTCTTTTAGAGACTCATCTCCGATACCAACCCAATACGAAATAGATTTAATGGGTTGAGTTGTAGAAATAGAGATAGCTTCGTTGAACCATGCCCTTTTATCTTCAAAATTTTGCTCTTGAGTTAAATAGATAGTTTTCTCAATGATTTGAATTTTAGATGTTTGAGCAAGTATGTTACTTGATAATAATGTAAGAAAAACTAAAATTTTCATAGAATAGAAATTTTATCTGCCAAAACTATCATAATAAGCTGTTGCATGTTTTTCGTAACGCTTGATAAGCTCAATATTTTTCACTTCTAAATCAGTTAATTCTTTGGTTACATCAGTAGAAACGGGTATATACCAGTCCACATAAATATCAAAAAAGTCTCTCATTTTACGATTTTTAAAAGCATAACCATGTCTTGCATAAATGCTATTTCTAAGAATCTCTAAATCTCTTTTATACATATTCTCCACATCTTTGGATGTCAGTTGGTGTGTTGAAGCATTAAACTTACTGGCATCTGGAGTTATCATTTCATTTTCTCCCGACTTTTTGTTGTAAGAATCATAGACGGGTATCATGTTGGTAGTAATATTGAGCGTTGGATCATACTTAAACACCTTTTTTTCTAAACTAAATTTCATACCTTCTTCACTTAATTTAGTATCATAGGGTTTCCAAATACCCTCTATTGTTTTTTTAGAAGGATATAAATTAAATGTAAAAACTCCGTCATGTGGGTCATCACCTGCTTCTTTCGCAACTATAACTAAACTTGTATCTTTATTTGTAAAAGTACCTTTAAATTTTCTACTATTACCTGCTACTACCGAATATCCCCAAATAGAATCTTTTTCTATACGATTAATAGAAATATTTATTTTGTTTATGGATTTTAACTTCTCTTTTTCTTGAATATCGATAGCATTGAAAGAGCCTACATAAAACCCATAGATTTCTTGATTGTTGGTATTAGAACTCTGCTCTGTTTTTTCTGAGTTTTGAGAAGTTGTTGTATCATTTTTCTTTTCTTCACTATTTTTTTGTGAAGATGAGCCACTACAAGCTCCTAAAAGGAAACCTATCAGAATACTATATAAAACGTTTTTTTTCATATTTCTTGAAAATTATAATTTCGGCAATCAATATATTTAAAACCCAGCCCAGCCAAGCAACTATTTGATAGACATCCATAGGGCGTGGCTGAAATAAAGCTACAATAATGTATTTCCATGCTCTCAATGTGAGAGCAGATAAAGTTAGAGAAAAACTCCGAATCATCCATATTTCATGTGAGATAATTTGGCGTTTGATAATACTTGTCGTGGCTTTGTATGTACAATATATCCATAAAACAGCAAGCAAACAAAATGCTATCTGAGATAATACGCCTCCATTAGCATAAATTCCAATGATGAATCCTGAGGGAGCAGAAAAAAATAAAATACAAATGATGTATAACCAGCCTATTCGTTTGTGTATAGAAGGATATTTTTTTCGAATGTGTTTCGAAAACTGTGTAAAACCAGCTAAAAGTACAAAAATAGAACTGAAAACATGAACAAAAAAAGCAATTTGATAGTGTAAAAGATGTATGTAATCTTGTTTGATAGCTAAAAAAGCTACATCCAACTGAATTGGTATGTATTGTAATGTTATCTCCAACATGAGCCAACACAAATATGTGTAGAATGCTAAAATCAGTATAGAGGTTTTATATGACCCATTTGATATATTTTTCAATAAAATACTCATTACAAATACATTATAAATCTAAACTTGCAACTACTTCATCAATAAAAAAACCTTTAATAAAAGTTTTAACATCTTGAGGCATATCTTTTATAAATCCTTTTAGATGAGGATATTTGTAGCTTTTATCAACAAGACCTTCAATGAAACTTACATAGACAGCATTCTGAACTTTATCACTTCCTCTTTCCAATAAAACCAGAATATAGGCTTTGACTTTATCAATTAAAGTAAAATCATCTTTTATAAAACCTTCCTCTATTAAAAACTCTGCAAACCTGTCAAAAGAATAAAAAACATTATCTTCTTGAAAATTCCCTTTACCATAGCCATATTCTTCCATGAAAAGCGGGAAATTTTCTAGACAATAATTATAAACTTTTTCAATATCAATGATATTTTCAGGCATACGTATCTAATAAGCAATAAATTCCCAAAGTAGTTTACCTGTTTGAATGTCTAATCCGCATGCAGCTCTATTTTGGTAAGTATTATTGATGAAAACTACTTGGTTTTTACCAATTTCTCCAGAAAGTTGTGGATATTGACCGTCTAATTTTTCAAAAGACTCAAAATTAAGATCTACAATTTCCCATAAAACTTTACCTTGATTATTAACACAAGTAATTACTTTTTTTGCATTCTTTTCAATCGTCTGATTGTGAAGAACTACACAATGGTTTTTATCAGAAGCTAAAATTTTACCCTCTAAAAATATTTTATTAGGAACAAGTGTTACCAGCTTTTCACTTCTGATGTATTCATATTGCTCCTCATCTGAATCTATGTTCGTGATACGTTTACTTATTTCTTCTAATCTAGAAATTTCGGAAGGACCTGAATTACGAGATAAAATATATCTGTGCTGTTTGGTTAGATATAACTGTTGCCTGATATTTTGGTCTTTTCGAGTAAGTCCCCAAGAGTATTGTAGCTCAAAATCTTTACTTGTAGTATCTATTGGAGCATTAAATCTTGAAAAATTCTCTTCTGCTTTTCTATACTCATTTTCTGTCATTAAAATATTTCTTACAGGAAAATATAAGAATTGTAAGCCATCTTTTGTTGTAATTTGGACACAATCTTCACAATTAGAAGATTTTTCTACTTTACCAATACCACTAGCCAACTGAGGAAATTTCTTGGCAAGAGTTTCATTATTTTCTTTAATATCTCCGTTATCCACATTTCTCGACTCCAAGCCTAAAAGTTCATTCCCTACAAAGAAAAAATCATTATACCAGTTAAAGTCGCTCATCTGAGAGCCTGCTGTTATAGAAGTTGTCTGCTCGCAAGGAACGGATTTTATAAGTTTTTTTTCAATCGGGTCAATAATATCTATTCTATAATTATAACTTCTGTTAAAGTTTTTGTCATAAGAAAAAATCCATATATAAGGTTTATCATTTTTAAAGCCTACTTTTAACTGATTGACCATTACAGAATATGGATTAATATTAAACTGACCTGTATAATAGTAGTCGGGGATACTATGTTGAAATAAATATTTTCGAGCCAATTGCCACCCTGTAAATAAAAGGGCAATAGTGATAATGAGAGAAAAGCAGCCTTGTTTGGCAGATGCCTTGGTCTCAGGAGTTTTGGGTGTTGTCATAAAATTACATTTTTACTCTTTTTATCAGAGTACCAGTTTGAGAGTCTAAAACAATGAATTCATTATGAAATGATAAATATATTTTATAATTATCAATAGCAAAAGACGTATGAACAAGATTTTTAACAGGAATATTTAGGTCAAATGAACTTTTTTGCCACAATTGTTGCAAATCTGTGTCGAGGCAGTGAATATAAAACTTTGAATGTTCGGTATCTTCAAAACTTAATACCAATAGTTTTTTATATTTTAAAGAAGCTCCTAAAAATTTTCCATCCAAAAAGTCCATAGAAGAAGCTCTTGCTTCATTTTGAGCTTGTTCTTCTTGAATTTGCTCAGCATTTTTAATGCCTACTTCAATTTTTTGATTTGTAGGTGTTTTGTATATTTTTCTTCGGCGTTGGGAGTAATCCATTCTAAATTGCTCGTAGTAATTGTACATTATATTATGGTCGTTTATGACCTCTTGAATTTGCTCTAATTTTTGATTTTTATCTCGAAAAGCATATTCGTCTGTAATCTGCCCATAATTTTTAAATGTATCAAAATCAAGAAAGGATATATATCCTTTCTTATCTGTAATCTTCAATAATCCACTAATTTCTTTATATTCAAGCGTTTCAATACCTTGTGGGAAGTAATTTTTAGCAAGAAAATCTTTATCTATTATTTCAGTTTTTAATGTTGGAATGTTCACTTTTGCAAGCCCCTGAAATCTATTCCATGTATCAAAACTCAAAAAAGCAAATCCGTTATCTAGAACAAATACTTTCTTTATATCTGCAATCAAATCTATAGTTTTAGACTGCTTAAAATCTTTATCTAAAAGAATAAGTTTGCTTTTTGTATAATTGCCATCCTCGCTGGGATAAAGGCTATTTTGAATCAGAAAAACCTGATTGTTTTTGAGAAGAATTTGAGAAATATAACGTGTAGCAGAAAATTCAATTAACCAAAAAGAAAATGGTATCACTAATGAAGATAATAAAATAGACAAAAAAACAATTTTCAAACCTTTTCTGTTTGAAGATTCTTTCTTTTGAAGGTCTATTTTTGAATGTTTCATAGAAATGTGTATTTCTTATCTAACCAAACTCCCACAGGTTCTATGCTCTTTAGTGTGCTTACAATTGAAAAATCAGCTTTTTTACCTCCTAAAAGTGCTAAAAGTTCATAAATTTTATCTTCAGGAAGGTTTAATATTTTAGAATGCCCTTTACTATCCAATAAAAGCCATTGTCCCTGATACTGAATAACAGAAAGATTGGCTATATGTACTGGCAACATGTCTATCCAAGGCATTTTTACAAGAGCATCTGTGTAAAAGGCTTGCCATTCCTGCCAAGATTGCAACATATCAGGAATTGCAGGAATATCAGTTGAGTTACTTCCTTGACTTTTAATAATAGCCCTTAAAGGGTAATTACTAGGGTAAAATACGAGTTCTGCATTTAAAACTGTACCTGGTATAAGCGAATTTTTGATAGGAGCATTGGAAAATGCAAAAT
>Ga0075157_10000907_pt1 | contig 20195 bp, 19 predicted proteins | sample JI81BgreenDNA_FD_70967 | JGI IMG/M metagenome (GOLD analysis project Ga0075157, IMG submission 70967) | Wastewater effluent complex algal communities from Wisconsin, to seasonally profile nutrient transformation and Carbon sequestration -... | ecosystem: Engineered > WWTP > Effluent > Algae...
GCCTGGAAGAAGGGGCTGAAGTCCCTGTACTACCTGCGTAGCGAATCCATCAAGCGCGCCGACAACGTCTCCGTGCAGGTGACCCGCCAGGAAATCGCCAGCGGTGAGCCCACCTGCTTGAGCTGCGAGGGCTGAAATCCATGAGCCGGATGTCTCCGACGATCCAGGCCCGCTCGGGCGTCTACTTCGACTTCAGCAATCCGGAGGAGAGTGACGTCCGGATTGAGGACGTGGCCCATGCCCTGGCTCACCTCTGCCGCTTCACAGGTCACACCCGGGAGTTCTACTCGGTTGCCCAGCACAGTGTCGAGGTTTCCTACCTCGTCCCCCAGGAGCACGCATTGGCTGGTCTGCTGCATGACGCCCCGGAGGCCTACATCGGTGATGTGGCCTCTCCTCTGAAGCAGCTGCTGAAGGACTACAAGTCCATCGAACGCCGTGTCGAGGAAGCTGTGCTGAGTAAGCTCGGCGTCGATCCTGACCTGCACCCCTGCATCAAGCAGGCCGACCTCATCATGCTCGCTACCGAGCAGCGCGACCTCATGCCCGACGCTGGTCGCACCTGGCACTGGCAGAGCATACCGGGGATCGCTCCGCTGGAGCGCAGCCTGATGCCCCTGCCGCCTGGCCCGGCCAAGTACCTTTTCCTTGAGCGCTACAACGAGCTTCGCAGTATTGGCACCAAGATGCGAATAGCACCAAACCGTGGGGCTCGCTTGGCAGCTTGAAGTCATCCATATGGCGTGACAAGCGCCCTCACAACATGACAAGTCGTTCCCATCACATACCGCAAGCCGTTTTCCCGGGAGTACCAAGTGTTGAGCGTGCGCTCGAGAAGCTTGATTCTCTTGGTCTGCCAGTTCTGCCAATCGTCTATTTTGGGGGGGGCGTCGACGGTGGCTCCGAGGATGTTGCGGGGCCGGGTGGGGGCGGCGAACGTGTGGCGCAATTCCTTCAGTCAATTGTCGAGGGGGAGGTTGTTCGATTCAACAATCTGGCCACCTGGGCGTCGTCATCCCAAACGTTGACCGTGCACTTACGGGAGGGCGCCGTCGGGCGGCCGATTATCGAATCCGGGATACCGGCCGGTACTGAGGGGTTCGACTATGGGAAATTCCTCCTGCCCCTTCGCGCGCAGCAACCGTGGGCCGAAAGCCTGCTTGAAAGCGCCGTTCATGAGGCTTTGGTACTTTATGACCGCACAGGCTGCGCGGCTCATATGTGGCTGCTTGATTGCCATGGCGGGCTCATGGTTGTTGTTCGTACCAGCCTTGAAGGTGCGCCACCCAAAGGTGTACCGCCCAAAGGCCTCTCGATTTGCGCCCCAGTGCACCTGGGGAAGGCCCCGCCAGAGCCCTGTTTTGCGGATCTTCTTGACATCGCCCTGAGCGTTGAGCCTCATGAGAATGCGTGGCATGAGGGCTACCTCAAGATGCAGGCGAACTCCCACCTTGGGTTGGTCAGCGAGCTCGACTTCATCCATGCGACCCACAAGCTCAACGATGTGCTGAGGCCTTACCTTGAGGTGATCTCCGTTTGCTGCGGGGAGAAACCAGACGCCGTCGCGAGAATGTTTTCGCGTGCGGGCAACCGCGCGACGATTCTGGGCGGCGACCCGGCTGTTCCAGGCCGTGGGCCGTCCTATGTGCTGCGCAAAATCGTCGAGAAGAGATCCTTGGAGCAGGGTGTCTGGGCAGCCAGTGGTCGATCTGGTCGCGCTCCTTAGTCCCAACAGGATGCCGACCAAGTATTACGCCGCCGCTGAGTGTGGTGCGGGCTTTTTCGCCGGCCCTCCAACTGCTATTCTCCCAGCATGCGGTACATCGACTACTTCGCAACTCGGTTGGAGCGCCAACCTGCAGGCTCGCTGCGTGAGGTCTTAGAGACACTCATCCGACGGGGCTTCCGCCCGAGTTCGACCGCATACCGAGGTGTGTTACCTAGCATCCAGCGAATGACTGGAAGCTCTAGTATGGTGCACATTGCGGTTGCGCGCGATGGAGGAGGGCTGGATCCTTCCGTCTGGCTGCACGCAGGGACCTGGCTCCCCAACCTTGGGTACGCCCTCCTTCCGTCTGGGCCAAGTCTTGCAGGAGAGCCACTTCCAACGTCGCTTCTAGTTGAGACCGAGGCCTTCGACATCATTGATGAGATGCTGCCAGCCATGGCACGGTACTCCATAAATCCACGGTTTGATGCGATGCAGGTTTTCCGCCAGGCCTCGGGTCTGCACCGCAGCACGGGAAAGTCTGCCCATGTGTGGCTTGGCCTGGCTGATGGCAGGTTCATTCCACATGTGGGATTGGGTGTCGATGGGCGTCCGGAGAGCGGGCTCGAGGTTGGTGGTCGTCTTGTGTATATCGGTCATGTGCCGCAGGTCATCGACCTGCAAGAGCTCAATGAAATCTCAGACCGGCTCCTGGCTGCAGAGATCGACTGGTCCACTGCATCAAAGCGACACTACGACAACCCGACGGATGAAAGTCGCGTTGCACTCGACGCTGCCATCTGGGTCCTGGACAGGATCATTGACCCCTATCTTGAAGTCATATCCGTCATCACTGGGAATCCCTCATCTTTTTTCCGCTCTGCCTACAAGAAGGCCGCGCCAGGCGCTGCCATTAGGCATCTCTACATCGGTGGGGATGTCGGTGCAGATCACAAGAGGCCCTCGCAGATTCTGAAAGAGATCTTAGAGAGGGGTACTTTTTCGGCTTCTCGCTTCACTGATGATCGGCACGACTACTTCCGTCAGATAACTCATGCGCCGGAGTATTACTTCCTCGTCGAGCGTTCAGCTGTTGAGAAAGAGTCGGAGAGGCTGCATCTGAATGCACCCCTTCCTCGGCGTGATGCCAAAGAGGCGGGTGAGGGAGTTCCGGCTCAAGCGTCGCGGTTCACAGATGAAGACGACGCGCTCAACGCAGATCCTGACGCCGCCGGCAAGCACTCGGATACCTCCAGCTCTGCGGCTTGGCCAACGATGAAGGCGTCGCCCAAGAAGGGGGGGAAAGTGACTTTTCTCCCGGCGAAGCAATCCGAGCAAGAGGGTGGTGGGTTCGGTGGATCAGGTGGCAAGTCCTCGCGAGACGTCGCTTCCAAAGAGGGGGCCCGCTTGCGGCTGCTGGGGCGAATCGCCAAGGAGTCTGCCAGGATCGACTGGATTGAGGTCGCGCAAGCAAAACTGCGGCTGCGCCGTGTAACCGCAGGTGCCGCCCTCACGGCTTTGCGGGCTGAGTACCGTCGCCAGTTTGGTTCACTCGATGAGTCTGCGCTCAGCGAGGTGGAGGTTTCCCTGTCTGATCTGGATATCGACCCATCACCTCATCTCTATGTCGATAGAGATGATGAGACCCACCTTTAACCACACATGAAGTCAGCCAAAGACCTGGTCTCCAGTTCCCTCTACGGCCCCGACGCCCACAAGCGCATGGGCGCCAACTTCAAGCGCCTGGCCGGCGGAATTCGCAACGTCATCAAATCGGGGGAGGAGTTCTCGACCGATGACGCCAAGATCCTTGCCAAGGCGGCTGACCTGCTCGAGCAGGCGTCCGGGGTTCGCGCCAGCGTAGCCAAGATCCGTAGCCAGGAAATCAAGATCCGCGATACGGCGGCCAAGCAATGCGAGCGGATGCTCAGAGATGCCCTGGCCTCACGCAGCAGCCCGCGCGATCAGCTCTCTCTCATCTTCTGGCAGGTTCCCTTCATGATGGAGGGGAAGTCGGTTGAGTCCCGTGGAGCCGAGCAGCTGCGCCGGGACATCCAGTACGCGCTCGACCTGTCCTTTACGCACCTGGGGGATGAGTGCGCCCGTGAAGCAATGAGGGGCGGCGATGGCAGGCCTCCAGCTGACTCCGCCCTTAAAGAGGTGATCAATCGGGCGATGGAGAAGGTACCGCAGAAGATGGCGGAGGCCTACACGAGGCACCAGGCGGCGATCCAGGCGGTGCTGGCGACGCTGTAGTTTTGGGATCGGGCTCTTCGGTTTTGTCGGTCTTCAGTCGAACCGGAGGGGTTCTAAGGAACCAATACAGGGCTACAAGCGCAACAAGGATAGCCGCAAAGCCTGGATAGAAGATGAGTGGGGCGAAGACCCTTATTTTGAGGTCCTCGATCGCCAATTGCTGCCTTTGGGAAATCACATTGTGCTCAAGAAATCTGATCTGATGAGCCACGTCGTCCCGCATTGCGAGCACTGCGCCTTCTCTGATGACCTGCTCCTTCCGTCCGGGCGGCAGTGTCTGCCCAGTCTGCAACTCGTACGCGCGAGTCGCCTCCGCGCAATACCACTCTTGAAGCTTATCTTGTGATTTCTTGGCCTCAAGGCACGTGACGATCTGATCGTAGGCGTTTTGGTGCTGAATCTTCGCGACCAGGACTTCCTGCTCTTCCCTGTGTATCTCCAGCATCTTTTGGGAGGTGGAGTCAAATTCATACACGGCATACCAAAAAGCCCCGAGACAAGCCAAGGCAATTACGAAAACTACCCCCAACGCTCGTGGCCACTTGACTGACGTCCAGGCTCGCAACTGTTTGAGCCGTTGCCAAGCCGACTCCACCTCATCGATCCCATCCCTTAGCTTCCCCATCTTAGATCTCCAATCCTCAATTTCATGCGGCGGCAGGATCCTACCTCAAGGGTCCTGGCCCGTGAGTCGTCTGGGCACATGCCGCTCCCGCACCACCTGCCGTGGAGGCCGCAGCCAATCGCCCGCGTCGGAGGAATATCAAAGTGGACTCACAACAGCGTATAAGGTATACTAAATGCTCGTTTACTAAGACTGTTGACCCCACTAAAATGCCGCGAACTATCAGCGCTCTGATTTCCACACTTTGTGTGGTGACGGCTCTTATGTTGGCGCCTTTGTCGGCCGCCGCCCGGCCAGATATGGTGACTGTCCGGCCCGCGCCGAATGTGGTTGTAGCCCTCCCTGCGATGACCGGAAGCTTTGCCCGCTGCGCCGAGACATTTGCCCATGGCAACCTCCCCACCTTCCCCGGCATCGAGACGCTTGCCGCTCGCGCCCTGTGCTTTGATGGCTTCGCCGTCCTGCACTCTGGCGTCACCAAAACCCCTTTGTATGTAGCCGAGGTGCTCAATCGGGCGCGGCTTGAAGCCGCCCGTGGGGAGCAGCGCACCGATGTGTTCTTTGCCGACGCCCGCCTTCCAGCGCGTGAGCGCGCCACGCTGGGGGACTACCGGGGCAGCGGTTACGACCGGGGTCACATGGCGCCCGCAGCGAATATGGCCAGCCCCGAAGGGATGGCGCAATCCTTCTCCCTGGCCAACATCGTCCCGCAGGCTCCCGAGAACAACCGCGGCGCCTGGGCGGAAATCGAGACGGCGACCCGACGTTATATCTCCAGGGCCCAGGGCGACGTGTTCGTCATCACTGGCCCTGTCTTCTCTGGACCCGCCAAGACGATTGGCGCGGGTGTCCGCGTTCCCAGTCACCTTTTCAAGCTGGTTTACGACCCCTCAACACGCCGCGCCTGGGCGCATTGGACTGAGAACACCAATGACGCGCGGATAGGTCGACCCATCAGCTACCAGGAACTCGTGAGCCGCACGGGTGTCGATTGGCTCCCTGGTGTCAACCCACTGCAATAACTGAAACCCAAAATCCATCCTCCACCCGCGATAGGCACTCAGATGAACACCAAACCGAATTCCGCCGAGATGTCGAACGATGTCCCCCAGTTGTTTCAGGCGCCGCGCACGCTGGAGGAGCGGCTTGCTGGGCGTGCGCACGAGAATCCTTTTGGGGCATGGAGTCTGGTTGGTGCTTTGGCGTTCGTTTTTGGCATGACCATGGGTGTGTCTGCATTCGCCCAAGGCGCTGAGCCCAAGCCCGTAGCCTTCGAGCAACTGGTTGCCCGCATGGCGACTGAGCTCAAGGAATGCGATCCGCTGATCGATGAGATCGACACCATTACTGGCGCCCAGAACGTGCAGCGCGGCCCGCGCAAGGCCAACTACCTCTCGCTCAAGGGCGCCAACAAGCCTATCAACGGCGACGTTGGCCCCCTGCTGCGCCCGGCCACGCCCGAGCAGATCAAGAGCCTGGTGGGCAAGAAGTTCTGCATGGTGAGCAACTGAGCTCACTTTGAGGGATCCCCTTGGCTCGTTACGATACACCCATGCTATCAATCACGGCGTTCGATAGAGCTGACCGCGCTGACGTAGCTATAGCTGTTGCCAGGGTGCTCGGCTCCTTGTGCCCGCCGCTGGCGGGGGCTGGTGAGGCAGAGTTTTCCCATGTGTTGGCCGACTCGCATGCCTGCGACTCGTGCGGTAGGTCGTTGGGGCGGAAGCTCAACGCGAGGCTGGCCCATCACCTGCCACCTGCTCTTGGCGGCCGGAGTGCGCCGGGCAACATCGATGTGTTGTGCCGGTCCTGCATTGATAACCGAGCTGACGGGCACGATGACGCCCTGCTGGCGCGGGTGGCTGTAGCCATGGCCAGTGAGGACCCAACCAATATCGCCCGTCTGCAGGAGCACTTTGACCGGCGGGTATTCATGACCAACGTCAGTCAGCAGGGATCCAAGCCTGCGTGGTTGTTCCTTGTTTATGGCGAAGCCGCCTGGCAAGAGCGGCTCTCTCACCTGCGACATACAGTCTCCAGCTCTGGGGCAGAGATCGGAGTGGGTGACATCAGGTACTTTCGCAGCTCGGCGCCCTTTGATGGTTTCCATGCGCTGATCACGCGAAGCATCTTCACGGCCCAGTCGCTCCTCCGGGAGTGTGAGCGGGGTGGTGATGTGGTGCCCCTCATGCGAGTCTGAGACCTGAGGATTTTTCTGGCTGGGAAGAAAAATGCCCGCCTGGCGGGTTGGGGTCAGGCTCCAACGAAACCCTCGGGGTGGTCGAGTTTTTGCGTATGTGATATTCTTTATACATGCCCAAACAGGGCTCCAAATTCCACTTAAGGTATCGTCATCATGGAAACCACCGTTGAAATCGTTGAGGCTTCTACCGCTACCACCGCCGTGGCCTCCCCCGCCGAGTCGGCTTACACCACCGTGTGCGATGCCAAGGGCTACTTCAAACCCTTCCGCTACCCCTTCGCCTTTGAGGCCTACCAGCTGCAGAACAAGATGCACTGGACCCCGGAGGAGGTGCCACTGCACGACGACGTGCGCGACTGGAACAAGAAGCTCTCGGCGGCCGAGAAGAACCTGCTGACGCAACTCTTCCGCTTCTTCACCCAGGGGGATGTGGATGTGGGCCAGGCCTACATGGACAAGTACATGAAGGTGTTCAAGAACGAAGAGGTCCGCATGATGCTGAGCTCCTTCCTGAACATGGAGTCGGTTCACGCCCACGCCTACTCACTGCTGCTCGACACCATCGGCATGCCCGAGAGCGAGTACAAGGCCTTCAAGCAGTATGAGGTCATGGCCGCCAAGCACGACTACATCGAGAACTTCAACGTCGAGAGCGAGAGCGACGTGGTCCGCGCTCTGGCCGTGTTCTCTGGCTTCACCGAGGGCCTGCAGCTGTTCTCCACCTTTGCGATCCTGATGAACTTCCAGCGCTTCGGCAAGATGAAGGGCATGGGTCAGATCGTGACCTGGTCTATCAAGGACGAGTCGCTGCACGTCGAGAGCATGTCCAAACTCTTCCGCACCTACGTGGCCGAGCGCCCTCACCTGTGGACTGATGCTCTGCAGGCCGAGCTTGGTCGCATCTGTGACGAAATGGTCGAGCTCGAGGATGCTTTCATTGACCTCGCATTCGAGCAGGGTGGCATCGAGGGCCTGACCGCTGCTGAAGTCAAGCAGTACATCCGCTTCATTGCCGACCGACGCCTCGCTGGTCTGGGCCTGGAGGCTCGCTACCATGTGAAGAAGAACCCGCTGGATTGGCTCGACTACATCCTGAGCGGCGTGGAGCATGCCAACTTCTTTGAGGCCCGCGCCACTGAGTACGCCAAGGGCGCCACGACCGGTTCCTGGGCCGACGTCTGGGCCTCTGGCACCCTGGATGAAGAAATCACCGGTCCGGCCAGCTCCGAGATGGAAGAATTCATGCCTCGTCTGAAGCCGCGGCTGCCCGCAGCCAGCCTGGAAGACGGAGTCCTGGCAGGGGCCAGCCGATAACGGGCAGTCGCCTAAGGTCTTGAGGGCGATGCAGAAATGGGCGGCCACGCTAGGTTGGCCGCCTTCTTGCCTTGGGGCTTGGGGAATTCAGAATCTGGGGTTGGCCCCAGTAGGTAAATCGATATCAAACGTGACGACAGGAACAGACGCATCATGAGCCAGCAGAAACAACACGGCCGCTCCGCTGCCGCATCGCGCCAGCAGCCCACTCCGACCGGTGAGCCTGGTTCTCCGCTCCCGGTGGGCTTTACGGTGCTGCGCACTGGGCGCGACGAGGATGCCCGGGCCGCGCTCATTACCCCTTACTGCGGCCAGATCAAGCACGTCGACTTCGTCAACAACGAGGTGCACCTGGTTGTGAACGACCTCACGGTCACCTTGAAGCCCATACCCCCTGATCTGCGGGATCTGATCGCCAAGCGGCCCCAGAACGTGATGCTGGTGTCGGTGGACACCCTCTCCCGGGTGCGCCAGGCCACGAGCCTTGGCTCTCCGCTCGCTCATTGAGCCTATCCCTGAGCCCTGAGCAGACACCCAGAAGCCCGACACCATGAACAGCTCCCAGTCCAAGGATTCCCTCATGATCTCTGCTGCACAAGCCCGCGAAGCCGCGGACATGTTCAACGACTTCATGAAAGCCGCCGGCCAGAACCGCGACCTCCGTATTCAAAAGGTGCGACATACGGTGCGAGCCCCCGAGGTTGAGATCTTCAGCCGCAAACTCGCCGCCGCCCTGCAGCGCGCCGTGCCCAGTGCCACCATCACCGTTGAAGAGACGGATGCGCCCGGCTCTGGACTCAACACCTTCGCCGCCATGGCGGTGGAGTCAGGTTTGAAACTGCTCAACCCCCAGACCTCCAGCCCGATCGACTATTTCTGCCTGCTGCAGGGAAGCGCCATCCGCGTCTGGGCCTCGCGCTTCCAGGCAACGCCAGCCTTCGCGCACTCCCCCGTCACCGTCGCTTCAGGTCTGGGCTCCGGTCTGGGTAACCTGGAGATCGAGTCTGCTGCCGACTCGGTATTCCTGCAAACCTTCGCCGATGTCTATGCCATCGCCAAGATTGCCGCGACCAAGGGCAGCTCCACGGCGATCAAGACGCTGGACTTCGTGGCAGAACGCCGCCGTGATGGCGGAGACTTCAGTCTTTATGCGCTTGCGCCGCTCTCGCACGACACCCGTATCGGTCTTGAGCTCCTGGCGGGACGCATCACCATGGGCCTGGATTTCTCCGAGATGACCGGAGAGGAGCTCATTGCCGAGGTCACTGAGCTCACCCGCACTGCTCTGCGCACGTGGATGGAGTCTCGGGGTGTAGACCCGAAGAAGGCCGCCCAGCTCAATGACAACCTTGGGCACGTGGAGCGCCAGCTGCTCTCTGCCGGTGTTGCACCGGTGGTATCTTCAAAGGCTGGCGCGGCGGCCGGCTCCAGCACACCTGGCTCACCTGGTGGTCCTGGTGGGCCCGGCGCGCGGCACCATTGAGGTACCAGTTCCACAAGGGAGACGTTAACTTATGGCGGTGCTTGGTTCCACGGAGGGGGGTGAGAAGGCTGTCTCAAGCCTGAGCTCGGTCGCCTTGGGGCAACAGGCGCGGCAACAGGGACGGGCGCCCCGCCGCTCACCGAAACTTCGTCGAGCGATCCTCCTCGTTGTTATCGCCCCTATCGCGAGCGCTGCTGTCGGTGGGGCATTCTATGGGCTCGTTGAGCTAGGGCATCCTGGTCTCGCCTCTGCGCTGGCTGGTTTCACTTTCTTGGTCTCGGTCCTTGTCATTTCTGGCATGGCGGCCGTCGCGACCCGCCTTCGTGCCCAGACGGACAGTGCGCTGGAGCTCTTCAGGGTGCTGAGGCGGCATTTGCCGCGCGCCACCTTCTTTGCCCGCAGTGAGTCGGGTCGGTATCTCTGGTTCATTGGTAAAGAGGGTTCGGACGCTATCCGTACTCAGAAGCAGATCGAGGACACCCGCTCCGAGGAGTCCCTCTGGGCTGAGGCGCCACCCGTCCTCGCTGTGGATGCCGATGGCCTGCCGGTGGCAGCCGAAGATACAGCCCGCCTGGTCTCGGCCAAGATCACTGGGGGCATCCGTCCGTTCCAGATCGATATGGCGTCGATGGATTTTGGCCTGGGCGAAAGCGTAGAGGTGGGTGTGCACCAGGACGGTGGAACCCAGTTGGAAAATAGCCCCGTCGTGCGCGGGCTGCTGCCGATGGTCAGTAACCGCTTCCGGTTGATGATCTACAGCGCCGATCTGCAGACCGTCTCGGTCTACTGGACTCAGGAGCGCTGGCGCCTGGGTCTAGGCATCCCGTTGGATTCCTCGCTGATCTATGGATGCGTCCACCCAGACGATGCGGAAACGGTTCGTTCTGTGATCGAGGACTGTGTGGAGTACCGCAAGAATGGCTCTTGCATCTATCGCTGGACTGGCCCTGATGCCCGTGAATCTCTGCAGCTGGCAGCCAGTTTCGCCCCTATCTTCGATGATCAGGGCAACTTTGAGGGGTTGCTCTCGATTGCGCTGGATGTGAGCTCCGAGATCAGGGGGACGGTCGCAGATGTGAATTCCTTTGTGGTGCTCGAGCAGCTGCGCCGCTGGTTCGAGCATGTGCCCAGCTACTTCTACCCGGTGACATCGCGACTGGATGCGCTGACGCGCCGCATGGACGGTTTGGCTACGGTGGCTCTGCAGCGCCAGACACACCCTGAAAAGGAGGTTAGTCTGGACAAGGTCCTGGAGACCTGCACAACGCTTGGGACGGCAGCGAGATCCATGCGCGCCGAGGTGCACAACCTCTCAGGCTCGATCCAGTACATGGCCAACTTTCTGCAAGACCTGGAGGCCACGCATGAGCTCACACCCACTCCACTTCTTGATGCCTGCCAGTCTGTGATTGATACCCTTCATTCAGAGCTCGCAGAGCGAGGGGTCACCGTGCAGTTGCAGATGCAGGCAGAACGGACAGAGAGGTCCATGGGACTGATCCATCCGGAGACGTTCCAGCAGTCGCTGGGCTCAATGCTGCAGAACTCGGTGCGGTTTTCTCCGGTGCACGGCACCATTGATGTCGTGATCAGGGACGATGAGCGGGACTCCAAGAACTTCCTGGTCGTCGAGATCGCCGACGAGGGTCCAGCGCCGGACGGCGGCAACTACGCTGATCTGGGTCGGTCTCACCTCATTGGCAGCCCCATTCGCTCGACCAAGCGGGACACCAGCATGATGGTAGTGGCTGCCATGAGCCTGAGCCTACAAGGCATCTCGGTCCAGTACGAGGCCCGGCCAGGTGGTGCTGTTGACGAGAACGGTCAGCCCATGGGCCTCATCGGGCGGCTGAGAGTGCCTAGGGGTGGGTGAAGACGACTATCTGCGACGACCAGGTAGAACAGTCGCGCGCCATTGCGTGCCTTCCGGGATTTTCTTTGCCTCTTGATCGAGCAGGTGTTGCGCTCTAAAGTTTGGACGCGCCTCTTGGATTCGAGCCCGAATCTGTGCGGCACTCTCGATAACCTTCATTTGCTCAAGCCCATCTAGCCAGGCGGAGGTCGACAATAGGTGAAGATTACCGGGTAATGCATATGTATTCGACTCAAACCAATCATCTTCAACAATCACCAGGGTCGGATCACCGGGATTGGCAGTTCGCAATGAGATCACAAAGCTCGTGATCGACAGCTCGCCTATGTCTTTGGGTAGCGAAGCAGGCAATCCGGCCTCACGTTTGCGCTTGAGATCATCTAGCGCAAGCGACCCTACCGTAGTAGGGATCACGTCGATACGGTCTCTGTTGTCAAGGATGAATTGCTTGATGGTCTCAGCGTTGGGCAGGTCGTTGCTACGATGCGTTGCCTCAAAGTCAACCACATCCGTCAGGACGATACGAACATCTTCGCGAAACGATAAAAGTAGGTTTAGCGCATTTCCGCAGGCAAGGGAGATAAGTGGCCCCGCGTCAGGCAAAACAACCCGAATGGGCTTTTTTTTCATCTACCCCCCTCTAGGTCGCCCATCATCTCTAGCATCCGTGCAACCATGGCCTTGCGGTTGGCGGTCGGCACAATCGGGCGCGGGACTCCGGCTGCGCTCATGAGTTGCAGCAGCGACCCGTAGTCCTCGATACCCAGATCCTTCATTGCAGCCGCGCGCGATAGCTTGCCAGTTGAATATTCAGATAGGGTCTGCAAGACACCCGAAGCACCTGACGCCGAGATCATCCCGTCTACCGCGATTTGCTGCTCAAGCGCAGAGCGCACCATTCCCGTCACCGTGGTGCCGCGGCGCGCAGCTACTGACTTCGCAGCAGCAAGGAGATTTTCGTCTAATGACATGGTGATGTTCATCTTCTTAGTTTACACCGACACATCTTTTCGTGTGCACGTATTTATGTAGCGGCCTGCACGCAAGACCAGGTCCGAAGTTCAGGCGTCGAATGAGGTCGGGCATGGCCCTCTTGCAGAAGGAATCCCCTCCAAGTCGCCTGGCGATTTGGTGGTGGGAGGATGTCAATTTCTAGCTTTGGGTCGGCGCCAGCTTTGCCCCACAGTGACGGCACTGCACGCTGTACTTGTGCACGAACTTCCGGCATTCAGGGCACCGAACATGCTCATTGGGGTCGGGGTAGGTGTACTTGACCCGCTTTGAGAGGTAGAGGTATGGCAGCCATATGAAGCTGGCCGAGAAAAGCTGGAGCCCTTCGATGCTGAAAACGCTGCTCACCAGCCTATCTGTCATCGAGCCATAACCAAAAGCCTCCCAGAAGAAGCTGTTCCAGATGACGATCACAAAAGGGCTCACCCAAAAGTATTGACGGGCAAGTCTTGGGGCCGCCGCTTGCACCGTGTAGAGCTGGTGCGTTATCGCCATGGCTGTAATGGTCACAGCCACCACCATGATGGATAAAGTAACGAGATAGGCCCTGTACTCTGGCAAGAAGTCGATCAATTCACCATCAATCGCCGCTGTCCATTGGTTAATGATCGCACTCAGGTTGAAAATCGGCCCAAGGACCCCGAGGCAAAAGCAGAGAAACCAAAGCCAGCCCTTGACGCCCGTGAGCTTATTGATCCGATCGCTTCGCTGCTTATAGAAGGCGGCTTGATCGGGGGTGTTGAGCGGTGCGACAGGCTCTTGGGGTGTGGGTACCGAGGTTGCAGGTGAGGCGGGGACGCGGCTTGTCTGAGGTGTTGGCGACGCGCCTGAAGTTGTCGGCGCTGAGGGCGCCCCATCCATCGGGTGGCCACACGCCATGCAAAATTTGGCGCCAACTCGGTTCTCGGTGCCGCATTCGGTGCAGAACATGTTCTGTATCCTCTTCTCACGTTCGCCAGAAGACAACTATGACTGCCGCGACACTTGCAATACATGCGCCAACGCTGAATAAAACCGCTGCATTCAGTCGATCGTTAGCGGCTTGTGCATAGCGGTTGACCGCCTGCAATACATTCCTGCCCTGTGCGGCCTCAATGGATCTGACAGCCTCGGCGATGTCGTCATTTGTGGCAAGCCGCTGCCCATACGCCAGCTCAGCTTTGGCGCGATCCTCCTCAGTGAGTGCGACCAGGGCCTGGACAGACTTGGCTACTTTCTTGAGTTCGCCTTTTTCCAAGGCAGGGCGCGGATCGTCGGTTGCGATAGTCTGGCTTGTGTGGATCTCATAGCGCCAAACGACGCCTGTGGCGGCCTCCCCGCCTGGTGCGCACTCGCAACTCCCATCCAGTGTGAGCAGTAGATCGACCTGACTGGCGAACCCCAGGCTCATGAGGCGGTGAACCATATCAGTAGGGTCGTCGGGATCGTACAACAGGGATACGCTCAGAGATGTCCGGGGTACCTTGTCCTGTGGATCTGCTGGACGCAATGAAAAACTGCCGAAGTTCGTGGTTCCGCTGAATCCGCGATCGAACCTGTCTTCATGCTCTGTGAAAAAGCACTCAACGCTCGCGCCTTGATAGGGCTTGCCGTGAGCGCCAACGACCTCGCCTTTACACACAATGGAAATAGGCTCTGTCTGAGCCAGGTGGTGCTTCGCGCGGATATCAGAAATACGGACGCGCATTAAGGTCAGGGGCGCATCCTTGGCCCAGTGAGCCTTTGTAATACGCAGCCGGCGAGGGATGCGGAGAATCGTCTCGGAAGATTCAAAGCTTTGAATCGCGTACCCGTGAGGCTCGCTTGTGTCGAGAGAATTGAGGCTTACTCCGAAGTAGCCACTCATCGCGTCCTTATCAGCCGATATCCCTCTGCCCACAATACAGAGCCTCATTGCCAAGACCCTGAGCTTGCTCTGTGCAGATGAGGCCTGAGCCAGCAGATCTTCGAAGGCGTCGCGCTGAAGCCACAGCAACACGGTGATCGGGTCGGGCTGAAATGTTTGGCTGCCTACAGCGAGGTCATCCCTGCCCAGATTCCGATCAGTGAAGTATCCTCCGCAGATCACCAGAGGGTTGGGCGGTTTGTTGTCCGATCCGCAAGTTTCCGAAGCGGCTTCAAGGAAGCTCGCCTGGTACTTGCGCAAAGTCTCAGGATCCGATGGTGTCCTTACTTCAACCCTTACGCCGCATTCGTGAAAGACGGAGCCGCGTGTGGCCGGACCCGATCCTATCGGGCCGTAGTCAAGCGACTCCACAAGTCCATTCAGGATAAATTCGCGCTCCATTCCCGCGGTTGCGCTGTACTTGGCCGTGGGATTTGAGACGTGGTCTATCAGTAGAGTGACGTTGCAGAATGCGTCAGGCGACTCGGTGCTATCCATGTATCCCCCTGTGATGTATTTTCTTTCTCGCGTCGGGCCTTGGTGCTTGCCGCCACGCCTCAATTGCCGCGCAGCTCAAGAAGCCCATCGCGGCCCCGTTATCGCATTCGGGAGGAGCTCTAGGCGACTTACCCTCCTGCAACGGCCAGATTCTCGTTCATAGCTTTGGCTTCTCCAAAGCCCTCAGGCGAGCCTCCGCTGAAGCCCTCGCTCTGGCTCGGCCAAGTTTCACGGCCGCCCTCACATCCTGATCAAGGGCCCCAAGGTCGTGCTCAGGCGCGGCCAAATTGGCCAGATCGGCATCTCTCTGTATGAGCCAGAGCGCGGTTGCCACGATCCCGATGCCAACCGAAGGATCTCCCGACTCGAGACGCTGAAGCGTGGGCACGGACACCCCCATGCGACCTGCCCAAGTTCTCAGGGACTCACGCCTACGCAGGCGTGCCACAGCCAGATCTGCCCCCAGTTTTTCGAGCGCAGACTGCGTGAAGTTCGGCAAGGTGATCAGGGCTCTTGATGTTCTCGGCATGAATATAGATATATACAAATCAGCCATTTTTGTCTATATCTATAGTTACACGCGCATCTTGCCGTAGCTTCCGACCATACCACCCCTACCTCAGCATGTAATCTCATTTTTCTGTTTATGATATACTTTACGCATGTTTCTAAGCACTGCGCCGGCTGAATTTGCCCGCGAGGTAACGGTTTGAACCCACGCCCGCGGCGCGTCATCTCCATGTGCCAGCCGCCTGGCGGCAACCCGATCAGCACATGAACACCGAAACCCTCGAGACGCCAACCTCACAGGCCGCGCAAGGTGACTTTGACACTTCGGCGCCTCTCGCCCTGCTGCCTGGTGCAGACTCGCTGCTGGGCCAGATGCTCGCCTGGATCTCACCGACTGGCCCCACTACCCCGCATGAAGGCCTGGATGCTGAATTGCCCGCAGCGCCAAGCCGTGCGGTCGAGGCGGGCTTCAGCTCCGCGCGATTGGCAGACGAGGCAGATGCTTATCGCGCACGCCACGCAGCAGCCCTGGCTGGCCCCACGCTGCAGAGCAAGAATACGCTTCGCGCCGGCGCCATCCCCGGTCTCTCGAGCGTGCTCGCTGGCGCCCAGGTTAAGGCGGTTGAGGCTGGCGCCCCTGACCAGGCCCTCTCTTCCCTGAGCTTGCACCCCGCAGACTATGGGAGCCTCGAGGACTACGTCTCGAGTGTTTTTGCGCCTGAGTTCAGCGCCCATGTGCTGGGCACCGAGCCTCCTTCACCCTTTACGGTGCGCGACTCTGTTGTCGGCGACAGCTTCGGCGGGCTCGGTGGATTCGGCGGGTTTGGTCGCCTACCCGGCAGCCACCGTGACAACCAGATGCGTTTCTCGTCCGAGTTCCTCCGGGCTCCGGCTCTGGAGTCCCAACTCCTGGCGGTGGTCAACCGGGCGCACCTCTCCGCCCTTTCCGAGCTAGCAGGCACCGCCCGCTCCGGTGTCCGCATTACCGAGCTGTACCGGGATCAGCCCAGTCCTGCTGCTATCCGGATGGAAGAGATGGGTGAGGCCACCCCACCGGCTTCCACCAAGCTGCCAGGCGTGGCCTCGAGCCAGCTCGACACAGGTGGCCTCAACGAGCTGCACGCCGAGTTCGTTTCCTCTGAGGGAGAGGTCATCCGCAGCATGCGACTGAGTGCCTCCAAGGATCTCTCTGGCCCCATCAGCCTCTTCTCGCTTGGCCGCAGCATCGAAACCAGCATCGCTGCCGCATGGGAAGAGGCATTCCAACGCGCCATGGGTGCGGAATCCCGCCGCCTTGCCGGGGAGATTGCTGCCGAGGTCAAACGCCTGGGCGCAAAGCAGGGCCCATGGGCGCAGTCGATAGTCTCCACCTTCGAGGACCTGCACCAGGTCCTGGCCAGCAGGATCTGTGAGGCAGCGCTCAAACACGGTGTCGCCCGCAGACTGAGCAAGTCCTACAAGACCATTCTCCCCATCCCCAGCCTGAATGCGGCGCTCAAGGACTTCAACTCTCGGCTGGACCGTACAGCACTGAGTCACGCCATGCGGTATGGCTCCGGCGTCCGCTTCGACTACGAGACCTACCGGTACTTCTGCGCCCCAGCCGTCCAGGCGGCAATCGCTGAAACGACCTACAAGGGAGCCTTCAGCCTAGCGGCTCTCCCCGCGTCTCTGCTGGCTCATCTGCACAGCTCCACGGTAGATGAGGCGCAGGCGCTCCAAGCCTTTGTGCGGGAGCTTCATGACCGCCTTGACCCCGAGGTCCGGGTCCGTATTGCCAAGGAAAGCCCGCAGTATCTGCTTGGATTCCGACATTCAAGCTCCCGCAACTACGGGGGCAAGTCTGAGGTTTTCCTCATCGAAGCGCTGCAGCAGAGTGCGCAAGGGTCGGATACCGCCATCCCGGAAATGGCCGGCGTGATCGCGCAAGGCTTCAACTTGCTGGCGCAGCGCAATGTATCTCTTCGTCGCCTGCCTTTGCGGGAAGCATTCTTCCGGTCGCAGCCGCTCGTCAGCGTGGCCACTGGGCTGAACCTGGCTGCATCCGCTGGCGCGGGTGGCGGGCATTCTGGCCCTGGCGCCCACATTGGCCTGCTTGGCCAGGCCTCTCCTCTCAGGACGGCTCCCGCTCTGGGACTCTCCTACCAGGAGCGCAGCGAGGCCTGCGCGCTGATCCTTCACGACCTCATGGCCCGGGCCGAGCGTCTGGCTTCCAAATCTCGGACTCTCGACGATTCAGACCCGGCGACGGTTCAGTTCGGCTCTTCCTCAGACCCAGCATTCAAAGAACTGCCCCTGGATGTCTACCTGAAGGCCCCCTCCATGGATGCCATCCTGCGCTATCGGGGCGAAGTGCCTGTGAGCGCCAAGCTTGAGCGCGCCAGCGCAGATGGCCTGCGTACGCTTCTGGGCCTGACGGGCAAGGGGCTCGAGGAGCCTCTGACCACCCATGTAGACGGCCCTGCAGTGAATGGCGATGCCGCCGGCTCGACGATGAACTGGCGCCTGGGTCTTATCCGTCTGTCCGCCAGGTCTGGACTGGAGAGAGATCTGATGGGGCTCGATGAAAAATCACGGGTGGCCGGCTCGAGCCTGGGGGCGGCGTTTGTTGTGAGCTTTGTGAGTGATGGGCCAAGGGGAGGCCGGGCGGCCAAGCCACAGTGGATCCACTCTGTATTGACTGTGGCGGATATCCGCAGCAAACGGGCCAGCGATATCCAGGGTGCGGCTCTACCGCTGTACCAGGCAGGTAGCGCGGATGCTGGTGCCAAAACGAAGCTGTACCGGGATGGCGGTAAGTCGCTTGGTGCCACCGTCATCGCTGGCTCCATCAGCACCCCTTTGGTCAAGAATGCCGACCGAGACCTGGATGATGAGAGTGGATACGACGACGAAGACTGGGGTGACGAGGACGTTGAGACATCCTCCGACAGGTCCTTCGATCCCCTTGTGACCAAGGCTGATGCAACCCCCACCATGCTGCGCAGGGGCGTGACTCCACTGAAAGGGGTCATCTACCGCGGCGTACCAGGATCCGGACAGATCTACCAGGCTGAAACAACCGTCAAGCTGGGAGAAGAAAAGGCGGGGCTTTTGGCGGGGCATGCTGCCAAGCTGAGGGAGGAGCTGTGTGAGCGCCTTGCTCAGGGGCTACGGCGTGACCCAGCCCTCTTCGCGGCCGTCATGAGCTCAGAGGTGCTCGACCTCACCCGTTGTCCCGAGGTCAAGGGGCAGATGCCTGATGTCATCCCCAGCGCTGCTGGATTCCGTGCAGCAGTCTGCGCCAGCGGCACCAACAGCGACACACTGGCTGAGGTCATCTCCCGGATTTCGAACCCATTTCACACCAATGCACGTGGTGCCACCCTGCTCGACATCGCGGAGCTGGCGCAAAAGCCCGAGAACGCCTTGGCCGAGAAGCCTGGGATGGTTGCGGAGAATCCGATGAGCCGTCGCATGATCGCCGGCGCCCTCAAGGGGCTTCGGGCCAACGCGGCCGCCCAGGCCGACCCGGTGGCCCTGGCCTCAATGGTTGAGCGTAGTGCAGAGAACTGCCTGGTCAAGGCACCCAGCCTCATTGGCGACTTTGAGGCTACCGGGGTTCCTCTGACTCGACGCCTGCTGGGCGTCCTCAATTCAGTGCACCCAGATCAGGTCGATGACGCCACCCACAGGCTCTGGCAGGCGGCGCGGATGCAGTTGAAGATCGATGAGGCGACGGCTGCAGCGCGAATGACGCCCTGCGAGGATGTTGAGCTGGCGGCTCAGGAGAGGCAGCAGCCGGAACCCACCCGGTCAAGCCGGCGCCGGGTAGGGCTATAGCCTACTTCCAGAATTTCCAGCGCTCTCGGCAGGCAATTTCCTGAGCCTTTTTCATGGCTGGGAGATCTTTGGTCGACACAGGCTCTGAACGCCCGCGAACAGTCATCAAGCTGTTCTTGCAGTCGAAGGTGAGGCGCGCAAAGCTATCTGGTGCGCTCATACTGCGGACAGTCACCTCTGCCAAGTCGCCCTTTCGCTGAGCAGAGTGCTTGTCAGCAAAAAAACCCTCTCCCACATCGACCCATGTCTCAGCCCCGGCGGCCTGAGTAAAGACGAGCGTCGATGCAGCGAGAAGTCGGCACAGTTGTTTCATGTCTGATAATGCTGTTCCCGAATAATTAAGTCTGTAAAAAAATAAATGGTCTGTCACAAACCTAGCGAGAGCTAGAGGGCCATTGTTGCGCGTTTACAACGAAACTTTTGTCCCTTGCCAAGCTAGCCTTGAGGTCTTGGTTGGAAATAGAAGCTAGGTGTGCAGCCTTCGCGACTTGGCCCAGGCGTTGGCTGAGGACAGTGGGTACTAACACTTTGGTGCTAACGCGTCGGAACAGCGCCAAGCAGCCCTTAGGCAGTGATTGGTGAGTTTGCAGCGGGAGCGGTCGGTCAGCGCCAGTTACTGCATTCACGATATCTGCCTCATCACGGTCCTTGGGACGCGACCGGTCGTCTCGTTTCTAGTTATTCACTCGATCACAGCGAGCTTCAACACTTGACCTTGCTGGAAGGGGCTGGGGCTATCGCTCCCTAGCATTCTTGTTCTCGTACATCGATGCATCGGCCACTGCGACCATTTCCTCTAACGACTTTTCTGTGTCAAAGGGAAAGTGGGCAACGCCTGCACTGTATGCAATCGTGTAAGGCTTGTTCATGGCCTTGTTGATGGCATCTACCTCGTTCTTGAACCGATCAAGAACAATGGAAACCTGCTCCTCGTTTACCCCGGTAAGCATGGCGACGAACTCATCACCCCCCAGCCTCCCGATCACATCGCTTTCCCGGAACGCGCG